>Ga0316228_1001088_pt1 | contig 30506 bp, 15 predicted proteins | sample TBH18021metaG_FD_206005 | JGI IMG/M metagenome (GOLD analysis project Ga0316228, IMG submission 206005) | Freshwater microbial communities from Trout Bog Lake, Wisconsin, USA - TBH18021 | ecosystem: Environmental > Aquatic > Freshwater > Lake > Hypolimnion/Profundal zone | place: USA: Wisconsin... | reverse complement strand
CCCTCGCCCGTCAGCCATCTCCTCTCACTCCAGCCCTCTCCCCGGGTACAGCGTGAGGGAGAGTTTGCAAAGGACTAGACGAGGCAATCTGGCGGCGAGGGCGAAACTGCGGAGTTATTCCTGCGGACTTGCCAACCGCCGGTTGCCATACCGGCGCGGCGCCGGAAGCGCCCAATGGCCAAGAGACACCACGGGGCGTTTCACGCTGGTTCAGCGTTAAGCGTTGGCCGGTTCCTCGTTTAACATTCTTCCATCGATTTGCTTGCGGCAGCGTTGGATGAACTCTTCCAATGATACCGCTCCCTGGTCGCCCGCCGTCCGGTGCCGTACAGCCACCTTCTCCGATGCCACTTCCTGCTCACCGACTACCAGCATGTAGGGCACCTTGGCCATGGTGGCCTGGCGGATCTTGGCGCCGATCTTCTCGCTGCCCAGGCCAACCTCAACGCGCAGACCGGCCTTGAAGATGGCATCGCGCACCTGGTTGGCGTAAGCGTTGAATTTCTCGCTTATGGGCAGGACTGCCACCTGCACCGGCGCAAGCCAAAGGGGAAAGGCCCCGGCAAAATGCTCAATCAACGTGGCGACGAACCGTTCCATGCTGCCGAAGGGGGCGCGGTGGATCATCACCGGACGGTGGGCGGTATTGTCGGCGCCGATGTAAGTGAGGTCGAAACGCTGCGGCAGCTGGTAATCGACCTGGACCGTTCCAAGCTGCCATTCGCGGCCGATGACGTCCTTGACGACGAAGTCGATCTTGGGGCCATAGAAAGCCGCTTCGCCGGGCTCGGCGGTGAAGGGAACGCCCAAGCCTTTGGCGGCATCCGTGCAGGCCTGCTCGGCGCGATCCCACTGCTGAGGGCTGCCAACGTATTTGGCGCTATCGGGGTCGCGCATGCCCACGCGCACACGATACTGGCCCATGCCCAGAGTCCCCAGCACGATCTTCACCAACTGCAGACACCCGACCAGCTCGGCCGGCACCTGTTCTTCGGTGCAGAACAGGTGGGCATCATCCTGGGTAAAACCGCGCACGCGGACCATGCCGCCCAGTTCGCCGCTCTTTTCCCAGCGATACACCGTGCCAAACTCCGCCAGGCGCACCGGCAGGTCCCGATAGCTGTGCGGATCGCTGGCAAAGATCCGGATATGGTGCGGGCAATTCATCGGCTTGAGCAGATAGCCCTCGATGTCGCCCTTTTGCATGTGGTTAGCCAACTCGGCGCAGGGACAGTTATCCCTGGCAAGCTGATCAAAATATTCGCGGTCGATCAACGGCGGAAACTGACTTTCACGATAGTAGGGGTAATGACCGCTGGTGCGATACAGTTCCAAGCGCCCGATGTGCGGAGTGAAGACCTGCTGGTAGCCCTGAAGGCGAAGATGCTCGGAGATGAACTTCTGGAGTTCCATGCGGATCTCGGCGCCCCTGGGCTTCCAGAGCACCAGACCCGAGCCGACCTGCTCATCGATGGTGAACAGCCCCAACTGCGGCCCAATGATCCGGTGATCGCGCTTCTTGGCCTCTTCAATCTGCTTGAGATACGCTTCGAGGGCTGCGTTGTCGAAGAAAGCGGTGCCATAGATGCGCGTAAGCTGCGGCTTGCTGCTGTCGCCGCGCCAATAAGCCCCGGCGACGCTTAAGAGTTTGAGGGCCTTGATCTTGCCTGTCGACGGGACGTGAGGGCCGCGGCAGAGGTCGGTGAAATCGCCCTGGCGATAGATGGAGACGCTGGTTTCGCCGGCAGCGACAAGTTCGTCGATAATTTCAGCCTTGAAACGCTGGCCTTCAGCGGCAAGCAATTCCCTGGCCTTGGCCGGGGAAACTTCCTCACGGCTGAAGGGCACATTGGCGGCCACGATGGCCCGCATTTCCTTCTCGATCTTCGGCAACTCCTCCACCGAGAATCCCTTGGGCAGTTCGAAGTCGTAGTAGAACCCGTTATCGACCACCGGTCCGATGGTGTACTGCACGCCGGCGCCATAAAGACGCCGCATGGCCTGGGCCAGCACGTGGGCGGCGCTGTGGCGGATAACCTGGAGGGCGTCGGGATCGCGGTCGGTGACGATGGCAACGCGGTGGTCGCCATTGAGGCGGCAGCTGAGATCGACCAGCTTGCCATCCACTTTGCCGGCGATCGCCGCCTGCGCCAGCCGCTTGCCGATCGACTCGCCAAACTGAAGAACGCTGCTGCCATCGGGGATTTGTCTCACGCTGCCATCGGGTAATGTAATATTGGCCATGTTAGCTCCAGAGTATCCGCAAACCGTTCAAACAGAAACGCCCGGTTTCTCACCGGGCGGCTTTTCGTCATGATTCTGCGCGATGACGAGTGCTTAGCGCCCGACCAGCGGGTTGCGCGTAACAGTCGTCGTAGTGCTCGCCACGCAGAATCGCATAAGCGGCTCAAAGTATACCCCGAGCCGCCAAACGGGTCAAAGATCCCTATATCCGCGATATAGGCTGGTGGGCTAATTGATTTGGGGAATGCCCAAGGGGCCTTGAACCAATCGCCTATGCCGCCGGGGCCTCCGGCCCCAGGTCGACTTCCACATTATGGTCGGTGCGGTCGTCCACCAGGCTGATAACCTTCTCCGCCTGCTCGGCGCCATCGGCAACGATGCGCCGCACGCTCATGCCGCCGCCATTGCGGATGGTGATGTGATAGAATGTCTCCCGGTAGCGGTAGTGGACCTTGAATTCCGGCCAGGTAGCCGGAATGCGCGGCGTCAAGCGAAGCTTATCGACCTGCAAATGCAGCCCCAGAAGCGACTCGGAGATGAGACGGTACATCCATCCGGCCGAGCCGGTATACCACGTCCAACCGCCCCGGCCAATGTGCGGGGCCACGGCATAGACATCGGCCACCGCCACGTACGGTTCGACGCGATACGTGGAAATGCTCTGCGCGGAGTCGCCGTGGAAAATTGGGTTAATCAGGGAAAACAAATCCCAGGCGCGATCGCCGTCGCCCAACTGTGCCATCGCCATGATGGCCCAGATGGCCCCGTGCGTGTATTGGCCGCCATTTTCCCGGACACCAGGGACATAACCTTTGATGTAGCCGGGATTAAGAGACGACTTATCGAACGGAGGATCCAGAAGCTGGATATATCCTGGGTCGCGGTGGACTAAACGTGAAAGCACGTGGTCCATCGCCGTCACCGATCTTTGACGGGGGGCAGCGCCGGACAGAACCGACCAGCTTTGTGGCAAGGAGTCGATCTGGCACTCCGGATTGGCGGCCGAGCCCAGGGGCGTGCCATCGTCGAAATAGGCCCGGCGATACCACTGGCCATCCCAGCCGTGCTCCTCGATGTTGCCGCGCAGCCGCCCGGCTTCAATGGTGTAGCGATCGGCGACAGTGACATCGCCACGCTGGCGGGCAAGAACGGCGAACCGGCTGAGCACATCATAGAGGAAGAATGCCAACCATACGCTTTCGCCTTGGCCCTGCGCGCCAACAAGGTTCATGCCGTCATTCCAGTCCCCGCAGCCCATAAGCGGCAGGCCGTGGGCGCCGAAACGCAGACCGTTGTCGATGGCCCGCAGACAGTGCTGGTAGAGAGTGCCGACATCGTCGGAAACCCGCGGCAGGTCGTAATAAGCGTCCTCGCCATCGGCCACCTGGCGTCCGCTGAGGAAGGGGATGCGTTCCTCGAGCACGCCGGTATCGCCGGTAGCCTGGACATAGCGGCAAACCGCCGCCGCCAACCAGAGGTAGTCGTCCGAGAAGTGAGTGCGCACGCCCCGGCCAGCCGGCGGGTGCCACCAGTGCTGCACATCGCCCTCGCGAAACTGCCGGGCGGCGGCGTTGAGAAGGTGCTGCCGCAGCACGGGCGGCTCGGCGTATACCAGGGCCATGGCATCCTGCAACTGGTCGCGGAACCCGAAGGCCCCGCCCGACTGGTAGAAACCCGTGCGCGCCCACATGCGGCAGGCGAGGGTCTGGTAGATGAGCCAGCCGTTGGCCAGGAAGTTGACCGCCGGGTCGGGCGTTTCAAAGTGTACGGCGCCCAGGGTTCGGCTCCAGTAGTGCCACACCCTTTCCAGCGTCTGCTGGGCGTTGGCCGTCCCGTGGAAACGGTAGACCAATTGCCGGGCCTGCTCCGCATCCTCGGCGGCGCCCAAAGTGAAGGCGATTTCCCGGGTTTGGCAATCCTCAAGGCTGACCTGCACCTGCATGGCGGCGCAGGGATCAAGAGCGGCGCCGACCCGCCCGGAAAGCCGCACCCGGCGTAGGGCGGCGGGTCTGGCCACGGTGCCGTTGCGCCCGAGGAACTCACCGCGATCTGTGGTGATGGTGCGGAGCGATTCGCTGCCATCGACGAAAACCACGCTCCCGGCGAACTCGGCGCTGTAGGGGTTGCGGGCGAAAATCGCGCCGCTGACGGGGTCCACCTCGGTGGTCACGTGCATAAGCGTCTTATCGCGCAGTTCGCCCAGCACCAACTCCCAGTACGCGGTGACCGATAGCTGGCGCGGCCGGCCGGAGCGGTTGGTTATGCGCAGGCGGGCAATCTTGACCGGGGCATCGGTGGCGACATACAGCGCCAGTTCGGTCACGATGCCATCTTCCTCGTACTCGAAGATGGTGTATCCGAAGCCGTGGCGGACGATATACGACATGGCCCCGCGGGCTGGGGCTGGGGAAGGCGACCAGAACCGCCCGCTGGTTTCATCGCGCAGGTAGATGGCCTCCCCGCAAGTGTCGCCCACGGGATCGTTGCGCCAGGGAGTCAGCCGGAATTCGTGACTGTTGCGCCACCAGGTGTAAGCCGCCCCGCTTTCGGAAACCACCGTGCCGAACTGGGGATTGGCGATTACGTTGATCCACGGGGCCGGCGTCTCCTGCCCGGCGGCCAGAATAACGATGTACTCCCGGCCATCGCGGCTGAAACCGCCGAGGCCATTGAAGAAGGCCAGGTCGCGCTGGGGCGCCGCGACGGCGGCTGCCGGCTCCTGTCGCTGCGCCAGCGGCCGCAGCAGCGGGATGACCACGTCACTGCGCCCGCGTCGCTCCACCTGTTCGGCAAACGTTCCGGCGTCGTCGAACAACGCCACCCGCGCCACGGCCTGCAGCAGAGCCCGATCATCCTCGGACATCTGCTCGCCCCGGCGCACGAAAATGCCGCCCGGCTTGTCCACCAATGCCGCCTCGGGACTGGAGGCGACCAGGTCCAGGATGGCATCCTGCAACGTCTGCCGATACCCCGAATGATCCTCGTTCCAGATCACCATATCCACGCTCAGCCCTTTCATGCGCCAATAGGCGTGGGCCTGCACAACGTGGCGGATCAAATCCAGGCGGTTGCGATCGCCGATCCGCACCAGGACAATGGGCAGATCGCCGGAAATTCCGTAGCCCCACAGCCCCGATTGCCCGCGGCGGTTGCGGAAAATGGCGCTGGCGGCGGCGCGGCGCAGGGAAGAAGCGTAGATCACCGAGCCGGCCAGTCGCCCGTACAACTGGGCACTGACTTCGCTGGCATTCAACTGGTGCAGCACGATCTGGCTGTGCGTCCAGGCCAATTCAAAAATCCGGTCCGCCAGATGGGGATCGTGATACCGATCCATCAGCACGGTCACACCTTGCCGCGTCGGGGCAACGCCGGTGATGCAGTCCACGCGCACGGTTTCGCTGGCCTTAAGCCGAACCACCTGGCGGATGCTGATAACGGGGTCGAGCACCGGACCCTGGCTGTTGGACAAGCCGGACCGATTCTCCATCGCCGCCGGGGCGATCAAGCTTCTTCCCCGGCCGATAAAAGCCATGCGATCGGTCTCAAACGATGCTTCCCCGAACGTCGAGCCGCCCACGGTCATCAAATGCACCAGCCACGGCGGTTGTTCCTGAGCCGAGCGCGGCCGGCGGGTGCAGAGGATGGCCTGGCGAGACGGCACCAGTTCCGTCTGCACGAACAAGTTGCTAAACGCCGGGTGTGACAGGTCCTGTGCCTGCGGGGCCAGGACCACCTCGGCATAACTGGTGATTTCAATGGTCCTGGGTAGGTCGGTGTGATTGGTGATGGTCAGGCGGCGCACTTCCACATCGTCCTCGGGGGAGACGGTGATTTCCGTGTGGGTTTCGATGCCCTGGTCGCGCCGGCGGAACTCGGCGCGGCCCTGGGTGAAAATGGCCTCGTAAGGCTTGGCGTTCTTGAGCGTCGGCTGGAACGCCGTGGACCAGAAAACCCCACTGTTGAGATCGCGGACATAGAAAAATGTTCCCCAGCAATCGCGCGTGGCATCCTCGCGCCAGCGGGTGACGGCCAGGTCGCGCCAGCGGCTGTAACCACCACCAGCGCTGGTGATGACCACATGGTACTGGCCGTTGGACAGCAGATGGACTTCCGGCGCCGCGCCGCCGGGACTGGTGAAGATGCGTGCCATTCCCTCATCCTCGGCCGAACTGGGGCGTCTGGCGTTGGCCTCGGCGGCGTGGGGAAAGACGGGTGCGCTGGCCTTGGGCACCCGCTCTTGGAGCAACAGGTCGGCGGCGCGAAGCATGGGGTCGGCGGCAAACCGCCGCTGCATCGGCTTCTGCAGCAAGGCGCTGGCCAGGGCCAGCAGACTCATCCCCTGGTGATGGGCCATGAACTGTCGCACCGTGGCGCTGGCCTGGCCCGGGGGCAGGCGCAGAGGCGTGTAGTCGATGGCCTCGTAGAAACCATAGGGCCCCGACTGGCCGTCGGCCTCCAGTCTCTGCAGATTGCGGCAGGCCGCCTCGGGCTCGACCACCAGGGCCAGGGCGCTGGCGTAGGGAGCAATCACCAGGTCATCGGCCAGCCCGCGCTTGAGTCCCAGGCCCGGCACGCCGAAGGCCCGATACTGGTAGTTCATCTGGGCATCGACGGCGTTATAGCCCGACTCGGAGATCCCCCAAGGCACGCCGCGTTGCCGGCCGTACTGGATCTGCCGGCGCACGATGGCATGGCAGGTCTGGTCCAGCAGCGTGTTGGCATAGGTGGGCATGACCAGCAGCGGCATCAGGTACTCGAACATCGAGCCGCTCCAGCTCAGGAGCGCCGACGCATGATCCGCGCGGGTCAGCATCCGGCCCAGCGCGAACCAGTGCTCCTGGCCAACCTGATCCTGGGCCGTCGCCACGAAACTTCCCAGGCGCGCTTCCGAAGCCAGCAAATCGTAGAAGCTGCCGTCCAACCGATGGTCATGGACGTTATAGCCGATGGCAAACAGGTCGCGCGATTTGTCGAACAGAAAAGAGAAGTCCATATCCGCCAGTTCCTGGCACAGGGCGGCGACCTGCCGCAGGGCCTGGATTCTTTGGGCGCAGCGTTGCGAGGAATCGGCGATGGCCAGCCGCAACTGTCCAAGCCATTCCCTCCCGGCATCCGCCGGCGATCCGGCAATAAGAGCATCCAGCGACGGGAGCAGCGACCCTTCAAGAACGGCGATGGCCTGCAGGGTTGACGCCTGGTTCAGCGTGGCCAGGATGGCCCGCAGTTCATAAGACTGGGCGGCTTGAGCCGGCATGGCCGGCAAGGCCGTCCACGCCGCCACATGCCGCAGGTCGTCCAGATGATCGGCGCAAGCCCGCTCCAACGCGCCGGCCCACCACCGGGCCTGGGTATCGGCGCCCAATTCGCCGGTGAGTTGCTTCGCGGCCAGAGCCAGACGCTGCAGGCACGTTGCCGCGTCCCGGAGCAGGGTTGGCGGATTCTCCAACAGCGATTCCATTTGCGCAATACCGCGCAGCGGGGCAGCGGAAAGCGAGCGACCGGCGACGTCAAGCAGGACGCGCCAGGTGTCACGCAAACCGCCCAGCATACGCGCCGACAGCACCTTGGCGTCAAGCAACTGCAGCAGCCCCTGGCCCAGCACCAGCAGGTGCCCGGCGAGATTGCCGCTGTCCACCGTGGAGACGTAAAGAGGAGGCAGCGGCTTGCACGAGCGTGTGTCGTACCAGTTGTAGAAGTGGCCACGGTAGCGTTCCATGCCCTGCAGCGTGCCCAGCGTTTTGAGCGTGCGGTCCAGCAGGCCGGCAACGGAACAGTAGCCAAAATCGCAGGCCGCAAGATTCGCCAGCAGGGCTATGCCGATGTTGGTCGGACTCGTCCGGCAGGCAACGATCAGGCCCGGCTGCTCCTGTACATTGTCCGGGGGAAGCCAGTTATCCTCCTGGGTGACGAAGACCTCGAAGTAGCGCCAGGTTCGCCGGGAAAGCTTTTCCAGAAAGACGCGCTGCCTGTCGGACAGATGGACGCGGCGCGGGAGAATGGGACGGCTCAGCCACCAGGCCAGCAGCGGGGAAATGGCCCACATGGCCAGGAGGGGCGCCGCCACCGGCAGGGACGGCCGGGCCAACCGCGCCATGGGGACGAGGATGAAGACCACCGCCAGCGGTACCATCCACATCGAACGCAGGAACGCCGACAAATCATCGCGGGTAAACTGCTCAGCCTCGCTGAAGGTCTGCCATTCCAGCAGCCTGCGTTTGGTCCAGAGAACCCGCAGTACAGTGCGCAGGATCGCATCCAGGTGGATATAGGCTTCATAAGGCAGCAAGGCCAGTGTGAAGAGAAACTGCACCGCGCTTCTACCCAGGGCCGATAAAGTTACGCGGCAATGAGATAGCAGCGGCAGGTCGATGGGCTTGCCGGACAAGTCCGACAGGATGGCCAGAAGCGGGCTGGTTCCCAGGGCGCTCAGGGCCCACAGAGTCGCCAGAGGCGACGGCAGCAGCATCCAGCAGCCTAGCAACAGGCTCACAACGGCCGCCGGCAGGAGGCTGCGGCGGAGGTTATCGAATATCTTCCACCACGATAGAACAGAGATCGGGTTGGCGATGCGCCGAGCCTGGCACCCACGGACCCAGGGAAGCAGCCATCCGGCAATCTGCCAGTCGCCGCGCACCCAGCGGTGGCGGCGCCCCAGATCAACGGGATAGCGTGCGGGGTATTCCTCGTAGAGTTCGACATCGCTCAGCAACCCCGAGCGGGCATGGGCGCTTTCCAGCAAATCGTGGCTGAGGATCACATTCTCGGGAAATTCTCCGCACGTTCGCTGGAAGGCATCCACGTCGTATATGCCTTTGCCTATGAACGACCCTTCGCCGAACAGATCCTGGTAAAGGTCGGAAACGACGCGGGTATAGGGATCCAGCCCGCACTCGCCGGCAAACAAACGCACGAACCAGGACCTGCGGGCGCTGGACAGGCTAACGCCAACGCGCGGCTGGAGGATGCCGTAACCTTCGACTATCCGCCGCCGCCGCGGGTCGAACACCGGCCGGTTGAGCGGGTGGGCCATGGCCCCGACCAATGCCCGGGCCGCATCACGCGGCAATTGCGTGTCGGTGTCCAGGGTGATGACGTACCGTACTGAGCTCAGCACAGTCCTGTCACCGACCACACGGGAAAATCGCTCGCCCGACCCCCGGAGAAGCCCATTGAATTCCGCCAACTTGCCGCGCTTGCGCTCGTACCCCATCCACAGCCTCTCCTGGGCATTCCAGCGCCGCGGGCGATGGAAGAGGAAGAAGATGCCGCTGCGCTCCGCCTCGTACTTTTCGTTAAGGGCCTCGATCCCCTCGGCCGCCAGCCGCAGAAGCTCCTCGTCGCCGGGTTTGTGCTCCTGGGCGGCATCCTCGAAATCCGTCAACAGAGCGAAATGGAGATTGCCGCCGCGATTAGCCAGGTAACGCACCTCCAGCCCGTCCAGCAGGTGTTCGATCAGCGCGGCGCTGGAGAGAATCGTCGGCACCACAACCATGGTGCGATGTTCCGGCGGAATTCCCTCCCGAAAGCCCATGCGCACCAGCGGCCGCGGTTTGACCAGCGCCATCGCCAGCCAGTTGACGACGCTGATGGCCAGCTGCAGTGCGCACAGCAGAGCCGGAAACAGCAGAATCCACAGGGCCGTGGCGCTGGCGGCCTGGCTGCCGCACCAGACCAGGAACACCTGCGCCGCCGCCGCAGTAAGCACAAGCACGCTGCCGAGATACAGCGGCAGGGAATAGCGTCTGGCGAGCCTGGCCAGCATCAGACGCCCCGACCAGGGCATGGCCACCAGACGCTCCAGTTCGGGGCGGCCGCGATCGATGAGGTAGTAGCCCACGTGAAGTCCGCGCCCGCTCGCCGCGCCGGTTTCCCCGCCGATCGGGAGCTTGTCCGCGCGGGCCTGGGCAAGGAGGATGGCTTTGCGGGCGACATCCTGCTCTGATCTCCGGCTTAGCTTAGCAATCTGTTCGACGGCATGGCGGTACTGGTCGCGGGTCGTAAAATCCATGCCGTCATAGACTTTGGCCGGGTCCTCGCCCAACACTTGCTCGACCACGCTCTGGCCTTCCACGAACTGGCGCCAATCCGTCGAACTGAGAAACCGCAGGCTGTTGATGGAATTGCCGATGGAGACCTGGTCCGCGGCCTGCTCCTGGCCCTCGGCCAGTATCAGCCTCTCCACGGTCAGACCCTGTTCCGACAACCGATGTTCCAGCCAACTGTAGGCGAACGCGAAGTGAGGACTCTGCCCCTGCAGGTGCCGGGTCAGTTCGGCCAGGAAAGCGCCCGACAGGTTGGGATCGGCCCGGGCCATGTCCGCCAGGACCAGGACCAGGTCGCTGGGGTTATGCTCCACGACGTGGGACATCTTCGCCGCCCATTCCAGAGCCGCGTCCCGGTCGCGCCGCCCGACGGCTATCCGCACCGCCACCCGGCGCAGGTTCTCGATCAGCGCCAGCCGCAGCATGATCGGTACCGCCCACAACTCGCCCAGTTTCAGCGGGACAACCGTCTGATAGGATGCCACAAACCCGTTAAGGCCGGCGGTATCCACGCGCCCGTCAACGTGGGCAATCAACTCCAGAGCGATGGCATAGACGCGCGGATGATGGGCCGACTCCCCGCCCGCCAGGCAGGGCAGTTCACGGCTGTACGATGGCGGCAGATGCCGCCGCGCCGACCGGATCTGTTCCTCAATAAGATAAAAATTGTCCAGCAACCATTCCGCGGCCGGCGAGATTCGCCGGTCCCTGTCCACCGCGACGATCAGCAGGTCGTATGCCTCGACAAGAATGGCCTCGTTTTCATCCAGCCGGGCAAGAAACTTGTCGGACATCCGCCGGTCGGCAAGCCGATGCGATTGGGCCATGGCCCGGGCATGGCGCTGCAGTTGCTCGACGCTGTACAGGTCCGACCGGAGCGGCAGTTCCTCCGAGGTCCGCGGCGGCGGCTCATCCGTGCGCAGCCATTGCCGCCAAGTGGCGAAGCGTTCCAGGCTCTTGCTAATTCCGGGAACTTTCACCAACAACTCTCTTTCACTAATTCGTGGGACAGACTCCCCGGATAACCGTCCGGCGAATCAACTGGAGCAACGGGCATGGCAGGAACAAGCTTCGGCGCCCAAGGGAGTGCTAATCCGTGCGCCACCAATGATTTTGTAGACTAGCATAGCCTGTCTTCCCTGTCAGCGGACATTCTCGGCACGGCGATTAAGTTGCGCGCCGGAGACGGTTTGGTATTCGTTGCCACTGCCGCACCGACGGGAATTATCTCAACTTGCCCGCCATCTGGTGGAGTCGTTGCCACAGCAGGAGGCGGACATTACATCCATGGCAAGACGATGCCTGGCCGAGCTCCATTTTGCCGGGCCGCTTTTTCCCCTGCGGCAGTTGGAAGATAACATGGGCAGCCATGCCAAGCATACAAACAGTTTTATTTTGCCATTCCTTCGATTTTGCCCGTTCCACTTTCCCAAGCATAGACCTAGGGTGTTAAATAGTGAGTAAGGTGGCGGCTGTCGCTTCATGAGTGGATGCAGGACGAATTGTTCGGATGACTAAATAAACGGTATCCCGGCCGGTGGCCGGGCGACTTGTTATCCAGTAAGCCGACGCAATTGAACACCGCGTGTGTTCGGATGCGTCGGCTTACTTTGTTTGCGGAAACACCGTTTCCCTAAGAAGACGCACCATGCTGAACGTGATCCCGGTAAACGAACGGAAGGAATAAATGTCTCACAAAAACGCGGCGACGACAGCCCATCGACGTAATATCAGGGCCAAGACAGCGATACTCAAAGACGTTGCCCGGCGTCAAACGCTCCTGCTAATGGAATCGCTGGAGAACCGATGCCTGCTTTCAGCGATCCTTGGATCGGCGGGAACCTTCACCGCCCTGGCCGCCTCGACGGTGACCAGTTCCGGGGCGACGGTTCTTAACGGAAATCTGGGCGTATATCCTGGAACCTCCATCACCGGTTTCCCTCCTGGGGCGGTCACTCCTCCCGGGCAGATCCACCAGACAGACGCCGTCGCCCAACAAGCCGAAGTTAACGCCATGAACGCGTACAACACGCTGATGGCTTTGCCGGTCACGCAAACTCTGACGGGCCAGAACCTGGGTGGGCTGACCCTGACGCCAGGCGTGTACAAATTCGCATCCTCGGCACAGTTGACCGGAACGCTGACGCTCAACGCCCAGAACGATGCCAATGCGATGTTCGTTTTTCAGATCGGAAGCACCCTGACGACCGCCTCGGCTTCGACCGTGCAACTGATCAATGCGCCGGCCGGCTTCGCCAACGTCTTCTGGCAGGTGGGCAGTTCCGCCACACTGGGATCCGCCTCCAGCTTCTACGGGGCCATCATCGCCGAGGCCAGCATCACCATGAACACGGCCGCAGTGATCGCGGAAGGCAATGCGCTGGCGCTTACCGGGGCGGTGACTTTGCTGGGAAATACTATTTCTGCCAACCTGGATGGCACCATCTCCGACGTCAAGTTCCAGGACACCAACGGCAACGGCGTACGTGATCCCGGCGAGCCGGGCATCGCGGGCGTTACCCTCTTCCTTGATCTCAACGGCGACGATAAGCTGGACATCGGCGATCCGAGCACCGTAACCGGCGCCAATGGCGACTACCTCTTCAGTAATGTCGCGCCAGGCACGTATACCGTCCGCGAGCTTGTCCCGACCGGCTGGGTGCAGACGACGGCCAATCCGACTGCGGTTATGGTCCTCTCCGGCACCGACGTGGCAGGTGGAAACTTCGGCGACGCCCAATTGGGCCAGATCAGCGGCACCAAGTTCCAGGACGTAAACGGCAACGGCATCCAGGATGCCGGAGAGCCGGGCTTCTCGGGCGTTACCATGTTCCTTGATCTCAACGACGACGACAAGTTGGACGCCGGCGATCCGAGCACCGTAACCGGCGACCATGGCAGCGACATGTTCAATGGCAGCTACGTCTTCAATAATGTCGCCCCGGGCACTTATACCGTGCGTGAGGTGGTCCCGGCCGGCTGGGTGCAGACGACCGCCAACCCGGCTGCCGTTACGGTCCTTTCCGGCGGCAACGTGGCCGGTGGAAACATCGGCGACTTCCAACTGAACAATTATCCCCTGACCCATGTCTCCTATAGCATCACCCACAAACACATCACTACCACAGTCAATACCATGACCGGCCATGTGCTGCCAGGCGACACGGTCAAGATGAACTTCACTGTCCCAGCCGGCGAGGCCGCGACGTTGTCGCTGGCTTCCTACACCGCGCCAAACGCCAATGCGGCATCGTCGGAGTCATCTCTACAGGCGCTGTATGATCAAAGCACCGCAAGCTATGGCCCTGGACGGCATACGCTGACGGTGCATATTCCCAACGCCCCGTTCTTTCAGATCGACTTTGTCAGCGGAGCGGTCATTGCCCAGTTCGGACCCATAGGCAGCAACATCTTCTACACTTCGCAAGGACGACTGATCGCTGCTGCCGTATGAACCTGACTTGCTGAGCTGTTTGCCATGTTGCCGGGAATGTCCAAGCCAAGGCGGCCGCCAAAGCGGCAGCCGGTTCTTGTTGCTGGCCCAGAGGAAAGCGATGCTCATATAACGCCTCTTGGGGCAGGTGCAGCGTGAAACCCAATGTCTCCATCATCATCCACGGGGATCAGCAAAAACGCTGTTTTTGCTAGCGATAACGCTGTTTTTTGCCTCAAATACCAATCCTCCATATTAAATATCATAAATTCTATGGAAATTATGTAGTTTCACTCTTGACATGCCTTGAGCGAAAGTTATATTCCCCGCCATGTACGGTTTAGAGCTTCATCCCGCCCTTCTTCGCCCACGCTCAATCAAGCCAGGTTTCTGTTGCATGTGTTGTAGTTGCTGACAGATGCCTGTGCTGGAGCCTGAATTTTCATTCTATAGTCAGAATATTTGCTAAAGGCCGGCGTTAGGCCGCAGCGCTCTGCGTTAACTCGCGGCGTGTTGCCACGCCGGTAGTGCATCCCCCCCTGTTCAATTTTTTTTAATCCACGCGCCGGCTTCGTCCGGCCGGGAAAGGAGTTTTCGATGTTTCGGTTTCGTAAGACAATCGTACTGGGAGTTCTGGCCACAGCCGGCCTGGCCGGCGCAGCGTACGCCGGGGCCGCTGACCAAGCGCTATCTCTTGACCCATCCATCACCCAAAGCGACCAAGTCCCCAATGCCGCCGACCGATGGATCGCCAGCCTCGACGATCTTAACGCTCCCCTGCTCGCCAGCGATGCAGGCACGCCGGCAACACAGCCGGCCCCAAGCAAAGGCCTGCCGTTGCCGGTTCACACCGTCGAGGGCGTGGGCGGAGGAGCGATCACGCCTACCGCGTACTTGGTGAACCCCGGGCCCAAGGGCGAGCTTTTCGGGCTGCCCAGCGCCTCGATCACCGGCGTATGGCTCGGCCACGGGCAGAACCTGGAGTCGGTCGCCATCACCGAGACTATTTTAGACCACGTGGAGTTGGGATACGCCCTGGAGCGTTTCGGGATCGGTGACACCCAGAATGAGATCAAGACGGCCACGGGCATAAATGTGCCCGATGACGTTTATGTGAACAACTTCAATGCCCGCCTGCTGGTGCTGGACGAGAACAGCTTCAACACCGACTTCCTGCCGGCGTTCACCATAGGAACCCAATACAAGGTCAACAACGGCATCCAGAAAATCAACAATGACCTGGGCGGGGCCTTGAGCGGAATCGGTCTCGAGCACGCCGACGGGTGGGACTTCACCCTGACGGCGAGCAAGACCTTCGCCAACGTCTTCGGCCGCCCCTTGATTGTCTCCGCCGGCGCCCGCAACAGCGACGCCGCGTGGATGGGGTTCCTGGGCTTCGGTGGCCAGAGGTATTGGACCTTCGAGGGCAACGTGATCTACGTTCCCACCGACTGGCTAGCCCTGGGCTACGAATACCGCGGCAAGCACGACCCCTATTCGCAAATCCACGGCCTCGTCGGCGGCGAAGACGCCATCCAAGCCTTCAGCGCCATCTTCATGCCCAGCCCCCATTTCAACATCGCCCTGGTCTATGGAATTTTTGGCAACGTGCTCAACCACGAAGACAACAACTCCCTGGCCATTCAGTTTAAATGGGAATTCTGATGTTTCGCATTACCCCCAACACCGAAGGAACATACACATGAGCACCAATCGCAAACCCGGACTGGGAACCCTGGCCCTGCATGCTGGACAGGCGCCCGACCCGGCGACAACCGCCCGGGCGGTTCCCATCTACGCCACCACCAGCTATGTTTTCCACGACTCCGATCACGCCGCCAATCTCTTTGCCCTCAAGGAATTCGGCAACATCTATTCGCGGCTGATGAACCCCACCAACGATGTGCTGGAGAAACGCCTGGCCGCCCTCGACGGCGGCGCCGCCGCCCTGGCCTTCGCCTCCGGGCAGGCGGCAATCACCGCCGCCCTGCTCACCATCACCCACTCCGGGCAGAACTTCATCTCCTCCACCAGCCTTTACGGCGGCACCTGGACGCTCTTCACCCAAACCTTCAAGAAGCTTGGCATCGAGGTGCGCTTCTTCGACCCCGACCATCCCGAACAGATCGCCAAACTCGCCGACCAGAACACCCGGGCCGTCTACCTGGAAACCATCGGCAACCCTAAGAACGACGTGCCGGATTTCCATAAAATCACCGACTTCGCCCACCAGCAGGGGCTGCCGGTCATCGCCGACAACACCGTCCTGACGCCGGCGCTTTTCCGCCCCATCGAACATGGCATCGACATCGTCGTCTACTCGACCACCAAGTTCATCGGCGGTCACGGCGTACATATTGGCGGCGCCATCGTGGACGGCGGCACTTTCCCCTGGGCCGCCGACCCCGGCAAGTGGCCGGAATTTACCGCCCCCGATCCCGCCTACCACGGCGTGGTCTTCACCGAAGCCCTCAAGTCCATCGGCAACATCGCGTATATCATCCATGTCCGCACCCACTGGCTGCGCGATACCGGCGGCTGCCAGAGCCCATTCGCGGCATTCCTGCTCTTGCTGGGACTGGAGACTCTGCACCTGCGCCTCGCCCGCCACGCTCAGAACGCCCAGGCCATTGCCCAATGGCTCACCAGGCAACCGGCGGTGCAGTGGGTCAACTATCCGGGCTTGCCCGGCCACACTCACCACGCCAACGTGAAGAAATACCTGCCGGACGGCGCCGGAGCCATCATCGGGTTCGGCATCCGTGGCGGCAAGGAGGCCGGCCGCAAACTGATTAACAGCGTGAAACTGATCAGCCACCTGGCCAACGTCGGCGATGCCAAAACGTTGATCATCCATCCGGCGAGCACGACCCACTCCCAGTTGACCGACGAAGAGCAGTTGCAAGCCGGCGTCCGGCCCGAGTACGTGCGGCTGTCGGTCGGCATTGAAGATGTGGAGGATATCAAGGCCGACTTGGAACAGGCCCTGGCCGCTTCCAACCCGGCCTGAGCTGTGCCAAGGCGGCCTCATGGATCTTACACGCCGCCAAACGTGCTGCTGCTGCTTCACGAGGGCGAGTCCATCACGCGGGACCGCCCTCGTTGAAGTGGCTGCAAGCCACTTTTTTTCTTGACTCGTATCTTCGCTGGGCTGATGGTTCAACCCCTGGCCTCGGATTTACGCAGGCTCCAGTCGCGCTGATTCAAGGATTAACGTCTTGCGGCCGAAGGTGTTGAACTGGACAACGATGCGCGTTCCCGAGCCCATTTCCGAAACATCGACGACGACGCCGACGCCGAACATGGGATGGCGGACGCGGGAACCAGTACTAAAACGACCGGCGGAGGATGGCGAACGCAAGGTACCGGCCCGCGAGGCGCTGGAATACGGCGCATCACGCAGTTCCAGTATCTCCAGGTCCTCGGCCGGCAACTCGCGCAGGAATGGGGAACTGACCGTGCGCTGACCTTGTCCGCGAATGACGCGATAGGCAGCCTTGGAAAATATGATCTGCCGCTGGGCCCGGGTAATCCCCACAAAACACAGCCGCCGCTCTTCCTCCATCTGCATGGCATCTTCGGCGGCCCGGGCATGAGGCAGGACACCCTCCTCCAGGCCGATTATGGCCACGACCGGAAACTCCAGACCCTTGGCCGCATGCAAGGTCATCAACGTGACCGCCCCGCCGTGATCCGTCAGATGATCCGTGTCGCTCACCAGGCTGATCAGATTCAAGTACTCCGACAGTGAGCTTTGCGGATTGCCGGCATCGTATTCGGCGGCGCTGGTTATCAAGGCGTTGACGTTCTCCAACTCGCCTTCGCCGGTATCCGGGCCGCGCTCCTTCTTATAGGCCGTCTCCAGCGTGCTCCGCCGCAGCACATCTTCCATAAGATGCTGAACCCCCCAGCGTTCAGGCACCGAACCATCCGGCGTGGCCGGAGCCGCCGCGACCGCTTCCATCCTCCCGGCCATGCCGCGCCAATGATTGACCATCTGCACAAAAGCGGCCAGCGATTTGCCGGCGCGGGCCGAGAGGCCCGGAACATTGGCCGCCTGTTCCATGGCCTGCCACAAGCCCAGGCTCCGTTCCCCGGCATGGGCCAGGAGCAGTTTGATGGCGGCATCGCCGATACCGCGCGGGGGCACATTGACGATGCGAGCGAGGCTGATCTGGTCCTGAGGATTGGCGATGACGCGAAGGTAGGCCAAAACGTCCTTGATCTCCCGGCGATTATAGAATTCGACGCCCCGGGCCATCACGTAGGGAATATTGCGGGTTCGCAGGGCATCTTCCATGACGCGCGACAAGGCATTAACGCGATAGAAGATGGCCATGCCGCTCCATTCGATCTTATGCGAGTCGTGGAGTTCGCGGAGCGTTTCCGCGACGGCGTCGGCCTCATGCCGATCGTCCTGGCACAAAAGCAGCCTGGCCTTGGGACCATCGGAATTCTTCGTCCACAGGGATTTCTCCTTGCGCAGGCGGTTGCGTTCGATCAATTTCGAAGCCAGGCGCAGTATGGTCGGCGTCGAACGGTAGTTCTGCTCCAGGCGAATCACTTTGGCGTCAGCGTAGTCTTTTTCGAAACGGAGAATGTTCTGAATATCGGCGCCGCGCCAGGCATAGATGGACTGGTCGGGGTCCCCCACCACGCAGATGTTGCGGTAGCGCAGGGCCAGGGCGTGGGCAACCACATATTGGGCATGGTTGGTGTCCTGGTACTCGTCAATGAGGATGTAACGAAACCGCTCCTGAAGTTCCTTGAGAATGGCCGGATGGTCGCGGAACGTCTGGGCGGTGCGCATCAGCAGATCGTCGAAATCCAGGCCGTTGTTCAGCTTCAGAAGCATCTGATATCTGGCATAGACATTCCCGATTTTGCGCTCATGGTCAAACCGGGCCTGGGCCATATAGTCCTGGGCATCGATCAGCATGTTCTTGGCCTGGCTGATACGGCTGTGAACCGTAGCCGCCGTCAACACCTCGCTGGAAATGTCGGCAAGCTTCAGGGCCTCCTTGACCAGACGGGTTTGATCGGCGGAATCAAAAATCGCGAAGTTGGGAGGCAGGCCGATCGTCTGTCCATAGTGGCGGAGGATGCGCAGGCACAGCGAATGGAAAGTGCAGATGGTAGGCCAGCGGTCGCCAAGGCGGCCAAAGTCGCAAATCCGCTGTTCCAAGAGCTGGGAAACGCGGCTCTTCATTTCCCCGGCAGCCTTATTGGTGAAGGTTATGGCCACGATGGCCGATGGAGGAATCCCCTGGCTGATGAGGTAGGAGACCCGATGGGTAATCACCCGCGTCTTGCCGCTGCCGGCGGCGGCGACGATCAACAGCGGCCCGTCCACATGCGTGACGGCCTGCCGCTGCGGTTCGGTAAGTTTGGCCAGGAGTTGGTCGACATCGATCACACGGACATTGGAAGGAATTGCCGGCCAGATGGCAAGAGGCAGTAACCAAGGCCGTAACCAGAAGCTGGTAGAGCAAGCCATTAGCAGCCAGTGATTGGTGGTAACCACCCTTCCGGCGGCAGGCCGAAAGCTCGCTTAAGTATTCGTACCTAGCCCTACCGGATACAATGCGGTATTGATTGGCCGTCGAGACGGCGAAAACCACCTTGGAATGACTTCACGCAGGAGAGCCCATGACAAAAATACCAGCTATCTGTGAACGGGACAGTTTTTTAATCGTCATAGTGGCGATGGCATGCATGGTTGGCACGGCCTTGACAGCTTGTGGCGCAGACGCTCCTGCCGCCGGCGCCACCACCCAGAGTGCGGATGTTAAGGCCGCGGCCAGGACGTTTGCCGAAGCTCTGGGGCACGGCGATGCCGCGACTGCCAAATCACTATGCAACGGCGGTGAGACGGAAGGCATGTTCATCGATGCCATTACCAACATGGTTAATGCTTCGCGAGAGTTCCAGGAAACCGCCGTCGCCAGGTTTGGCGATGCGGCCAAAATGCCGCCGGGGCGGAACCCGGCGCAAAAATTGCTCGATCAAATAGATCGTTCGACGGTGAAGTTAGAGGGCAGTCATGCGACATTGTCCAGCGTCGCCGGCGCCGATCCAATTCCGATGATTTATATCGAAGGCAAATGGAAGGTAGCGGGATTGGCCAACGCTAAGGATCTGAAACTGACCACTCCGTTTTTCGTCGCCGTGGCCAAGGCGGCGAAGGAGACGACGACGGAGGTGGCAGCCGGGAAGTACGCAACTGTGGAAGACGCCCTGCAAGCTCTGGGAGAAAGACGGCGCGCCGCGGGGGCGGCATCGGAAAAACCAACCGGGACGACGGAACATTAGGAATTGGACGTCCTCTTCATTCCCGCCATGCACGGGCACGGCCTCACAGGCCGCAAAGGTGCAATCCGGAGAATGGTTCGCTAGAATAATGCCATGCAAAACCAACTGGCTCATCGGACACTGGGCTTGGGGATCAGGTTGGCACTGGTGGTGGAACTGCTTTTGTCGAGTCTGGCAATCGGAAAGATTCTGGCTCAGGAGATACCGGATACGCCTTACGCCGGCGGGTCAAGCACCCAGCCGAACAGCCGGCGGGGACCGGATGTGGCCCGGAACCCAACGGTGGTAATCGGACTCCGCGGGGACATCGATGATTTCAGTTGTGATCAATTCGTGCAGCGCGTGAACAAAGCCAAGGCGATGGGGGCCAAGACCATAATCATTGACTTCAACACCAACGGCGGACTGGTGATTGCCGCCCTGGATCTGTCGCGCACGCTCAAAGGCCTGAGCGGAGCCGGCATCTACACTATCGCCTATGTCGATACCAAAGCCTATTCGGCCGGGGCCATGCTGGCATTAGCGTGCCGCGAGATCGTTATGGCGGATAGCGCGGTGATCGGGGATTGCGCGCCAATCGCGCTGCGCAGCGATCACACTCTGGAACCGCTGCCGCCCCCCGAACGCAGTAAGGCGGAAAGCCCGATTCTGGCCGATTTCTACGACAGCGCCGTGCGGAACGGGCACGATCCGGTGCTGGCCAGGGCCATGGTCACAATTGCGGTGGTAGCTCACTGGGTGCAGAGCCCCACCGGCCAGCGCCGCTTCGTGGATGAGGCAACATATAAGGAGTTGAAGAGCCAGGGCTGGATATCCGTGCCAGGCGCGCCAGATCCTATCAACCAGGACGGCACCCTGCTGACCATGTTCACCGACCTTGCCGTCAAGACCGGCCTGGCCAGCGGCCATGCGTCCAGCGTTGGGGACTTGGCCGCCGGACGCCAGCTGACCATCACGGAGGATATGGAGCCGAACCTGAGCGAACATGTTCTGGGCGTGCTGAATACCGACTGGGTGAGGATGCTTCTAATCATCGTGGTGTCGGTATGCCTCTATATAGTATTGCATGCGCCTGGCCACGGCGCCGCCGAAGCGGTGGGGTTGCTGGCCCTGGGACTGCTGCTGGGCGTGCCGCTTCTGACCGGTTACGCGACTTGGTGGGAACTGGCGATTATCTTCGCGGGCCTGGCCCTGGTAGCCTTCGAGTTGTTCGTGCTGCCCCACACCGGGGCGATGGTCATTGTGGGTCTGCTGATGATGATCGTGGGCTTGCTGTTGACGTTTGTCGGAGCAGAACCATCCGGACCGGGACTCATGCCCAGATTCCAGGGCACGTGGATGGCCTTTGAACACGGCGTGTTCTACACCATGAGCGGACTGGTCTGCGCTGTGCTGCTGATGGCGTGGTTCGGGCGTAACCTGCCACAATTGCCGTTCCTGAACCGCCTGGTGCTGACGACCACCAGTGGAGGGGGATCACTGGCGGTGGACGCGACGGCACCAATAGCGCCGTCAGTAAGCTGGCCTAAGACCGGCATGCTCGGACGGGCGGTAACCATGCTCAAGCCCGGCGGGACGGCGGAGTTTTACGATGAGACGCACGCCGACAGCAGGATCGTTTCGGTGGTCAGCGAGAGCGGCTTCCTGGCCGCCGGAACCCCGGTGATGGTCAAGGACGTGGACGGCAGCAGCGTCAAGGTCCGTTCCGTTTAGAACCACGGTATACTTGCGGCGGCCATTGTGGTAGAGATTGCCAATTGGCCGCAACGCTGCGATGTTTGGTGCGGAAGTTTACTATTTTTGAAGGGAAGTCAGCCATGTTCATGCTCGCCGACTCCGGTAACCTGTGGCTCATCGCCGCCATTTTCATGCTGCTGGTGGTGCTGGTGTTCCTGATCATCGTCTTTCAATTCATCGGATTGTACATCCGCGCCTTGGCCAGCGGAGCGCGGGTGAGCATGATGGAACTGGTGGGGATGCGCCTGCGGAAGGTAAACGCCCTGACCATCGTGAACTCGCGCATCCAGGCCAGCCGGGCCGGGCTGCAAATCGCGCAGGCGGAGATGGAATCCCACATGCTCGCCGGCGGCGACGTGGAACGGGTGATCCTGGCCATGATCGCGGCCAACAAGGCGAACATCGACTTGCATTGGAAGACCGCGACGGCGATCGACCTGGCCGGGCGCGACATCCTGGACGCCGTTCGCACCAGCGTGAATCCCAAGGTCATCGACGTGCCCAACCAGGGTCTGGCGAGGACGACCATCGACGGCGTGGCCAAAGATGGAATTCAGCTCAAGGTCAAGGCGCGGGTGACGGTACGGACGAACATCAAGAGCCTGGTGGGCGGGGCCACGGAAGAGACTGTGATAGCCCGCGTGGGCGAAGGCATCGTGACGGCCATCGGCTCGGCGCTGGATTACAAGGATGTGTTGGAGAACCCCGACCACATCTCCAAGGCCGTGCTGACCAAAGGTCTGGACGCCAATACCGCATTCGAGATCCTCTCCATCGATATCGCCGACATCGACGTGGGCGACAATATCGGCGCCAAGCTGGCCGCCGACCGGGCTGAATCGGACAAACGCCGGTTCCAAGCCGAAGCCGAGCAGCGCCGGGCCATGGCGGTAGCCCACGAACAGGAAAACATCGCCAAACAGGCCGAAAACCGGGCCGCTGTCGTGCTGGCCGAGGCGGAAATCCCCCGAGCCATCGCCGAGGCGTTCCGCAATGGGCAGCTTGGAGTGATGGACTATTACAAACTGCGCAACATCCAGGCCGACACTTCGATGCGCGAGTCGATCGCCAAGCCTGTCGATGGGGCCAAATCCTGAGACCGTAACAAACGATTCGAGCGGCAGCTATGAATCACCAGTGGCACATTCTCGCCGAAGGCGATGACATGACCGGCATGATCACGGCGGTGGTGGTAGGCGGGGCCGTGATATTCCTGAACATTCTCGCCTCTATACTTAAAAACAAGAAACGCCCGGGGGCGGCCCCCCCGCCATTACGCCCCGCCGTGGTGGCCCTGCCCGGGCAGATAACGGCCCAACGCCGGCACAATCAGGAGTTGCCGGCGCATCCGATGTCGCCGGCCCGGTTGGGCGTCCCGGCACACATGGGCGCGCCTACGCCACGGGGCCGTGCGTTCATGCGACCGGGGCCGGCGGCCCGCGGGTTTCTGAAATCGCCGGTCAAGTTGCACGGAGGCCAACGCGCTGCCGTACCACGGGTTGTGGCCACGGCAGTCCGACCGGCAACTCCACCCCCGCCGCTGCCGACGGCGCCGACCCGGCAGCGTGAGACGGAGGCTGCGCCATTGGCCGGGGCCGCCGGTTCACAGACTTCCGAGCGCAGACCGGTCGCACAAGTCATGATTAACGCCACGGTCGTGCGCAAGACGTTGCGTCCGGCCAACCTGCGGGCTCTGATTGCGCTTAATGAAGTCCTCCAGAAGCCGCTGGCGCTGCGCGGGGACGACGCCTAACGCCTTTTTTACGAATTATTCCCCTGATGGTAATAGGTGGGCGACTCCGCAGGCCCAAGCGAGCGTTCACAACCGCGCTGGACACCGTATAGAATAGTCTTTTCCCACGGAGACTCGACGCTTGCCGACAGACTTCCAAAGATTGCTTCCCAGCGGCCGCGCCATTCCCAAGACGCTGTACGGTTATAACGTTATCGATCCCATAGGCGAAGGCGCCGGCAGCACCATCTTCCTGGTCGCCGACCCCAAAACCAACCAGCTTTTTGCCCTCAAGCATGTGATCCGCCGCCAGGACAAAGACCTCCGCTTTATCGAGCAACTGCGCAAAGAGTGGGATATCACCCGGCAATTCACGCATCCGGGGTTGCGTAAAGGCATCAAGGTCAACATTCGGCGCAAACTGTTCAGAATCACCGAAGCGGCGCTGGTATTGGAGTTCTTCGACGGAAACACGCTGGAAAAACAGGCGTCCAAGTCGCTGGCCGAGACGGTAGGCATATTTCAGCAAACGGCCCTGGCTCTGCATGCGCTGCATGTCCTGGGCTACGTCCACTGCGACCTCAAGCCCAACAATATTCTCACCAACACCGCCGGGCAGGTGAAAGTGATCGACTTCGGGCAGGCGGCGCGAATCGGCTCGTTCAAGGAACGTATCCAGGGCACGCCGGATTTCATCGCCCCCGAACAGGTGCAGCGCCGGCAGATGACGGCACGGACGGATATTTTCAATTTTGGGGCCACGCTTTACTGGGCGATTTCCCGGCATCGCATTCCGACCCTGTACAACGTGGGCAAGAAGGATCGCCATCTGCTGACCGACGACCAAATAGCGGACCCGCGTACGCTGGACCCGTCCATCCCGCAAAACCTGTCGGACCTGGTGAAGGAATGCATCCGCATGGATCCGCTCAAACGACCGCGGGACATGATGACTCTAGCCAAGGCCTTGGAGGAAATACAAACCGGTTTGGCCAAGACTGTCTGAGCAAGCCAATGGCGCCTACAGCCTTCGCTCAGTTCGCTTGGCGACACCCCATAACATGGCCATGGGCAGGGCTATCGTTGCTGCAAATTCACGCACCCACTGGTCCCCGCCGCCTTTCGTTTCGACGGTACTTCCCTATAATTTTCGCCCATGTCACAAGAATTCTCGGCACAGCGTTATGACAAGATGATCTACCGGCACTGCGGGCGCAGCGGGCTCAAACTGCCGGCGATCTCGCTGGGAGCGTGGGAAACTTTTGGCGGCTATCGCGGGGAGGAAGTGGCCAGGGATTGCCTGTTCCGCGCTTTTGACCTGGGAATCACCCATTTCGACCTGGCCAACAATTACGGCACGCCGCCGGGCAATGCCGAAATCGTCTGCGGCGGCATCATCCGGCAAATGCCCAGGGATGAGCTTATTATCTCCAGCAAGGCCGGCTACCGCATGTGGCCCGGACCCTACGGAGAATGGGGATCGCGAAAATATCTGATCGCCAGTTGCGACCAGTCGCTGCGACGCATGGGTCTGGAATACTTCGATATCTTCTATTCCCATCGGCCCGACCCCGACACGCCGCTGGAGGAAACTCTGGGGGCGCTGGATCAGCTCGTGCGCCAGGGCAAGGCCCTCTATGCGGGAGTTAGCAGCTATGGAGGAGCTATCTTCGCAGATGCCGTGCGCATCGTGCAGGAGAAGAAGTACGCCCCCATACTCATCCACCAGCCGGCGTACAATCTGCTTAGACGCACGATCGAATGGGATCTGCTGGCGCATACCGAAAGAGCGGGAGTTGGAGTGATCGCCTTCGTGCCTCTGGCCTCGGGTCTGCTCAGCGACAAGTACCTCAGCGGCGACGCACCGGCCCAGAGCCGGGCGGCGCAGCGCTGGGGCGAGGAGTCGTTCCGCAAACGGTTCACGCCGGAGACGCGTGCCACCCTGCTGGCGCTCAATGATCTTGCCAAAACACGGGGACAGACCTTGGCGCAGATGGCCCTGGCGTGGATACTCCGGCTGCCGGGCATCACCAGCGCCCTGATCGGGGCTTCAAGCGTAAAGCAAATAGAGGAAAACGTCGCGGCCCTGGATAACCTGGCATTTAGCGTCGAAGAGTTAAAGAAGATCGATGCGTTGACCAAGTCGCATCCTTGAGTGCCGGCAACTGACGCAACGCTGCTTGGCGGAGCAGGAGGTTCCCGATGGCGTTAATACCCAGCTTCATGTTCCCCAAACATGCCTTTGCGGCATTCAAGCGGAGCGGCACGGCCATCCAGGTATCGCCGCGGCTTATCAGCGCCGCCGCCGCCACGGTCGCCGATGCCTTGACTGCCGCGGGTTCGCGTCTCCAGGGTCTGAGCGAAGAGGAAGCCGCCCAGCGACTGGAAGAATTCGGACCCAACGTGGTGACCCACGAAAGCCGCTTCCCCAGGCTGCTCATCCTCTTTCATGCCTGCCGCAACCCCCTGGTAATCCTGCTGCTGGCTCTGGCGATCATCACCTTCGTGACCGCCCAGGAAAAGTCAGACTACATTGGCGGTTACATAATGCTGGGGATGGTGGTGCTGGGAGTGTCGCTGCGGTTCATCCAGGAATCGCGGGCGGACACCGCCGCCGCCAAGCTCAAAGCGATGATTCGCGTAACGGCGACGGTGGTGCGCGGCGATGTGTCCCGCGAGATCCCGCTGAGCGAACTGGTGCCGGGGGACATCGTCCGCCTGGCCGCCGGGGACATGATTCCCGCCGACGTGCGCATCCTCTCCTGCAAGGACCTGTTCCTCATCCAATCCAGCCTGACAGGCGAAGCATTCCCAGTGGAGAAATTCGACGCGTTGGAGAAAACCGACGGCAAGATGCCATTGGAACTCAAAAATCTCTGCTTCCTGGGAACCAGCGTGGAAAGCGGCTCGGCGACGGCCGTGGTGGTGGAAACCGGGCTCAAGACCTACCTGGGCGGGATGGCCAGCGCCGTCACCGCCGGCCCTCCGCCAACGAGTTTTGACAAAGGCGTCGCCTCGTTCACCTGGCTGATGATCAAATTCATGGCGGTTATGGTGCCGCTGGTGTTCCTGCTCAACGGTTTGTTCAAGCATAACTGGTGGGATGCGTTCATGTTCGCCCTGGCCGTGGCCGTCGGCCTGACGCCGGAAATGCTGCCCATGATCGTCAGCGTATGCCTCTCCAAAGGGGCATTGTTGATGTCCAAGAAGAAAGTCATCGTCAAACGCCTCAACTCGATCCAGAACCTGGGTGCCATGGACGTGTTGTGTACGGATAAGACCGGCACGCTAACCATGGACCACGTGATCCTGGAAAAATCCTGCGATGTGGCCCGCAACGATAACGACGGGGTTCTGCAGTTCGCATTCCTGAACAGCCACTTCCAAACCGGGCTGAAGAACGTGCTGGACCGGGCGGTTCTCCAACATCAGGAAATGCGCCAGACCGCCGCCATTTCCCAATATTCCAAAGCCGATGAAATCCCTTTCGATTTCACGCGCAAGATGATGTCAGTGGTGGTGGTCACGCCCCAGGGCAAACACACCCTGATCTGCAAAGGGGCCCCGGAATCGGTGTTTGCGCGCTGCTCGCAATTCGAGCTGGAGGGAGAGATGTACCCCATGGAGCAGATGCTCCTGGAGGATCTGAAAGCGGAATACGACGAACTGTCGGCGGATGGTTTCCGGGTACTGGCCATCGCCTATCGCGAAATGGATGCCAAGGCGGCCTACAGCAGGGAAGACGAGCAGGGGATGACACTGAAGGGATACATCGCCTTCCTGGACCCGCCCAAGGACTCGGCGGGGCCGGCGATCGTGGCCCTGCAGAGGCACGGCATCGCCATCAAGGTACTGACCGGAGACAACGAACTGGTCAGCCGCAAGATCTGCAAGGAGGTCGGCCTGCCGCTGGATTTCGTTACCGACGGCCCGAAGGTGGAGGCGATGAGCGACGAACAACTGGCGGACGCCGCTGAAAAGACGACCCTGTTCGTGCGACTGTCGCCGGCCCACAAGCAGCGGATCATCAAGGCCCTGCAGAGCCGCAAGCATGTGGTGGGATTCATGGGGGACGGCATCAACGATTCTCCGGCCCTGCGCGCAGCGGACGTGGGGGTTTCGGTGGACACGGCGGTGGACATCGCCAAGGAGGCGGCCGACGCCATTCTGCTGGAAAAGAGCCTGCTGGTCCTGGAAGAAGGGGTAATTGAAGGCCGGAAAGTCTTCGCCAACATTCTCAAGTACGTGCGTATGGGAGCCAGCTCGAATTTCGGCAACATGTTCAGCGTCTTGGGGGCGAGCATCTGGCTGAAGTTCCTGCCCATGGTGCCCATACAGATATTGACCAACAACTTGCTCTATGATTTTTCCCAGGTGCCCATCCCCACCGACGAGGTGGACCCGGAGCAGGTGGCCAGACCAAGGCCCTGGTCGATCCGCGAGATCAAGCGATTCATTCTGTTCATCGGACCTTGCAGTTCGATCTTCGACTACACGACTTATTTGATGATGTGGTTTGTCTTTAAATGCACGAACGTGGCGGCAATCGCCGAGGCCGCCGGCCACGACCTCAACGATACCTACTGGGCCCATTTGTTCCAGACCGGGTGGTTCGTTGAATCGCTGCTAACCCAGACGCTGATCATACACGTCATCCGGACCAACAAATTCCCCTTCCTGCAAAGCCGGGCGAGTTGGCCGGTAATCATGACCACAGCAGCGATCATGCTCATTGGAATGGTGATTCCGTTCACCCCGATAGCCAGCGGACTGCACATGGTTCCTCTGCCCGGACTGTTCTGGCTGTTGTTGTTGCTGACCCTCCTGACTTACGTGGTGCTGACGCAAGTGGTAAAGATGTGGCTGGTGAAGAAATTGTGGATCTAGCGGCGGAGTTGATCCATCCAGACGGGTCGATCATGGGGATCGAGAATGCCCAGGGTGAGGCTGATGAAACCGGCCTGGACGTCAATGCTCTTGAGGACCATGGGCATAAATGATCCACCCTGATCGGGGATCAAAAATACCGCCGGGGAGGGCTGATGGCCGAGGGCGCGCAGTGCCAGGACGGCCAGGGAAGACGCCAACGCCGCCTCGTTGGCGGCGCCACTGGCATCGAGCCGGGCCGATTGCTGATAGCGGGGAAGGGTCCTCCCCACCGCCATACTCAGTTTATCGGCCAGGGCTTTGGGGACGGGAAGTGTCCCCATGGAGATGGCGACGGTTCCCATATCCAGGCGGCCCTGGTCGTCGAGGCGCGGTCGAAAGCACAGACTGGCCACGCCGTGATCGGGTAGGAACATGCCGGCCAGGCCGCTCTGGCCCGCATCGACGCGGCCGGGAAACGCCTGGCTGAATATCTTGTCCACGCCGCCGACGGTAACCGCCAGAAGAATCTCATTGGGCCCCAGGGCGATAAATGGATCGCTGATTCCTTCGGGCAGTTCCAGGCCGGCCACAGGCCGCGTCTTATCCGCGATGTGCGGCACAAACCATTTATTGAGAGCGGCGTTAAGCTCGTCCTGCGTGAAGGTGAAAGTTTGTTCGCCGACAGACGGCGAGGATGCGCTGCCATAGCGCCGGATGGCCTGTTCGCGGGCATGGGCGGCATTGGCCATGCTCAGGGCGCGGGCTAGATTGTCTTCAACCCGTTTGGCCGCCGTCGCGCTCTGTTCGACGCTGAGAACCGGCGGACGATACCAATGGGGAGTCCGAGTAGCGCGATAGTAGCCCAGCGCCGCCAGGACAGCGGCGCCAATCAGCAGCAGACAAACCACAAAGATGATGCGTTTGATCCATTTCATGCAGGGCCGGTAGCTTACATCGGCGGTTGACAGCGGTAAACGTGGTTGGCGGGGTTGATTACCGAGGATCAACCAGCGACCATTGTAAGTATGCGATCTCCGCAGAACCTCAAAACCGCGCCGCCGGCCCCGCAGCAGTCACACTTTCATCCTGCTCCGCGGACGCTGCTGGCGGCGGGCATAACCATCGTTCTCTGGGCCTCGGCCTTTGCGGGTATCCGCGTCGCCCTCCAGTCTTACAGACCGGAAACCATGGCTCTGCTGCGATTTGGCATCGCCTCGGCGACCCTGGCCATGTACGCCCTGCTGCGTGGCCTGCGCGGGCCGGAAGCGCGCCTGCATCTGCCGACGGCCAGGGACTGGCCGGTCATCGTCCTGCTCGGTTTCCTGGGTTTTCCGGCCTATCACATAGCCCTGAACTACGGCGAATTGACGGTCCCGGCGGGCCCCGCCGCGGTGCTCATCAATACCGCCCCCATTTTCACGGCGATGCTGGCCAATATCTTTCTGCATGAACGCCTGCGCGGCTGGGGGTGGCTGGGCATAAGCATCTGCTTCGCCGGCGTGGTGGTCATCGCGACGGACAAACCCGGCCACTTCCAATTTGATCCGCGTTCGCTGTTCGTTTTGCTGGCCGCATTCATCGGCGCCATCTATTTTGTCATCCAGAAACCTCTGTTACGCCGCTATAATGCCTTGCAAATCACCTGTTATTCGGTCTGGAGCGGGACGGCGCTGATGCTGGTATTCCTGCCGCGTCTGCTGGTGCAAATGCGTACGGCGCCGACGCCGACAACTCTGGCAGTGATCTATCTGGGCGTCCTTCCCGCCGCCTTGGGCTACTTCACCTGGGCCTACGTGCTGAGCCGAATGCCGGCATCCATGGCCGCGACAATAATGTATCTGGTTGGGCCACTGAGTTTTGTGATCGCATGGTTGTGGCTGGGAGAAGCGCCGGCAGCGATGGCGATGGTGGGAACGATCCTGGTTATTTGTGGCGTCGTGGTCGTCAACCGATGGGGAGGGAAAAGGGGCGGACACGCAGAGACGCAGGCACAACCCTGCGGGGCAAACGAGGCTGTACTTGTATCCGTTCCTTAGCGCGGTCGGCGGACAACCCGCAGTCCATCTCATCACGCGTCACGAACGCACTGGGTGACAGTGCCGCCATGGGAATCAAGTATCGTCACCTGAAGGGGCAT
>Ga0316228_1001085_pt1 | contig 30615 bp, 31 predicted proteins | sample TBH18021metaG_FD_206005 | JGI IMG/M metagenome (GOLD analysis project Ga0316228, IMG submission 206005) | Freshwater microbial communities from Trout Bog Lake, Wisconsin, USA - TBH18021 | ecosystem: Environmental > Aquatic > Freshwater > Lake > Hypolimnion/Profundal zone | place: USA: Wisconsin... | reverse complement strand
TCCAACGCGGGCAACGCCATACGGACACCTATTTGGTCTTGCTACGAGTGGAGTTTACCTTGCCATGAACTGTTACCAGTCATGCGGTGGGCTCTTACCCCACCCTTTCACCCTTACCTTATTGCTAAGGCGGTCTACTCTCTGCTGCACTTGTCGTAGGCTTACGCCCCCCAGCCGTTAGCTGGCACTCTGCCCTGTGTAGCCCGGACTTTCCTCCCCTTACCCACTGTAAACAGGGGCAAGCAGCGTTCGTCTGGTCTGCCAAGGCAAGCATTATAACAGGCTTTATCTATTTAGTCACGGTCAGCAGGCAGCGCATACGTACCGACTGCATGCGCCACAGGTCTGTCATCACCTTCTGAATAAATCAATACATCGCCTACCGCAAGCGTGCGCCCGACTTTGATAAGCTGGCATTTGGCAATAAGGTTGGCTTGTGCAGAGGGTTTTCGCAGAAAAGACACGTTAAGATTGGTAGTCACTGCCAATGGCACGATACCGATTTCGCCCAAAATAGCTACATATAGCGCCACATCAGCCACTTTCATCATCACAGGCCCTGATACCGTGCCACCCGGTCGTAACTCATCATCACCGATAGGATGGGATACAATGGCTTGACCGTTACCGACCGATTCGATGTGGCAGTTGGCTTGGGGGAAAGATTGCTTCAGAAAAGCACTCAGTTCTGCTTTATTGGCGGGCATAGACATTCCTTATCTACAATAGCGTTGTTAAAAATCTACGTTGTGAAAAATAGCGGTTATAAAATTTATTGACTGGTTTTAGTTTGGGTGATGCGCTCAAATTTGAGCATCAACTGCGCTGGCGTCTCCAAATAGTTGGGATCTTTTGGGATACAATCAGGTACCGGACAAAACAGCGAACACTGCGGCTCATCAAAATGACCGACACACTCGGTACACAGCGCAGGGTCAATTTCATAAATCAACTCGCCCACATAAATCGCATCGTTGGGGCAAAGTGGCTCGCAGACGTCGCAGTTGATACATTCATCAGTGATTATTAATGCCATAGCTTTTAAAACGTTTACCAAGAAACGTTTATTTTACCACGACTTACCAACCCTGTTGTTTTTTTAGTTCAAATGCTTCTTCGACACACGGCGGTACAAATTTACTCACATCACCGTCTAATTTGCCAATTTCGCGCACCAGCGTTGAAGATATAAAAGAATATTGCTGCGATGGGGTCAAAAACACCGCTTCAAAGTTTGGGTCTAGTTCACGATTGAGATTGGCGAGCTGAAATTCATACTCAAAATCTGACATCGCCCGCAGCCCACGCAGCACACCTGTGGCTTGTTGATTTTTTGCCAAATCCACCAACAACCCATCAAAACCAATCACAGATATATTGCTCAAGCCTTTATCATGACAGGCTTTTTCTACCAAACCAATCCGTTCCTCTAATGTAAATAGCGGTTTTTTATGATGCCCAATCGCCACTGCAACAATCACCTCATCAAACAGGCGGCAAGCGCGCTTAATCAAATCAAGGTGCCCTTTGGTAATCGGGTCAAATGTACCCGGATAGATAATTTTAGTATAAGGCGTGGCAAGTGGCTGGCTGGCTGCTGACATGGCTGTCTCTTTATGATAAATAATGCGCTATTTGGTGCTAACAATACGGCTAAAACAAAGATTGCTAGTTTGTTGCTAATCCTAGCAAAATTTGACCCCAATTAACAATCAAATCTCACTATCAATTTGTGTTTAGCGTGTTATCATGACAGCTTTGCAGCATTTTACCCAAAGCTTAATTAAAACTTAGGGTAAAGCCTAGCAATTAAAAACTTAGTAATCCAAAGCCCAATAATCAAAAACTTAAACTTAGTAATCAAAATCTATGAATTGATTTATTGGAATTTATCGCCATATTAAACGGCTTGTCACACTGATTTATGGCAACACGATTGTTGTAATAAGATTATGGCAATAAGATGATTAACACACGCTGTGCAGCATTGGGTACGTCCGCGATGTTGCAGCAAGGAAACCTAAATGACTAAAAAACCAAAAATGCCTAGCCTGATTGCTAGCAACAAAAAAGCCCGTCACGAGTATTTTATTGAAGAAAGCTTTGAAGCAGGGCTTGAGCTACTCGGCTGGGAAGTCAAATCCATCCGTGCGGGTAAAATGCGTATCACCGAAAGCTATGTGATTTTTAGAGATGGAGAAGCGTTTTTGTTTGGCGCGCACATTCAGCCGCTGTTATCGGCATCGACTCACATTGTCGCTGACCCCCTTCGCACCCGTAAGCTGCTACTACACCGCCGCGAGATTGATAAGCTCTTTGGCATGGTCAACCAAAAAGGCCATACCTGTGTCGCGCTCAAAGTGTACTGGAGTCATGGCCGCGTCAAATGCGAAATTGCTTTGGCAAAAGGTAAAAAACTGCACGATAAACGCGCCACCTTAAAAGAGCGTGATTATCAACGCGAAAAACAACGCGGACTAAAAAATCTTGTATGATGAACCAAGACCGCAATTTTGATGATATCAGCGCGCATTTTGAAAAAAAAATATACGGCGGCTTAAAAGGTGAAATTCGCCTTGCCGTGCTGCGCCATGATATCTTTGGCTGGGTAAAGTCCTGGCAACAGACACATACCCGACCCCTTCGCGTATTGGATGTTGGTGCAGGCTTGGCGCAAATCAGTATCGAGCTTGCCAAAGACGGGCATGACGTCACCATCAATGATATCTCTGCCAATATGCTTGAGATTGCCAAACAAAACGCAGGCGAGGCGACACAAAATATCACCTGGCATACCTGCCCTTATCAGCAATTGGATGATAAATTAACGGGCAAGTATGATTTAATTCTTTGCCATGCCGTGCTTGAGTGGCTTGCTGAGCCAAAGCTGATTATGGACTTTTTTGACCAGTGGCTTGTCGATGATGGCGCTGAAAAAGGGGTGCTATCGCTGTGTTTTTATAACCCTGCCAGCTTTGTGTATCGTAACTTGGTGATGGGCAATTTTAATCTACTACATAACAAAGATTTTAAAGCCGATAATGGCAGTTTGACGCCCAATCACCCGGTGGCAAAAGATGAGGTAATTGCTTGGATTGATGACCATCACTACCAAATCTTGCATACCTCAGGGTTACGGGTGTTTCATGATTACTCACCGCTCAAGCGTGGTGGACATACCAATCCACAAGCGGTGATTGATATGGAAGTCGCCTATAGCGGGCAAGACCCATATAAATGGCTAGGGCGTTATTTGCATTTTTTGGTGAGCAAAGCTAATTAGTAATAACCTGCTTGCTGCATTGAATCTACTGCTAGCACTTGTCTTTCACCATAAAATCTGACAGGTATCGGGCTGACTTCGATATCCCCCCAAGATTTGAGTAATACTGAGGCTTCGGCATTGGGGTCAATCGGAAATGTATTACTTAAACTGGCATACAGCGATTGCTGATCTTTGGCAGCCAGCCATTCAATCAGCCCAAGCGCCAACTCGGTATGCTTGGCGGCATGGGGAATGGCAACCCCTGTGATGTTGGTACTGACGCCGCCGTAGCCCTTATTGATCCATTTGATTTTAATCGGGGTATCGGGGTGCGCTTGCAGATAGCGTCCGTAGCGGTTGCTGTTGACCAGACCGATTTGGCATTTGCCGCTTTCTATGGCTTTTAGCACTTCACTGTCATCAAGTAGCACGGGCACGCTTAGATTGGCAAGCCAGCCTTGCATCACTTCTTGGGTGCGTTTATCGCCCAGATTATTGATGAGATTGACCACCAGTGACTGATTAGGGATATATTTGCCTTGGCTTAGGCACAGTTTTTGTGACCATTTCAGTTTAGACAAATCGGCATAGCTTGAGATATCGTTGGTATGGAGTACACGACTATCATACACCGCGGTACGCGCGTAGCTAGATAACGCAATCCAATTGCCATCAGGATCACGGTAACGCTCTGGGACATGCGCCACTGCTTTTTCGGCATTAAAGGGTTGTAACAGCCCCTCTTCGACTGCGGTACTAAAAACCCCCGCATCTTCAGTCAAAATCACATCCGCAGGGCTATTGGCACCTTCTGCCTTTAACCGTGCCAAAATTGACATTGGCTCATCTTGCACGATATGAATCGGCACATTGATTTGCCTAGCATAACTAGTTAATAATGGCTCAAGCGCCGCTTTGTCAATCGAGGTGTAAATCGTGAGTTGATTGGGCACTGCTGCAGTTGTACTCGCAAGACTTGCATTTGGTGTCGCATTGGTATTACTGGCATTATTGCCATTAGCGCTCGAAGCGGTGGTCGAAGCCGATTGTGACGTTGTGGATGGCGGAGTCGATGACGGAGTACAGGCAGTTAAGGTCGCACCCGATATACTGACTGAGGCAATTAACAAAGCGCTGATGGCTGATGATTGCGCATTGACATTTGTACGCACCTTATGCCCCATCATACAACCCATCACATCACTTGCTTTCAACACAGCTTAACCTTCTTCAACAGCTTTGCCTGACCATCGCTCAATGGATGATGGCTAAATACATCATCGCTAAATAGAGCGCCTAAAAAACTTTGGATGATTATAGCATTTTGCCCCAAGATAATTCTTAAAAAAACTTTGAATTGACGGGTTTTTAACCCTAGTTTGTCTCAACAATTTTTTGTATGCAAAAAATGCCCTTGTTGCAAAAAGTGATGGATTTGCATCGCCACTTCATCATTTATCAGGAGTCCCGTATGGGACGCATTGACGATGATATGGTCTTTGGCAGCGGCAAGCTGGGTTTCATGCACAAATACCGTGCCGTCATTGGGCTGCAAATGCGGCTCAAGCTTGGCAAGCTCACGGTTACGGGGTAATACCACTTTGCCAAGCCCCACCGAACGAACCCCCGCAATACTACCTAGCTGCACTGCATCTTTGAGTGCAGGCGCATTGCCATCTAGCCCCTGTAGATACGAGCGACCGACAAATTTGGGCAGGATTTTGACGATGTTATTGGCACTGATGCTGCCATTGTGCGGCGTCCCAAGTGTCACACAGCGAGTAATCTGCCACTGTGGATATCGCTGCAAAAAGTCTCGAATAACCAGCCCACCAAGACTATGACCGACCAAATAAATAGGCACACCCGCTTTTTCATGTTTGGTCAGCCAGCGGTGCAAACGGCGGCTATGGTTGGCAAGATTATGCGCGATGCTAAAATACCCAAACCTATGACACTCGTAGCCGAGTTTGGTGAGTTTTTTGGCAAGCGGTCGCATCGTCCAGGCATGCATGTGTAAACCATGAATGAGGATGACAATCGGTTTGGATTGGCGTTTTATCATAAAGCCTTTTGTATCTATGATTTGTATCTATAATTTTTATCTATGATGCTAAAAATTTGGCGAAAATGCCTCCCACTTAGCTTATCATTTTCTGGATTGAGCAGACGGATTTGCAAAACATTGTTACCATTTCATACTATAATTGCGATTTGTGAATTGATGATAATGATTTTATACAGGCTTTTTTCTTTTAAAATTTTGGCTTAAATTGGTTTACACTTAAATTGGCTTATATAAGGCGCACTATGGCATTTGAATCCCCAATCCAACAAGCTTTACACCATTATCCTATCACGTTGGCGTTGGTAGTAATTTGTGTTGGGGTGTTTGCCTTACAGCTATTTTTTGGCGTCAATCCGACCAATCCCACCAACCAATCGTTAATTGCTTGGGGTGCCAATTTTTTACCCTTTTCACTGGGTGAAGCGCCGTGGCGATTGGTGACCAGCTTGTTTTTGCATATTGGTTTTATGCATTTGCTGTTTAATATGTTTGCTTTATATTATTTTGGACAAGTGGCAGAGCGGATGTTTGGCGCTGTCAATTTTTTAGCGTTGTTTTTGTTATCAGGGGTTGGCGGCAATTTGCTCAATAACTTTTTGGGTTTGCATAGTGTGATGGCAGGTGAGCCGCCGATTATTAGTGCCGGTGCGTCAGGTGGTATCATGGGCATTGGGATGGCGCTATTGGTGGCAGCGCTAACCAAAACATCATTCAATAATTTTGCATTAAATTTTCGCTCGTTATTGATAGTGATGGCGATTAATTTGAGCTATGGTTTTTTGGTGGGCGGTATCGATAATGCCAGTCATGTGGGCGGTGTAATTATAGGTGGCTTGCTGGGTATGGTGTACGTCATGCAGTATCGCGTTATCCGCCAGCAGCAGCTATTCGCCCATAAAGCCAGTGGCGCGCCTTGGCAACCCAACAATCTTGGCGATGGAGCAATCTCTGATAGCACTGCCCCATTCATCCCGCCTTCTTTAGTTGTGTTAAAGGGTAAAATTATCACCACAAGCTATGTAGTATTGGTAGTGGGATTTATGGCGATGTATGGCTGGCTACATATCAGTTTTATGCAGTTACTCAATCATGCATTGCCAAGTATCATCCATTAACTGTTAATAATTTTTTAATGGGATAAAAATTTTAGGGGTTAACCGTTTAAAACGCTTATTCCTACGCCCTTTTGCCAATCTTGTTTGCCAATCTAGCAAATGACAATGCTATAATAGCGCCACTATTTAGCCAGTGAAAAGGACTAGCCAATGACCGTCATCAAGAAAGACGACTTTATCAATTCTATCGCCAACGCCTTTCAATACATCAGTTATTATCACCCAAAAGACTTCATTGATGCTGTATATGAAGCATGGCAAAAAGAAACCAACCAATCTGCCAAAAACGCCATGGGGCAAATCCTCACCAATAGCCGTATGTCAGCGATGGGTCATCGTCCGATTTGCCAAGATACTGGTAGTGCGGTGGTGTTCCTTGATATCGGTATGAACGTGCAATGGGACTTGCAAGGCTCAGCGATGAGCGTTGAAGACATGGTTAATGAAGGGGTACGCCGTGCTTACAACAATCCCGACAACCCACTACGGGCATCTATCCTAGTAGACCCAATTAGCAAACGTCAAAACACCAAAGACAACACGCCAGCGGTGGTTCACATGAGCGTGGTACCGGGTGACAAAGTTGATGTGATTTGTGCCGCAAAAGGTGGCGGTTCAGAAAACAAAGCAAAATTTGCGATGCTAAACCCCTCAGATTCGATTGAAGAATGGGTGTTAAAAACCGTCCCACAAATGGGGGCAGGTTGGTGTCCACCTGGTATTTTAGGTATCGGTGTCGGCGGCACGCCAGAAAAAGCCATGATGCTTGCCAAACGCTCACTTATGGAACACATTGATATCCATGATTTACAAGCCAAAGCCCAAAGCGGTGCCGAGCTTGATAGCGTTGAGCGCTTACGTCTCAATATGTATGACAAAGTGAACGAGCTTGGCGTTGGCGCCCAAGGTCTTGGCGGCTTGACTACGGTACTGGATGTAAAAGTACTAGACTTTCCTACCCATGCCGCAAGCAAAGCAGTTGCCATGATTCCAAACTGTGCGGCGACTCGTCATATTCACTTTACCCTAGACGGTCAAGGTGAAGCAGCCTTGCCGGTACCTTCACTATCAGATTGGCCAGAAGTGTCCTTTGGCTCCGATGATGTGATTAAAGTCAATGTTAACGACTTAACCAAAGAAACCTTAAGTCAGTTTAACATCGGTGATACCTTACTACTTAGCGGTAAAATCTTGACGGGTCGTGATGCCGCCCATAAACGTATGGTAGATATGCTTGCCAAAGGCGAAGCGTTACCCGTGGATTTACAAAATCGCTTTATTTATTACGTCGGTCCTGTCGATGCAGTGGGCGATGAAGTGGTCGGTCCTGCGGGTCCCACCACCTCAACGCGTATGGATAAATTCACCGATACAATCTTGGACCAAGGCTTGATTGGGATGATTGGTAAATCCGAGCGTAGCCCTGCGACCTGTGAAGTCATTGCCAAACATGGCGCAATTTATCTCATTGCAGTGGGCGGCGCCGCTTATCTGGTATCAAAAGCTATCAAAGGCGCTAAAGTGCTTGCCTTCCCAGAGCTAGGCATGGAAGCGATTTATGAGTTTGAAGTAGAAGATATGCCGGTGACGGTCGCTGTGGACAACCAAGGTAACAGTATCCACCGCTTTGATAAAGTCGCTGAACGCGCCCAGCAAGTGATTGCCGAGCCTGTGCGTTTTGTGCCTTAGTCAATTTTTTCAAGATTTTTAATATAAACAAAAGCCTTAAGCATTCCCTTAAGGCTTTTTTTAGGTTAAAAAAATACCCAGATAATGTAATATCTGGGCAGGAGGAAAAGTGGAGAAGTTTATAGTTATTGTTATAGCTAATTGTTATTATTTATAATATTTCTTTTTTTAACTGTTTAGCTGCGCTACAAATAAACCTATACACCCATCAAACCGTACGATAGGAGCTTTGGGTAGCATTTGGCATGACAATCCATAACACGATATATATCAGAATGCCTGGTACAGCGACACTTGCCGTTGAGATAATCACAAACAACAAACGCACTAATGTTGCATTCCAGCCTAAATACTCTGCAATACCCCCCATCACACCTGCAATCATACGATGATTCTGAGAGCGATGAAGTTTTACCAGTTTATTTGTCATTCAATTTTTTACCTGTTAAAAATAAAGAAAACCACTTAGGACTTATTTAAAACCTAACATCTTTAAAACTTAATGCCGTTAGCTAAAATTATTGGTTAAAGATACTATGTTTTGGTTATGATTTATTATAAGCAAATGCAGGGTTTAGTTGGGTGACAAAACGTAGAATGATGTTTCTTTTGGTAACTTTTTCTACAGCATTATTATCATGAGTGACTATAACGAGCAGTATTATCGCTCCTATATAATGTGTTTGGTAGCGGGTGTGCACCGATTCTTACAAATTGTGATACTAGCGTTACAAACGATTGTAACTTCATCGGGGCTAATCGATTATCATAGCGTTACTTTATATCCTTATTAGGGATATCTATACAAGCAATCAAAAAATCAAGCCGATAAAAAATAGTTAAAAAACCATGATAAAGTATTGAGGAAAGCATGATGCAAGATGTGGGTATCATTATTGGACATTTTGAGCCGCTGCATTTGGGGCATGTAAGAACGATTTTACATGCGTCTGGGCAAGTCAAAGAGTTATATATTTTTATTACCGCTCACCCTGCGCCAAACCCGAATTTTTCCATTGATTTGAAAGATAAAGCGCGCTGGATGACCATGGCATTTGCTGATTTGCCATTTGTGCATATAGAGATTTTACCTGATTTGGTAACGCCCTCGTATGAAGACAATTATCAAGATTTGAGCGTTGAACAAGTCAATGCGTTATTAGCGGATTTGCAACAACGTTATCCCAAGTTGAGCGCATCTAGCGATGCGGCAGGGACAGTAACCCCGGTTGTGTTTATGGATGAAACCCACCCGTTTGTCGATTATGATTTACATTTACCGGTGGTGACCACGCCACACCAGCACGGCTTTGATAGCCGCAAGATTCACAATAACCCCGCGCTGTATTGGTCAGCCATTCACCCGCAAGCGCGAGGTGACTACACCAAAACTGTGGCATTGGTGGGTGGTGAAAGCTCAGGTAAAACCACGCTACTGCATAAGTTAGCCAACTATTATGGTGCAAGCTATGGCTTAGAAATGGGGCGCTTGTTTGTGCAAACCGATTTGGGCGGTACTGAGCTTGGTATGCAATACGATGACTATCCGCTCATGGCAACTGACCATGAACAAGCGATACGCGCCGCCAAACGCTTTGCCCCTGCCCCAATCACCTTGGTGGATACGGATTTTGTGACCACGCAAGCATTCTGTGAAGAATATGAAGGGCGTACCCACCCGTTTTTGACCGCCTGTATCGATGAATTTCGCTTAGATTATACCCTGATGCTTGCCAATAACACCCCTTGGGTCGCCGATGGGATGCGCTCTCTAGGCAGCGAGTCCCAGCGTGAGCGTTTTGAAAATCGTTTAAAACAAATCTTTGCCCGTCATCATATTGCGCCGCTGTTTATTGATAGTCCAGACTATCATCAACGATTCTTGGATGCGATTGCGCTCATTGATGCACACGTTTTTCACCACTATCAAGATATCGAGGCATAAAATAATTTTCTAGACATGCTTGGTAAATATATTAAAAATTTTTGGTGTTATTTTTTGAAACTTAATTAAAAAATGTTGTCATGGTTGTAATGACTGTTGGAGGCGAAATGCGAATTGCAATTTTGGATAAAATTACCGGTGAATGGGCACAAGAATGGACGGTGGTATGGTTCTTTTTTGGGGTGGTGGCATTGGCTACGGGGTTTTGGTTGACCACAGAACATCGAGCGTTGGACTGGTTTTATTTGGGTGTGTCTTTTATCGGGCTATTGTGTGTGGTATCGCTGAGTTTTCGCCGCAATATCGCAGGTAATGGCTTTGGCATGTTGGCAACGGCAGGTGAAACCATTGTACAGGGAACCGCCGGTGCGGTAGGTTTGATGCTTGCACCACTGTTTAACTTTTTTACCCATTTATATGGCATTTTTTATTGGTCAAAAAATACCGATGGCGATGGCAATATGATTCCCAAATCAGCCAATAAAATTGTGTGGTTGGTAACCATTGCCTTTATCGCGATTGGCTTGGCATTATTTCCAACTGTCAATAATTGGCTAGCGTCGATGGGTTATGGCGTGGTCGCCGACGATGGCAGTAAATTTTTGGGTGTAATTGATTTTTTTTGGATTAATGTGTTGGCATTTGTGCTATCTATCACAGCGCAAGCCACGATGATTTTACGCTATTCATTCAACTGGTGGTTATGGATTGCGGTGAATTTTGTTTGGCTGATTGTCAACTTGATGTCGCAAAATTATATTTTTGCCATCCAAACCATGGTGTACCAAATCAATGCGTTTGTGGGGCTGTATGAATGGTATCGCAGTGAACAAAAAGCCAAAGGCTTGGCGTAATAGTCAGGGATATCAAAAGCCATTGATATCAACAGCCACTGATATCAAAACCTATCAGTGTAAAGTCGCTGATTTGACAAACGACTAGGGTGTGATACGATTCAGTGGTAACTGATGGGATTCACACCCATTTTTTATCAGCAATTTTTTCATTGTCTTTATTGTCTTTAAGGAAGAAGATTATGGCAACCGTGACCCTGCTTCATTCAAAAAAATCCCTACAAAGCTGGCTGGCTGACTACGCCGTGAGCCACCAAAACCCTATCAATAAAAAAATTCATTGGCTGTGCGTACCCACGATTTTTGCCAGTATCTTAGGCATGGGAATATCATGGCAGGCGGCGTTTACGTTGGTACTGATTGCTTTGGTAATGCTGTTTTATCTACGTCTGTCTAGCCAATTATTTATTGCTATGGGCATGTTTGTGCTGTTTTGCTTGGCAGCGATTGCTATTTTGCCAGTTGGGTTTAAGTTTTGGTTTTGCGTATTTGTGGTAGCGTGGATTGGGCAATTTGTCGGTCACAAAATTGAGGGCAAAAAACCGTCATTTTTTGAAGACTTACAATTTTTGTTGATTGGTCCTGCCTGGGTCGCGAATTCGTTAAGTGAAAAATTGGCAAAACCTAAAACGTCATAAAAAACTTCATATTCACTAAGAAAACCCAACATATTACAGCGGCTATTTCCTAGATAATAATTGCAATGGCTTTGACTATCGCTAGGTTTTTTGGCGATGTATGGTCGACCTACTCATCTTGAGTGCCATATCACTTGTTAGCTTGCTGTTATTATGATTAAAAAAGTATCCAACCGCTGGCAACGTATTGACGTGCCGCAAACCTTCCCGACTATTCACGCGGCTTTGGCTTACTGTAAAAGCCAATTAAATAATTTGGGGGATAAAGGGTTTATCCAAATCAAAATTGCCGATGGCGAGTATTATCTAGACCAAGTTGAAATTGATTTTTTTAGTGATCGGGTAGAGATTATTGGCAATTTGGACAATCCTGATAAGGTGCAGTTACATTTTGATGATGCCCATAACCGCTGTGGCTTTTTGATGCAACGGGGCAATGGTATTTTTAAAATCGATGGCATGACTATCAATGGTACTAAGGCGTTTTTGGGCTATGGACAGTGGCAAGATGAAGGCTATGGTGCCGGTATCATGTGCAATTACAATAGCCAAGTGCTGGTCGGGTCAAAGGTCCGTATCAATAAATTTTATTATGGGGTGGCTGCCCGCTTTGGCTCAAGTATCCGCTGTGAGCCTGGGGTGATTGTACAGTTTGCGGGGGATGTCGGATTTTTCGCGTATGGGGGCTCGATAGATGCCCAGCAATGCGAGGCGTATCACTGTGCACATTTGGATGAAGAGTTGGGTTTTGGGTTTTGTGCGGAATCCAGCGGCTTTATCAATGCCGACAACAGCGTGTCTGCGCACAACCATATCGCAGGGTTTTATGCACTCACCAATGGCTCGATGTGGTGCCATGATACCAGTGCCAGCGAAAACAAACATGGCTTTTTGGCGCTGCACAATGGCATGCTAAGCTGCAATAGCATCAACCGACGTACCAATGCCTATCGCAATTATGGCTATGGTTATTTTGCTGACAATGGCGGACGTATCTTAGCCAATCGCAGTCTTGGCAATGAAAACGTGATCGGTGGCTATTTTGCCCGTCATCACGCCAGTATCGATATCACCCATGCCAATGCCAACCACAATCAGGGTCACGGCTATACTGCAATCAATGCCACCTTGCTCGGTAACGGTGCTGAAGCGCGATTTAATCAAGGTAATGGCTTTGTCATAGGGCAGTCAGGCTTTTTGGATGGCAGTTTTTTGATGGCGTATGGCAATGCAGGCTATGGCTATCACTTAGATCATTGCCAAGCCTTTATGCCCTATGCCCGTGGCTGGAAAAATGCACTGGGTCGTATGTACAAAGTCCATAGTTACGTCGCTATCAAATAAATTTTTCGTGCTTTGCCGCGTTTTGCTTACTGTTCTTTTAGCCTTTTAATCTTTTAGCCTATTAGCTCATCGTTAGTAAAAGCCAATCTATCATCAAGTCACAGCCTATATTATTTAGATTCATCAGGCTCTCACCCACTTTTTACTGCATTTTTGGTGCTATGACTTACTCGCAAAAATTGTCAACATCGATTGATTAATTGGTTAAAAGTGGTTTAGCCAATATTAAGCATTGTGATTAAGCCCTATAATCAATTTTTTTCTTGTATTCTTACCTAAAATTACAATAAGTAATGAATAAGTAATATCATTTGGTAGGGATTCGTTTTAAGGTATTGAAGTTAAAATAACAATCAAATACTTGATTTTATTATAAATACAAAAATTTTTAGTTTAAGTCTATCACTGCCATATTAGGAACATAATAACAATGAAGCGGCTAATCTTTGACCTAGATGACACCCTATGCACCACCCAAAACGGCGACTATGCCAATGCCCAACCCATCACTGAAGTTGTCGAAAAACTTAGAGACTATCACCGACAAGGTTTTACTATTGTCATCAATACCAGTCGCAATATGCGCACCTATCAAGGCAATATTGGCGCTATTAATAAAAACACGTTGCCAATTATCATCGATTGGTTGGGACGACATGATATCCCGTATGATGAATTATACGTAGGTAAACCTTGGTGCGGCTTTGAAGGGTTTTATGTGGATGATAAAGCTATTCGACCCGACGAATTGGTCAAGTTAAGCTATGCAGAGATTTGCCAGCTGCTTGATTTAACACCTTAATAAAAAATAAAAACAATAACGACATTTAAGGTAATTTAACGCCATGATACTCATTAACGCCTCTTCCTATGTCAATGCCGAATTTGAAGCAGAGATTGGGCGCATTCCGCCTTGCATGCTGCCCATTGGCAATAAAAAACTGTTACAGCTTCAAGTCGATGTGGTGCGCCAACACTTTCCCAATGAAAAAATTCTATTGTCACTACCTGAAGCTTATACTTTAACTATCAATGAAAAAGCGGTGATTGAGTCTTTGCCCATTGAAGTGGTGACAATCCCTGAAAATTTGGCATTGTCCGAGACCATTTTATATGTGCTTAATCTAGCCATTGATAAATCATACCAGCATATTCGTATCATCCAAGGGGATGTATTTTTACCACACTTAGTTGATTACTCAGATTGTATTGGTGTATCAGATAAAACGCGCCAATACGACTGGCAACAAACCAAAAAAATGAAAGAAAACCCCACCGATTGGATTGGGTATTTTGCCTTTTCCTCACGATTGGAGTTGATTAAAGCGCTGGCGATTAGTAAGAAAAATTTTGTACGGGCAATTTATTTGTACCAACAAGCTATCGCAATGAAATCGGTCAACATTGAGCCGTATTATGATTGCAGTAATTTTGTTCATTATATTCATGCCCGCGCCAATATGACCACCGAACGCGCCTTTAATTCACTGCAGATTCGTGAGGGCATTGTCACCAAAAGCAGTGATGACAACAACAAAATTGAAGCGGAAATTTATTGGTACACCCATATTCCTGCGCCACTCAGACGTTTTACCCCGCAGTTGATTGATTATCAGCAAGTGGACGGGCAATTTAGTTATAGCTTAGAGTTCTTGCCATTATTACCGCTCAATGAGTTGTATGTGCATGGCTTAAATACCACTGAGTTTTGGCAACATATTTTTCAGCTATTAAAAGAATTTTTTAGTATGGCCAATCAGTCCGACGTGCATCGTCATATCGAAACCGGGTTTGCCAAATCGTATGCCGAAGATTTGTACCATAAAAAAACCTTAAAGCGCTTGTACGCGTATGCCGATGATGCTGATGTCGATTTGAACCAACCTGTAATATATGATGAAACGATGCTTGGCAGTACGCTAGAGATTGCGCAAGATTGTATCGACAAAGCCTTGGCACTGCCAAACACCGTAAGTGTCATGCATGGCGATTTATGTTTTAGCAACATCATGTATGACATGCGCGGTCGCCGGGTAAAAGTTTTTGACCCACGCGGCACGGATTCTAACGGCAATTTTAGTATTTTTGGTAACGCAAGCTATGATTTGGCCAAGCTCACCCATTCTGTGATTGGTATGTATGACTTTATCATCGCAGGGCGTTATGAAATTATCGATACCCCTAGCGGCAGCGATATAAGATTTGATATTGATAAGCGTTTGGAGCAAATCCAACAAGAATTTTTTGCAGGCACCTGGGTCAATGGCATGACCACAGAATCTATCATGCCAGCGGTGGTGTTATTGTTTTTATCCATGCTACCCTTACACGCAGATAGACCCGATCGCCAGCGCGCCATGCTGCTCAATGCGTATCGTTTATACAAAATGTATGTGATGGAGGCAGTGACATGTTCGTAATTCCGATGGCAGGGCTAAGCAGTCGTTTTTTTAAGGCGGGCTTTGAGGTACCTAAGTATCAATTGTCGATTGCCGATACCATTGTATTTGATTTGGCAATCAAGTCGTTTGAGCGCTATTTTAGTACCGATTTATTTTTGCTTATCGTGCGTGATGTGTATGATACTCCGCGATTTGTTGCTGAGCGATTAACGCGCTTGGGTGTGCGCAATTTTATGATTCATACGCTTGATGGCGAGACAGCAGGGCAAGCTGAAACAGTAGCGCTTGGACTGGGATTGGGACTCGGTGATACTAGCATTGATGACGATGAGCCGATTTATATTTTTAACATCGATACCTTTCGCTATGGTTTTGAAAAACCTGACTGGGTAGAGTCTGTTGATGGCTATTTAGAAGTATTTGAAGGCGAAGGCGACCATTGGTCATTTATCGCTGTCGATGACGATGATAAGGTGATTAAAACCACCGAAAAACAGCGTATCTCCAATCTTTGCAGTGATGGCTTATATTATTTTAAATCCAAGCAGCAGTATCTATCGTTGTTTCAACAAGCGGTTGCCCAACAGTTGACGGTTAATAATGAATATTATATTGCCCCCATGTATAATTTATTAATCGCACAAGGCGGCAGGGTCGGCTATGTCAAAATCACGGATGACGACATTGATTTTTGCGGTACGCCTGATGAATACCAAGCGCTTAAAGCCCACGGTTTAAAGTCTGATGTTTAAAGGCTCATGTTTAAAAATTGATGTTTAAAAATTGGCGTTTAATTGTTTAACTGTTGAAAAAAAAGCTTACCATCTATTGCGTAAGCTTTTTTATTTAGCAGATTTAGGGATAAAGACGCGAGAAAATCTGCTGTTGATCGACTGGGCTGTTTTGATAAAACTCTGCCGCGGCAATACTTTTCATCACCGCTCGTTCATCCGCATGCGCCAAGCGGGTTTGGTCAACTTGGTTGGGATACCAATATTGATAAAACAGCTGATACCAGTCATCATGGCTAATGCAGTTCATCGCCATAAAAGCATCGGTCAATGTCCACTCGTATTTGGGTAACCGTAGTCCGTAGTCTGTCATATCAAGCACAATCACGTCACTCGCCAAAAATGCCTTGTGCGCGTCTAGAATCTGCTCATTAAGTTCATTGTAATAGCTTGGCGTGGCAGCGTACCCGATTTGATTGGCATAATGACTGGCAATATGCTGCTCGACAGCCAACCGCGTGCGAAAGGTATCGTCCGCAAATTTGGCATCGACATCTTGTGCATGCGACTCAAAATAAGTGGCATTGTCTCTAGTCATCAGCGGTGCCGACCAAAACGCCTGCAGTCGATCAATCTTGCCAAACTGCGCCCAATCGCTGATATGAAACGCCATATGCTCAAACATACTGGGGTCAATGGTAAAAAACGACGGCACTACAATCGGCGAGTAGTCGGTTCCTTTACTTTTTGAGGATAAATGGCGCTGTGAATGTAATGTTACTTGCTGGGTATAATAGCGATAAAATTGTAGCAGGTTGTCATTGAGCAAGTAGCTATCGGTGCGCAGTTTCAGCGCATATTCGGTGCTGACTTGGTTTAGACCCGCTTGCGTGGAGATGATTTGTCGATTGACGTTGTTAGGGGCGTCGTAGCCAAATTTAATATTGGGCAGACCACCAGGATCTGGGTTTAAAATCAGCTGATCGATACCCAATTTGTCGGCGCTGTCAAACTCGGTGGGCAACGCAAGCGTATCCCAAGTCGATAATACAATGGTTGCATGGGGCAAGGCTGCTCGGGTTTTGGCGACGTTAGCCATAAAATCACTGCCGTCATCGCCGCCCTGCCCTAGCTGGTGAACGTTAATGCCACCTTGAAAAATAACCGTCACTGACTGACTGGGGAGAGTGTTTGCTTGCATAGGTTTCCATGATACTGGTTATCAGTTAAATTGTTATCATTAATTATTGTTATCTGCTAACCCGTCATCATAGCGCAATTTTGTTCAATTATCGGTCAGTGATTTGTTATCTGACTTTGATGCGCCAAACTGTTAGACAGTGGCTTTTAGACATTGGCACGGAGCATCACACTGGTCGCCCACGCGCGATGCGTGGCTGGCTCAAGCATACTGTTGTCTTGCTTGAACACCGCCTTGGCATCAGCAGCAAGAATCGCGGTGGCTTGACTGCGCTCTATGTCATTGACATAAAAAGCGTGTTTGACTGCAGCAATTTGCTCAGGGTGAATGATGGTTTTTCCCACCAGTCCCAAGGCGACATCTTGCCGCAATTCTTCAGCAAACAAGGCAGGTTTATCCAAATACTCAAACACGGGCGCGGTCAAATAAAAACCTTGCGGCACAAAACACGCAATTAACTGATAGATGAGTATGCCGACTGGGGTTTGATAGATCGTCACATCCGACGGGCGACGCAAGCGCAGCGAGGCAAATAAATCATTGCCACCAATACGCAGTGCCAAAATCGACTGGCTAAACCCTTCGCTAAAAGCTAGCGCCAATTCTTGGTTGTGTATCGGGTTAAAGATGAGCCGAGTCTCAAGGGTCGGCATCAATAGCTGTGTCGATGGCAATGCCTGACAAGCCAATCGCCAATCGGCAAGGCTTTGCATATCGATTTTTGGTAAAACAAAGCCATCCACCAAAGCAATCGTCTGCCAACTGGCAAGCTCGGTGAGCATCAAGGCGTTGCGCGGTCGGATAAATACCATCGGCCGTGAAATTGGACGTGATTCATCGCCAAAACCATCCGTCTGGGCGTGCTGAGTCCATGTCGCAAGCAGCTGCTTTAAGTTTGCGAGCGCGGCAGGAATTTCACTTTCACTTACCGCATCTTCCAAACAAATCACGATACTATCAATCTCAGCCAATTTTTGCTGGCTAATAATTTGCCAAATATCTTGGCGCGTGGCTGGCATATAAAGCGTCGCACCCAACTGGTAGGGATTGATAGTCGGCGCAACAGACGCAGGTAAAAAATGATTTACAGGGTGTAATAGTGTCATAAAAGTACAATGTGCATAAAAGAGCGATTAGGATAAATGGGCAGTTAACAAGGTCGATGAGCGCAAAGACGCGGTTATCATTGGCTTCTGTTCTTAATAATGGTGACAGCTTGGTAAGGTGCAATACTGGCATCTTCAATTAGTTGAATATTTTTTCCCTCACAAAGATGACGCAGTAATGCCGTATCTTGTCCGTCTGCCATCTCATTGACCAACACACACTCAGGGTCGCGCCGTAATATCGCGCGGGTCGCCTCGGCAATGGTGGGTTTGATACGGTTACGATTGCTGATCGCAAAGCGCGCCGCCAAGTCCTCTATCACGGACTGGGTGGCAAAAGTCGGCAGTAACTTGCCCATTAGCGGCGTTAGTAAGGACGTTTGCTGCCGCAGCGCATCAATGGTTTGGATAAAGTCTCCACTGCGATCCCAAGGCTGTAACTTGTCATAATACACTGCTTGGTGCAGTCCATCACTCGGTTCACGATACAGGGTACGCGATATCAGCCCAGAGACAGTGCTATTGAGCAAACTTGCGGGCATCAGCCAATCATCATCACTTGCCGATAGCCAAGCCACCCCAGCAGGATCTGCCAACGTCACCAGTGGAATCACCCCGTCACCTTGATGAAACAGTTGCGCTTGTTGCCGCTCATCAGTGATTTGGGCTAAACTTCGTTGCAACTCACCATAGATAGCCCCTTTACCCGTCCAACCATCGACAAACACAATCGGGCTATGGGGATGGTGCTGCAAAATATATTGCAACGCAACCGGGTCAAGCCCGCGGTCACGGATAATACTCACCCCGTAATGCTGACTGGCTAAGGCATAGCTGGCAGAGGCATCACTAAGCGCTTTTTGTAGCAAGACCCCAATCGGCAATCCTGCCCGCACGAGACTGACCAATATCAGCGGCTGCGAGGCACTCACACAAGCATGAAATAGCTGGTGTAAGCTAAAGGCAAGGCTTGTGACATCATTTGCCATGCGCTGTTTGCCTGCCGCCAATGCTTGATTGTACAAGGCTTCATGCGTGGCGCTAGGCGGTTTTTCAAGCGTCAGCATATCTGAATAATGGCGCTGACCTGATTGGATTAACGCTTCTTTTTGCGTTGGGCTGATATCATTGACGCTATCAGCACTGACGATATCGAGCAGCAAGGTAACCTCAGAAGGTAAATAACTACCCGAAAAATTAGCCTGAATTGTCATGATTATAAACACCCTTGACTGATAGCATCATGCAGTTGCCCTCGATTGGGCGTGCCATACCAGTCCAATAATTGTAAAAACGGCAAATCCGCCAAGCTATCACCAAAACCAAAACAAGGGCGGCTTTTATCCAAATGATAATCGAGCAAAAAACGCATCGCGTGATGTTTGTTGACGACGTGCGGCAAGATTGCCAAGTTATTGGCATTGACATGGATATAAAACTCATCGCCCAAATCAGGCACTTCATTGAGCAGACTCGGCAGCTGTGCCGCAAACTGCAGCAAAGCATCGTGGTCTTTATACCGATGTTTGATGGCGACATACACCATCAAATCCGTCGCGTTATTGTCTAATATAAAGTGTTCATAATGTGGGGTTATACGCAGTGCTTCAAACCCTGCCAATCGCGCCATAAGCTGGGTCAGTTTGGGTTGTAGCGCCACCAATTGCCCTGCCATTAGCCGCTGCCAACGCGCACAAAGCTGCCCCGACGGTGCTACAATCACCGCACCATGGGTCAAAACTTGCCAACTATCAAACGGCAGTTTGACGCGCATAATCTCGGTGGTATCTCTTGCGGTGACGGGGATGAGCTCCGTTGATTGGGATAACCAATTAAAAAAATGGCACTGCTTTGGCGTCAAAAAGCTCAATGGCGCATTCTGCTTATCGACGGTCGCCGCCACTAACCCATCCATTGGCAATTGCCAAGCTGCAATTTTTCGCTGGGTTTGAAACAAAGTATCATCCAAATCCATCAAAGCATAAGGCTTGGCTAGCGCGACTTTGGATTCAAAAAAACGGGCTTCGGGTTTAAAAAAATCGGTCATTCACACTCACTTTTATCAAACTTAACTTTTATCGATTTTGTGGCTGATTAGCTTTCGGACTTAAGATATCGGACTTTGGTTGTCAGGTTTAGAATGTCAGATTTCGGAGCTAGGTGAAATTACCATGACATTATCAAAGCGCTGCCAAATCTCATCCACGCTAACTTGGGGGGTTTCCACGCACAACAGCACCCAATCCCACGCCTCAGGCGTCACGTTGTAAACAAAATTGGTCATGCCCAAGCCATAATGATCAAAGAACTTGATGACGCTAGTCACGGCGCTATCAGCATGGATGGCGATGGGTGAGCGCGTCAAGGCGGAAAATTTGACATCCGCTTGATGCTGCGCCAAGCGTTCGGCAAGCAGCAACGGCAACCAAACAAACTCATTACTGCCCAGTACCAAGATTTTTTGATGAGCAAATGACGCTAAGGTCAATTGTCTTTGGCTCAGCGTATGATGCAAACCTTGCAGCAAAAAATCCAATCCCGATGTACTATCGCGTGTCGGTTGTCTCCCCCAATTGCCGGTAGGCAGCAGAGGCTGACTGCCTGCCTCTGTGGTTGACACATTTGGCATGGTAACAGCGGGTGCATTCACCCTATCTGTCCACGTCCAATCTCCTGCCAGCAAATGATGGCGAAAAAAGGCGATGTCATTAAAAATATTATTATCCGTTTTGCCCAGTTTCTTACCCAGTTTTTTGTCCAGTGACCAATCAACCAGCGTCGCCAAATGCACTTGCTCAAGCTTACTTAATCCTGCTTGACGCAGGGCGTTGACCACATTTTGGCAGGTATTACCTGTGGAGGCTTCGTCATCGACCATAATCAAGGTTTTGGCGTTTTCAACGTTTGCTTGTAGCGCGCTGTCATCACTTTGGTAAATCAAATGCACACTGGCATGACTATGATCTTCGCTAAACGTGGTGAAAAGCTCTGCTGCCTGTGCATGCCGCGTCGAGTTGAGCAAAATAGCTTGCGGATAACGTGCCTGCAGCACTTGATGCACCCCTGCCGACAGTCCGACTGCGGTCTCTGCCATACCAATCACCACAATTGGCTCGGGCAAATCATCGGGTATGAGAGTCGCCAACTGGGTGAAGGCTTGTCGCATTTTATCGGGGGATACCGGAATATGTCGCCCCAATACTTTGGATACAAACAAAAACGCGCGCTTGGGATTGATACGCTCAGCAAACCCCAACAAATCATCAAGTTGATAATCCGCGGTGGTTTGATAGCGTAAAGTAAGCTCGCCACGCGATAGCGAAATGGTTTTTTGCTCGGTCATGGCGTCTGTTGTCCTGTTATTTTTGCGTTAGCCGATTTTGACACTGGTCATGAGCGGGCGCACGATGCAAGGGGTGATGGTATCACGTACCGCTGGCAGATGTGGTTTGGTAATACAGCCTGACCAATAGGCAAAAGCTAATTGGGTTAAATTCATCGTACCGTTGTCAAAGGCGTGATCGGTGTAACCAATCCCACCTGACGCGCGGCTATTGATTTCCAGTACCTTGTGCGTCCCATTGTCATCAGCCTTGGTTTGGATGCTCACAATACCATCGGCTTTTAGGGCTGCCACCAGACGCTTGACAAGTTCCATCACTGCCTCGTCATAGCCCACATGCTGTTCACTGCCGTCTTTATAGCGCGTCACTGCGGCTAACACTTCCCCCGTCTCACATACCACATCAATCGAATATTCTTTGCCTGCTAGATATGGCATCAGCAGCATGGCAATGGGTTTGTCAGTTACCATTTGGCTATGGTTATAGGCGTGTAAAAATTGCGCAAGATGGATTTTTTTAGCATCGGTGAAGTATAAATGCTCAAAACTATCCCACGCATCGACCGCTGCCGTATCGAGTCGCCAAAACCCTTGCGCAAATATGCCTTTAACGGGTTTTACACATAACGGCTGCCCACCATGCAAGGCGAGCAGTGCCATTAACTCATCTGTATTAGCAAACTGCCAGCCACTTGCCACAGGGATGTCATGTTGCTGGCAAAAAGCTGTAAAAGCGGCTTTATCGTCCATTAATTCAAGCGTGGCTGTGTCAGTTGCGCCTGTCAATAACCGAATACCGGCTGCTTTGAAGTCTTGACGTTTGGCTTCGTACTCTTGGCTATTGCGCCCTGTGAGCACCACTTTACTATTGTGCTTTTTGGCCTGTTCAAGTACAAATTCAACCCGTTCACTTGGCTCGGATGGCTCTTGGTACGCTATGTCGGCACAGTTTAAGATTTCTGGTCGTGATTGTCGATGGGATGCCACGATGGTCATCGGTAAGTTATATTGGCATTTCATGGCTTGCATGGCAAGTAGCATCTCACGCTGGCTTGACTGCCCTTCTGCCAACCAAATTGAAAACGGGGTATTACTGGGGTTTAAAATCATTCAATTTCCATTGGCAACGCATCATGCCATTTAACTTATTATCAACCGGATGAAAAGCCGTATCATAAAATAAAACTGGGTTGGATGAATAGCATTTTTAGCATTTCGTCCACTAAAAAATCTTGGGCAACTGAACGAGTGAGTAACGCAATCATAATTTTTTTCCTTTATCCCTTAATCAATAAAAAAAACGAATGCCACCTCACAGTGACATTCGTTTTTTTTACTTAAACTATATCTTTAACAAACAAGCGAATACCGTGTTTATTTATAACCCGCTTTTTTCATTAGCATAATCGCATGGCGTTGGTTTTTACCAGCCACGGATACATTGATAATGTCCTGCTTAAAGCTGCCCCATCTGGCGACTTTTGGATCTGGTGCGATGCGTGGGTTGGCTGGGTATTCACTGTTCAAGTCAGCAAATAAATTTTGTGCCTCTGCGCCACTGAGCCATTCCATAAATTTTTGTGCTTGTGCCGCGTTTTTGCTGTGTTTAACTACGCCAATACCCGATACATTGACATGGGTGCCTTGCCATTTTTGGTTGGCAAAATAGGGTTTGACCTTAATGTTTGGCTTGGTATCAAGCAGCCGACCATAGTAGTAAGTATTGGCGATACCGACATCACAGCGACCTGCGTCAATTGCTTCAAGCAGCGCTGTATCATTGGCAAATGGCGCGGTGGCTAGATTACTGACCCAACCTTTTAAAATACGCTCCATTTGTGGTAAGCCGTTGTGCTGAATCATGGTGGCAACCAAAGATTGGTTATAGACATTGTCCGACGTTCTTAAACACAGCTTGCCTTTCCACTTGGGGGTAGATAAATCTGCGTAAGTTGATAGCTGGCTTGGATTGATTTTGGTTGGGTTGTAAAAAATGGTACGGGCGCGCACTGACATACCAAACCAGCGATTTTGTGGGTCTTGGAATTGCGGCGGGATATTGGTTTCGAGTACTTTTGAATTGACAGGTCTTAAGATGTTTTCTTGCGCCGCTTGCCATAAGTTACCGCCATCGACTGTGATAAGTAAGTCAGCTGGGGTATTAGCACCTTCTGCTTTAATTTTTTCGATCAGTACGCCTGCTTTATCGTTGACCAGCTTGATTTTTACACCTGTTTGCTGCTCGTATTTTGCCACAATCGGCTTCAACAAATTATCAGCACGCGCTGAATAAATCACCAGATCACTTGCTAGCGCAGGTGTTACCGCGCCCATCAACATACTAAAAGCCATCAAGCGTTTCATAATTTACCCTTTTATTCGTCCTAAAAAATTATACCGAACACCGTACTAAAAAGCAGACCTTGACGATGCGACGATGCAAGTTTAAATCGCCGCCAAACGTAGTAGTTTCGTAGTATAATATAGAATATTTATTTAAACAATAATAATTATTATTTACATTAAGGTTAAGGATTTGGGTGCACATGAATAAGGGTGTTGGTTTGGCTCGGTTTTGGCTGGTGCTATGTTCAACTCTAGTATTGCTGCCGCTTTTGGTGGTACTTACTAGCTTTGGTGAGATTGACCAAGAGATTTGGCAGTTTTTGCTTGATTATCAGTTGGGGTTACTACTTAAAAACACCCTGATATTGCTAATCACGACGTCCGTCGGGATTTTGCTACTTGGCGTGACCACCGCATGGCTGACGGCGATGTACCAGTTTCCAGGACGTAAGCTATTTTTTTGGGCAATGATGCTCCCACTTACTGTACCTGCCTACGTATTGGCGTTTGTGCAATTGGGCATGTTTGACTATACGGGTGCGATCAGTACCTATTTGCGAGAGCAGCAGGGGTTTGCACAAGGTCTGCCCGATATCCGCAATATTTGGGGATTATCGATTGTGCTGATACTAGCGTTTTATCCCTATGTGTATCTTCTCGCTCGCAACGCCTTTACCAGTATGGGGCAACAGGCGCTGGAGATGGGCGCATCGCTTGGCTTGACGCCACGCGAATCCTTACTCAAAATTGCCCTACCGATGGCGCGTCCATGGCTCATGGGTGGCTTGCTGCTGGCGATGATGGAAGTCCTCGCAGATTTTGGTGCGGTATCTGTCTTTGGGGTAGAAACCTTTACTACTGCCATTTATCAAGCTTGGTTTGGCTTTTTTTCCATTGATACTGCTAAACAACTTGCTTCCTTACTGGTGCTATTTGTATTTGTCATGATTGTGCTGGAGCAGCTGAGTCGCGGCCGCCGTCAATTTGCCACCAAAAAATCAACGGCAATCCAGCCAAAGCCGCTACCTAGTGGTTTGGGTTGGCTGACAACGGTCTATTGCGGTGTGATTTTGCTGGTCAGCTTTGTGCTACCTGTCATCCAGTTGATTGTTTGGGTGGTCGCACATTGGCAGCAGGGCGATGTGAGCGCGTTGCTCCAGCCGATGGGCAATTCATTAGTGATTGGGCTTGTTGGTGCGGTATTGGTCATGGTTGTGGCATTGCTACTTGTGATTGCCAAGCGCAGTGATAAGTCATTGTTCGCCACGATTTTGATGCGTATTACCACGCTCGGCTATGCCATCCCTGGTTCGGTATTGGCGATTGGTATTTTTATCCCAATTGCAGCGATGGACAATCTGTTATTACAATTTTTGCCCGTCAATGATGGTACGACCGCTGTCATCAAAGGCACGTTAATTGTGATGCTTTTAGCCTATATTATTCGCTTTTTGGCGCTGGCAGTGTCGAGCATTGAGGCAGGTTTTGAGCGTGTCCGCCCAAGTCTTGTGGAGTCGGCAGTCATCCTCAATGTGCGCGGTGTTGCGTTGATTCACCGTTTGTATATCCCTTTGGTCAAAAGCTCGCTAGGCGTTGCCGTACTCATGGTGTTTGTCGATTTGATGAAAGAGATGCCCATCACGCTGATGACCCGACCTAGTGATTGGGACACACTTGCGGTGCGAATTTATGCCTTTACCATGGAAGGGCAGTTTCAGCAAGCCGCATTGCCTGCACTGGTCATTATACTAGCGGGACTGTTGCCCGTGATTTTGTTTTCCAAGGAAAGTAACGTAACATGAACTTCAATGATTTATCGCAGAACACAGTATCGGATGCGCATTTGACTGTGAATGAGTTATCGCTCAGTTATCACCCGTCTAGCAAAACCGTCCTCGATCAGATTAGTTTTGAGTTGCCGCAAGGGCAAATTGCGTGTTTGGTCGGTCAATCTGGCTGTGGTAAAACCAGCCTGCTACGCTGCATTGCAGGTTTTGAAACCCCGAAAGCAGGCTCAATTCAATTTGGCAAGCGGACGCTATTTGATAGCCGCACCCACATCAATACCCCTGCTTATCAGCGCCAGATTGGCATTGTGTTTCAGGATTATGCGCTGTTTCCGCATTTGACGGTGGCAGACAACATTGGTTTTGGGCTTCAACACTTGTCAAAAACTGACAGACAGGGCAACATTGATGCTTTACTTACCTTGATAGGACTGGAACACTTAGCATGTCGCTACCCGCATGAATTATCTGGCGGGCAGCAGCAGCGGGTGGCATTGGCACGGGCGATTGCCCCCAATCCGCAGCTGATTTTGTTTGATGAGCCATTCTCAAGTCTCGATGCCGATATGCGAGAAGCGTTGGCGATGAGCATTCAGCAGCTACTTAAAGCCAAACAAATCAGCGCCATTGTGGTGACCCATGACCAGCAAGAAGCCTTTATGATAGCGGATAAAATCGGTATGTTGGCAGATGGTCGATTGCAGCAATGGGACACGCCAATTCAATTGTATCAAGCCCCTAGCACCGCCACGGTGGCAAAATTTGTCGGCAAAGGCAGCTTTCTACAGGCGCAGCAACATGGCAATGACTTGGTGACTGCAATCGGTGCGTTGCCAATGAGCAATTATCCTTATTTTGCAGACAGTCACCAAGTGCTGATTCGACCAGAATGGCTATCGGTGGTACCCCAAACAAACAGCGCGGTTAATGGATTGATTATCGCCAAGCAGTTTAAAGGCAGTCATGTGGTCTATGAAGTGCAGCTTGCTAGTCAAGAGCGTGTTTTGGTCTACTCACCCACAGATGTTGCCATATTGGGCGAAAGCGTGGGGCTGATAATCACTCACCCGCCTGCAAGCCGTCAATAAAGGCTAAGTGAACCGTCCTGGGATTATCGGAGACCTAAAACTCTGAGACAATAACCTTATGAAAACCAAAAAATACCCAACAGAAGTTAAAAATAGAGCCGTCGAGTTGCTGATCGAATTGCAAAAGACTATCCTTCACTATGGGCAGTCATACGAGCAATTGCATTCTACCAATGGATATGCATCGCCTTTTATGTACCCATAAAAATATGAATAAATTAAAATCCTCATGAAATCAATAATTTAGGCATTAAGAATGGTGCGCTCGGCGGGACTCGAACCCACGCCACAGGCTTCGGAGGCTTACCGAGTCATATATGCAATATGTTTTAATATTCTAAATTCTATTTCATCTTTATGTTTTAAATCACGCATAGTATTTTAATACTATTAAAACTTATTGCCAAAAATACCTATATATCAAATAAGAAGGCAACAACCAAAATAAATTACTCCTAGTGAGAACTTGCTTATCAAAAATTAATTCAAGTATTTTAAAAAGACCAATAACAGATAAAAAGACGAGATTTTTAACCATAGCAGCTTGCGTATCAGTTAAATATTCAAACATATGTGACCTACCCTATCACCAAAGCCAAAAAAACCCGCTAATAAAAGCGGGCATTTTTATCCTGTTTTTCCATCTTAAACAGAGTTAAAGACTCATCGTCTTGGCGGGTGTCGTTGCAGACGGACTAGATACCGTAAACAGGAAAAGCAACCGATTACTTGAATAAGACTTGTTAGTATTATCCAATAACTTTTAAAGCATTGCAATAAGTCGCATAATCTAAATGAGCATAGCGCATTGTGCTAGCTATGTCTCTATGACCCAATAACTCTTTGACAGTATAGATTGATATAGAACCTTGAACAAGCCATGAGGCATAAGTATGGCGTAACTCGTAAAAAGTACAATAAAAATCTAGTTGAGATCTAACTTTATTGAATATCTTGTGATAACTGCCCATTGGCTTTTTAGTCTTTGTATTCATAAAGACCCAATCACCAGCGCGATTAGCTAAACGAGACGCCAGCAACTCCATAGCCGCCTCATTAAGATATTTAAACATTGTACGTTTGGACTTACTCCAGCAGTTACGGACTATAAAATAATGCCTATCAAGATAAACATTATCCCAAGTCAAGCTATATATCTCACTTGGACGACAACCCGTCATAGTCAATAAAACAATGAAATCATGCAAATCATGATAGCCCATTTCTAAGCATTTTTTTAATAATGCTTCATATTGCCCAAGCGTCAAAAAATGCGGTATAACGTCATTCTCAATAAATTTTGAATGACAAAACGCATTGTATAGCTGGAGTTCGTTATCATTATTAACGCAATTAATAGCAGCCCTAGCAAAAGATATTTCCCTGTTGATGGTCGCATTACTCACCCCTTGAGATTGTCTAAATATGTGATATTGTTTGATATGGAATTTTTTGAGATCTGACAACGGCACAACATCAAAAAATTTCAGATGATTGGCACGCCATTGGTATTTGTGCTTTGTTAGCTGATAAGTCTGATAATAATTAATACAATCAGATAATTTTATAAATTGCATTTTTTTAACTCTATTACTGGGCGAAATTACCCAGCAACAGACTAAGACTTTGTTAAATGTAATTGACTGGACGCAATCGTCACACGCACCAAGGCGGCACTGATAACAATAGATAAGGCGGTATCCATACCCGAAAGACCTAGAAAAGATAATGCGATATCTGAACCGCCCTGCATATTCGCAATCGCGTTAGATATCATATTATCAAATATTTTAGATAATGCCGTATATGAGACAAGACCAAGACCAGCACCAAGCAAGAGCCGCTTTATGCCTACCTGCATAAGTGCCAAACCAATTTGATAGAACATATTACCCATTTTTACGCCCTACCCCTGCCACAATAAACGCGCCTGAGACATAACCAAAGCCAACGACAAAGGGGCGTAATTTAGTCATAAAATCACAAAGCGGCTGATAATTTAATTCGTCATGAAAGTTAATCATTAATGATGATATGCTTATATCAAGTGGCGTTGGTGTAGGACATTGATTATCAAACTTAACTTTATTTGTATCAATGCTAGGTAATTCAAAATCTTTTACATCAACTTTACCGTCATCATCAGGCTTATCAAATTTCTGCTGAAACCAATCCGCCATATCACACATTTTTTTATTAAATTCAGTCTCATTACATTTCTGCATTTTCTCAAGATTTTCATTAACTTTATCTAGCTTTTTATTTGTTTCTTTAAATTCATCTAATGATTTATTTAAGATATCATTAATTTTATCAAGTTTTTCTTGAGTGATTTTATCACTATCAAGCAATTCTTTATTCGCTTGCTTGATAGTATCAATAAGATTTTTAAAGCGTAATTCTTGATTTTCGTCTAACTGTTCAAGAGTGGAATTTATCTTTTTAGCTTCATAAGTCAATCTAACAATATTGTCATTAACATTTTTTAAATCACTAGATAACAAATCAATTTTATCTTGGACTTTTACTAATTCCTGACGGGTTTTATCATCACTATCAAGCAATTTTTGATTAAGAACAGTTTGCAAGTCAGCAAGAGCAGAAATAGCTTGTAATAATTGCTCACAACATTCACCGCAAGAACCGTCCTCTTTTGGTTCTGGTGGATCAATACAAATATCACCAACTTTGAAAGAACCAGCAGGACAAGTTTTAGGTTCATCTTTTTTTACACATTCACCAGCCGAATTTTTTACATAACCAGCCTCACAGGTTTTATCTTCAGGCTTGGATAAATCAAGGGGCGTATCGTACTCACCTTCTTTTGTTAAATCAGCGACAGCAGTTGTTACAGCCGCTAGACTATCAGCATGACCAGTTTTTGCATTGTCATAAATTTTGTCGGCAACGGTAGAAATAGGAATGGATTGCCAAGGACTTGGAGTACCAGCCTGACAAGAAAAAGACGATACAACAGTAGTACCAACCATACAATCATAACCATTGCCGCCAGTTGAAACTACCGTAAAATTATCAGTGCGAGCCAATGAGCGACATAACGCCTCTTTTGTAGGAGCAGTAGTACCGCCATAGTTCCAACAAACACTATCCCCCACCTTATCACGATACTTAATAGCATTATTTTCAGGGTCAAGCACCCAATCAACTGCTTCTAAAGCAATACCGCTTAACTGAGATATAGCAAGAGGTATAGCCGCACCAGCAATAGCACCGCCTAGTATGCCCTTACCAACTTTTGAGACAATAGGACTTTTTGCAACGGTAGCAGTAGCCTTAGTGCCATTTTTAACGGCTGAAACTATACCGGCAACAACATCAAAACCCGAAAAAGTCCAACCAGCAGGACTAGCAGCGTTAGCAGAGACAGGCGAAAAAAAAGCTAATTGAATTGCTAAAAAACAAACCATCACTTTTTTAAATAGTTGGCGCATGATTAGCAATCCTATTTGAACAAAACGAGATAAGAACAAACAATGATTAAAACATAAGGTAAATAATCTAATAACATAATCTAGCCTCTTAAATCATATTAGTAGATTAATTAAAATTGACTGTCGGAGTCAGTCAACTACAACCAAATTAAACCACGTGATTAGATCGCACGACGTACAAGTTTCCAAACACGCAGAGCAACATAAACACCCAATGACGCAGAGGCAATTTTAGCGACTG
>Ga0316228_1001078_pt1 | contig 30737 bp, 28 predicted proteins | sample TBH18021metaG_FD_206005 | JGI IMG/M metagenome (GOLD analysis project Ga0316228, IMG submission 206005) | Freshwater microbial communities from Trout Bog Lake, Wisconsin, USA - TBH18021 | ecosystem: Environmental > Aquatic > Freshwater > Lake > Hypolimnion/Profundal zone | place: USA: Wisconsin... | reverse complement strand
CCATCAGCCGTGGTTTGCCACAATACTGCATCTACTTGAGTTTCCATTATTTGTAGTTCACTTGGGCTTTGCATCTGTTTAGCAAGCCATTGTTCCGGTGCTTGCAATTCACCACAACCCATTAAAGTACTAATACCTGTCCCAATGGGTTGCATAGTATTTTTGCTTAGGCTATATTGATTTGATAGTTGGTTACAGCCTACATTATAGGTTATGTGATTTTGATTAAAGTTTAGCGTGACTTTGCCATTCTGTGTTTGCAAGTATGAACCATTCCACGTAATCGGGTCTGTGCTATTGATATTGTTAAGCTGCCAATCATAACTCTGTAAAGAATTAGTGGTGGGGGTAGAGCCGATAAAGATTGGCAACTTCACGTATGGCACTCTTTCACTATGTGCTGATGGGTTAGTATTCACCGTTTGGCAACCCGTCAGGGCAAGCATGAGAAATGCGCTGGTTTTAAAGCCACCTTTAACCACTCGATTGTTTATCATTGTTTATATCCATTATTAGACCATTAATCGAAGTTTAGCCAAATATTTATGGTCATTCAGCATCCGTTCTGTAAATTTAGTTTAGTACCTTTAAATTTAGTTTGGTATCTTTAAATTTAGTTGAGTATATTTAATGGAAGAGTTGGCATAAAAAAACCCAGTCAAGCGACTAGGTTTTTGATTTCAAAATTAACATAAACGATTATTTGTTTGGTTGTGGGGTTGTACGTAAGTAAGGTTTGATTTCTTTATGACCTTTTGGGAATTTCGCGGCGATTTCTTCATTTTTGACGCTTGGTGGGATAATCACATCGTCCCCATCTTGCCACTCAACTGGCGTTGCAATGCCATAATTATCTGACAATTGCAAGGCATCAATCACCCGTAAAATTTCATTGAAGTTACGACCTACGGCAGCTGGGTAAGTGAAAGTTAACCGCAGTTTATGCTGTGGATCGATAATGAATACGCTACGAACCGTGTGCGTGGTTGACGCATTTGGGTGAATCATGTCGTAAGCTTCCGATACTTTTTTATCCCCGTCTGCAATGATAGGGAAATTCACCGCGCAGCCTTGGGTTTCTGAGATATCGCCTGCCCAAGCTTTGTGATCTTCGACGCTATCGACTGACAAAGCAATCGGTTTGACATGGCGTTTTTTGAATTCATCACCCAATGATGCCGTGCGTCCTAGCTCCGTGGTACAAACTGGGGTAAAGTCTGCGGGATGTGAGAATAAAACCACCCAGTTGTCACCTTGCCAATCGTAAAAATTGATATTGCCTTCAGTGGTTTGTGCGTCAAAATTTGGTGCCGTGTCGCCAATTCGTAATTGTGCCATCGCTGACTCCTTATGATTTGATTTGATCTGATTTGATTAATAATATGTGGTTATTGTTTGATATCGGTCTATTACAGAGACTCAGCAAAATTTTAACAGATTTTAAATTCATCAATAATGACTTTTTGCGAATCTTTGTTTCTAAAAAGTCATAAGCGCGCTACGATTGACTGTTTTATAGTGGAGGTTTTAATCAAATTCCGCGGTCTTTAAAAACCGCGCAACCACGTTAAACTGCCCAGTGGTGGTATCTTCTTCATACATGGCTTGGCGAAACGCATTGGAATTGGCAATGCCTGAGGTATACCAAGCAATATGTTTACGAGCGATACGACACCCCGAGTATTCGCCATAAAACGCATAAATCTCTTGCAAATGGCTTAATACAATCTCTTTTAGCGCATCCATCGTTGGACTGGGCAAGATTTCACCGGTCTTTAGGTAATGCGCAATATCACGAAAAATCCAAGGTTGACCTTGCCCTGCCCGCCCAATCATAATGCCATCTGCGCCTGTTTGCTCATATACTTGTTTGGCTTTTTGCGGGCTGTCGATATCCCCATTGACGATAACAGGAATGGTGAGAAGATTTTTGACCTCTTTAATTAATTCATAGCGAGCGCTGCCCAGATATTTATCTTCCCGCGTGCGTCCATGTATTACAATCATGGCGATACCTGCGTCTTCTGCCATTTTAGCGTGACTGGCACATCCACTGCATTGACCGTGGCATCCAATAGTCGCTTGACCAAGTCTTCATCTTTGAGTAGCGCTGAACCGGCAAGCTTTTTACAAACTTTTTTTGCCGGGCAACCCATATTGATATCGACAATTTGCGCCCCATTGGCAACTTGATAGCGAGCCGCTTCAGCGATTTTTTCTGGGTCTGAGCCAGCGATTTGCGCAGAAATAGGTGCGATTTCACCCTCAAAATTGGCACGATACAGCGTTTTGTGATGGGCAAACAAAGTGGCATCAGACGTCATCATCTCCGACACGGCATGCCCCGCGCCAAAGGACTTAGCCAGCATGCGAAAAGGCTTATCAGTGACACCTGCCATCGGGGCAACGATGATGCGGTTGGCGATGGTCTGGTTGCCGATATTGAGGGGAGTAAGTAATCGATGGTTGGACATAAATAAAAAAGCATGATGGGCTCAAAAATGGGGGAACATTATAACTTTTATTGTCCATGCTTTGGCTAAAAATATTACGCATTTATCATACTCCCCATTTCCCCCTCTTTTAAACAATCGGGTGAGTTTTTATATCAATTTTTTACGATTTTTTATTTGTTTGTCATATAGACTTAACCCAATAGAGGTTTAATAGTGTCATACTCATCAATTTGTTAGACATAGATATGGGCATAAACATATGTTAAAACAGCTTAAACTGTGGTATCGAGGTGGTAAGCATGTCAATGGCGAAGTGATTTATCAGCTGCCTCATTGGTCTGCTAGGGTGGCTCGTCGTACGGTTGATTTTGTTTCGCTTGAATGGAAGTGGTTATTGGCATTTTTATGCCTAATTATTGCAATTGTTGCTATCTCTTTTTGATGGGTAGAGATTTTATAACTTTAGCCATGACAATTTGGGCAACATATGGGAGATAAAGATAGTGTATATAAAGCCGCTGACAAGGTTCACTATGTTTTACCATGACAACTCGTTGAGATTTTAGTATACTATCTTGTTTATTTGACACGCTTATACCACCGCTATGACCCAAATTCCTGTCATTCAAAACCCAGAAACGGTCAATCCCCAAGACCTTACCGCAAAAACCAATTTACTTGGCATGAGTAAAGCCGAGTTAAGTCAGTTTTTTGCCAAGCTCGGCGAAAAACCGTTTCGCGCCACCCAAGTGATGAAGTGGATTTATCAATTTGGCGTGACCGATTTTTATCAAATGACCAATTTGTCCAAAAAACTACAAGAAACATTGGATAAAGTGGCAACTGTCATCCCACCTACTGTCAAGTTTAAACAATTTAGTGAAGATGGCACCCGCAAATGGGTGTTTGAAGTAGCAGGTGGCTCGCTGGTGGAAACTGTACTTATCCCTGCGGACGATAACAAACAGTTTGGACGTAAGACCTTGTGTATTTCCTCACAAGTCGGCTGTGCGCTTGACTGCTCGTTTTGTAGCACCGGCAAACAAGGCTTTGAGCGGGACTTATCGCCTAGCGAAATTATCGGACAGCTGTGGGTTGCCAACCAGTCTTATATGGAAAATGTGCCTGTCACTGAACGTGAAAATCGTGTCACCAATGTGGTGATGATGGGCATGGGTGAACCCTTGTTAAATTATGAGCCTGTGGTAGCCAGTATGTCATTGATGCTCGATGACTTTGGTTTTGGCTTGTCCAAACGCCGTGTCACCCTATCAACATCGGGTATTGTGCCAAAGATGTATGAGCTCGCCAAAGACATTGATGTGGCACTTGCCATCAGCCTACATGCACCCAATGACGAACTGCGTAACGAACTGGTACCCATTAATAAAAAATATCCACTCAAAGAGCTGATAGCCGCCGCCAAATCTTATGTATATGACGAAAATCCCCGTCATAAAAAGCATGTCACCATTGAATATGTGATGTTAAAAGACGTCAATGACACTGATGAACACGCCCGTCAGCTAGTCAATCTGCTCAAAGATTTGCCTTGCAAAATTAATTTGATTCCGTTTAATCCGTTCCCGCATGCGCCTTACGGACGCTCTAGTAACAATCGTATTCATGCGTTTAGCAATATCTTAAACCAAGCAGGTTTTGTCTGTACCATTCGCCAAACCCGTGGCGATGATATTGATGCGGCATGTGGACAACTGGTTGGACAAGTCACCGATAAAACCCGCCGTGCAAAACAATGGCAAGAAAAAGTGTCCAAAACGTTACAATCTAAAGCATCTCATTAAATCTTTTATCATTATAATAATTTGGCGTGATAAAGGCACAAGTTAGCCTTATCGGTTGGTGTTATCAAGGTTTTTTTGCTATAGTAATAGCCATTTTTAGTGATAGGCTTGTTTTTGCCATTGGGTTTTATCGACAATCAAAAATCGTTATCTACTGTCAAAATTTTTAATTATTCAATTTAGTTCATTTGATTATGAGTAAGTTTGTTATGCCACCATGTCACTCACGTCAAACTCATTTATACCAAAGTCAACCTGCTATTTTGTGTCAATTACACGACAACGATATAGACGACGACAAAATGCCCGGCAAATCAAATTTTTTATCTAAGGTTTTTTTATCTAAGGTTTTTGCCGCAGGTATGATTGGCCTTTCAAGCTTCACCCTTTGCCTAACGGGTTGTACCACCACTCGACAAGTCACCACGCAGACAGTCACCGCCAGTGACCCAAGTCGTTGGGAAAAAAATCCAGAAGAAATCGCCAGAATTCGCACCGCGATTGCCGCTGAATATATTCGTGGTGGTAAATTAGACGATGCCAAACGACAGTTAGAAAGTGCATTAAAATCTTATCCAAAGTCAGCAGAAGCCAATGACATGATGGGCGTATTATTGCAGCAAGAAGGCAGCCCGCGCAATATGCAAAAAGCCGAAGCTTATTTTAAAAACGCCATCGCACTCAACCCTGACTTTAGTCAAGCAAACAACAACTATGGCGTCTATCTCGCCCAACTGAGTCGTAACCAAGAAGCGATTGCTCAGTTTCAAATTGCGGGTTCTGCCTTAGGGTATGACGGTCGTGCCAGTGCGTTAGAGAATTTAGGTCGTACAGCATTAAAGGTCAAAAATAAACCGCTGGCGATACAATCATTTATTAAAGCGCTCGATGCCAACCGCCAAAGCATTGTCGCCCGTACAGAGCTTATTGATATTTTATTGGCTGATGGCAAATTTTTGGAGGCGCAGGCGCTGTATAATGATTTGGTTAAAATTATTGGTCAATCCAACCTTGACCCGCGCACTTTATCGCAAGGGATTAGGCTTGCCAAACTTGCGAACAATCCCATGGAAATGCAAAAATTAGCGCAGCAGCTTTTGGATCGCTATCCACTTAGCGATGAAGCAAAGCAGATTCGTTCTGGACTTTTAACCCCAACGTCAACTTGGAAGTAAGATGGAAAACAGCAATAACACCGACAATCAACAAAACTCTACCCCTGTTCATGACACAACCCAGCTTTTGGGTCAGCGTTTTAAACAAGCCCGTGAGAAAAAAGGCTTATCGATTGACGATGTGGCTGCCAAAACCTTTATTTTAAAAAGTCATCTTCGGGCGCTTGAAGCCAATGATTTTGACGCCTTGCCACAGCCTACCTTTGCGCGCGGTTTTGCCACTACCTATGGGCGTTTTTTGGGTTTGGATAAAAATTTGGTCGCGCAAAGTTTTGATGCCCAGTACCCCGCTACCCTCAAACAAAAATATGCCACGGTCATCAATGCCCCGATGCAGCCGATGGGCACGCTTAATCGTGAAGCGCGTCCCAGTGTGCGTATTAACCCTTTTGTCATTGGTGGGATTTTATTGGTATTGGGGCTGGCGATTTTTATTTTTAATAAAGTTAGCAAAGCCCATAATGACTCGGTTGAACAGGCGCCCGCTAGTGCTGTTGCCAGTATGCCAACCCAAGACCAAGTCAGCGGTGCGTCGCTTAACAATGCAGGCTCAGCGATTGTGACAAACACGGTGACTGCCAGTGGGTTACCCGCCACGGGTTCTGCTATTACCGGTGTTGCGGTAAGTGCTGATAACGCCAGTGGTACAGCAGCGACAGGGCAAGCTGGCGCTAAAGCTTCGATTGACATTTTTGTGAAAGATACCACCAAAATCACCATTGTCGATGCGACAGGCAATACGATTTTAGATGGTGATCAAGCACGCGGTAGTTACCAATTGACAGGTCAAGCGCCGTTTCAAGTCAATATCGATAAAGCCAGCAACGTGAGCTTGGATTTGAACAAACAACCGATTAAATTAAGCAATTACGCCCAAAATGATAAGGCCAATTTTACTTTAAAACCTTAACGGCTTATCACTTTAAAAATACGCTAAATCATTCGTTATAATAGTTATAATAATAGGAACGCCTATGTCAGCGCATAACCCCATCAAACGTAAACTCACCAAAAAAATCTACGTCGGTAATGTCGCAGTAGGCGGTGACGCCCCCATTAGTGTGCAAAGTATGACCAATACCGATACCTGTGATGTCGATGCCACTGTGGCACAGATTCAGCGCTGTGTCGATGCCGGTGCTGATCTGATGCGCGTCTCCACCCCTACCATGGAATCCGTTGCCGCCTTTGCCGAAATCAAAAGACAAGTTTCTGTGCCCCTGGTGGCAGACGTTCACTTTGATTATAAAATTGCGCTAGCGGTGGCTGATGCAGGTGCAGACTGTTTACGTATCAACCCAGGTAATATCGGCAATGAACAAAAGGTGCGTGAAGTGATTGCCGCCGCCAAACATCATGGCATCAGTATGCGCATTGGCGTAAACGCGGGGTCACTAGAAAAAGACATCCAAAAAAAATATGGTGAACCCACGGGTGAAGCCATGCTTGAATCGGCGATGCGCCATATTGATATTTTAGATCGTAATAACTTTGACCAATTTAAAATCTCAGTCAAAGCCAGTAATGTGTTTTTGACCATGGATGCGTATCGGTTGATTTCTGCACAAGTTGACAATCCCCTGCATTTAGGTGTGACAGAAGCAGGGGTGTACCGCACAGGCACCGTTAAGTCTGCCATTGCGTTAGGCGGACTACTGCTAGAAGGTATTGGCGATACCATGCGTATTTCGCTAGCCGCTGAGCCAGAAGAAGAAATTAAAATCGGTTTTGATATCTTAAAATCACTGGGCATCCGTAGTAATGGGGTGAATTTTATCGCCTGCCCTAGCTGCTCACGCCAAGAGTTTGATGTGATTCGGGTGATGATGGACTTAGAAAAACGCCTAGAAGATATCCGTGAGCCAATGGATGTGTCGGTGATTGGCTGTAAAGTCAATGGTCCAGGGGAAGCCAAAGAATCGGATATCGGCGTGGTGGGTGCTAGTCCAAATAGCCTAGTATATAAAAATGGGGAAAAATCACATTTGATTGATACCACTAAGCTTGCTGACGAGATTGAAGCCATGGTCCGTCAAAAAGTGGCTGAGCGTGAAGCGCAGCGCGCCAATGAAATCTTACGGGTTAAATAATTTTTGTATCGTTTATTTTTTAGTTTGCATTGTTTGGGAAATTGACCATGTTAAAATCCATTAAAGGGTTTAATGATATCTTACATATTGAGACAGAATCTACGCGCCCATCGAGTGAGTGGCGCCAACTTGAAAGCAGCCTTATCGATGTGCTCAATCAATTTGGGTTTGAGCAAATTCGCCTCCCAATCGTTGAAGAAACCCAGCTATTTGCCCGTGCGATTGGCGATGCCACTGACATTGTTGAAAAGGAAATGTATAGCTTTTATGACAAATCCAACCCACCCACGGCATTGACGCTACGCCCTGAAGGCACGGCAGGCGCGGTACGTGCCGTCGTGGAGCATAACTTATTGCGGGGTGACAATCCAAAACTTTGGTACATTGGTCCTATGTTTCGCTATGAACAACCGCAAAAAGGCCGTTATCGTCAGTTTCACCAATTAGGGGTTGAGAGTTTTGGCAGTGAATTAGCGGATGCCGATGCTGAGCTCATTATCATGACCTACCAAATGTGGCAAAAATTGGGTATTTTAGATGTGGTGCAACTTGAGATTAATAGCTTGGGTGAGATAGACGAACGGCTGGCGTATCGTCAAGCCTTGGTGGATTTTTTAACCGATAAAAAATCTCAATTGGATGAAGATAGTCAGCGCCGCTTAACCACCAACCCACTACGCATTTTGGATAGTAAAGATAAAAATACCCAACAAATTTTAGAGAATGCCCCAAAGCTTGCTGACTTTTTGGGGGCAGCAAGCCAGCAGCATTTTGAAGCCTTACAACACTATCTTAAAGCAGTCGGCATCAATTTTGTGATTAATCCAAAACTGGTACGGGGTTTAGATTATTACAATAAAACCGTATTTGAATGGACGACTGACCAGCTAGGTAGCCAAGCCACGGTATGTGCTGGGGGTCGTTATGACGGTCTTATCGGACAAATTAAATCCATTGGCAGTGATAAACCAGCCGCTTCCGAGCCGGCAGTAGGTTTTGCTATGGGGCTTGAGCGTTTGTTGTTACTCATGCAAAAGGTGCATCCATTTGAGGCAACACCTGCGTGTGATGTATTTGTGGTCGCCCATCCTGATGTTTACACCGATGCCATCAAATTTGCCCATGAGCTGCGTACACGACGTTCAAATCTTCGCGTGAAAATGGCAAGTGCCACGAGTTTAAAAGCGCAAATGAAGAAAGCCGACAAATCAGGTGCGCAATTGTCAGTGATTATCGCGCAAGATGAAGTCGCCAACCAGCAAATTACCATCAAAAAAATGGCAACTGGTGACCAAATTACGGTCGCGAGTGACACGCTCTTTAGCCAAAATCCAGATTTTATCTAATCTATCTGATTAGGCCAAATTTGATGGGTAACTTATACCAGTAATTTTTTGAAAGGCTTTATGTAATGGTTAAAGACGTACAACCTAAGCTAGTAAATGATGAACAGCAATCCTTAAGCGCGCTCAAACAATATGGTGGCTATATTTTATCCGCTATTATGTTGGTATTAGCGGGTTATTTTGGCTGGAATTACTGGCAAAAGCATGGCGGCAATATAGATACTGCAGCAGCGAACGATTTTGCGAAAATTCAAAGCGACCAAAACAACATTGAGACCCTAACTACCCAAGCTGCCAGCGATACTAAAGCACAAGCGCAGCTGGCTACGGCGCAAACCAATTTGGGCAAAGACTTGGGCGAATTTGTGGCTAACCATGATAACTCGGTTTATACATGGCAAGCCTTAATGCTGCAAGCCAAACAGCAAACTGATAAAAATGACCTAAAAGCGGCAGCGGCAACGCTACAAAAAGCGTCTCAGTTAACACTTAACGATGATGGGCTAAAAGCCATCGCCATTTTGCGCCAAGCACAAGTGCTATTGTCAGACAATCAAGCGGATGCGGCACAAAAACGCTTACAAAGCCCCTTGCCCGCTGCCTTTGAAGCCAGTAAACTTGAGATTTTGGGGGACATTGCTAACCAACAAGGTGATAAAAAAGCGGCTGCTACTCATTATCAAAAGGCTTGGCAACTGATTGAGCAACGTAATCAAAACAACCCAAACCCACAAGACCGTGCATTGCTGCGTATCAAAATGGAAAGCCTAGGTCTAAGCGTCAAACAACCTGATTTAACAGGTGGTGTACTCGCTAAACCTACCCAAGCTGAAAATACTGCCGCTGCTGCTGCAATCGCATCTGCGCCTGCTGTTGCCTCAAGCATAAAATAGGTGCAAATTAGGTAAAAAATCTTAACCTGACAAAACTTTTAAATGACAACATTTAAACTTCACCATACGTTACGAGATAAACAATGACTACCATAACAACAACAAAATCGACACGCTTATCGACAAACTTAATGAAACCTGCCGTAGTTGCAACCGCCTTGGTGGTAGCGATGACCCTCACAGGTTGTGACAAATTTAAAAAATCTGACAATGTCCATAAACCTGCCGCACTTGTGAAACTCGCTAGCAGTCAAAATGTGATTTCTCCACTATTTAGTCAAGGCAGTAATACAAAAGTTAGCCAACGCTTTGGCAGTTTGCGCAACAAAACCACCATCAGCCAACAACCTACAGCGTTTCGCGTGGCGTATGACAACAATGGCTATGTGAATGCGTTAGCAGACGGTAGCGTGCAAGCGTTTGATGGGCAAGGCAAAGCGCTTTGGAGCATCAAGCTCAAACAAGGCCTAATGTCAGGGGTGGCGCTAGATGAACAATCTCGCGTAGCCGTGGTCAGTGACAGCAAGGGGGTAATCATTGCGTTAGATAGAATGACTGGCAAAGTTATTTGGAAAACGCCTTTAGACACCGCAACTCTATCCCCTGCCCTCATCAGCCAAAACCGTGTGATTACCCTTGGCAATGATGGTAAAATTAGTGCGCTGTCACTAGAGTCTGGCGCGCCTATTTGGACTTTTAACACCCAAAATCCAAATTTAAGCGTTCGCGGTAGTGCCACGCCGATTTTATTCAATCGCAATACGGTGCTGGTGTCGACAGCCGATGGTCGTATCCATGCTTTAAACATCGATAATGGCGTACCCATTTGGTCAAAACGTTTTGGTATCAGCAAAGGCAGTAGTGATATCGAAAAAATTTCTGATGTGGATGCCACCCCCGTACTAGATGGCAGTATGCTGTACGTTGTGTCCTACAGTGGTCAGTTAGTCGCTGCTGATATGGCTTCCCAGCAGCTAAGTTTTGTCAAAGAGTTGGCGAGCCTAAAATCAGTCGGCACAGATGCTAGCCAAGTTTACGCCACTTCGCTCGATGGCGAATTGGTAGCGATGGATAAAATGACAGGCACAGTTAATTGGCAAACCGATAATTTGTCTTATCGTGGTTTGAGTAACGCGGTGAGTATCGGCAACTATGTGGTGGTTGGTGATGCCATGGGTTATTTGCATGTATATGACCGCACTTCAGGGGCACTGGTTGACAGAAAACAAGCCAAATCCGACGTGGCGGTATTACAGTTTATCAATAACCGTTTGATTGCCCAAAGCGCAAATGGCGCATTTAGTGTTTGGCAAGTAAATCGTTAATTGTTAAACTGTTCACGTATTTAGCAGTTTTGGTTATTGGGTTAGCAGCCCATACTGATAAAAGTGTTAGTTTAAATAACAACCCAGCATTGCAGCGCGATGTTGGGTTTGTTAAGTTATAGAAATAATGAATTTTTCAAGCATGTTTAAAATCTTGCTTGTTTAAAATCTTGCTTTTTGAAAATTTTGGAAAATAAATTTATGAAACCAGTTGTTGCCTTGATTGGCCGTCCTAACGTTGGCAAGTCCACCCTATTTAATCAGTTGACCCGCAGTCGTCAAGCCTTGGTTGCTGATTTGGCAGGTCTTACCCGCGACCGTCAATATGGCGATGCAACCTTTGAAGAGAAATCCTTTATCGTTATCGATACCGGTGGTATTGGCGAAGTGGATGAAGGTGACGGCACCATTGATGACTATATGTCGCACCAATCGCATACCGCTATCCATGAAGCCGATATCATTGTATTTGTGGTTGATAGCCGCGCAGGTATCACGGGCGCCGATGAAGTCATTGCCAAGCAGCTTCACACCCTTGGCAAGCCCGTGTTTTTAGCCGCCAATAAAATGGATGGCGTCCATGAAGCAGCGATTCATGAATTTTATGCGTTAGGTTTTGGTGAGCCATTTTCTATGGCCGCCAGTCACGGACGTGGGGTGGGCAATTTGTTAGAAGCCGTCACTGCCAATATGCCCACCGATGACCAAGAAGAACAAGCGCCTGATGGCTTACGTATCGCCATCATTGGTAGACCCAATGTCGGCAAATCTACGCTTGTCAATCGCTTGCTCGGTGAAGAACGCGTGGTGGTGTTTGATATGCCAGGTACCACGCGCGATAGTATTTATATCCCCTACGAGCGTGACGATAGACATTATGTGTTGATTGATACCGCGGGCGTACGTCGCCGTGGACGTGTTGATGAAAAAGTTGAAAAATTTTCTGTGGTCAAAACCTTGCAAGCCATCAAAGATGCCAATGTAGTCATCGTGGTCATTGATGCGCAAGAAGGTATTACCGATCAGGATTTGAACTTGTTGGGCTATGCTTTAGAAGCGGGTCGCGCGATGGTGCTTGCCATCAATAAATGGGATGGGCTGGACCAAGACCAAAAGAATTTTGTCAAAATTGAAATGGATCGACGTTTTAACTTTATCCCTTATGTAAAGGTTCATTTAATCTCTGCGCTTCACGGGACGGGCGTTGGTAATCTTTATCCATCGATTCACCGTGCCTATGATGCAGCAATGTTTGATATTTCCACCAGTCGCTTGACCCAAATTCTGCAAGATGCGGTCACTGCACACCAGCCCCCTATGGTAGGCGGACGACGCATTAAACTTCGATTTGCGCATTTGGGCGGTCATAATCCACCGATTATTGTGATTCATGGCAATCAGACCAGCCAAGTGCCAAACAGTTATCGTCGCTACCTAGAAAATGAATTTCGCAAAGTATTTAAGCTTGAAGGCACCCCGATTCGGGTTGAGTTTAAACAAAACGCCAACCCTTATGCAGGTCGAACCAATACCATGACGGACGCGCAAAAAGAACGTAAACGTCGAGAGGTGCAAAAATTCAAAAAACGCGGCAAAAAACGTTGAGGTGATGTTAAGATTGGCGTTTTAAGGGATGAGTGCATGGTACAGAAGACTTTAGGTTATCAAATTAGGGTAAAGCGTATCATTGCGATACCCTTTTTATCGGTTTTATTTATTTGCCTTGTGATTTATACCTTAGTCGACTTGACCCAAACGGTGCAATCTGAAATCAAACAGGCCAGTAAGATTAATTATCTACTTGCCCAGTCTATTGCAAGTAATCCCAACAGTGTGACAACCGCTAGCATTGACAAACTGTTAAGCGAAATGCCGCAGTACGAAAGCATTGTATTTTTTCCATTTGATCAGCAGCAGCATCCGACCACGCGTCCGATTAAAGTTACTGACGTGCTTTTTGAGCGCTATTACGGATTGAGTGAACCTGTTAAAATCAATTTATTAAAATTAACGCCCAATCAAAACAACACTAAAGTCGACCAGCTAATTGGCTATAGTAATCTCACCCTTGACCTACAAACCATTCGTCATCAATGGTTTTGGCAACACTTGCCGTTAATGGTTGTGCTATCATTTATTGCGCTGCTAAATTTGTGGTTTGTGGTGCAGAAGGTGCAAAACTTAACCAATCGCTTGCCAGAACTTGAAGACTTAAGCCATCAAATTTTGCAAGATGAGTTTTCACAGGCAGAGGCGTATCAGCTACCAAAAAGTGATGAGGCTTGGGTATTTGAAAAAGCCTTGGTGTATTTGCTCAACAAGCGCAAGGCGCAAATTGCCCAAATCGACACCCTGCGCCAAGAAAAAAATACCCTTGAAGAAACCCAAATTAAGCAGCTTGAGCATAGCTCAAAATTTGAAAATATTTTGATTCATGAGTTCAAATCCTCCGTGAGTCGTATCGAATCGGGTTTACAGCTATTACACAATCAATATATCAGCGCTGAGCAAAAAGATGCCGTTGAAATTATTAGTTTGGGTAAAGATGATTTGAATGCTAAGCTGGATCAAATCATCCAAATTAACCGTATCGATAAAGGTCAAACAGGGGTCAGCGCCTACCAATTTAGTCCAACGGCGTTAATCACCCAAATTGTCAATGACTACCAGCCTTTTGCTGCCGAGAAAAATATTACCTTAACAGCAAAGCCCTATCATGCCGACTATGTCCTAGAAGGCGATATTCAAAAAATCACTTTGATTATTAGCTCATTGGTAGAAAATGCGATTAAATTTACCGATAAAGGCAGCATAACAATCACCTCGCAGTTGCAACATTTACAAACGCAAGTACGGTGGATGTTGCAGATTGAAGACACCGGCATAGGCATTGCCAAGGAACATTTAGAGCAGATTTTTGAACCTTTTTTCCAAATTAATCCTGAAATAAAACATACCTCCTCAAATAATTCTGCAGGATTATTTCTAGTGAAAAAACTACTAGAACTGATGAAAGGCGGCATCACAGTTACCAGCGAACCTGATGTGGGTACCAATTTTCAGGTATCATTACTGCTAAAAGATTGGAAACACAATTATGAGCGCAATTTATTGATAAATAAACATATTGTCGTTTGGTATCACTATGAAGATTTATTCGAAAAAGCCAAACGCATGGAAAATGCCGGTGCTAAAGTTGAGACCTTTACCAATACCGAACTTCTTGAAGATTATTTGTCCTCTCATACAATGGATGCGTTATTTATCTCGCGAAATATTCATTATCAAGCGATATTAGACTTCGTCAGCAAATTTCGGGAGCTTGAACATAACGGCAGGGTCACTATTGTTTGTGTTTATGACACCAAAGCGTTAAATCCGCATACCATTGAACTGCTAAAAATAGCGGGGGTGGATTATTTTGTGAAAAAAGAAGTAATAGACGATACACTAGATCAATATATTAAAGAGCTGTCCAATCTTTTGAGTTAAAATTTGAGTTAAAAAAACCCTTCAGATGAAGGGTTTTTTCTTTGTAATTTAGAATAAACCTTTAAAGAACAGTACGATGTGTTGCCACATACGTTTAAAAATTCCAGCTTCCTGAACTTGGGTTTCAGCGACCAATGGGACAGACGCCACAGGTTTACCATTAAGCATAGCTACCAGTTTACCCACTTCTTGACCTTGCGCTAACGGCGCTTTGACATCGGCTGGCAAATTGACCACGGTGCTGATTTTTTCTTGATCCAGTTTTGGCACTAGTACTTGTAAATTACCTTTGCTGACGACGTTGACTTTATCGACAGCACCGAAGTTGACTGGCACGCTACCGTAGTTTTTTTGTGCTGGGGCGGCAATTTTAGTAGCAAAATTACTAAATCCCCAGTTGAGTAAGTTGCGCGATTGGTCTGCGCGCTCTTGAACGCTTTTAGTACCCATAATCACCGAAATCAGGCGCATATCACCGCGTTTACTCGATGCTACTAGACAGTAGCCTGCTTCGTCGGTATGCCCTGTTTTTAGACCGTCTACCGTTGGATCAGTGAACAACAGCGCATTGCGGTTGCCTTGGGTGATGCCGTTATAAGTAAATTGTTTTTGGCTATAGATGGGATAATATTTTTTACTGTTCTTGATAATCGCTTGGGCAAGTTTCGCCAAATCTTCGGCAGACGCTTGATGGCCTTCTTGGGGCATACCGGTCGCATTCATAAAACGGGTATGGGTCATGCCAATTTTTTTGGCTTCTTCATTCATCAAATCTGCAAATGTGGTTTCGCTACCGCCAATGTGCTGTGCCATCGCTTTCGATGCATCATTACCCGATTGGATAATAATACCTTTTAACATATCAATCACAGGGGCGGTTGTATTGACAGGGACATACATACAAGACTCTTCACTTGAGCCTTTACACCAAGCTTCTGGGGTCATGAGGATAGGTTCATTTTCTTTTAATGCCCCTGATAGCAGCCGCTGCTCAATGATGTAACTGGTCATCATTTTGGTCAATGACGCAGGTGGGAATGGCTGAGCGGCATTTTTTTGAGCCAATACCGTGCCTGTATCATAGTCAATTAAGATAAAAGCAGAATTGTCTAATTCAGGCTGTTGTATGGCAGCATTTGCCTGTACAGTGGTGGCAAAAAAACTGGCGGCGACAAAGGTGCCGACCATCAGACGTTGGGTGTATTGCGGTATTACGATTGCTTTCATCTCACTCACTCTTGGCTCAAATCAAATGCGACCTGTTTGCTTGGACGCTTGGTAAAACAAATTGCCTATATTAGCAAAAAAAATCATGATTCAACACTGTATTCGGTCTAAAAATCAACGATTTATCATAATTGACTTCCTCCCCTCCCTAAAGTGAGGGGATTCCTTCTACAAGACGGTTAAGCCCAACCGCAAGAATGTTCTTACTGGCGTTAATATCTCTATCATGCCGTGTGCCACACGTTGCACAAGTCCATTCTCTTATTCGCAAACCTGCTCTACCTTTCGGACTACTGGACATATCGCCACAGCACGAGCAAGTTTGGGTAGTGTATTTCTCATTCACGATTTCAAAACGGCAACCTGCGTTCTCGCATTTGTAGGTCAGTTGTCGCTTGAGTTCAAACCAACCTGCATCGTAAACCGATTTGGCTAGTTTGCCTTTTTTACTGTTAAATTGGGTAGTTCTAACGTCACCTACCACGATTAGGGCATTGTCTTTGACTAATTGGGTGGTGAATTTGTGGATTAGGTCTTGCCGTGTATGTTTGATTTTGGCATGGATCGCTTTGACACGCTGTTTGTTTTTGGCACGTTGGGCGGTGGCTAACGCTTTGGCATATTTGAGCGTTTGCTTGATTTGTAGTTTATCGCCATTTGAGGCGGTGGCACTGTCTTTTAAGCCTAAATCAATCCCAACGCTACCCATTCCGCAAGTAGTTTTAGGGTATTGTTTGACGGTAATACAGGCATACCAACGGTTACGGCTGTCTTGGACAATTTCCAGCGTGTTGATTTGATATAGGCTAAGGTTGTAGCTGTCCCATAGATCAATGACTAGCTTTTGCCCTTTGGCTAAAGCTAGTTGTAAGGTAGATTTTAAGCCCTTTTTACCAGTTTGGTGTGTGGCAATGTGCTTAATGGCGGATTGTTTGAATGGTAGCCAACCTAAGTTTTTACGCTTTGATTTTGGGTTGTTGGTTCGCCATGATAATTTAGCTTTTTTGGATTGCTTACGGCTTTTGGTGTGGGTTTCATTGATGGCTTGAATAGTTTGAGAATGTAAACCAAGTAACTCACTGCTACCTTTGGTGTAGTCGTTTAGGTCATAAGCACTAAAGAATTTGCCAGTCTTTTGTAGGTGTCTGTAACTCAAATCATTGACATAATTCCACACGAAATTGACCGAACCGCTTAGGCGGTTTAATTGGTCTGTGTGTTTATCTCGTATGCGTAGCTTGAGTGTTTTCATGGGTTCAAGTATAATTGGGTTTTTATATTTTACATTTGGTCTAATTATATGTCAAACGATTTAAGAATTGGTAGGCACGTTGTTTACAATCTTCATGTGCATTTGGTCTTTGTGGCTAAATACCGCAAAAAAGTATTCACTAAAGAGATTTTAGACGACATGCAGGTTATCTTTGAGAAAGTTTGTTCAAAGTTTGAGGCGCAACTAGTAGAGTTTGACGGTGAAAGTGACCATGTGCATTTACTGGTGGTTTATCCGCCCAAAGTGGCTATTTCTAGTTTGGTGAATAGCTTGAAAGGCGTGTCTAGTCGGTTATTGCGTAAAAAAGAATATCCGTCTATTAAAGAGCAGTTATGGGGAGAAGCGTTGTGGTCGCCTAGTTATTTTGCAGGTAGTTGTGGCGGTGCTCCAATTGAAATTATACGCCAGTACATTGAACAGCAAAATACACCGCACTAAATACCATCTGTGTGTAAGCATGATTGCGGAGTTGCCTTATATCCACCGCCTGAAGTCGGTGGTTTTACGGCAACGGAGGATAAAACCCCCTAAATCAGTTAGGGGGTGGATAGCGTAGGTTGACTTAAATTATTATTTACTGTTGGCAAGGTCTTTGCACAGTTCAAGATTTTCCGCTTTTGGATAACTGAGTGTCCATTGGCGGGTTTCATTCAAAATTTGCTTGTAATCTTGCTGAGACGACAAGTATTGCACCGCTAAACGAGGATCGCTGATGGTCGGCATTAATTTTTTTAGCTCGACATTATAAGCGGTGTTAAACCCTGTTTGTTGCGATTTATTAAGCATGGGTGGGCAGATTTCTGACAATACTTGTAATACCGCCACTTCTTCTTTGGTGGTCGATAATTCTGACATATCGATTGCGATGGTATCGCCATTTTTATCTTCGGCAATACCACTCACGGTGACGCCCATTAACAGCATACCTATCATAGCTTGACTGATTTTGCCCAGTTTAATCATACGGTGTCCTAACGTTATCTAAGTAAAATACAGCCCATATCATACTAAATAATCAAAAAAAATATAGCGAATAATCACGCTATATAGTCAGTATTTTGTGAACAAGTAAAAATTTTTGAAACAGTGTAGCAATATACGGCTAAGTAAATACTTTCATATCATCCATGCCACGGCTTAGTTTAATAGCTCAATCGCTTGAATTTGCAAAACACTCTCTGCTGTCTGGCTAAAATGAACATCGACATTTTGATAACGCATGACAAATGTGGTATTAAGCTCTTGTTGTCGATATGCAGGTCTAGGGTCTTGGGCAATGAGTTGCTCGATGGTTTGCCAATCTGTTTGATTCAGCTGAGTTTTTATTGCAATATTGGATAAATCCTGCAATAAATCGGGATGCCAATGCACTGACTTGATAACGGGTTTTTGGCTGGCATACCCAGCAATCGCGTCATCGATACTATCGCTATAAGGCAAATATGGTTTGATATCAATGACTGGCGTGCCATCTACCATATCACCGCCGATGATATGGAGCCTCAAGCCCGCCTCAGTGTTTTCAATATGCGAAAATTTGACCACTGACAATCCAATATTTGCTGGTCTATACATACTTCGACTGGCAAAAACCCCTATCTTTTGGTTGCCGCCAAGTCTAGGTGGACGAACCGTTGGCTGAAAATTTGAATGATTGGTATTGATTCGATTTTGATGAAATTGCCATATAATCCAAAGATGACTAAATTGGGCAATCCCTTCAAAAGCACTGAGCACATTGTAAGGCGGCAACATGCTGATAGTAGCGTTGATATCGACAAGATTGGGCTGGCGAGGTGTGCCAAACTTTTGCTTAAGTGGGGAGTTCACAATGCCGATAATCGGCAGGGTAATTTGTTGAGGTAGCATAATGGGTCGTTAAAATATGATATTTTAAACTATGATTATGCCATTTTTTTACGCCCAAATTCGACTAAATCATCAAAAATTTGCTATCATATCGCCCCAGAATGTCAATATTAACCCGCTTTTTTTATTCTTTATTCACTTTTATTTTTATTTATGACCAATACAAGGTTGGGCGCTATGTCAAAATTTTATGAAGAAACCGTTACCTATGTGCATCATTGGAATGACACATTATTTACCCTAAAAACTACCCGTAATGCAGGTTTACGTTTTCGCAATGGTGAATTTGCCATGATTGGTTTGGAAGTCAATGGAAAACCTTTGATGCGTGCCTACTCAATTGCCAGCACCAACTATGATGAAGAGCTCGAATTTTATTCTATCAAAGTCCAAGATGGTCCTTTGACGTCTATTTTACAGCACATCAAGGTGGGCGATAAATTATTGGTCAGTAAAAAACCGACCGGCACCCTGGTGCTTGATGACCTAAACCCTGGCAAGCATTTGTATATGCTAGCAACGGGTACAGGCTTGGCACCATTTTTGTCACTTGCTCGTGACCCAGAAGTGTATGAGCGTTTTGAGAAAGTCATCGTGGTGCATGGCGTACGGTATGTGAGTGAACTGGGTTACCGTGAGATGTTTGAAAAATCCTTGTTTGAAGATGAGCTACTGGGTGAATACGTTAAAGATAAACTCATCTATTACCCGACGGTCACTCGTGAGCCGTTCCGCAATGAAGGGCGTATGACTAATTTAATGAAATCAGGCAAATTATTCCAAGACATTGGATTACCACCCATCAATCCAAGCGATGACCGCGCGATGATTTGCGGTAGCCCATCTATGAATAAAGATGTGGCAGCACTACTCGATGACTTTGGTCTGAAACCATCGCCTCGTATGGGTGGCACAGGTGATTATGTGGTTGAACGTGCCTTTGTTGAGCAATAAAACTTGAACAGTAAAAGTTGAATAGTAAAATCATAAAAAAGAGCCTTAGGGCTCTTTTTTTTATAACTCAAAATTAGTAGCTATACTCTAACACCAAATTACCACCCGCATCCTTATCATCGCTGATGCTATCTTTTTTACCCCAAACACCCAGTTTGACCGAGGTTTTGTCATTGTATTTATGTTTCCAATCCGCTTCGACAATATCCAAATCTTGCTTGGTTGGAAAAGCTGAATTAATCACTTGATTAGATTGATTGGCTTTGGCGTTGGCGTATTTTAACCCGATCTGGTTATTAGCATCAATATGCCCTAATAGTCCTACACTAATGATTTCACCATCCCCACCTATCGGATGACCTAGTGGCAAGCCCTTTTGATAATAACCATCTGTATATATTGAGTGACCATAAATAATATTAGTTTTGTCTAAATCATAATAAGTATTCGCCCATTCTGCATGCCACAACCAAGGTTGCTGAAACAGCGGAATCGTACCTTTTAAACCTGCCAAATACGCCTTTTTAGTAGGCAAACCCCCTGCTTCATCTTCCCCAATAAATTCGCCATAGACACTCACCGGCAGATTCACCAACGGTTTTAAATTCAGCTGTGCATCAATTCCTGCGATTTGATCAGATATATCTGTGGATGTATTATAGGTATTATCGTAACGACCCGTTAACGCCTTTCCAAGCGATTTTAATGACTCATCCCTTCCGTCACCACCCCAAAGTAATGTTCTAGATGCGCCGATTTGAAAGGCTTCATGGGGTTGAAAACTTGCCCGCATACCGATAAGCTTTGTATCAGGTACTGCCTGATAATCTTGTAATTGACCAGCAGTAATTTGATAATTAAAATTACCCAGTTTTGATAATACAGGAAAATTAATAGGGGCATTATTAGCGCGCTGCATTAAAAAGCCTGTAACAGGTCTAGCGGCATCACTACGAATTAGACTGCCATCAACCCCATTGCCCCACCATACCGGAATACTACCAAAGGCAAGGCGATGATTGCCTAATTTCGTACCGATATAGCTGCCATCAAGATTAGATGACTTGCTAGGCTCATCATCATCGACATTTAAGGTGCCTTGAACTTTATAATCAATGTTATCACCTGCATGACTATGAGAAATACTAACACCCAAAGGCGTCACCGTATTCCCTTCAGTATTAAATCCGCTAAACACAGCGCGCTCGTCACCATTGACGTTGCTTACTATTTGTAGCTTGGATACATCGTTGGCTTCAAGCTTTTGCTTAACTTTACCCAGTAACAGTTTATCATTATCTGATTTGGGCTGCGCTTGACTCAATGCTGTCTCTATGGCTTCTGAACTAATCGGCCATGTTGATATATCAACATTTAGAACGCCATTGATTTTTAAAATCTCAAGTGTTTGACGTAGCTCACTATCAATTTGAACTAATTGACCTGCATGTGCAGAAAAACTACACAATAGCGCCACACTAATTGCTAAAGGCAACTTAAGAAATTTTATATTGTTTAACTGCATCACCACTTCCTTTACCCAAAGCTGTTTTCATAATATAGCCAAAATATTTTTTTAGTGACAAGCTGTCAATCATCTCTTTATCTGTTTCGGCTAGTAATTTTGGCGTTGACATATCGATATTATTGATTTGGGCTAAACCCGTGATGCCAGGTAAAACATCATAAACACTGAGTTTATCTCGCTCTTCAATCAACTCTTGTTGATTAAATAAATTGGGTCTTGGTCCAACAAAACTCATTTCACCTTTGAGCACATTGATGAGTTGTGGCAACTCGTCAAGTTTGGTTGTGCGCAAAAACTTGCCAAGTGGCGTAATGGCAGCACTGTCAACCAAATGACTCGCAACAGATTGTGTTGTCAACTTCATGGTACGAAACTTGATAAGCTTGAACGCTTTCTTATTTTTACCTACCCGTTCTTGAATAAACAAGGGAGACCCTGTATCAAAATAGCCAATCACCACCACAATAATCATAATCGGCAAAGTGACTATCAATCCGATGAGAGCGAGCAAAATATCTAACAATCTAATCATTTTTTATTATTCCGATATAAATTCCCAACTTCTTTCAGGGCATTTAAACTATTTTTGGGTGGATGCCAATTAAAGAATTTTTTTGCTTTACGATTATCTATCTCTAGGTTTCCGTACAGCTGCTCAAATATACTGACCTTACCAGTTACATCTGCCAAAGTACTTAGCAATTTGGTTGGCACAGGTAATAATATCATGGATTTACCCATACCTGAGCTCAAGCACTGTATTAATTGTTTAGTGGAAATCACTTCATCGTCAGCGATTAAAAAAGTTTCATTAATTTTAGTATCATGATAAATACAGGTAGTGATAAAACTAACCAGATTTTCTATTGCAATAAATGAACGCTGATTGTGAGTACAACCAAACGGCAAAAACTGTCCCAACTTGATCAGCATCAACAATTTTGAGAAATTACCAGGCGCATCGTGCGCATAGATAAGTGGCGGTCTAATAATAACTAAATCGATATTGGTATTTTCAAACAATTTGGCTAATGCTTTTTCTGCCTCATATTTCGATTTCGTATAATCATTGGTAGGATTAGGTGTGTCTTGCTCGGTAAAAGCCTTCCCATGGGTACTATTACCATTAACCCCAATAGAACTGATAAAAATAAACCGCTTTATATTAGCTTCTAAGGCTTTACGAGCCAATTCTAAAGTACCATCTACATTGATTTTTTTAAATTCGTCAACACTATTATTTTTGTTGTGAGCAATCCCTGCAAGATGAACGATAACATCAGTATCTTTGGGTATAGCAATATCAAAAAAGTTATTGCTAACAATCTGTTGAACTGATGATGGCAGAAGGCTACTTTTTTTTCTGATACACGCAATGACTTCATCGGTTTTGGATAGGTCATTAACGAGATATCGCCCGACAAAACCTGATGCCCCTGTCACTAATATTTTCATCATCGCAAATCTCTCTGGGCTAAAATTTTGTTATAGATAGCTAACGTTTTGTCTAACATGATATCGAAAGTAAAATTTGCCTCATAAGCCTTGCGGCTGTTATTCCCCAGTTGCGCTCTTAACTTCGCATCCGATATGAGGTTGACTAATGCTGCACGCAATGCAGTGCTATCATTTTTTGCAATTAAAAATCCATTGTTGGGATTGACGCTTTCCTTCACCCCACCGACATCAGATGCAATGATAGGTAACGATGCTCGCATGGCTTCTAATATTGTCAAAGGAAAACCTTCGTATTTTGATATTAAAATAAATATGTCAGCATGATTTAAAAACTCTTGCACCTTGAAACTTTGTCCATGAAAAATAACTTTATTATCTAGCTGCTTGGATTTTGTCAAATCTTTACATTTCTGCAAGTTGGGTCCATCACCAATCAAATCTAAACGCCAATCTAAATTTTTTGGCAATTCAGCCAATGTATTAATCAGAAAATACTGATCTTTTGGCTCTTCGAATCTTGCTACCATTATCAATTTTGGAACAGCATTTTGAGGGTTACTAGTCGATTTGATAACATCTGGCACACCATTATGTACCGTGGTAACGAGTTGCTGCGTACCCACATTGTGTTTAAAACCATGTTGTCTATCATAATCTGACACGCTAATGATTGCGTCCGATAATTTGCTCAAAGCTCGCTCTACATGGGCATAAATTTTTTGTTTTTTAGCTCCAACACCATCAGTAAACGCCCAACCATGTGCGGTAAATACGACAGGAATATTGAGTGATTTCGCTGCTAAGCGTCCTAGTAGCCCTGCTTTGGTTGAATGGCAATGCACAATGTCTGGTCTTAGCTGTTTTAGCTGTTTTTTTATCTCAACATAACCCCAAACTTCATTTTGAACTGAAAGCTCTCGTTTTAGGTGCGTTAAAGAAGTATAGGCGATGTTGTTTTTTTCCAAAGCCTCTGTAAATGCCCCAGTACCCCCGACTAAAATATGAACTTGGTTTCCTTTTTCTATCATGCCTTTGGCTAGATCTAGCAGATGGACACTTGCCCCACCTAAAACATCAGACCGAGTAATAATATATACAATTTTCATTTTTAATCCAAAAATTATTTATCCTAGACTGTATAAATTTCTAACCATTTCTCAATGCTTTTTTCTAATTAAAACAGCTCTTTAATGCGTTTTCTAGCTCGTATATTGTTTGATAAGATTTGTTCATCAGTCAAAACAAGGACTTTTGCTTTAGCTTTTTTTTGGAAAAAACTTTTACCTGTTCGGTAAATGCAAAACCCAAGCCTTCTATCATAGCAAGTTTTTTGGCCACCTTAGCCATTTTGACAGCGAGTGTGCCATAGATGACAAGTTTCGAAAAAGAAGAAAAGACTACATCAAGATTGATTGCTTTGATTTTTTTGAGAGTCGATATATTCCAATCATATCTGCAAGTCGATTTAGCCCACCACGGTTTAATGTATATGTAATTGGTTTAGCAACTAACTTTTCTATTTTTTAGGTCTTCTGTCGTATATTCAGAAGTAAACGCATAGACCTGACGACCTTTTTTTAACAGTGTGCGAATTAAGTCTGTACGGAAGCCATAGAAACTAGATATTACTGTGCCTATAAATACTACTTTCATTTCTTAATTACCTTCTGAATTTCATAATTTGATTTAAGTTTTAAGATGTAAAAAAAACATATATAGACAGCAAGATAGTTATACAGTCTTAACCGCACAGCCGTACCTAAATTATCATTTCCGATTAACCATACACTCGCATATAAAACAAAAAATACGATTAAAAAACGAATAAAGCCATCTGCATATTTTATGTTTTTTAAGATAAAAGACAACATAAATAAAACAGGTATTGTTTCAATTATAAACAATAGTACAGCAAAGGGATTAACTAAATATAATCCAAAAAGTTGACCTAAAGCACTCAAAATAAAGTTAGGTAAAAAAAATGCTGGATTTGAAAAATCTAAACCTAAATTACTACCACCTTGCATTTCATTTTCGAAACCCTCTCTATACTCAGTTAAAATTTCTAAAGCACCAATATAATTTGCTATGAACAATGCAAAGAAATATAAAATAGCAAATGGTAAGATACGTTTTTTTGTCAGCTTAATTTTCCATAAAGCTAATGCTAATAAAAATGCGTAGCCTAGATAAGGGCGCAAAGCCAACAAAAAAAACCCTATTAAAATTGCAAGTATATAAAAATAAGAAAAGAAAATAAAATTCGAACGACTTAAACATTTTTTCACAATTAAGCACCCCACTAAAAAAGAGAGCACCATAAATACATCACGATAAACATCGAATGTATAGAAAAAAAGTGTAGGATAAATTAGACACAGTAGAGCACTATAAAGATAATATTTCTGATCTTTTTTGAAATTAAGACCAGACAGCTTAGCAACTAGAAGAGGAATTATAAATAAATTTAGAAATAAAAATAAATAAGAAATTCCATCACGAGAATAGAAACCAAGATTATTAAAAAACCTCAAAATTACTGGCCAAAAATTTACTGCAACATCAATATAACCTAAAGCATAGCCATGATAATAATCTGAGTCGTTACCACCACCTAACCCTAAAGAGATATAATCATTTTTGATTAAAAAATAAAAAAATACCTTTAAAAAAACCAAGTAAACAATGCACGAAAATAAAGCTTTATTTGATACTCTTTCAAATATTGTCATTTATAGCTTCTCTCAAAAAAACATCAAATTTTGAATCAGACAATATATTTTCCCATGCATATCTATTTATTAAAGGAAAAGATTCTATCAATCTACTGTTCATTTCAATAATCTTTAGAAAATCACAACCATCCAACCAAACAGGTTGATAATCAATCTTATTAAAAAACTGTTCAGACCATTTATACTTATTAGAAATAACCCCCAATCCAGAAGCTAAATACTCTAAAGTTTTAGTACTTGTTTGAATATTAAAGGGATAAATATCAGGTGTGAAATTTAACCCATATCTAGCATTTCTATATATTGCTGGTAAATCACTACGTTCTACCCGACCTAAAATAGTAATATTTTCATGCTTTAATAAAGAGCGTTCTAACTCACTTACATTCCCTACAACAACAACTTTATAATTTCCTGCAAACCTTCTCAATATTTCTATAAGACCATTACGTCCAGCAATAGAGCCACAGTAAACAATATCATACAGAGGATTTTCACTTGGGCTTTGGAACAAAGCTTCATCCACTCCCATATCTCTATAAATATAAGGGATATTATCACTAAAACTTAAATCACGATGTACAAATTCGTTTAAAAAAATACGGCCATTAGGTCGTTTATTCACTATTTTTTTTGTAAAATTTTTAAAATGAGCATAAGGAGGTGTGGATAAACTTTGGTATTCATGAACCTCTATAGCTCGACCCTCTTTTTTTTTCCAAAAAGGTAGAGTACCCATAAAATAAATATTAATATCATTATTAGGGTTAAGCTCATAGTCTAACTGAACTTGATATCCTAAATTTTTTAGATATTTTTCATATGCATAAGCTTCTGGAGTGTATGCAAATTTTGATAAAGGTATACCTATATCCATATTAAACCCCTAACTTAAAGAATGGTTAACCATTTTTTAACAATCTCATTAACTTTAAAATTATTAATATTCTCTTTAGCATTTATGCACATCCTCAAATAAGAATCCTTATCCAAATTCATCATATTAGTAATTGCATCACTTAGCTTTTCAATATTTTCAGGCTCAACTAAATATCCAGAAATCCCATTACTAATCAACTCTGCAGGTCCTGTATCACAATCAAAAGACACTATAGGTAAACCAAAACTTTGAGCCTCTAATAATACCATCGGCAAGCCCTCAAATCTTGAACTCATACAATAAAACGAAGCACTTTTAAAGTATTTAGCAATATTATCTGTTGACGAGTTTATTTCTACGGTATCATTTACCTTCAAAAACTCACTAAGATCAATAATTTTTTGTTTATCTTCCCCCTCACCAACAATAACTAATTTCCATCCTTCTTTATTAGTTACTCCACTCCAGGCCTGCAATAACAAATCATATCCTTTTTGATACCTATATCGTCCGACTGCTAATATAACCTTAAAATCTAAATCAGGAATATGTTCAATACCCTCAAATGTACTAGGGTTTACAATTGTTATAATTTTAGATCTTATATTAGATAAGTTATTCTTCCACAATTCCTGATCTCTATGAGTCAAAGTAACAATATAGTCACAATATTTAGCTGCCCATTTGCGTCCGATATCACGATACTTTACTCCGAGATTAACATTAAAATTAAAATGCTCCCAACAGATATGTTTGACTTTCAATCCAAATAATGCAGGTACAGTAAACACACAAGAAATACTATCTACGACTACCAAGGTATCTATCTGATGCTGTGTAACAAACTTTCGAATACGCAATATAGCGCCAAAAAAGTTCTTCTTAAATGAAATTTTTTTGGTATAAAGTGAATATGTTTTAATACTCGGCACTAGCTCAAAAAAAGGCTGTTTTCCATCCGCAAGACTTAAAATAGATACTTGAAAGTCTTTTTGGGCTAATGCATTGGCAATCAGCGTCGTTACTCTTTCGGTGCCACCAGAGTGGCTTAAATCACCAATAAGGAAACAAATTTTTTTCATTTTTTAATACCAAATTTTCTTGAATAAAAAATTGCACTGATAAAATATATTCCAAATAGAAAAAAAAATTTATTCCCGCGATTTACTATATATTTTTTATCAAATGATGATGTATATAATTGCTCTTTTAAAACTTTCCATCTCTTATTTGCTACAAAAAAGCCCTCCGTTTCATAGCTATTAGCTATATAGTATTGCGCTAAAGATATAAAACTTGAGCTCAATTCGGGCCTATAGTTAAAAAAGCCTATTAGCTTCTCAGCAGCTCCACCTATATCATTTATATTTTTTATAGATTTAATTGCAGTAATTCCATTCGGATTAATTCTATAACCTATATATTCATTATTACAAAAATAAATATTTTTTGCCTTTAAATAAACATAAGGCGTAGTATAAGCATCCTCATAGTTCTTTCCTTCAGGAAATTTAATATCATCAAATAAATTTTTATTATAAACTCTTAACCATGAGAACCATGCAGATCTATTACACAGTTTTTTCCATATCTTTTGATCTAAATTATAAAAGCCATCATTAAATAATTTTGGGAAAAAGTTATTTGATGTATTGCCATTATCATCAAAGCGAATAGCTCTAAACTCAACAATATCCGGATTATGTTTCTTTATTATAGCCAAAATATCATTAAAAAAATCACCTTGAAGTACATCATCAGAGTCAAGAAACGCTAAATATCGACCTTTAGCATTATTTATTCCTGTATTACGAGCGCCACTAAGACCTCTATTTTCTTGACTAAGAATATGAAAATTATTTTTTATATTATCATTTAAATTTAAAATATAATTTTCTATCAGATTAATAGAATTATCTGGACTACCATCATTAACAATAATTACCTCAGTTGAACCATCTGTAGGAATAATCTTTACAATTGAATTTAAACATTCAATAATATAATTTTCCACATTATAAACAGGAACAATTAAACTTAAATTAACCATTTACTAACTTCCTAAAAATACTTAGAAAAATAAGAAAAGAAACACCAAATTTATAAAATAAAAAATTGCCTCTATTTAACAGTAATTTTTTATTCACATATTTATGATAATCAGAAAACTCATAATATGCTTTTATCATTGCAAAAATACCTTTTTTATCTTTTAAGTATGCTAAATAAGTTCGTAATGAAATTACATAAGATATAGAATAAAAATTATTGTTTCTTATCTCATTATAAAAATAATTTATTATAAATTTATAGCTATTAATATTTTTCTGAACATTCTTCGAAGAAGCTGAAAGGAGGCTGCCATTCATATTATATCTATAGTTATAAATTTTTTTATCAGAAAAATAAATGTTATCTAATCTAAGTACCAATGAAGATAAGAACACTGCATCCTCAAAATAAATTCCTGAAATAAACCTATTATTTCTAATAATGGACCTCTTTACAATATACGACCATATATACCAATAATGTCTATTAAAAATTTCAATTTTCAGTTCATCAGTTAAGTCATATAATCCAACTTTATCTAGTAGTTTCATTTCAGAGATTGCATCTTGGTCATTGATTAATTTTTTAAATCCTGCCGCTCTGATAGATATAATGTCTGGCTCATAACCATTTATTATCCTAAATAATTCTTTTATATAATTTCCATCCAAAATATCATCTGAGTCAATAAACCCCACATATTCTCCACATGCAATATTCAGTGCTTTATTTCTTGCAGCGCTTTGACCTTGGTTTTTTTGGCTAAAAACTTTAAATTGTTTAGCTTTATCTTTTGGTAAATTAAAAATCAATTCATCCAGTATTTTTTTTGAGTTATCTGTTGAACCATCATCAATGATTATAACTTCAACTTCATCAGTAATTTGATTTTGTATACTATTAATGCACTCAGATATATAACTCTTAACATTATACATTGGTATTATCAAGCTTAATTTAATCCATGACATCTTTATACCTCATATAGTAAAATTTCGAATTATTTGATTATATTGATTCCAATTGTTCTTAAAAGAATCTCTTTTGCTCTTAAAGGTTTATAAAGCAAATTAATTATAAAACTTGAAATAAACTCAGTAATAACAATTGCGTAAGCACCGCCAATAACACCATATAATCTTACTAATATATATGTAAGAGGTACATTGATAATACAGGTTAACACCATTTTATTTGCCAAAAATTTATAACCGCCATATTTTAATGTCAATCTAAAAAAGAAAAAACCCATGACTGAAAAGTAATTTGCTAAGAGTAGATAGTAAAATATTTTAATTGAAGGTATAAACGCATCACCGTATAATTTAGTAATAATAAATTTACCGAATAAAGCTAACATTGTAATAATAAAAATACAAAAAATACTAATACTCCTAAACAATCTTACTGATTTTTTTAGTGATTTTTCCTCATCCCTTTCATTATAAATGCCTGATAGATAAGACATCATAAGAGTAACAGGTACAAAATACCAACAACCTGCTAGCGTTGAGGCGATTGAATAGTAACCAACTTCTTTAGTACTTTCGAGAGAAGCTAAAATCAAGTTAGCACATTGCGTATAAATTGTGACTGATAAACTCGATACAACTAACGGAATTCCAACTTTTAAAAAATATCTGTAATAACTAATAAAATGAATAAGCTTTAATTTAGGATTTTGCAATTTAACTTTAGAACTAAAGATTAACTGTCGTAATACAAACGGTACAAAAGCAGTAAGAATAATTGGAATTGATAATAATTCAATAGGCAAGTTAAATTTTACTATCAGATATCGTGAAATCAAGCTAATTAGGATACCAACTGAATTTGCAATTACATTATACTTAGAAAGCAAAATAGCATCCAAATGAATAGCTCTAATATCAATGACACCAATATACACTGCTAAACAGGTTGCAACGAAAAACACTGTATGCTGACCACTACCATAAAAATAAAACCAGCCCAATGTTAAGACAGAAAAAGGTATATAGATACTGCTTATAATATAAATTGCATTTACAATTAATTGGCTATTTTGATAAGATTTTTTGCTTGCCTGCTTAAAATAAATTTGATCTATCCCTAATATTGCTACCGCTCTCACAATAGCAAAAATAGTACCTGCTAATGCTAACTCTCCATATACCGAGGGACCTATATATTTAGCTAC
>Ga0316228_1001076_pt1 | contig 30764 bp, 27 predicted proteins | sample TBH18021metaG_FD_206005 | JGI IMG/M metagenome (GOLD analysis project Ga0316228, IMG submission 206005) | Freshwater microbial communities from Trout Bog Lake, Wisconsin, USA - TBH18021 | ecosystem: Environmental > Aquatic > Freshwater > Lake > Hypolimnion/Profundal zone | place: USA: Wisconsin... | reverse complement strand
TCCACCCGCGGCGAATAGACGAAGATCTCGAAGAACGGCCGCGGCAACGGCATCGCCGTCACCTTCGCGCAGGCAAACTTGAAGCTGATCGTCTCCCGCGGCTGCCCGTCCGCCCCAGTCTGGAAGAAGTTGGTCCGCACCGCGGCCTCGATGAGGTTGACGAACCGGCGCAGGATCCGGTCGTCATCGAGGCTGGTGACCTCGGCGAGCGCCGTCTCGATGCCGGCGCGGACCTGCGCCTCCCGCGCCGCTCGATCGCCGGTGACGGCCGGGTCGAACCGGGCACCGAACAGCGCGACGATCGCGCGGGCGACCCCGGCGTGGCGGCTCAGCGTGCCGGCGAGGTAGTCCTGGCCGTAGCGGATCCGCAGCTGCCGCAGGTAGCGACCGAGCGCCCGGAGGAGGGCCGCCTCGCGCCAGGGTAGGGCGGCCTCCAGAACGAGGCGGTTGTAGCCGTCGGATTCGGCCGCACCATCCGCGATGGCGAGCATCGCGGCTTCGAGCGGTCGCTCCAGTGCCCCGAGATCGATCGCTGCGCCGGAGGCGCGCTCGATCAGCATGTCGTGCAGCCAGATCCGGGCTGACTCCTCCGCCCCCGCCGGCGCAATCCGGTAGGTGCGTTCGTTGATGACGCGGAAGCCGAGATTTTCGAGCACCGGTACACGATCGGACAGGGCGATGGCGGTCCCGCGCGAGAACACCTTCAGGCGGACCTGCCCGTCAGCATCGCTGGGACGGCGTCCGAGATGGACCGCGCGCGGCTGCATCTCGCCGAGGCTGTCCAGAATCGCGACGTCGGCGACGGCGACCTCCGGCTGGAAGTTGTCACGGTATGCGGCGGAGAACGCGTCGCCGTAGCGCGCGGCCAGCTGGCGCGCCCGGTCGCCGCCCTGGGTCTCGGCCAGCGCCGCCCGCAGCGCATCACCCCACGTCCGGACCAGGGCGACGATCCCGGCTTCGAGAGACGCGGGGTCGTGCTCCGGGCCTCCCTGATCGGGCAGGCCGATGATGTAGTGGATCCGGGCCAGCGAGCCTTCCGGATAGTCGGGATAGGCCGCGCTGAGCTGCCCGCCATAGGTCTCGGCGAGATAGCTGCCGATCCGGGTCCGCACCCCAGAATCGTAGCGGTCCTTCGGAACGTAGACGAGCAGCGAGACGAAGCGACCGAAGCGGTCCGGACGGGACAGCACGCGGACGCGCGGCCGGTCGGCGAGGGCGGCGATGGCGAGGGTGAACCGGTAGAGCCGGTCGATGTCGATCTGGAAGAGTTCGTCCCGTGGGTAGCTCTCCAGCACGGCCAGGAGGCTGCGGCCCGCATGGCTCGTCGGGTCGAGGCCGGCGCGACGGACGACGGCTTCCACCTTCCGGCGCAGGACGGGTATTTCGCGGGCCGGGCTCGTATAGGCCGAGGCGGTGAACAGCCCGACGATCCGCACCTCGCCCGACAGCTTGCCGAGGCCGGAGAACAGCTTGACGCCGACATAGTCCAGGAAGGCCGACCGATGGACCCGGGACTTCACGCTCGCCTTGGTGATGATCAGTGGCTGCGGCTCTTCCAGGAAGGCGAGGATTTCCGGCGTGTAATCCACCGGGGTGTTGCCCCGGCGCAGAGGCGTCGCGCCGGGATCGCGGAGAACGCCGAGGCTCGACCCCTCGACCAAGGGATGCGCGTCGCCGGCGATGCCGTGCTCCTGCATGCCGAGGATCAGGAACTGGCCGTCCGTCAGCCATTCGAGGAAGGCCCGCGCCTCTTCGGTTTCCGGCTCCGGCACCGGAGTCGGCGTCCGACCCAGATCCGCCGCCAGGTCGCTGAGGCGCGCCAGCATGGCGTTGTGATCGTCGCTCGCCAGGGCGACGTCCCGGTAGACCGCGTCGAGGGCGTTGAGGAGCCGCTCGCCGGTCTCGGCTGCCAAACGGTCGAGATGGATGTGGATGAAGCTCTCGCGCGCCAGACTCCCGTGCGCGTCCGCGGTCGTCTCCCCGACCACCCGGATGAGCCCGCCGGCGCCGTCCCGCTCCACGCCGAGGATCGGATGCGCGACGAGCTGCGGGGCGAGGCCCTGCTCAGTCAGTTCGGCCAGGGTCGAGTCCAGCAGGAACGGGCGGTTGTCATTGACGACCTCGAGAATCGTCGTCTCGCGCGCCCGTCCGTCGCGCAGGAACTCGCTGTCGCTCAGGCGCATCCGCGCCGGGTCGCCGGGGCTGCGGGGTTCTGACAGGAAGGCCCGGGCGCGGGCGGCGAGGTCTGCGAGGACCGCGGGGTCGTAGGGCGCCAGATCCTCCGGTGTCACGCGTCCGTACAGGTCGCGGACGAATCCGCCCGGTCCCCCCTGCTCGGTGACGATGTCGGCGGCCGCCTCGATCAGCCCGGTGCGGGCTGTCTTCTGCTCCGAGGAGGACAACGCCGTCGCGGTCTCGAGTGTCATCGCGCTTCTCCCGAACCGGGTCACTCGCCCAAGCGATAGCACCGTGGCCGGACGTGTCGATGATGCCGCCCGCTCGTTTCCGGGCCAACGGGTGTCGATCGATGCGAACCGTCAGCTTCAGCTTGCCCCCGGGAGCATGCGTGCATATACACCTATGCCATGAGTGGTCCTCCCCCCGAGCCGTGCACCTGCTCCGCCCTGCGTCGTGCGACGCGGGCGCTGACGGCGACCTACGACGCGGCACTGAAGCCGACCGGGCTTCGCGTCACGCAATTCGCGATTCTGCGCCATCTGGATCGGCTCGGGCCGGTTCCGGTCACCCGCCTCGCCGCCGAGGCGGCGCTGGAGCGGACCACGATGGGGCGCAACCTGGATCCGCTCAAGCGGCGCGGGCTCGTATCGGTCACCCCCGGCGAGGCGGATCCGCGCGAGCGCCGCGTGTCCTTGACCGATTCCGGGCGCGCGGCGCTCGGGGCGGCGACACCCTACTGGCGCGAGGCGCAGACGCGCATCAATGCCCGGGTCGATCCCGCAACCGTCTCCGCCATGGCGGAAGCCCTGATCTCCGCCGCCTGACCGATCCGCCCCGTTTCCGGAGCCCGTCCATGACCACCCTCACCGAGACGCGCCCCGGGTCGCGCGTGCATTATGCCTGGATCGTCGTGGCGATCACCTTCGTGGTGCTGCTCGTCGGCGCCGGCGTCCGCGCCACCCCGAGCGTCCTGATCGTGCCGTGGGAGCGGGAATTCGGCTGGTCCGCCGCCACGATCAGCGTCGGGATCGCACTCAACATCTTCCTGTACGGGATGATCGGCCCCTTCGCGGTGGCGATCATCGAGCGGTTCGGCCTGCGCCGCTCGGTCTGCACGGCGCTGCTGATCCTGGCGATCGGCACCGCCGCCACCAGCCTGATGACCGCGCCCTGGCAGATGGTTCTGCTCTGGGGCCTCGTCGTCGGATCCGGATCCGGGATGGTCGCCAACGTCCTCGGCGCCACCGTCGCGGGGCGCTGGTTCGCCAAGCGCCGCGGCCTCGTGCTCGGCATGCTGACGGCGAGCAGCGCCACGGGCCAGCTCGTGTTCCTGCCGATGCTGGCCTCGCTCGCGGTGGGACAGGGCTGGCGCTCCGTCTCGCTGGTGGTCGCGGCGGCAACCCTTGCTCTGATCCCGCTGGCAGCCGTGTTCCTGCGCGACCGGCCGGCGGATCTCGGCCTGCCCCGCTACGGCGAGGCGTCGGTGACGCCGACGCCGGTCCTCACCGAGAATCCCGCCGTCCGGGCGCTGCGCGGCCTGCGGGTGGGTCTGCGCTCCCGGGATTTCTGGCTGCTCGCCGGGACGTTCTTCATCTGCGGCGCCTCGACCAACGGCCTGATCGGCACCCACTTGATCCCGGCCTGCATCGACCACGGCATCGCCGAGGTCACGGCGGCCGGTCTGCTGGCGCTGATGGGCATCTGCGACCTGATCGGCACGACCGCCTCCGGCTGGCTCACCGACCGGTTCGATTCGCGCAAGCTGCTGGCTTGGTACTACGGCTTGCGCGGCCTCTCGCTGATCTTCCTGCCCTATTCCTTCGACTATAGCTTCTACGGCCTGTCGCTGTTCGCGGTGTTCTACGGGCTCGACTGGATCGCCACGGTGCCGCCCACCGTCCAGCTCGCGGGCAAGTCCTTCGGCGAGGAGAACGCCGCGCTGATGTTCGGCTGGATCGCGGCCGCCCACCAGATCGGCGCGGCCTCGGCGGCCTGGCTCGCCGGCATGATCCGGACCGACACCGGCACCTATCTCGGCGCCTTCGTGTCGGCGGGCCTCCTGTGCCTCGTCGCGGCGCTGATGGCGGCCTTCGTGGGCCGCAAGCCCGCCGAGCCGGTCCTGCGCCCGCTGCCGGCCTGAACTGCGCCGGGCGGGCGCGGTTGTCACATGTGTGCCGCGAAGGACGAGCCCTGATCGGCCGATCCCAGCGCATCCCGAGAACCCGCTTTGACCATCGCGATCCGGCCCGTACCACCCGTCCAAGAGGTCCGTACGCTGCGACCCTGGTCGGGCCCGGGCTTTGCCGAGTTCGTCGCCATCATCGCTCTGATGATGGCGGTGACGGCGATCTCCATCGACAACCTGCTGCCGGCTTTCCCGGCGATCGAGGCGCGCTTCTCCGTGCCGGATCCCAACCGGCTGCAGCTCCTCGTCTACGTCTACATGATCGGCTTCGGCTTCGCGCAGATCGTCTACGGGCCGGTCTCGGACGCGCTCGGGCGAAGGCCGGTGCTGCTCGCAAGCCTCGCCGTCTATACGGTCGGCTGCGGCCTCGCCATGGTGGCGCCGAGTTTCGGCTGGCTGCTCGCCGCGCGGATCATCCAGGGCGTGGGGGCGGCCGGTGGGCGCGTGCTGTCGGTCGCGATCGTGCGCGACCGGTTCGCCGGCCGCGAGATGGCGAGCGTGATGTCGCTCACCATGATGGTGTTCCTGATCGTCCCGATGATCGCGCCCGCGATCGGCGGGATGATGCTGGCCCTGGGATCCTGGGTCTACGTCTTCGTCTCGATGCTGGTCCTGGCCTTCTGGCTGACCCTCTGGTTCTCCCTGCGGATGCCCGAGACCCTGCACCCAGAATACCGCCGGCCGCTCTCGCCGGCCGCGACCTGGGAGGCGATCCGGCTCACGCTCAGGACGCGCGTCGCCATCGGCTACACCACCGCGCTCGGCCTGATGACCGGCTGCATCATGGGCTACGTGGGCTCCGCCCAGCAGGTATTCGACACCGGCCTGTACCATCTCGGCCCGCTCTTCCCTCTGGCCTTCGGGCTGGTGGCCGGTTCCATGGGCGTGGCGACGCTGATCAACGCCCGCGTCGTCCGGCGGATCGGCATGCGGGCGATGTCCCACGGCGGGATCATCGCCTTCCTGGTGGTCGCGCTGGTGCAGGTCGGCGTCGGCTTCGCCTATCAGGGCCGTCCGCCGCTGGCCCTGTTCCTGGCGCTCCTGGCGTTGAATCAATTCTTGATGAGCTTCGCGATGCCGAACTTCAACGCGCTGGCGCTGGAGCCCCTCGGCGCCATCGCGGGCACGGCGTCGTCGTTCCTCGGCTTCTATACGACGATCCTCGGCGCCCTCTGCGGCTTCCTGATCGGGCAGGCCTTCGACGGCACGGTGCTGCCGGTGGCGATCGGCTACGCGGGTCTGGGCGGTCTGGCGCTGCTGGTGGTGGCCTGGACCGAGAGGGGTCGATTGTTCCGCGGCGGGGTGGGCGGCTGAGGCGTCGGGCTTAACGCGGTCTTCAGCGGGAAACGGTCAAGCTCCGGGCTTCAACCCAGCTGACCGGACCCGCCCATGATCGCCCGCGTCCAGGACGGAACCCTCCTCGCTGCGCGTGTGCTGCTTGCCGCCGCGCTGCTGCCCACCGGAATCGCGCGGGCGCTCAACGTCTCAGGCTTCGCTCTCACGCTTGCCGGCAGCGGCATGCCCGCCCCAAACGGCGTCGCCACCGCCGCCGTGGTGGTTCAGGTCTTCGGACCGCTGGCACTGATCCTCGGCGTGCTGCCGCGATTGACCGGCTTGGCGCTCGCCGCCTTCGCGGCCGTGACGGCCTTCGTGCTCCACCCGTTCTGGCACTTCGTCGGTCCGGCCGCGGTCGCCGAGCGCACGCTGATGCTGGCCGATCTCGGGTTGGCGGGCGGTTTCCTGATCTACGCCCTGATGGGCCCCGGCGCGTGGAGCTGGCAGGGCTGGCGGGCCGGTGTCCCGGCCGCGGCGCCGAGCGCCAAGGCCACCGCCGGAAAGGCCTCGGCGAAGGGCAACGCCGCGCGGGGCGGCGGCAAGCGTCCTGCCGGACGCGCGCCTGCACGCGCGGCGGCCTGATCAGCCGTGCCGCGGCCTCATCGCGGCGGACGGAGCCGCTGTCGCGGCGACGGTCTTGCGCCCGGAAATCTCCGCGCCGGCATCCGCCGCCAGCTTGCGGAAGCCCAGCACGGAAGCCGCCGAGATCATCGCCACGGCGAAGAAGGCCGGCCCGAAATCGGCGGCCTCGATCTGCGTCCGCCCGTGCCAGGCGGCCGTTCCCTCCAGCGCCAGCGCGCCGAGCGTGACGCCGAGGCTCAGCGACAGCTGCTGGCAAACGCTGGCGAAGCTGGTGGCTGCGCTCATCTCGCGGGATTCGAGATCCGCATACGCGATGGCGTTGACGCAGGTGAACTGGATCGAGCGCGAACAGCCGCCGACAAACAGCAGGGCCACCATGATCCAGTGCGATGTCTGCGCGGTGTAGAACCCGTTGACCGCCAGAAAGAGGGAGGCGACCAGCGCGTTCCAGACCATCAGGGTCCGGAAGCCGGTGCGGCGCAGGATCTTCGGCGCCAGGGTCTTCACGAACATCGCGCCGGCCGCCGCCGCGAAGGTGATCAGTCCGGAATGCAGAGCGTCGAGGCCGAAACCGACCTGCAGCATCAAGGGCAGCAGGAACGGGATCGCGCCGGTTCCGATCCGGAACAGGCTGCCGCCGATCACCGCGACCCGGAAGGTCGGCCGCTCCATCAAGTCGAGCCGCACGATCGGGTGGGCGACCCGCCTGGCATGCGCCCAGTAGAGCGGCAGCAGGACCGCGCCCGCGGAGAGGCAGCCCCACGAGACGGAGCCGGGCAGCAGGTGGCGGCCCAGCGAGGCGAGTCCGAGCATCAGCGCAGCGAGCCCGGTGCCGAGCAGGACGAAGCCGAGGATGTCGAGGGGCGGTCGCTCGGGCTCGCGCACATCCTCGAAATACAGGCTCGCCAGCACGATTCCGGCACAGCCGATCGGCAGGTTGATGAAGAAGATCCAGCGCCAGTCGAACCAGGTGGTGATGAGGCCGCCGACGGGCGGTCCCAGCACCGGGCCGACGAGGGCCGGGAAGGTCAGGTAGGCCAGCGCTGTGACCAGCTGCGATTTCGGCACGCTGCGCAGCACGACGAGGCGCCCGACCGGCACCATCATGGCGCCGCCCATCCCCTGGAGGAACCGCGCGGCGACGAACCACGCCAGCCCATTGGCGGCCGCGCAGGCGAGCGAGCCGGCCATGAACACGACCAGGGCGACACGGAAAACCGTCCGCGATCCGTAGCGGTCGGCCATCCAGCCGCTCACCGGGATGAAGATTGCGAGGCTGACCAGGTAGGAGGTCAGGGCGAGCTTAAGGGCGATCGGATCCTCGTTCAGGCTCGCCGCGATGCTGGGCAGCGCCGTGGCGATCACCGTCGAATCGGTGTTCTCCATGAACAGAGCGGTGGCGACCGTCAGCGGGACGATCCAGAACGGTCTTTGAGCGGTCGCAGGCATCAGACAGCAGACGCGTGTCGCGCCGCGACGGTTGCACGGCCGTGCAGCCACCTCGCACCCTCGTGTTTCGCGATTGTATCCCTCCTGCAACAGACGTTGAACGCCTGACGGAGCCCACCTTTTTTGCGGGTGCTCCAATGGCTACGTTTCCATCACGCGACCGTGAAGCCGCTCCAGCCGGCCCGGGGCCGGGCCCACGAGGAAATGATGCAGTCCAGCCCCAGCAAGATCCGCTCCGTGCCGCGGATCGCCGCCGGCGTCGCCCTTCTCTCGATGGTGGCCGCCTGCGGCACCGTCCTGCTCAACGACCGCGGCTCCCTCACGCGCTACGATCGGCTGAAGTCCAGCGATCAGGTCGCTTCGGCCTCGCGGATTTTTGTCGACCAGCCGGCTTTGGCGAAGGCCCGCACGGTGCGGATCATCCCGACCGCGTTCCACGCCGACGTGGCCGGGGCCGCGCCGCTGACGCCGGCCGAGCGCCGCCTCATCGCCAACGCTGCAGACCGGGCGCTCTGCTACGACCTGTCGCTGAAATACGACATCGTGACGAGCCGCGATGCCGACCTGACGGTGCGGGCGCAGGTCACCCGCGTCGATCCCACGGATCTCCTCGGCGCCGGCGCCACCATTGCGGGCTCGGCCGGCGTCACGGTGGCGTCGCAGCTCGGCCTGAGCTTCGCCGAGGGCGTCGGCCGCGTCCCGATTCCGCGGGTGCCGATCGGCCTCGGCAGCCTGACCGTGGAGGCCGAGGCACTGGACCGGCGGCGCGAGCAGCGGGCCGCCATGGTCTGGGGCGGAGCGGCCAATTCCTTCACCAGCCAGCCGCGCTTCTCCCGGGCCAGCGACGCCTACGATCTCGCCGGCGAGTTCGGCCAGGATTTCGGCTACATGCTGGCGACGGGCGAGGATCCGTTCACGGCGCCCAACACGCTTCCGACCTGGGACCGTATCCGCATCACCACGCTCGGCGAGGCGCCTCTCGACCCGGATTGCGAAGCCTTCGGCCGCGCCCCCGGGATCGACGGGATGCTCGGCGACTATATCGGCCTGCCGCCCGAATATACCGACAAGGGGCCTGCCACGCCGGCGATGCGCTGAAGCGCCCTCGGCATTCCGCGTCGTCGCGAGCGCTCCTCGCCAGAGGGTCGCTCCTGCCCGCGGCATGGCACTGCGCTCGTGACGAACGCCGAGGGACGCGTCGACCCTGGGGCCTCGGCGTCCGAGGGCGCCGTCCCGCGGTCCGACCAAGCGTGGATAAGCGCCGAGCCATGCACGTTTTGGCATTGCGACGCATCAACCGCGCATTGGCGCCGTCACGGAGCCCGTGATACTGGCACTTGCCAACCCGATCCCGCAGCGCGAACCCCACGCGCCGCCGTCCGAGGAAAGTTGGCACATGGCCCGAGTAGAAACCGCATCGATCATCGAGGGCCTGACCTTCGACGATGTGCTCCTGCGGCCCGCCGCCTCCTCGGTGATGCCCACCGAGGTGAGCGTGGCCTCCCGGCTCACCCGCACAATCCCTCTGAACCTGCCGATCCTGGCTTCCGCCATGGACACGGTGACGGAAGCCCCGATGGCCATCGCCATGGCGGCCAATGGCGGCATGGGCGTCATCCACCGCAACCTGGAGCCGGCGGAGCAGGCCGAGCAGGTTCGCCTCGTCAAGAAGTACGAGTCCGGCATGGTGATGAACCCCATCACCATCCACCCCGACGAGACCTTGGCCGACGCCTTCGAGGTGATGAAGCTCAATCGAATCTCCGGGATTCCGGTGGTCGAGCGCGGCCCGAACGGCTCGCGCGGCAAGCTGGTCGGTATCCTGACCAACCGCGACGTCCGCTTCGCCACCAACTCCGCCCAGCCGGTCGCCGAGCTGATGACCCGCGACCGTCTGATCACGGTCCGCGAGGGCGTGACGCAGGACGAAGCCAAGCGCCTGCTCCACCAGTTCCGGATCGAGAAGCTGCTGGTCGTCGATGACCATTACCGCTGCATCGGCCTGATCACCGTCAAGGACATCGAGAAGCGCGTCGCCTACCCGAACGCCGTCAAGGACGAGCAGGGCCGCCTGCGGGTCGCCGCCGCCACGACGACGGGCGACAGCGGCTTCGAGCGGGCCGAGCGCCTGATCGATGCCGGCTGCGACGTCATCGTGGTCGACACCGCCCACGGCCACTCGATCAAGGTGCTCGACGCCGTCGCACGGGTGAAGCAGCTCTCGAACGCCGTGCAGGTCATCGCCGGCAACGTCGCGACGCGGGACGGGGCCAAGGCGCTGATCGATGCCGGCGCCGATGCCATCAAGGTCGGCATCGGGCCGGGCTCGATCTGCACCACCCGCATCGTCGCGGGTGTCGGCGTGCCGCAGCTCACCGCCCTCATGGAGGCCGTCGAGGCGGCGGGTGAGGCCGACATCCCGGTGATCGCCGATGGCGGCATCAAGTATTCCGGCGACCTCGCCAAGGCGATCGCTGCCGGCGCCTCCGTGGCGATGCTCGGCTCGCTTCTCGCCGGCACCGACGAGGCGCCCGGCGAGGTGTTCCTCTACCAGGGCCGCTCGTACAAATCGTACCGCGGCATGGGCTCGGTGGGCGCCATGGCCCGCGGCTCGGCCGACCGCTACTTCCAGGCCGAGGTGAACGACACCCACAAGCTCGTGCCGGAAGGGATCGAGGGTCAGGTGCCCTACAAGGGACCGGTCGGCAACGTCTTGCACCAGCTCGCCGGCGGCCTGCGTGCCGCCATGGGCTATGTCGGCGGCGCCACGATCCCCGAGTTCCAGGAGCGGGCACAGTTCATCCGCATCACCAATGCCGGCCTGCGCGAGAGCCACGTCCACGACGTGACGATCACCCGCGAGAGCCCGAACTATCCGTCGCGGACCTGAGGGATCGATGCGCACGCTGATCGTCGGGGCCGGCGCGACCGGCGGCTATTACGGAGCGCGTCTCGCCGAGTCGGGCGCAGACGTGACCTTCCTGGTCCGGCCGGCGCGGGCCGCGAAGCTCGCCGCGGACGGCCTGAACGTCCGCTCGCCGCTCGGTGACCTGCACCTGGCCGATCCGCCCACTGTCACGGCCGATCATCTGGCGGGGGCCGGGCGGTTCGATCTGGTCCTGCTGTCGTGCAAGGCCTACGACCTCGACAGCGCGGTTTCGGATCTGGCGCCGGCGGTGGGCGAGGGCACCGCGATCCTGCCGGTGCTGAACGGCATGTCGCATCTCGACGTGCTCGACGCCCGCTTCGGCGCCGAGCGCGTCCTCGGTGGCTCCTGCGCCATCGCGGCGACTCTCGCGCCGGACGGCGCGATCCGTCACATGAGCGAATTGTGCAGCATCACCTACGGCGAGCGCGACGGCTCGCGCTCGGCCCGCATCGAGTCGGTGGATGCCCTGATGCGCGGGCTCAAGTTCCAGCCGCGCCTGAGCGACGTGATCCTGCAGGAGATGTGGGAGAAGTGGGTATTCCTGGCGACGCTGGCCGGGGCGACGACCCTGATGCGCGCCGCGGTCGGCGACATCGTGGCGGCACCCGAGGGTACCGCGCTGATTGCAGCCCTGCATGCCGAATGCACGGCCGTGGCCGCTTCGAGCGGCTTCGCCCCGCGGGCGGTCGTGGCCGAGCGGGCACGGGCTCAGCTGACCGCTGCCGGATCCACCTTCACGGCCTCGATGCTGCGCGACATCGAGAACAAGGGGCGGATCGAGGCGGATCACGTGATCGGCGACCTGATCGCGCGCGGCCGGCGGCAGGTGCCGGAGGCGGTGTTCCCGCTCCTGACCGCCGTCTATACCGGCCTTAAGGCCTACGAGGCCCGACGGGCACGGGAGGCGGCCTGAGCCGCCGCCCCGTGCTGACGTCTCAGTAGCGGCCGGGCGGCGGTGCGGGCGGCGTGCCGTATTCCAGCTGCGTCTTGGCGTCGACCCGCGGGCGCGGTGGCGGCGTCAGGTCCGGCTGGGCCGCGGGCGCGCTCGCACAGGCGGCGAGGGTGGCGGTAACCAGGGCCGCGAGGGCGAGGCGAAGGGTTGACGTCATGGGCTGGGGTACTCCCGGTACGCGCCCGGAGACGGACCGCTCTGGTCCGAGACGGGCGGATGCCATACGACACGCGGCAGTCCACACGACGGACCACCCGCAGCACGGTCTGCGCCGCGAAGGTGCAGGAAGCTCGGCCGTATCGTGGCGGCATCGTGGGCCAAGCGTGGCCGTTTCGCGTCCGCGCTGACGCATTCCGAAGGATCCGACCCCTGACCCCCGCCGCTCGCTGCTCCGCCGCCATCGAAGTCCTGACCGATATCGCCGAGCGCCGTCGGCCCGCCGCGGACGCCCTCAAGGATTGGGGCCTCGCCCATCGCTTCGCGGGTTCGGGCGACCGAGCGGGCATCGCCAGCCTCGTCTACGACGCCCTGCGGCGCCGGGCATCGGCGGCCTGGATCATGGGCGCGGACACACCGCGCGCCATCCTGATCGGGACCCTGCGCCTCCAGCAGGGGCTCGCCGCGGCTTCGGTCGCGGCCTTGTTCACGGGCGAGCGCTTCGCGCCGCCCCCCCTCAGCGACGACGAGCGCTTACGCCTCGACGGGGGGACGCTGCAGGATGCGCCTCCGGAGGTGGCGGGCGACGCCCCGGCCTTCGTGCTCCCGGACCTCGCGGCCTTGCTCGGCGACGACCTCATCCCGGAGCTGAAGGCGCTGGCCCGGCGCGCGCCCCTCGATATCCGCGTCAACGCCCTGCGCGGCGGCCGCGATGCGATCCTGCCGGCGCTCGCCGCCTTCGACGCGGCCCCGACGCCGCACGCGCCGGCGGGTTTGCGCGTTCCGATCGGCGCAGACGGGCGCGGTCCGGCGCTGCACGTGGAAGCGGAGTTCCTCGAGGGCTGGTACGAGATCCAGGACGAGGGCTCGCAGCTCGCCGCGCTTCTGGCCGCGCCCCGGGCCGGTGAGACGATCGTCGATCTCTGCGCCGGCGGCGGCGGCAAGACCTTGGCGCTTGCGGCCGAGACCGGGAACGGTGCCCGCCTGATCGCCACCGACGGCGACCCGCGCCGCCTGGCGCCGATCCATGAGCGCCTGCGCCGGTCCGGTGCGCAGGCCGAGGTGCGGACCCCGCGCAGCGGCAAGGCGCGGGCCGACATCCTTGAGGATCTCGACGGCAAAGTCGATCGGGTCGTGGTCGACGCCCCCTGCACCGGCTCCGGTACGTGGCGCAGGAACCCGGACGCCAAATGGCGTCTGCGGCCCGGAAGCCTCGCGCTGCGCACCGCCGAGCAGGCCCAGGTCCTCGATCGGGCGGCGCGGCTCGTCCGGCCCGGCGGCCGGATCGTCTACATCACCTGCTCGCTGCTGGCGGCGGAGAACGACGCGGCTGTACAGGGCTTGGTGTCCGGTTGGCGTGGCCGCTTCGACGTCGTTCCCCCGGACGACGTGCTGGCGGCGGGGCCGGATTCGCTGCGGGCGGCCGTGCGGACAACCGCCCATGGGGTGCAGATGAGCCCGCTCCGGACCGGGACCGACGGCTTCTACGTCGCGGTCATCGCGCGAAAGGCCTGAGGCGCGCGGACGCGGCGGAACCCGCGACGAAGCCTTTGGCGTTGGACCGGCGCTCCCGCGGGAGCTGGGCCGTCTGCGGACGGCTCCGATCGCAGCTCGATCCGGGAGATGCCCTTGCGCCTCGACCGCCGTTTCCTGCTCGCCGGCCTCGGAAGCGTTCTGGGATCCCGCAGCGCCCGTGCTGAACGCCCCACGGGAACGGAACCGCAGCCGTCACCGCAGGAGGCGGTCCGGGCGCTCCCGCGCAGCCTGCCGGGCGCGGATCTGGCAGTGATCGATCTGTGGCCCGGCGAAATACCGGGCGGTGGCGACGGACCGGACGCGGACAATTTCCGCTACGTCGAGGGACGATACGGCGATGTCACCCGGGTGTCGCGACCATGCCTGCTGGTCATGCGGCCGGCCAATCCCAGCGGTGCCGCGATGATCGTCGCCGCGGGCGGCGGCTACCAGTCCATTGCCCTCGGCAACGAGGGCGTGCCGGTCGGGCGGGTCCTCAATGCCGCCGGCATCACGGTCTTCCTCCTCGTCTATCGCCTGCCCGCGGAGGGTTGGGGTGCGGGGCCGGACGCGCCGCGGCAGGACGCACAGCGCGCCCTCCGGCTGGTCCGGGCGCGGGGTGCGGAGTTCGGCATTGATCCCGGCCGCGTCGGCGTCCTCGGCTTCTCGGCGGGCGGGCACCTGATGGGCGAGACCGCGGTCGGCAGTGCCCGAAATCTGTACGCCGGCGTGGATGCCGCCGATGAGCAACCCATCCGTCCGGTGCTGGCCGGATTGATCTATCCGGTCATCACCATGCGCAAGCCGTTCGACCGGACTGCCACGCGCCGCATCCTCGTGGGCGACGAGGTCACGCCCGCCGAGATGAAGACCTACTCGGTGGACCTTCAGGTCGGGCCGGAGACGCCACCGACCTTCCTGGTCCAGGCGATCGACGATCCCGTCGCCGTCGCCGACCACCCGCTGCTCATGTTCTCGGCCCTGCGGAAGGCGCGGGTGCCGGCCGAACTGCACCTGTTCGAGCGCGGCGGCCACGGATTCGGCCTCGGCGCGCCGGGGACGCCCGCGGCGGCGTGGCCAGGCCTGTTCCTGGCCTGGATCCGCCTTCACGGCTTCCTGCGCACCTGAGCCTTCAGCCCTCGCGGGATTGCAGCCGCTGCAGCTTGGCCACCTTCGGCCGGCTGGTGCGGAACTGACCCCGCTCCACGGCGACGAAGACCACGATCGCGATGGCGACGGTCGTCAGCCACCAGACGGACGTGAGGCCGACGCTCAGGCAGGCCACCGTGAAGGCGGCGGCGAAGCAGCCCATCGCGCCCGGCACCAGCGCCGGACCGTCCCGCCCGGCCCGGCGGATCGAGGCGTAGAGTGCGAAGGCGGCGGCCAGCGCGCCGACGATTCCGAGCTCGTACCAGAACTCGAAGAGCGCGGTTGTCGGAGCATTGGCCGGGAGGAGGCCGATCAGACGCCCGCGCAGCGCCGTCTCGAAACCGTGCCCGGTGATCAGCCGTACCGGATCTGCCGTGACCACCTTCTGCCAGCTCTTGAGCGACAGCACCGCGGGCGCGAGCGGCCCGAGGAGGGCGGCTCCCACGGGCCGCGCCAGGAAAGGCAGCAGCGGCGCGGCGGCCAGCAGAGCGGTCGACAGGAAAGCGGTGAGCATCACGCCGAGCCGCGGCCGGTAGCTCGTCACCGCGAAGGCGATGGCGCCCACCGACAGGGCGGCGATCTGGGTCCCGTCGGGCTGGACCGTGAGGGCGAGGGCGACCAGCAACGCCAGGCCGAGCGCTTCGCGATCGCGGCGCCGGGAGCGCAGCCACGCCAGCGCCGGCCAGAGCAGCAGGATCAGCAGGACCAGTCCGCGATCCAGCGCACCGTCATCCTCGACGCCGGACGGGCCCAAATGGGCACCGAACAGCCCGAGCACGATCGCTACGATCGCCCCCGCCACGACGCCCAGCGGCAGCAGGTAGAGGTTCGCCGAGCGCATCCGGTCGGGAAGGGCCAGGTAGCCGAGGAGTGCGAGGCCGATCGTGGCGCCCAGGTTGGCCAGCCGCTCCAGGGCCGGCCCGAGGAAGGGGGTCCAGATCAGCGACAGCGCCGACCACAGAACGACCAGCATGCCCGCCAGGAAGGCCGGAGCGGTCAGAAGGCGGTAGCTCGAAGGGCGGACCGGGCGCTGGCGCCGGTCGATGACGCTCGCGATGATCAGCAGGATCACGGCAATCGGTGCGAGGATCACCGAGGCGCGGCGTGCGACCTGTGCCAGGACCGGGAGAACGACGAACAGGCCGAAGAAGCCGATGCGGCGCAGCAGAGCGGCGGCGTCGAGCGCCGGATCGATGGTGGTGGAGGTCGACGCGCGCGGCATCTTGCGCCTTCTCCCGGACCGGGACGGCCGGATCCCTGCTCGATACGCAAGGCTCGCGCAAGCCGCTGTAGACGTTGCGCCACACTCTCGGCTGCACGAACCGCGCTCAGGCGACGCGCGCGGTTTCGCGGGGGCGCCGACGCACGGCCCGCCGGCCGACATCCGAGGCGACCCGCCAGCCGCCCCACGCGACGAAGAACCCGATCAGCCCTGCTGCGAGGCCGTCGGCGCTGGTGGGGACGGCCGGGCTGAAATCGCGATAGGCCGCCTCGGCCACCGGCAGGTCCGGATCGCGCAGCATCGCCACGACACGCCCGAGAGGGCTCGTCGCCGAGGCCAGGGCCTGTTGCTGAGCACTCAGACGGGCGAGGCGCGCGATGTCAGCCTGGGCTGCGTCGCCGCGGCGGGCGACCAGCTGATCCGGGTTGGCGCGGAGCCGATCGACGGCCCCGTCGCGGGTCGTGCCGGACGCCTGCGCGTCGGATTCGAGCACCGCCACCTGCCGGCGCAGTTCGTCGGCGGCACCGCCGAGCCGCTGCGCGTATTGCTGGGCGAATTCAGGGGCCTGCGCGGCCACGACGCCGCCCAGCAGGCCGAGCGCCAGCCCGAAGGTGCGGAACACGCGAAACATGTCTGGCCTCCGGCGCGGGAATCGACCTCCGACAAAGAGCATGCGCGCGGCCACGGTTCCAGCCGGGGCCGCGACAGGTCTCAGCCCGGAAGCGTCAGCAGGCCCGCCTTGCCGTCGGCGCATCCGAACAGCAGCCGGCCGCCGCGCCCGTCCCAGGCCAGCGCCGTCACGCCGCTCCCCGGAATGGCTGGCCGCACCAGAAGCTCGGCCGCATCGTTGAAGCGGACGAGCAGAATGCAGCCGTCCTCGTAGCCCATGGCCAGCACCGGTGCCTTCGGGTGGAACGCGACCCGCGAGACCCGGTCGGGACGGACACCGCATTCCCGCGGCGCCTTGCCGGTCGGGCCCTCCTTGGAGTCGAAGGGCCACACGATTGCCGCTTCCGCGCCGCTGGTCGCGAGCCAGTGCCCGTCCGACGACCAGGAGATCGAACGGACCTTGCCGGGATAGCCCGACATCCTCATGTGGCCGCGGTCCGGCTGCAGGCGCCAGCCATGCAGGCTGTTCTCCTGCATGGTGGACACCACGAAGCGGCCGTCGGGCGACCATGTCACGTCGATATGCGAACCCTTCCAGCCGATCACCTCGGCAGGCGTCTCCAGGTTCGGGTACCAGAGGCTGACCCCATTGTAATGGGCGATACCGAGCCGATACCCCTTGGGCGCGAAAACGAGGCCACGTGCGGAGGAGGGGGCCTCGAAGGTCTTCTCACGGCCCTTCGGGTCGCGGGCCACGACAATGCGGCCGGCCGACCAGGCGACGGCGCCGTCGGGATGGACGGCCAGCGCGTCGATCCAGGCGCCGCCCTTGGCTATGGCGATCTGCTCCAGCGTTCCGTCTTTGCGGATCGCCACCACGCGGCCGTCGTCGCCGCCGGTGACCAGCCGGTCGCCACACCCGGTTGCGACGAGGATTCCGCTGTCAGGATGGGTCGTGACCCGGGACAAACCGTCTTCCCGCGCCAGGGCGACGGTGCCGTCGCTCAACGCCAGGGCAGGCACATCCTTCAGGAAATGCGCCGCGAGCACGTGCTCGCCGGGCTCCAGCGCGGCGACGTGACTGGTGAGGGAGGGATTGCTGACAGGGCTGCTCATGTTGGGGGGACATTTGCGGCCGGCGGCGCGGTGCGCAAGACCAGGAGAGCGGTAATCAACGCCAGGCCGCCCGTGATCGCCGCCGGGGTGATCAGCGCGTACAGGCCGAATTGCTGATAGGCGTGGGCGCCCATCAGGGCGCCGACCAGCAGCGACACCCAGACCAGAGCATCGCCGATCCAGCCCAAAGGATTACCGGTACGGGTGAGCGCCTGCGCGATCTTCTGGCCCAGGCTGAACAGCGCGCCGGTGACAAAGGTCGTCCCGGCCCGGAACCCTGTGACCTGCGTCAGGACCGCATTCTGCGACCCCATCGCCACCGCGATGAAGAAGGCCGCGAGGCCGAGTTCCGGCGATGCGAGGCCGAGCCCGAGGCCGGCGAGGATCAGCAGCGCTTCGTAGGCGAGCACCGTGGGCGTCGCCCAGCGGGCGGGAACCAGGATCGCCAGTCCACTCCCGAGGACCGAGCCCGTGAGGAAGGCGAAGATCAGGATCGCGGGCAGGACCATGCGGTGCAGCTCGACCTGCGCCCCGAGAACGGCGAGCTGAGTGGTGTTGCCGCTCATGAAGGACGTGTACAGCCCGCCGAGCCGCACGAAGCCCAGGGCGTCGACGTATCCGGCCAGCCCGGTGAGGAGCAGGCCGGTCCCGAGCTGCCACGGGCGCTTCACTGTCCGACCCTCGCGAGGCAGCCCGGTAAGGCTTCGTTAACCATTCCGGAGACTTCGTTGACGGATGCCGGACGGCGGTTAACGCGCCGCTCACCAAACCCGAGCAATTCGATGCAATCACGGTGAACGCCGCGTCGGAAGGGGCCGTTGCCCCAACGATCCGGCTCGGGGACATCGTGCCCCCGCCGGGTGAGTGGGAGTTGCGTCATGGTTCCGTTCGCCGCTTTCGTCTGCCCGTCCCCGCCCGTCCCGGACCGGGCCGTCGCCACGATCCTGGTGGTCGAGGATGAGCCGACCGTATGCGAGCTGGCCGCCGAAGCGCTCCTCGATGAAGGGTATCGGGTGCTCACGGCCGCGGATGCTTGGGAGGCCGAGGCGATCCTCGCTCGGGAGAGCGTCGATCTGCTCTTCACCGATATCGACCTGGCCCGCAACACGGATGGCCTGTCGCTGGCCCGCTGCGCCCGCAGGCTCTCGCCCGGCCTCCCGGTCGTCTACACCTCCGGGGGGCGGGCTTCGCTCCCGCCCTGCGAGGCGGTTCCGGGCTCGGTCTTCGTGCCGAAGCCCTATCGTCCGAGCCAGCTCGTGGCGCTGACGCAGGATGTTCTGCGCGCCACGCTCCTTCACGCCGTCTGAACCGGACCTCCGAGGATACCCGCCATGGGGCGCACCCTTCCCGCACTCGGCCTCGCGATCGCCGTTCTGGTCGCTGCACCGCCGGCCCGGGCGGCCTGCGACGTGAAGGGCGCGCAGATCGAGGAGGCGATCGCCAAGAAGAGCGAATTGCGCGCGGATGCCAACGCCCAGCTGGTGCGCGACCTGCGGACCCTGCGCGATGCCGCGATCGTCCTCGAGAGCTACAAGTTCCCCGGCGAGTGCGAGGTTCTGCTCGGGATCGTGCGGTCGTTGCTCGCCAATCCGAGCAAGACCATCGAGCAGAGTGGCGACACCGACGAGGAGAAGGCCGAGGACCTGATCGAGGCGCGCGAGCCCAAGGACGCGGCCGGCGCGCCGAAGGCGAAGTAGCGGCGCGATTCACGCGCGCAGGGATCGGGCTCCGACAAGCTGCCGTGTCGCCCGTGCAAGGGCGCCCCGGGGCCGTCAGCGCTCCTCGCCGGCGCTGGCCCCGATCTTGGCGCGCGCCAGGGCCCGGCTGAGCTTGGCGGCGATCTGCTCGCGCAGCACGTCGGCCATCTCGATATCGACGAGGCGCCAGCTCAGTCCGCGCAGCCGCAGCCGGATTCGCGTGCGCTCGGCGCGGGAGGCCTCGGGCGGGATCGGGATCACCACCGCGCGGAACCCCCGCATCTCCAGCGCCGCGTAATACGGCATCAGCCGCCCGAGGCTGCGGATCGCCAGACCTTCGGGGCGGGCGCCGGCCGGCCGTTCCACGTCGAGCTTGTCGGGCCAGCCATTGGCCAGGAGATCGATCACCGTCTCCGGCGTGACCATCGTTTCCGCGAGCGCCAAGGCAAGGCCGTAGGCGGCGTCGTTGAGGCGCTGGCGGTCGCGGGGTTCCAGATCCGGGTCGCTCTCGGACGCCATGCGCATCGCCGCGGTGATCTGCCGGACCAGCGACAGGCGCAGCGTCCGGAAGTTCACGTGGCTCTCGACATAGGCCGCATCGTGCCGACGGACCGCCTGCGCGAGGTCGTAGAGCGACCAGAGCGGACTCATCGTGAAGGCGAGCCATGCGAGGGCCAGGGCGAGCGGGACCGCGAGCCAGCGCACGGCCTCAGTGTCCCGTCCGCGCGATCATGTCCGCACCGTCCACTGATCGAGGCCGGCAAAGGCCGCGACGACGCGCTCGTAGACCGGCCGCTTGAAAGGAACGATCAGATCCGGAAGTTCGGAGAAATGCGCCCAGCGCCACGCGTCGAACTCCGCCTTGTGGCCGCCGCCGCCGGGGTTGAGCACGTCGATCTGTTCCTCGCTGCCGACGAAGCCGTAGGCGAACCATTTCTGCGTCTGGCCGCGGTAGCGACCCTTCCAGGCCTGTTTCATCACGGCGGGCGGCAGATCGTAGGCGAGCCAGTCCGGGATCTCTGCGAGGAGTCTCACGGCATCCGGCGGAACATTGGTTTCCTCGTAGAGCTCGCGGCGCGCGGCGGCCTCGGCATCCTCGCCGGGATCGATGCCGCCCTGCGGCATCTGCCACATATGCGGACCGGCGACGTGTTCGGGGCCGGCATCCTTGGTGCGCCGCCCGACGAAGACCCCGCCCGAGGGCGCGATCAGGGCGATGCCCACGCAGGGGCGGTAGGGCAGGGCAGTGCCCGGGTCCGAATCCTTCACCATCGCGGAAACCATAGGTCAGGGGTGGGGGAGGCGGCAACGTCGCCCCAGTCTTCACCGGCCGCGGAGGATCCGGATCTACTTGCGCTGACTTCGGATCCGCGCGCTCTCAATCAGCCGTCGAGACCCGCTTGTCGCGACCGCCGCGAAGCGCAACGCTTGCCGGGACCAGGCGCAGGCCACGGGCATCGATCTCCCTCGCCCAGCGCGCGATTCGGTCGACACTGAGCGCCGCTCCGCTCGCGGAGACGAGGACGAAGCCGTTGGCGCGGGCCCGAGCCTCGGCCTGGGCGAGGGCAGCGTCGATGGCATCGGCGCGCGGCGTCGCGTCGAGGACGAGCTCGGCGCGGACGATCGGGGTCTTGCCCTTGTTGCCGGGCGGGGCCGCAGCCCTCGGGGCCGTGCCATCGTCGAGGAACCCGAGGCCGCGCGCGCCGATTTCGCGCAGGATCGGCTCGAAGGCCGCATCGACCATCAGCTTGGATCCCATGAAGTTCGCCACGCCGACATAACCGGGAAAGCGGGCCATCGCCCAGGCGAGGCGGTCGGCATTCTCCGGTCCCTTCAGAGCGGTCAGCAGGGTCTGCGGCCCCGGGTCGCTGTCGGGGTAATCGAACGGTTCCATGGGCAGCTGGAGGAAGATTTCGTGGCCGGCATCCCGCGCGCGCGCAGCGGAGCGCTCGGCCTCGCCGCCATAGGGCAGAAAGGCGAGACTGACGGCCGCGGGCAGGCGCGCGATGGCGCCGGCGGTGGCGGCTTGGCCGACGCCGAGCCCCGTCACCACGATCGCGATGCGCGGCCCGGTGCCGGGTTCCTCGGGGCGGGCGTAGACGTCAAGGGCGCGGACGCGGCTCTCGCCGAGCTTCGGCATGATGCCGTGGCGACCGGATTCGCTGATCCGCGGATCCGGGGCCGGGGCGAGTCTCGGGGCGTTCGGCGGCGGCACGCGGATCACCACGGCCTCGCTCGGTGCACTGCCAGGCGGGCGCACCACCGTCACGCCGGATGCGGTCTCGATCTCCTCGGCGCTGCGCTGAAGCGGCGCCGTTCCCGGAGCCGTCGCGATCGCGTCCGGCTGTGCTGGGACGGGAGCCTGTGCGGTCGGCCGGACCGCAGGCTCGCGCATCGTGATCGCGACCTGGACCCGGGGCTCACCGCCCTGCGGATCGCCGAGCGCCACGATCAGGCCGGCCGACACGACGAAGCCGCCCGCGATCGCTGCGGCGGCGATCCGGGGCCGGCGGGCAGCCGCGATCAGCCGCCCGAACCGGCTTGCGGGCTGCGCCGGCGCCGCCTCGGGCACCCCGAGGGGGCGCGTGAGGATATCGTCGGTGGACTCGGTCAAGCGGCTCTCGATGCGGGATCACACTTGCAGCGCCGGTCGGCGCGCGCCAATCCTTCCGTCCATTGCCGTCGAGTATGGTTAACGTTCCGCTAATGCCTGATTCCGGAACGGGAAATCCCGCCCGGCGGTGAGCCGGGCGGGATCTGGTTATGCTCGATCCATCGTGGGTGGGGTCAGTTCGGCAGGCTGGGCTTCTGCTGCGCCGCCGGCGTGCCATTGGCCGCGCCCTTCTGAATGCCGTGCAGGAAGTCCACGGCCGAGATCAGCTGCTTGTCCTTGGCGGGATCCGGCGGAACGTAGGCGGAGGAGCCGCCGCGCTCGTCGGTATCCTTCTGCTTCAGGTGGCCCTTCAGGCCCGCCTCGCCCTTGGTCTCGTCCTTACCCTTCAGTTCGTCCGGAACATCCTGCGTCACCTCGACGTCCGGCTCGATTCCCTTGGCCTGGATCGAGCGGCCCGACGGCGTGTAGTAGCGCGCCGTTGTCAGGCGCAGGGCACCGGAGCCGCCGAGCGGGATGATCGACTGCACCGAGCCCTTGCCGAAGGAGCGCGTGCCCATGATGGTCGCGCGCTTGTGATCCTGAAGGGCGCCGGCCACGATCTCGGACGCCGAGGCGGAGCCGCCATTGACCAGCACGACGATGGGCTTGCCCTTGGTCAGGTCGCCGGCCTTGGCGGAAAACCGCTGGGTCTCGTCCGGGTTGCGGCCGCGGGTCGAGACGATCTCGCCGCGATCCAGGAAGGCGTCCGACACCATCACCGCCTGATCGAGCAGGCCGCCTGGGTTGTTGCGCAGGTCGACGATGTAGCCCTTGATCTTGTCGGCCCCGATCTCGCCCGTCAGCTTGTCGATCGCCGCCCGCATCCCGTCGAAGGTCTGCTCGTTGAACTGGGTCAGGCGGATATAGGCGACGTCGCCGCCCTCGACCTTGGAGCGCACCGGCTTGATCTTGATCACGTCGCGGGTGAGCGTGACGTCGATCGGGTCCTTCGACTCCTTGCGCGAGATCTTGAGCTTAACGCTCGAGTTCACCGGGCCGCGCATCTTGTCGACCGCCTGGTTCAGGGTGAGGCCCTGGACCTGATCGTCGTCGATCTGCGTGATGACGTCGTTGGCGAGGAGGCCGGCCTTTGCGGCCGGGGTATCGTCGATCGGCGTGACGACCTTGATCAGGCCGTCCTCCATGGTGACCTCGATGCCGAGACCACCGAACTCGCCCCGGGTGGTGGTCTGCATGTCGCGGAACGCCTTGGCGTCCATGTAGCTCGAATGCGGATCGAGGGAGGTCAGCATGCCGTTGACGGCCGCCTCGATCATTTTCGACTCGTCGGGCTTCTCGACGTAGTCGGTGCGGACCTTCTCGAACACGTCGCCGAACAGGCTCAGCTGACGGTAGGTCTCGGCCGACGCTGCGACGGCCCGCGGACCCGACAGGAAGTCGGTCTGGGTGGCCACCATCGAGGTGCCGGCACCCAGGAAGGCGCCGAGCATGATCAGGGAAGTCTTGCGCATCAGCCGCGAACCTTCTCGCCAAGTACCGTATTGTTCGGGCTCTTCGCCCACCACGGCTCCGGATCGATGGAGCCGCCGTCCTTCTTGAACTCGACGTACAGGGTGGGATCACCCTCGGATCCGCCGGGACCCGCGCCCTTGTCGCCCATGCTGCCGACCGGTTCACCCGCGAGCACGAATTGACCGACCTCGACGCTGATCTGATCCATGCCCGCGAGCAGAAGATAGTAGCCGTCGCCCGCGTTGATGATCAAGAGTTGCCCATAGGACCGAAACGGGCCGGCAAACTGCACCCAGCCGTCGGCCGGCGAAGAGACTGACGCCTTCGGACGGGTGGTGAACGACACCCCCCGCGTCGTTCCGCCATTGCCGTCGGGCTGGTTGAAGCCGCGCGCGACGCGTCCACTCACCGGCCGCGGCACTTCGCCCCGCGCCTCGGCGAAATGCACTTTGGGTGCCAGCCTGGCAGGATCGCGGAAGCCCGCCGCGGCGAAGCGCTCCTGCGTGACGCGCACCTCCCGCTCGGCCGCGGCCTTGGCCTCTTCGGCGGAGCGCTTCGCTGCCGCAACTTCCGCCTCCGTGCGGTCGAGCAGATCTTTCAGGCTCTTGGCTTGAGCGCCGAGTTCGGTGGCGCGCCGGCGCTCGGCCGTGAGGCCGCTCTCGACCTCGGCCTGACGGGCGCGACGGGCCGCGACCAGCGCCTGCAGGCGCTGCTGCTCCCGCGCCCAGCCGGCGAGGTCGTTGGACAGACCCTCTTTGTCCTGCGCGATCAAACCGCGCAGCCTGATCATTTCCGCGAGATCGGCCGCCAGCGTGTCGACCTCGCCGCGCAGTTCCGGCACCACCGCACCGAGCAGCATGGAGGTCCGAATCGCCGCGAGCACGTCCTCGGGGGACACCAGTACGGCCGGCGGCGGCCGGCGACCCATGCGCTGGAGCGCCGCCAGAATCTCGGCGACGACGCCGCGTCGACCCTGCAGCGAGTGCCGGATCGCCGCCTCGCTCTCGCTCATCGCCTTCAGGCGCTCTTCCAGGCGGCTCAGGCGGTCTTCGGTCGCCTGTGCCTGCCGGTTCGCATCGAGGAGGGCGGCGTCGAGCTTCGCCCGGTCGGATCCGATCGCCGCAATCTCGGTCTCGAACTGGGCGCGCTGACCGGCGCTGGCGGCGAGCGCGTCCTGAACGCGCTTCAGATTCTCCGCACGGCGCTCGCGCTCCTCGTTGGCGCGCTGAATAGCTTCAGGATCGGTGGGCTTGGGGGCCTCCGCGTGCGCCGTCCCGGCGAACGAGACCAGGACCATCAGGGCGAGTACCGGCAGCGCCCGTCGTGATGCCTGGCTCGGCTCGGCTCCAATCTCGGAAATCGCCACGGCCGATCAGCCCGCCTCACCGCGATGATACGGGTGTCCGGCCAGTATGGTGAGGCTGCGGTAGAGCTGTTCGAGGGCGAGCACGCGCACGAGTCCGTGGGGCAGGGTTGCGGCCCCGAAGGACAGGATCAACTCCGCCCGCGTCCGAATTGAGGCGTCCAGACCGTCCGGCCCGCCGATCGCCACGACCAGAGCCGGGCGGGACGCATCGCGCCACGCAGCGACACGGTCGGCCAAAGCGTCGCTGCCGAGATCGGCCCGGCCGCGCTCGTCATAGGCGACCAGCACACCGCCGGGGGGCAGAAGGGCCCCGAGCGCCGTGCCTTCCTCGGCGCAGCGGTCGAGGGCGCGGCGGGCACGTGACTCCGGGATCTCGACACTGTCGCAGGTCGAGAAGCCGAGGCCGCGACCGAGTTGCGCGGCGCGGTCGCGATATCGTGACGCGAGCTCACGCTCCGGTCCCGCCTTCAACCGTCCGACCGCGGCCAGGACCAAGCGCACGGGGCGCGATCCGTCCTAGCCGGCCGCGATCCCGACCGGGCGGTCGGCGCCCCACATCTTCTCGAGATTGTAGAAGCCTCGGACCTCGGGACGGAAGATGTGCACGAGCACGTCGCCGGCATCGATCAGCACCCAGTCGCAGGCCGGCATGCCTTCGACCCGGGCGTTGCCGAAGCCGCGATTCTTCATCTCCTGGATGATCTTGTCGGCGATCGAGCCGACATGCCGCTGCGAGCGGCCCGATGCGATGATCATCGTGTCGGCGAGCGAGGTCTTGCCGGCCAGATCGATCGCGATCGTCTCCTCGGCCTTCATGTCGTCGAGACATTCGAGCGCAAGGGCCTTCAGGTCGTCCGAGCGCGCCTGACCGGCTTCGCCCGGGGCCTGGACGGGGGTACGGATCATCTCCGTGCGACTGATCTCGGGCAGAGTCCTGGTTCCTCGTTCTGCCGCACCGCGCCATCGGGCGTTGCGGGATTCTATGAAATTGGCGGTATCGGGCGTCGATTGCAACCGCGCCGGCGGGAGTTGCGGTGTCCCGGGCCCGATCCGTGCGCGGATCTGCGTGGATGACAGGGGCGAGCGGGGCCCGTGCAGGAATATCCAGGCCGGCGGCGGACGCAGCGCGAGGGTCGATACCGCTCGCTCGGGAATCCGGGCGCCGGCCAGGCGCCGCGCCGCCCGCGCGCTGAGCGGCGTCATGGTGAAGCCGGGGCGGTCGATCACGGCGATCGGCATCAGCTCTGCGATCTCGGCGAAGCCTTTCCAGCGGTGGAAGGTGGCGAGCGAATCGGCCCCCATGATCCAGACGAAGTGAACGCCCGGATACCGGCGCGTGAGAAAGCGCAGGGTCTGGACTGTGAAGCGGACGCCCAGAGCCGCCTCGAAGCCCGTGACGGCGATTCGGGGATGCCGGGCGATGCGCCGCGCCTGCACGCACCGCTCTTCCACGGAGGGGAGGCTGCTCCGGTTCTTCAGCGGGTTCCCGGGGCTGACCAGCCACCAGACCCGGTCTAGGCCGAGCCGACGCAGCGCCGAGAGGGTGACGTGCCGGTGGCCCAGATGGGCGGGGTTGAAGGACCCGCCGTAGAGGCCGATCCGCATGCCCGGGGCGCACGGCGGCAGGATCAGCCGCACGCCGGACCTTCCACTCGGGTCACGGACGGGTCTGGCCGTTGCCGTGAACGCGATATTTGAACGTGGTCAGCTGCTCGACACCCACCGGTCCGCGCGCATGCATCCGCCCCGTGGCGATGCCGATCTCGGCCCCGAACCCGAACTCGCCGCCATCCGCGAATTGCGTGGAGGCGTTGTGCGTCACGATGGCGGAATCGACTTCGGCCAGGAAACGGGTGGCCTCGGCATTGTCCTCGGTGATGATCGCGTCGGTGTGATGCGATCCATACGTCTCGATATGCTCGATGGCGGCCCCGATCCCGTCGACCACGCGCACCGCGATGATCGCATCGAGATACTCGGTGTGCCAATCCTCCTCGGAGGCGGCCGTCACCCGCGGATCGACCGCACGGGTCTCGGCATCGCCGCGGACGGCACAGCCGGCATCGAGCAGCGCGCGGACGAGCGGCGCGAGATGCGTCGCCGCGCAGGCGCGATCGACCAGCAGGGTCTCGGCGGCGCCGCAGACGCTGGTTCGGCGCATCTTGCTGTTGAGCAGCACGGAGCGGGCCATGTCGAGGTCCGCCGCCGCGGCGACGTAGACATGGTTGATCCCGTCGAGATGCGCGAAAACCGGTACCCGCGCCTCGGCCTGGACGCGCTCCACGAGGCCGCGCCCGCCCCGGGGAACGATCACGTCGACGCAGCCGTCGAGGCCGGCGAGCATCAGCCCGACCGCGGCGCGGTCGCGGGTCGGCACCAGCTGGATGGCGTCCTCCGGCAGGCCCGCATCCGCGAGACCGCGGCTCATGGCCCGCGCGATCGCCATGGCGCTGCGATGGCTGTCCGAGCCGGCCCGGAGGATCGCGGCATTGCCGGCCTTGAGGCAGAGTGCGCCCGCATCCGCGGTCACGTTCGGGCGCGCCTCGAAGATCACCCCGACGACGCCGAGCGACACCGCGATGCGCTCGATGAGCAGGCCGTTCGGCCGCTCGATGGCGGCCAGCTGCCGCCCGACCGGATCGGCGAGCGAGCCCACCTTCTCGACGGCATCGGCGATCCCGGCAAGGCGCCCGGGGTCGAGGGTGAGGCGGTCGATCAGCGCGGCGCTCTGGCCCGCGCTCCGGGCGGCGGCCACGTCCCGCGCGTTCTCGCTCAGGATCTCGTCCCGGCTCGCCCGGATCCGCTCCGCGATCAGCTTGAGCGCCACGTCCTTGGTCCGCGCCGAGGCCAGCGCCATGCGCCGCGCCGCCGCACGGGCGCGGCGGCCGATCGCGGCCATCTGCTCCGGCAGCGCATCGGCCTCGGCGAAGTCCGATCTCAGGTTCAGGACGGGCACGCTGGCGTCCTCGGTTGTCGGCGGCCGAACAGGCGGCCAGAACGGGGATGAGCGCCGTATTTGCACATCGGGCGCTGTTCCGACAAGAGTGCTCGGCCTGGAATGATGACGATGATTGCGACCAAAATTCGTAAATAGATTAGCTTAGATCGACGATCTCTAGAACAATGCCAAGTCATCGCGGTGCACCATCCAGGCGCGGCCGGGATAATTGAGCAGATCGGGAATGCGCGCGCTCGGATGACCGATGATCAGGGCGGCCTCGGCGCTGTCATACGCCACCAGGCCGCGGCCGAGGATCCGACCCTCCGGATCGCGGATCATGACGGCGTCGCCGCGGGAGAAGCTGCCCTCGATCGCACGAACGCCCACCGGCAGGAGGCTGGCGCCGCTGCGCAAGGCCTGCTCGGCTCCGGCATCGATCGTGAGGGTGCCGCGCGGCTCCAGGGAGCCGGCGATCCAGGTTTTCCGGGCGGCCGTGGGCGTGGAACCGGAGAGGAACCACGTGCAGCGCGCGCCGTCCCGGACCGCCTTGAGTGGGTTCTTCCCGCGCCCATCGGCGATCACCAAGTGGGTGCCGCCAGAGGCCGCGATCTTGGCGGCCTCGACCTTGGTGCGCATGCCGCCCCGCGACAGTTCCGAGGCCGGCCCTCCGGCCATCGCCTCGATCTCCGGGGTGATGCGATCGACGATGGCGAGGTGGCGCGCCGCCGGATCGCTCTTGGGCGGGGCGGTGTAGAGACCGTCGATATCCGAGAACAGGACCAGCACGTCGGCATCGATCATGGTGGCGACCCGGGCCGCGAGCCGGTCGTTGTCGCCGTAGCGGATCTCGGAGGTCGCCACCGTGTCGTTCTCGTTCACGACCGGGACGGCGCGCATCTCCAGAAGCTTCAGCACGGTCGCGCGGGCGTTGAGGTAGCGGCGGCGCTCCTCAGTATCCTGGGGAGTCACCAGGATCTGCCCCGCGACGATGCCGTGATGGCCCAAAGCCTCGGCCCAGTGGCGCGCGAGGGTGATCTGTCCGACCGAGGCCGCGCCCTGGCTCTCCTCCAGTCGCAGCGGGCCCGGCGGCAGGCCGAGCACGGTCCGTCCGAGGGCGATGCTGCCGGAGGACACCACCAGCACGTCGACTCCCCGGCCGTGCAGCTCCGCGATGTCCTCGGCCAGCGCCGCGAGCCAGGCATGGCGCAGGCGGCCGGCGGCGCGATCGACCAGCAGGGCCGAGCCGACCTTGATCACCACACGGCGGAATTCTTCGAGGGCAGGGATCATGATTCTTGCGGGGACGCGCGTTCCGGGCGGGTTTGAACCAAGACCGGCCCGTTGAACAGCCGCGCGAGGACATGGGTCGCCGCGCTCGTGCGGATCGACGGCCACAGATCTCGACGCTCGGGATGGCTGGGCCGAGCGACACGTGAGAGCGGGCGGTCTCCGCCGCCTCGCCTCGAAGCCGGTCCGCCGGCTACGGCTGCCAGGCGGCCTCCGGCTTCCGTTCCGCCTCGGCGCTCGCATCGATCTCCGTCTGGAGCGCCCGCAAGGCCTCGGGCACGCCTTTTCGGCTCGCCGAGGACAGGACCAGGGGCGCGCGGCCGGCGGCGCGCTTCAGCTTGGCGACCTGGCTCTTCAGGGTTTCGGCATCGAGCGCGTCGGCCTTGGAGAGCGCCACGATCTCGGGCTTGTCAGCGAGGCCGTTGCCATAAGCTTCGATCTCGCCGCGCACCAGCTTGTAGGCCTTGCCGGCATGCTCGCTGGTGCCGTCGACGAGGTGCAGCAGCACCCGGCAGCGCTCCACGTGAGCGAGGAACCGGTCGCCGAGGCCGACGCCCTCGTGCGCGCCCTCGATCAGGCCCGGGATGTCGGCGAGCACGAATTCGCGGCCATCGGAGCGCACGACGCCGAGGCCGGGATGCAGGGTCGTGAACGGGTAATCGGCGATCTTCGGCTTGGCGGCCGTGACGCTGGCGAGGAACGTCGACTTGCCGGCATTCGGAAGCCCGACGAGGCCGGCATCGGCGATCAGCTTGAGCCGCAGCCAGATCCACATCTCCTGGCCTTCCTGGCCGGGATTGGCATGTTTCGGAGCGCGATTCGTGGAGGTCGTGAAGTAGGCGTTGCCGAAACCGCCGTTGCCGCCCTTGGCCAGCCTGATCCTCTGGCCGACCTCGGTCAGGTCGGCGAGCAGGGTCTCGCCGTCCTCGGCGAAGATCTGCGTGCCGGCCGGCACCTTCAGGACCGTGTCCGCACCGTTAGCGCCGTGGCAGTTCGAGCCCATGCCGTGCTCGCCCTTCCGTGCCTTGAAGTGCTGCTGGTACCGGTAGTCGATCAGGGTGTTGAGCCCCTCGACGCATTCCACCCAGACGTCGCCGCCGCGGCCGCCGTCGCCGCCGTTCGGGCCGCCGAACTCGATAAACTTCTCCCGCCGGAACGAGACGCAGCCGGGGCCGCCGTCACCGGAGCGGACATAGACCTTGGCTTCGTCGAGGAATTTCACGGCTCTTCTCGTCTTTGGCAGGCCTCGGCGCACCGGGGCCGCCGCAGGATACAGGGTGCAGGATATATGGGGATGCCGGCGCGTCCGAGCCTGCCCCCGGCGCCTCCACAGGGTCGGAGGCGCCCGGGGGCGGGCCGCATCAGCACGCCATCGCGAGTTCCGGGGCCGGCTCGACCGCAGCCGCGCGTGACATCCAGGCGTCACGGTCGAGGCCGAAGAGATCCATCTCCCGGTCACCGCCGCGGGCCGGGCAGGCCCGCAGGGCACGCCCGGCCCGGCGGAAGCCGGTCTTCTCCAGGACCCGCCGCGAGGCCGGGTTGTCCGGCAGCGCATGGGCCTGGAGGCGCTCGCCCCCGGCATAGGCAAAATAGGCGTCGGCGAGCGCCTGGACCGCTTCGGCTGTCAGCCCGTCGCCCCACCAGGGGCGACCGAGCCAGTATCCGAGATGGGGTGCCGCCGCCTCGCCCGACAGCCCGACCAACCCGATCAGCGTCGCGGGGGCTGAGCGCTGGGTGATCGCCAGCGTCAGACCGGTGCCGGCGGCGTTGCCGCTGCGCACCTTGAGCACGAAGGGTTCGACGTCGCGCCGTTCGAGGGGGTGCGGGATCCGGGCCGTCATGCCGGCCACCTCCGGCTCGCCCGCCCAGCGCAGGATCGCCGGAATGTCCTTGGCGGTGGGCCAGCGCAGCCACAGCCGGCGCGTCTCGATCCGGAAGACGTCATCACGGGTCAGATCGGGGAACATCGT
>Ga0316228_1001065_pt1 | contig 31073 bp, 25 predicted proteins | sample TBH18021metaG_FD_206005 | JGI IMG/M metagenome (GOLD analysis project Ga0316228, IMG submission 206005) | Freshwater microbial communities from Trout Bog Lake, Wisconsin, USA - TBH18021 | ecosystem: Environmental > Aquatic > Freshwater > Lake > Hypolimnion/Profundal zone | place: USA: Wisconsin... | reverse complement strand
GCCGCGAAGTGCCGCCCGTCGACGGCAGCGTCAGGCCCGTCGGCCCAGGACCCGGCCTCGACCCAGCCTGCGAAGTCGATGATGAGCGCCCGCCACTGGGGGCTTTCCAGGGTCCCCATCACGGCGTCGTAGGCGACGGCGCGCTCCGCCTCGGCCCGCTTGCGCAACTCGTCGAGTCCCGGCTCGTCGGGACGCTGCTTGGCGAGATCCGGCAGCGTGTCGCTCAGGAACACGTCAAGGTTGCGGGCGTGACCGAACGGCTCGGTGACCCGCTTGATCTCGTCGTTGAAGCCCGCGGCCCGTGGATCGCTCCCCAGCATGGGCGCGAACAGCGACAGCGCCGAGCGCAGGCGGCGCAGGGAAACGCGGATCTGGTGCAGGGCCTCGGGCGGGCGTCCCCCTTCCAGAAAGGCGGTTTCGTTGAGACGCATATGGCGCAGGCAGGCGCGCGCCACCTGACGGAAGACCTCGCCGGCGCTCGCTCCCTCGGGCAGCTCCACCGGCTCGGCCTTCACCACCGCCGGCCCAGTGCCGTCGAGCAGCGCGTAACCGACGGCGCTCTTGGCCTTCACGCCGAGGCGCAGCGGCACAGTCTCAGCGAGCGATTGCGCCAGCGCGAACAGGTCCCCGGGCTCGCCGGCCTGAAGTTCCAGCTCGATCTCGCACAGCGGCGCGTCGCCCTTTGCGGTCTCGACCCGGCCCTCGTCGAGGGTGACGAGCACGCACGATGCGCCCTGCTCAACCGGGATCTCCCGGCGCATCACCACGGTGGCGAAGAGACGCTCCAGCGCGGCGTCGGCCTCGCGCAGGACCGGCTCGGCCGCGGTGTCGGCCCAGGCCGCGGGGTCCGGCGTCTCCCCGGCGATCTCGGTTTCCCACTCGGACCGATCGAACAGGCCGACGCCGCCGCTTCCGGCCTTCACGGTCTGGATATGCCGTCCGCCCTTGGCGCGGACGCGCAGGGTCAGGCCGGCCTCGCGGAGCGCGCGGTCCGGCGTGTCGTAATAGGTCGAAACCAGGAGTTCGGGCTCGGCGGCCGCGGCGTCCTTGAGCCGGGGATGGGACGCGAGCGCCGTCAGGTCCGGCCCGGCGCAGTCGAGCTTCAGCTCGATCTCGCGGGGCTCGGCCGCGGCGTTGCTATCGGTGTCGCTCATACGCTCCTCTTCGTCACCCGCCTCGCTAACGAGGCAGGGATGCCCTCCGGTTGCATCGCGGCGGGCGAAACCGGCATCGGGGCGTGACCGTCCGACGCACGCGCTCCAGCAAAGGCGGCAGCGCTACCGGCGTCAAGCGGAGAGGGTGGCTGGCCGGTTCTGCGGATGCTTGCTGCGCTGCGCTAAAATCGCGCTTTCCCAAAACGGCACGACATGGCAAGACAGATTGTCCACAATCCATCTGCCTCGCAAGCGCCGACCCCGACCGTCCGGCGACCCACGGCGCCGCAACGCGCCGGCGCGGCGGATCTCCCTTCCGAGCGAGCGGTGCGCCCCGGGTGGACGGCGGTATCGCGGAGACGGTCCGGTCGGTGACTGCTTTGAAGACACTCCTCGTCGGCGTGATCGGGCACGTCGATCACGGCAAGACGGCCCTCGTGCGGGCCCTCACAGGCGTCGAGACCGACCGGCTCAAGGAAGAGCGCACCCGCGGCGTATCCATCGTGCCGGGTTTCGCGCTGCTGAACGCCGATCCGGGCGAGATCGACCTCGTCGACCTGCCGGGTCACGAGCGGTTCGTCCGCGCCATGATCTCGGGCGCCACCGGGATGCGGTCCGTCCTGCTGGCGGTGGACGCCCATGAGGGGATCAAGCCGCAGACCGTGGAGCATCTCGAGATCGCCCGGCTGATCGGCGTGCGCCGCGGCGTCCTGGCGCTGACCAAGGCGGATCTCGCGACCCCCGAGACCCTGGCGGCCCGCTCGGCCGAGATCGCCGCCGCCGCTCTCCGCGCCGGGATTGAGGCCGGTCCGGTCATCGCCACATCGACGGTGACGGGCGCCGGCCTAGGGGAGCTGTCGGCGGCCCTGTCGGCGCTGCTGGCGGAGACGGAACCCGGCCGTGACGACGGTTTCCCCTACCTGCCGGTCGACCGGGTCTTCTCCCGACCGGGCTTCGGCACCGTCGTCACCGGGACGCTGCGGCGCGGGCCGCTCGCGGTCGGGGACACCGTGGAGATCGCTCCCGGCGGTCGCACGGCGGTGGTGCGCGGCCTCCAGATCCATGGCCGTCCGGTGGAGCGCGCCGAGCCGGGACGCCGCACTGCGGTCGCGCTGCGCGGGATCGACCTCGACGAGATCGCCCGCGGGCAGGCGCTGTCACTGCCGGGCCTGCTCGCTCCGAGTTCATGGCTCGATGTCGCGATCACCGCGGCCACGAACGTGCCGGAGGCTCTGGCCGGCGGCATGCGCTGTCGCCTGCTGTTCGGAACCACCGAGGTCGAGGCGCGGCTGCGGCTGCTCGACCGCGACGTCCTCGAGCCGGGCGCCAGCACCCACGCGCAGGTGCATCTCGCGGAACCCGTGGCGGTGCCGGCGCGGGAGCCATTCGTACTGCGGCTTGATTCGCCCTCCGTCACTGTGGCGGGTGGGCGGATCCTCGACCCGGCGAGTCGCCGTCTGCGGCGCCACGACCCGTGGGTCATGGCCGATCTCGCCGCCCTCGCGGCGGGGAGTGCCGCGCAGGCGATTACGGTCCGCCTCGGACAGCTCGGCGCGGCCGGAGCGCCACTGATCGACCTCGCCCGGATTTCCGGCGTATCGCCGGATCGGGTCCGGCAGATATTGTCCGATGGGGGCGCCCGTGGGATCGGCGACCGATACGTGGGAGCGGCAGCCTTCGAGGCCTTGCGCGCCGGCACGCTGGCGGCGCTGTCCCACCATCACCGCGACAGCCCGATGGATCACGGGATCGCCCTCGAGCGCCTCGCGCGCGCCCTGGCCCTACCCGAGGCGGTGACCGGCGCGGTGCTGCGCGACCTTGCGGCCGCCGGCTCCGTCGCTCAGGCGGGTGCGCTGTGGCGGCGGGCGGAATTCGACCCGGCGCGCAACGAGAGCGAGGCCGCCCGGAGGCTGGAGCAGATCTTCCGCCGGGCCGGCCTCAACCCGCCCGACGAAGCCGACGCCGTCGGCCGCGACGTGCGGCGCCGCGAGGCGCTCACCTATCTGGTTGGGTCCGGGACGGTGATCCGCGCCGTCGACCGGGTTCAGCGCCGGGCCGTTCTGTTCCATCGGGAAGCGGTGGCCGGCGCCAAGACACGCCTCGTCGAAGCCTTCCCGGAGGCGAAGACCCCGGAGGCCGGGTTTCTGGCCCGGGAGGCAGGAGCGACCTTGGGAATCTCGCGCAAGTTCTCGATCCCGCTGCTGGAGCACCTCGACGCGACGGGGTTCACCCGCCGGGCCGGGGATCGCCGGATGATCGTATCCCTCGAAGCCGGGCGCGCTGCCCCGGACCAAGGCTGACGCGGTTGTCGTGATCGCTCCGACCGTTCCGAACAGGCACGGGGCCCCGGCGGCGGTCCCGGACCCGGAGGGGCATGCTGGAGCGTCCGGAGGCCCGGTCTAGTCATCCGCGCCGAACCAGTCGCCGGCCCCCGGCTCGTAGCACGTGTACCCGATCAGGCAGTTCGGGTTGTCGCGGGTCGGCCGGAAGGCGCGCTTGGCGAGTTCGGTGGGCTCGCAGAAGGAGCGGTCGCGGACGAACCGGTCATAGGTCATGCCGCCGGTGCCGAGGACCAGAGCGCCGCGCGCCTGAACGAGGCGGATCGTCTGCTGACAGGTCATGTCCGTGCTGGACGGACGCGTCTGCGCCGCAGCCGGCGACGCGGTCAGGATCAGGGTCACCGCAATCCGGGTCATCATCGCCTGCGCCTTCGCTCGAACCGTGGGTGATCCGAACAACCCGACCGGGCGCGGCTCTGCCCTGCGTCGCCTCGCCGCACGCTCCGAAGCCGGGCCTCACAGCTCGAAGGCCTCGACATGGACGGTCCCCGGCTCCTGTCGGCGCGCGGCTTCCTCGATCCGGGCGAGCTGCGCCAGGGCGCGACCGCAGGGAAATCCGTAGCGGGCGCGGACACGCTCGCTGGCGATGCCCAGGGCGAGCCGGCTCAGGGCGACGAACTCGTCGAGCGGGTAATCCTGGCCGACGGCGAGGTGATCCTTGATCACCAGGGAGGGGGCGTAGCAGGCCTCCCTGGTGCCGTCCGGCCAGCGGATGTGGAAGCGCATCTCAGGCATCGCGGGGGATCCGCAGGGTATTCCAGGCTGCCGCGCCGGTGGCGGCCGGCATCGCCGGCGGGCCCCCGGGCGCGAGGTCCGCGTAGGTCGGCAGGTGGCGCGCCGCACAGGCTTCCCAGACATGGGCCCGCGCGACCTCCCGGCCGGCGTTGCGCAGCCGTGCCCGCTGGCGCGGATCGAGGCTCGCCTGCATGGATGCCGCGATGGCCTCCGTGTTCTCCGGATCCACCGACAGGGCTTCCCCGGGAGCGAGGTACTCGGTGAAGGGCGGGCGCCTCGAGACGATCACCGGCGTGCCGCAGGCCATGGCCTCCAACACGCACAGGCCGTAGCCCTCCATCAGCGAGGGAAAGACCAGGGTATCGGCGAGCCGGTAGAGGCTCGGCATGTCCGACTGCGCCACCGCGCCCGTGCGGATCACCGGCCGGCCCGGGCCGACTTCGAGCCCCTCGCGTTCGAGGGCGGCGCAGCACCTTGCCTCGTAGCCCGCATGATCGAAGAGCGACGCGCCGCCGGCCACGACGAGCTGCGCGTCGGGGCAGGCCCGGCGGAGGGCGGCGAAGGCCTCGATGATCGCCAGCGTGTTCTTGCGCGCCTCGAAGCCGCCGACGCTGAGGAAGACCGGTCCGCCGCCGAGACCCAGGCGACCGCGCAGCGCCTCGTCCTCGGGTCGGGGATCGGGCGTGTAGGAGGAGGCGTCCACGCCGGTGCCGACCACGTCGGCCCGGGCGCTGTACTCGGCCGCCAGCGTCGCCGCCCAGGTGCGGCTGACGCAGAGCAGGCGCCCGGCATCGAGAAACGCCCGCTCCTCCCAGTGCGCCAGCTGCGGGTCGGCGAAGGTCTCGATGTGATGGACGGTGCGGACGAAGCCCGGGATGAGGCGTCGCCGCGTCAGGGTGGCGAGCGCGTTGCCGCTGATGCGGCAATGCGCATGGAAGATGTCGAAGTCGCAGGCGGCGGGGGTCGAGAAATGCGCGAGGTAATCGCCGATCCGGCGGCCGACCACCACGGCGGATGGTCCGGCGACGGGCTTGGCCGCGACCGAGATGACCGGACAGCGCGCCGCGCGGAAGAAGCCGCGGCCGGTCGGGTCGGGCGCATGCACCACCGCCTCATGGCCGAGTCCGCACAGGGCCTCTCCGAGAGCGAGGGCGTGGACCACGCCGCCGCGCGGATCGGTCGAATGCGTGAGGATCGCGATACGCAAGCGGTCGACCCTGGGACGGTTCATGGAGGCCCGGAGCCGACCGGGGCGCGCCGAAGCCCCGATCACGCTCCCCGCCGCCGGTCCGGAGATGCGCACGGTCCCGGTCGCATTGTTCGTGCCGGATCGGGCGGCGTGGGTCCCGAAAAGCGGAAACGGGCCCCGGCGGGCGCCGACACCTCGGGGCGCTGTGGCTGATAAACCGCAGGCAAGCGGCCGCTTCCCAACAACCGCCTAATTTTGTGTTACGAATTCATTGCGATTTTAAACTCAGCACGGAACCGCTCTTTTCAGCGGCCTGTGTCAGATTGTATCTACCGCTCACGAGAGCCGGAGCCGACGGTCCCGTGTCACAATCGCCGAACACTGTCTTTCCCGCCCGGCCTGCCCGCAGGATGCTGCGTCGCCTCGGCTTGCTGGCCGGCCTGCTGCTCCTGCCGACGGCGGTTCTCGCCTACGCGGACCTTCTTCCCGACTCGTTGGACATGCTGGGCTTCGACCTGAACGAGAGCCCGGACCTGCCGCATGTCGCCCGCCAGATCGCCATCGGGGCGCCGCTCAAGATCGTGGCCTTCGGTTCGTCCTCCACGGAGGGCATCGGCGCCTCGAGCCCGGCCAACGCCTACCCCGCGCGCCTGCAGATCAACCTGCGCAAGCAGCTGCACGGGATGGACGTGGCGGTCATCAACCGCGGAATCGGCGGTGAGCACGTCGACGACATGCTGGCCCGCCTCGACCGCGATGTCATCGCGGCCGAGCCGCAGCTCGTGATCTGGCAGACCGGCAGCAACGATCCGCTGCGCGGGGTCTCGATCGAGCATTTCCGCGAGGCGACCGTCTCGGCGATCCGTCGGATCCGGGAAGCCGGGATCGACGTGGTGCTGATGGAGCCGCAATGGTGCCCGAAGCTTGAATCGACGCCGGGCGCTTCCCGCTTCCGCGACGCGGTGCGCGGCATCGGCGAGGAGCTCGATGTCCCGGTGATTCGGCGGGCCGACCTCATGCATGGCTGGGTGCGCGAGGGGAAGCTGACCACCAAGCAGCTCTTTGCCTCGGACGGGCTGCACATGGCCGATCGCGGTTATGCCCTCCTCGCCGAGGCCGCCGCGCGGTCGATCCTCCAGGATGCCGGTCCGGTGCGCAGCCCCGAGGCGGTTGCGGAGTAGAGCTGCCGGCTGGACTCGGCCGGCGAAGCTCCCCATCTCGGCGCGGTCGAGAGCGGAGCCGAACCTTGAGCCAGGACGCATTCAGGTACGAAGACCGGGGCGCGATCCCCCAGATGCATGCGACCACGATCCTGATGGTGCGCAAGGGCGGCCGTGTGGTCATCGGCGGCGACGGCCAGGTCAGCCTGGGCCAGACCATCGTCAAGGGGAATGCCCGCAAGGTCCGGCGCCTCGCCAAGGGTGCGGTCATCGGCGGGTTCGCCGGCGCGACGGCGGATGCCTTCACGCTGTTCGAGCGTCTCGAAGCCAAGCTCGAACAATATCCCAATCAGCTGACCCGGGCCTGCGTCGAACTCACCAAGGACTGGCGGACGGACCGCTACCTCCGCCGCCTCGAGGCGATGATGCTGGTCGCCGACCGCGAGGTCAGCCTGCTCCTGTCGGGTTCGGGCGACGTTCTGGAGCCCGAGAGCGGCGTCATGGCCATCGGCTCGGGCGGCAACTACGCCCTGGCGGCCGCCCGGGCGCTGGAGGACGGCGACCTCGACGCCGAGGCGATCGTCCGGCGGGCCATGGGGATCGCCGCGGAGATCTGCGTCTACACCAACGGCAATCTGGTCATCGAGGCGCTGGACACCTGAGGCCCGGCTTCGCAGGGCCGGGTCTCGCCGGCTCTGGGGTGATTGTCACGGATTCGATTTGGAGCCGGGACGCAGCGCGCAATCGGTCGATCCTGCCCGACCATCGTCGGAGACGCTTTCCTGGCGGCGCATCTCGCCCAGAGCTGTTGCTCGGACGCGCTCGGCAAATGCGCGGGGAGCGTCCGGCTGAAGGCGGGACGCGACAGCTTCCGCGCGCATTGCGCTGCGCCTGACTACGATCCTGCGTCGTTCGTCGATGGATAGATCACCGTCCTGAATCCGCACTGGAAACGTCGCCCTGATCCGTATCTCCACATGGCGCCTCTCATCTCAGGTTGCACAACCCGACAACAGCAGAGCGCGATGCGATCACCGGCTCTTGATTGGGAATGACACTTTTTCAACCACCGTTGCGCCCATCTATTAAGAGCGACACAGCGTGAAGTAATACAAAATTTACATCGTATAATTTATCACACGCGGCAGGGAACCGTATTCAAATTCCTGAATGACCCCCTGGGGACTGACTATGCGCTCGATCAATGACGTGCGGATCGTAACGAAGCTGGCTGCCGCATTCGGCAGCTTGGCGGCGGTCACGGTCGGGATCAGTGCTATCGGATACAATCATTTATCTTCGATCGAACGCGTCAATCACCTGACCGAGCACTCCTATCAGGTCATCTCCGCCCTCGACGGCCTGACGCAGTCGATGGTCAATCAGGAGACCGGCCTGCGGGGTTACCTGATCGCTGGCGACGCGAAATTCCTTGAGCCGCTCCACAACGGCCAGAAGGCCTTCAAGGCGTCGCTGGAGAGCGCCAAGTCGCTCACCGCCGACAATGCCGCGCAGCAGGCGCGCCTGGAGGGGGTGCGCAGCTCGGCCGAGACGTGGGCGAACGACATCGCCGCGAAGGAGATCGCCCTCGTCGAGGCGGGGAACCTCGACAAGGCCCGGCAAATCGAGGCGAGCGGCGCCGGCAAGGCGTCCATGGACGCCCTGCGCGCGAAGATCGGCGACGCCGAGAAGGCCGAGCGGGACCTCCTCGCCGCCCGGAGCGACGAGCAGGCGCGCTCCTTCGGCGCCGCCTACCTCGCCAGCCTTCTCGGCAGCATCGCCAGCGTCGTCATCGCGGGCCTGCTGGCCTTCCTCGTCTTCGCGATGCTGACTCGCCCGCTCGCCCGCCTCGTCGCGGTGCTCCAGCGCATGGCCCGGGGCGAGATCGAGGCCGAGATCAAGGAGGCCGCGCGCGGCGACGAGATCGGTGCCGTCGGGCGCGCGGTGGACGGGATCAAGGCCATGGTCGCCAAGAAGGCCGCCGAAGAGGCCGAGGTGAAGCGGATCGCCGATTCCGCCGCTGCGGCCGAGCGGCGCCGGACCATGATCGAGCTGGCTGACAGCTTCAATCGTGCCGTGGGCGGGATCGTCGGGATGGTGTCGTCCTCGGCCACCGAGTTGCAGGCGACCGCCCGGACCATGTCGGCGACCGCCTCACAGACATCGGGCCAGTCCAGCACCGTGGCGGCTGCCGCTGAGGAGGCCGCCTCCAATGTGAACACCGTCGCAGCGGCAGCTGAGGAACTGGGCTCCTCCGTTCAGGAGATCGGCCGGCAGGTGGACGGTTCGGCGCATCTGGCGCAGAGGGCCGTGGCCGACGCCGATCAGACCGGCGCCCTCGTCCAGGAGCTGAGCAATTCCGTCTCGCGGATCGGTGACGTCGTCGGCCTGATCTCGAACATCGCCGGTCAGACGAACCTGCTGGCTCTCAACGCCACCATCGAGGCGGCGCGCGCCGGAGCGGCCGGGAAGGGCTTCGCCGTCGTCGCCTCGGAGGTGAAGGCGCTGGCCGAGCAGACCGCGAAGGCGACCCATGAGATTTCGGGCCAGATCGCGCAGATCCAGGCCTCGACCGGCCAGGCGGTAACGTCGATCAGCGGCATCACCGAGCGGATCCGGGAGATCAGTGGCGTCGCCACCTCGATCGCGGCAGCGGTCGAGCAGCAGGGCGCGGCCACCCAGGAGATCGTCCGCAACGTCGCGCAGGCGGCCATCGGCGCCGGCGAGGTGACGAGCAACATCTCCGGCGTCGCCAGCGCCGCTGAGGAGACCGGCGTCGCCGCCGGCCAGGTCCTCGACGCGGCCTCGGAACTGTCGCGGCAATCCGAGCATCTGGCCGCCGAAGTCAGCCGATTCCTCGACACCGTGCGGGCGGCGTGAGCAGGCTCGGCGTGGCACGCTCCGTGCCGCGCCGAGCCGCGGCCGGATTACCGTTCAGCGGCGAACACAAATAATTCCGGACGGCGATAGTTTACGGCGCCTTGACGAATAACCGGCATTTTAGCGCCAACCGAGCCACGACGGTTGGATCAGCATGAAAATCGGCGGAAAACTCCTGAGCTTCGTCGGCGCCTGCAGCCTGACGACGCTCGTCGTGGCCGGGGTGAGCGTCGCGACGCTGCAGAGCTTCGAGCGCTCCCTCACGAGCGTCGAGAGCGCCTCGATCCGGGCCCTCGACGCGGCCAACTTCAACCGCCTCGCCGCCGAGGTGACGATGGACTCGCGCGGCGTCTACGCCTCGGCCGACCGGACGGAGGCCGCCAAGTACACGGCCGGCATCCGCAAGGGTCTGGCCGAGATGGATGCGCTCAAGGCGGACTGGGCGCCGCGGGTGACCGAGGCCGAGCGGCCGCTCTTCGAGACCATGGTGCGCCACGCCGACGCATTCCGCACCCTCCGCAGCGCCCTCGCGGAGGCCGGCGACACGGCCGGCCCCAAGGCGGCCGCCGAACTCGGGTTCAACGACGCCAACCGCGCGAACCGCAAGGCCTTCCAGGCCAGCATCGATACCCTGGTGAAGCAGGGGCGGGCGGAGATGACCGCGATCAAGGCCGACACCGAGGCCCTGTTCCACGCGCGCACGCTGCTTCTGCTTGGTCTGGCGGTTGCCGGAACGCTGATCTGCTGCGCCATCGGCCTGTTCGTCGGACAGCGGCAGATCGCCCAGCCGCTGGGGGCGGTCTCAGATGCAATCCAGCGTCTCTCGCGCGGCGACACCACCCTGCCAGCGGTCAAGCCGAGGCGTGACGAGATCGGTGCGATCTGGACGAGCATGCAGGTCTTCAGCGACACGATGCGGGAATCCGAGATCCTGCGCCGCGAGCACGATCGGCTGCAGGTCGACGCCGCGACGCGCAAGCGCTCCGAGATGGCCGGTCTCGCCGACCGCTTCCAGGGCAGCATCGGCGGCTTGGTCGATCATCTCGCCGGAGCGGCCGCCGGGCTGGAGCGTGCCGCCGCCACCATGGCGGGCAATGCCGATCACGCCGGCACGCAGTCCCAGGCCGTGACCCGCGCCGCTGAGACCACCGCCCACAATGTCGAGGCCGTCGCGGCCGCCACCGAGGAACTCGCGGCGACCGCGAGCGAGATCGGCGTCCAGGTCACGCAGAGTTCGACGGCCGCCGAGAGCGCCGTCGAGGCGGCACGGCGGACCCGGACGAGCGTCCAGGCCCTTGCCCGCAGCGCCGACGGCATCGGTCAGGTCGTCTCGCTGATCTCCACCATCGCCGGCCAGACCAATCTGCTGGCGCTGAACGCCACGATCGAGGCGGCCCGCGCGGGGGAGGCCGGACGCGGCTTCGCGGTCGTGGCCACCGAGGTGAAGGATCTGGCGACGCAGACCGCCAAGGCGACCGAGGAGATCGCCGGGCAGATCGCCGCCATGCGGGCCGCGACGCACGAAGCCGTCGTCGCGATCGAGGAGATCGGCGGCACGATCGAGCAGGTCCACGGGATCGCCCTCGGGGTGGCGGCGGCCGTCGAGGAGCAGCAATTGGCGACGCAGGAGATCGCCCGCAGCGTTTCCGAGGCCGCCAGCGGCACCCGCGCGGTCACCGAGACCATGGCGCTGGTCCTGGATGCGGCCCGCGAGACCGGCGCCAGCGCCGCGGAAGTCCTGAATGCCGCCGCCGACATCGCCCGCCGCTCGAACGGGCTCGGCGGCGAGGTGGCGGGCTTCGTCTCCCAGGTGCGCGCGGCCTGACTGCACCGCGACCGCAGGGCTCCGCAAGCGTAGCGACAGTCCTGCGCGGCGTACCCGACCCGCAATCCCGTCATTCCGCGGGGGCGGAGGCGAGCCCGGAGCGACGGGGGCCCGCGTTGCAGGCCGCATCCCGGACGTTGTTGCATTGCCGCGCGAGCGCCCCTACGGTCGGGGCATTCGCAAGGACCCGGTGAAAGCCCGGGTGGCTCTTCCGGCCGCCGATCCGCCGGACCACGCATTCGAGACGCGCCCGACCCGCCGCCGACGCGGGCACGCCGCTCGTGCGGATTCATCGATGTCAGACAAGTTCACCGGGAACGCCGGATTCCTCCGGTCGTGGACCTCCAACCTGCGCGGCGACACCCTGTCGGGGATTGTCGTCGCCCTCGCGCTGATCCCCGAAGCCATTGGCTTCTCGGTCATCGCCGGTGTCGACCCGAAGGTTGGCCTCTATGCCTCCGTGGTCATCGCCTGCACCATCGCCTTCGCGGGCGGGCGCCCGGCGATGATCTCGGCCGCGACGGCCGCCACCGCCGTGGTGATGGTCGACCTCGTGCGCGAGCACGGCGTCCAATATCTCTTTGCCGCCACGATCCTGATGGGCCTGATCCAGATCCTGGCCGGCCTCCTGCGGCTCGGCCGGCTGATGCGCTTCGTCTCGCAATCGGTGATGACCGGCTTCGTCAATGCGCTGGCGATCCTCATCTTCCTGGCGCAGTGGCCCGAACTCTCCGGCGTCACGCCGGCGACCTACGGGCTGATCGCCCTCGGTCTGGCGATCATCTATGGCTTCCCGCGGATCACCCGCGCGGTGCCCGCGCCGCTGGTCGCCATCGCGGTGCTGACGGCGATCACCGCGATGTTCCACCTCGACGTGCGCACGGTCGCCCATCTCGGTGCCCTGCCCTCCGCGCTGCCGAGCTTCGCCCTGCCGGAGGTGCCCCTCACCCTCGAGACCCTGCGCATCCTCCTGCCCTACGCGGCGACGCTCGCCGCGGTCGGCCTGCTGGAGAGCCTGCTCACCGCACAGATCGTCGACGACCTGACCGACACCGGCAGCGACAAGAACCGCGAATGCATGGGCCAGGGCGTCGCCAACATGGCCTCCGCTGTGTTCGGCGGCATGGGCGGCTGCGCGATGATCGGCCAGTCGGTGATCAATGTCTCTTCGGGCGCCCGCGGCCGTCTCTCGACGCTGGTGGCGGGAGCCTTCCTGCTGGTGCTCCTCGTGGCGCTGCAGGATCTGCTGGCGGTCGTCCCGGTGGCGGCGCTGACGGCCGTGATGATCATGGTCTCGATCAACACCTTTTCCTGGCGGTCCCTGCTCCGGCTGCGCACCAACCCGCTGCCCTCCTCGGCGGTGATGCTGGCGACCGTCCTGGTCGTGGTCGCAACGAAGGACCTCGCCATCGGCGTGCTGGTGGGCGTGCTGCTCTCCGGCGTCTTCTTCGCCGGGAAGGTCGCCCGGCTCAACCGGATCACCTCCGCCCTGTCGGCCGACGGCCGCACCCGGACCTACACCATCACCGGGCAGGTCTTCTTCGCCTCCGCCGGCACCTTCTCCGAGGCGATCGACGTGCTGGAGCCGGTCGAGCGTCTCGTGATCGACGTCCACGCGGCGCATTTCTGGGACATCTCGGCCATTGCGGCCCTCGACCGTGTGGTCCTCAAGGCTCGCGCTCGCGGCCGCAACGTCGAGGTGATCGGCCTGAACGAGGCCAGTGCGACCCTGGTGGAGCGGTTCGGCCAGCACGACAAGGGCGATGCCGCGACGGTCCCGGCGACACACTGAGGCGGCTATCGGCCGATGCGCAGCCCCTTGCGCGGGGCCGCGCGCGACCCCATTCCCGGCGCGGGGCCGATTTCGGGCCGGGAACAGGGATGGCTAAGCGGTGACGACGTTCTCTCCCCGCGAGATCGTGTCCGAACTCGATCGCTTCATCGTCGGGCAGCACGACGCCAAGCGCGCCGTGGCGATCGCGCTGCGCAACCGGTGGCGACGCCAGCAGCTGACCGGTCCGCTGCGGGAGGAGGTCGCGCCCAAGAACATCCTGATGATCGGGCCGACCGGCTGCGGCAAGACGGAGATCGCCCGCCGGCTCGCCCGGCTCGCCAATGCGCCGTTCCTTAAGGTCGAGGCCACCAAGTTCACCGAGGTCGGCTATGTCGGCCGCGATGTCGAGCAGATCGTCCGCGACCTCGTCGAGGTCGCGATCGGCCTGACCCGGCAGGTCAAGCGCGAGGGCGTGAAGGCCAAGGCCGAGGCCGCGGCGGAGAACCGGCTCCTCGACGCGCTGGTCGGCCCGACGGCGAGCCAGGCCACCCGCGACAGCTTCCGGCGCAAGCTCCGCAACAGCGAACTCGACGACAAGGAAGTGGAGCTGGAGCTGACCTCCAGCGGGCCTGCGGGCATGCCGATGTTCGAGATTCCCGGCGTTCCGGGCGCCTCCATGGGCGCAATCAATATCGGCGACATGCTCGGCAAGGCGCTCGGCGGCCAGCGCGGCAAGCCTCGGCGGATCCTGGTGCGGGACGCCTACGCGCCGCTGATGGCCGAGGAGTCGGACAAGCTCGTGGACGACGAGGCGTTGGTCCGCGAGGCGATCCGCGAGGTCGAGAACAACGGCATCGTCTTCCTCGACGAGATCGACAAGATCTGTGCCCGCGAGGGCCGCTCGTCCGGCGACGTCTCGCGCGAGGGCGTGCAGCGCGACCTGCTGCCGCTGATCGAGGGCACGACCGTCGCCACCAAGCACGGGCCGGTGAAGACCGACCACGTGCTGTTCATCGCCTCCGGCGCCTTCCACGTCTCGAAGCCGGCCGACCTCCTGCCCGAGTTGCAGGGCCGCCTGCCGATTCGCGTGGAGCTGCAGCCGCTCACGGTGGACGACTTCAAGCAGATCCTGACTGCCACGGAGGCCAGCCTGATCAAGCAGACCGTGGCTCTGATGGAGACGGAGGGTGTGACCCTCAGCTTCACGGAGGACGCGGTCGACGCGCTTGCCCGGGTCGCCGTGGAGGTGAATGCCTCGGTGGAGAATATCGGCGCGCGCCGGCTCCAGACGGTCCTGGAGCGGGTGATCGACGAGATCTCCTTCACCGCCACCGACCGGTCCGGCGAGACGGTGCCGATCGACGCCGCCTATGTGCGGGACCGGGTGCAGGATCTGGCGTCGAACGCGGATCTGAGCCGTTTCATCCTGTAGGGCCAGGCACTGGGCGCCCCGTTCCAGGCCGTCCGCCGCGCCATCCGGCATGGGCGCCGCGGGCGAGCCCAGGACGACGAGCCACGCGTGAGGATGGCGTGAGCCATGAGGCCCGGCATGGCACGCGGCGATTGCGGCATCTGCTATGCCCGCGCCGGGCCCGGTCCTGAGGAATGTCGTCGCGTGTTACGCAACAGGTTCGGTCTCGGCGACACGGTGCTCTCGGTCGCCGCGCTGGTCACCGGCATGCTCTCCCTCCAGTGCGGGGCGACCTTCGCCAAGAGCCTGTTCCCGGCGGTCGGCGTCGCCGGGACGTCGGCCCTGCGGGTCGGCTTCTCGGCGCTGATCCTGATTGCCGTCTGGCGGCCGTGGCGACGCAGCCTCCCGGCGCGCGAGGCCGGCTGGATCGCCCTCTACGGGACGGCTCTCGGGCTGATGAACCTCCTGTTCTATCTCGCCCTGGCACGCCTGCCCCTCGGACCGGCGGTTGCGATCGAGTTCGTCGGGCCGCTGGCTGTCGCGCTGATCGCGTCGCGCCGCCGCTCGGATTTCCTGTGGATCGGTGTGGCGGTCGCCGGGCTCGCATTGCTGTTGCCGATCGCCAGCCGGGACGGGCTCGATCCCGTCGGCATCCTGCTCGATCTCGGCGCGGCTTTGTGCTGGGCGCTCTACATCCTGTTCGGGCAGAGGGCCGGACGCGTCGATGGCGGCCAGGCCGTCTCCCTCGGCATGTTCACGGCGGCCATCGTCGTGGCCCCGTTCGGCCTGGCGGAGGCCGGATCGGCCCTGCTCACGCCCGGGATCCTGGCGGCAGGCTTCGCGGTGGCGCTGATGTCGAGCGCCCTGCCCTATTCGCTGGAAATGGTCGCCCTGCGCCGTCTCGACCGGAAGAGCTTCGGCGTCCTGATGAGCCTGGAGCCGGCCGTGGCGGCCTGCGCGGGCCTCGTCCTGCTGGGGGAGCGAATCAGTGCCGTGCAATGGCTCGCGATCGCACTGGTGATCGCGGCGTCCGTCGGCATCACCGTGAGCGCGCGGCGGATGGCACCCGCGGCGGCCGCTCTGGAAGCCTGATGACGGAAAGCTACTTACCTGCCAGGACGCGCGACGCGACGTTGATGTATTTGCGGCCGGCTTCCTGGGCGTGAAGCACGGCGTCGCCGAGCTTCTCCTCGTCGCGGACGCTGGCCAGTTTGATCAGCATCGGCAGGTTGATTCCCGCCACGACCTCCACCGAACCGCCGTTCATGCAGGAGAGCGCGAGGTTCGACGGCGTGCCACCGAACATGTCGGTCAGTACGACCACTCCGTCTCCGGTATTTACGCGACAGACTGCGGACATGATGTCCCGGCGTCGCAGCTCCATATCGTCCTCCGGCCCGATCGTGATCGTTTCGATCTGATCCTGCGGGCCGACCACGTGCTCCAGAGCGGCCTTGAACTCGGTCGCCAGGAGTCCGTGGGTGACGAGCACCATGCCAATCATCGACACGTGTTCCAACGTCCTGTGTGTGCCGCCATGTTGTGCATCGCACAGCCTCCCACAAGGCGAACGCGACCTTTTTGCCTGGACATTCCAGAGATCATGCCACGGGCGCTGCATGCGCGCCATGGGGGTATACCAGTCTCGGGCGAATCGGAGCGCCTGTGCGGCTGCGAAGTCACGGCAGGTGCTTTCGCAGCGCCGCACGGATGAGGAGCGGCGCGAGGCCGGCCGCCCGCACCCCGCGGTCGAGCACGAGGCGCGGGATGGCGATCCCAGAGATGTCCGCATCGTCGGGCGGTTCGGGCAGGCGCAGCGCCGTCTCCACAAGATCGACGGCGAGATGCAGCACCGCCTCCGCATCCACCGTGAGGCCGAGATCGGCCGCAGACAGGATCCCCTGGCCGCGGATCTCCACGCGTCCGGCGAGTGTCGGATGTGGGCAGGCTGTGATTCGCCCGTCGCGCGGCGCGCAGACGACCCGGTCATCGGCCACGAAAGCCCCGTCCGGCGCGGCGGCAAGCAGGAGCGCGAGGCTGGATTTGCCCGCGCCCGAGGGACCGCGAATCAGGATTCCGGCCCCGTACAGCGCAATACAGGCGCCGTGAACGGTGACCATCAGGCGTGGAGCTGCCGTGGGGCCGCCGGCAGGCGGACGATGAAGCGGGCTCCGCGCACCGTCGGCTCCCCATCCTCATCGGGCGCGCCGGGCCGATTCTCGGCGCGAATGGTGCCGCGATGGGCCTGGACGATCTGGCGGGAGATCGACAGGCCAAGTCCCGAATTCTGGCCGAAGCCTTGCTCGGGCCGATCGGTGTAGAAGCGCTCGAAAATCCGCTCCAGGGCGTGTTCGGGGATGCCCGGGCCCTCGTCCTCGCAGATCATCTCCACCTCGCCGCGGACCCGGCGCAGGACGACACGGACCTTCGCCTCGGTTGGGGAGAACGACCTCGCATTGTCGAGCAGGTTGTTCACGACCTGCCCGAGCCGGCTGTCGTGGCCGATGATCGTGAACGGCGAATCCGGATCCGCGCCGGCGGCCTCGACGTCGAGCTGGATCAGGCAATCCTTCGGGCGTCGCCGCTCGTTCGCCACCGACACGACGGTGGTAAGCAGCCGCCGGAGATCGACGCGCCGGGCCTCCGCGCGCGCGAGTTCCGCGTCGAGGCGGGAGGCGTCGGCGATGTCGCTGATCAGCCGGTCGAGGCGCTTCACGTCGTGCTGGATGATCGCCATCAGCCGGCCGCGGGATTCGTCGGTCTTGGCGAGCGGCAGCGTCTCCACGGCGCTGCGCAGCGAGGTCAGCGGGTTCTTCAGCTCGTGGCTGACATCCGCCGCGAAGCTCTCGATGGCGTCGATCCGCCGGTAGAGCGCCTGGGTCATGTCGCGGAGCGCCCCCGACAGGTGGCCGATCTCGTCGGTGCGCTCGGTGAAGTCCGGAATCTCCTCGCGGGTCTTGATGCCCATGCGGACCTTCTCGGCGGCTTCCGCGAGGCGGCGCACAGGGCCTGCGATGGCGCCGGCGAGCAGGAACGACAGCACCACCATCACGGCCGAAGCCACCAGGAACACCTGCAGCAGGCCGAACCGCTCCGAGGCGATGACGCGGTCGATCGCGTCGCCCTGGGTCGAGATCAGCAGGGCGCCGCGGACCGAGCCGGCCCGGTGGATCGGCACCGCCACCGAGACGGTGGTCTCGCCGAGCTTGTTCCGGCGTACGAGGCTGCCGCGGTTGCCGCCGAGTGCCGCCTGGACCTCCCGCAGCGAATGGCCGTTCACCGGCCCCGTCTCCTCGCTCGTCTCGGTCCGACTGCGGAACAATCCGCCGAGCTTGGCCTGGATCGCCTCGAAGGCGGATTCGAGCATCCCGGGCTTGTGGGCCTTCGGCTCCAGCGGATCGGGCCGGCTCGCATCGCCGCGTTTGAACAGGGTACGGGTGTCGAACAGGAGGCCGCCCTCCTGGTCGTAGACCCGGGCGCGGTTGCCTGTCGGCGTCACGAGACGCGACAGGAGCGGCGCCACTTTCTCGGGGTTGAGCGAGAAGGCGAGCGGCTGCGATTCCTCTTCCGCTGCCTCGCCGGCCTGCTGCTGGAGCAGCTTGTCGGGGTCGATGCGGATCGTGTCGGTATCCACCGAGGCCGAGGCGGCGATCGCCCCCGCGATGATCTCGCCCTGGATGGCGAGACTCTGGATCCGGGCCTGAATCAGCCCCTGGCGAAACTGGTTCAGATAGAGGAACCCGACGAGCAGCGCGATCAGCCCGACGAGGTTGAGGACGACGATGCGGCGCGTCAGGCTCGACGAGGCGCGCTGGCCCACCGCCTCCCAGAGGGTGCGGGGCCAGCCGAGCGGTCGGGATAGAAACTGGGCGAGCGAGGTGCTTGGTCGGGCATCCTCGGTCTGTGCTTCGGTGCGGATGGTCACGCGGCGGATCCCGAAGATCACGCCTCCTTGAACCGGTAACCGACGCCGTAGAGCGTCTCGATCATGTCGAAGCTCTGGTCGGTGACCTTGAACTTCTTCCGCAGCCGCTTGATGTGGCTGTCGATCGTCCGGTCATCGACGTAGACTTGGTCGTCGTAGGCGGCGTCCATCAGGGCATTCCGACTCTTCACGACGCCGGGACGCTGGGCGAGCGCCTGAAGGATCAGGAACTCCGTGACCGTCAGGGTTACCGGCTCGCCCTTCCACGTGCAGGTGTGGCGCTCGGGATCCATCATCAGCGCGCCGCGCTCCAGGGAGCGGGCGGCCACCTCGGCCTCGCCGCGGGGCGTGCTGCCGGGGGCCTCCTTGGCGAAGCGCCGGAGCACCGCCTTCACCCGCTCCACCAGCAGGCGCTGAGAGAACGGCTTATGGATGAAGTCGTCCGCGCCCATCTTGAGACCGAACAGTTCGTCGATCTCCTCGTCCTTCGAGGTCAGAAAGATCACGGGAAGGTCGGATTTCTGCCGCAGGCGTCGGAGAAGCTCCATCCCGTCCATGCGCGGCATCTTGATGTCGAAGATCGCCAGATCGGGCGGCGAATGGCGCAGACCGTCCAGGGCCGAGGCGCCATCCGTGTAGGTCTGGATGCGGTAGCCTTCGGTCTCCAGCGCGATCGACACAGAGGTGAGGATGTTCCGGTCGTCGTCGACGAGGGCGATAGTCGGCATGCGCGGTCCCTGACTAAACGGGCTCAGGCGCGGTCCCGGCTCTTCGCACAGGCCGCGCCACATCCCGGCCCCCGAGGGGCAGACAAAAACGCGAACCGGGCGGTTTCGGCGCAGCCCGGCACGCGCAAAGGGACAGGTGCTTTAGTACGACCGATCGGAAAAAGCGAGCGGCCGTCATAGCTTGGCCGTAACACTCTGGGCGCGTCGGCCCATCTGACGCGGCTTGGACGCCTCGCGCGCGCTGCGCCACGCCGCTAACGTGGCGGCGGAATGCGGCGGCACTTCGAACCGAAAAGGATTCGCGCATGAGCGAGACGGGGGGCGGGACAGGGGACGAGACTCAGGGCGCGACCATCGAGACCGGACCGGGTCCGGGCGGCCCGGCCCGGCCACTGCCGGCCGAGGCGGCGCCGTTCGACGCCATCGGGCTGGCGCGCACCCTGCTGCGCAGCATCCGCTCCGGTGCGCTCGCGACCCTCGATCCGGACGGCACCCCCTTCGCCTCCCTCGTGACCATGGCGACCGACGCGGACGGCAGCCCGCTGATGCTGCTGTCCCGGCTGTCGGCCCATACCCGCAACCTGCTGGCCGATCCGCGCTGCTCGCTGCTGTTTTCGCAAGGGGGCAAGGGTGACCCGCTCGCCCATCCCCGGCTGACGGTGGTCGGCCGCGCCGTGCAGAGTGCCGAGCCGCGGATCCGGGAACGCTTCCTGGCCCGCCACCCGAAGGCCAAGCTCTATGCGGATTTCCCGGATTTCGGCTTCTTCGCCCTCGAACCGGGTGCCGGCCATCTCAACGGCGGCTTCGCCAAGGCCGCGACGCTGACCCGCGACCAGCTGCTCCTCGATCTCGCGGACGCGCAGGCGATCGTGGCCGGCGAGCGCGGCGCTGTGGAGCACATGAACGCCGATCACGCCGACGCCTTGGCGCTCTATGCCGTCGGCGCCGGCGGCGAGGCCGATCTGCCCTGGCGGCTCACCGGCCTGGACCCGGAGGGTCTGGATCTGATCGCGGGCGAGCGCACGATCCGGGTCGTCCATCCGGAGCGCGTCACCGACATGGGTGCGCTGCGCAAAAGTCTCGTTGCCATGGCCGCACAAGCGCGCGCGACCGGTGCGCGCACATGAAGGCGCAAGGACTTCACGATCAGGCATGGCGAAAGGTCGCTGGGTGCCCCATATCGGGCGCATGAGCGACACCCAGACAGATACCTACCCCTTCAGCCTCGATGTGGAACCGGTCGGCGAGAGCGGCTCGCTTTTTCAGTGGAGCATCCGCAAGCACGGCAAGCTGCACCAGCGCTCTGACCGGAAGCATCCGACCGAGGCCAAGGCGCGCTCCCACGGCGAAGCCGAGATCGAGCGCCTGATCCGCGACCGCGGCCGCTGAGCGGACCGGACGGATCCCAGCGACAGACTTGTCCCTGAACCGGGGGCCGGCATGATCCGGCCCCCGTCGTTTTGCCTGTCGGAGCGACCGATCCCATGTCTGGCGTCCTCCCGGGGACGCGCAGCCGGACCCGGAATGGTGGCGCAGGACCTTCGATCCATCTGCGGCTGGCCTCGGACGCTTAGGCCGCGCTTGGCGCCTTCCCGCAGCGCTGCTATCTCGCGCGGGAGCCGATCCATCCGAACACGCCCCGACGTCAGACGGTGCGCGCCGGCGCGCGCCCGAACGGAATGCCGATGACAGCCCCGATCGAATCCATCCGCAACTTCTCGATCGTCGCGCATATCGACCACGGCAAATCGACCTTGGCCGACCGGCTGATCCAGGCCACCGGCACGGTCGCGCTCCGCGACATGAGCGAGCAGATGCTCGACTCGATGGATATCGAGAAGGAGCGGGGCATCACCATCAAGGCGCAGACCGTGCGCCTGGAATACAAGGCGCAGGACGGCAAGGACTACGTCCTGAACCTGATGGACACACCCGGCCACGTCGACTTCGCCTACGAGGTTTCGCGCTCGCTCGCCGCCTGTGAGGGCTCGCTGCTGGTGGTTGACGCCTCGCAGGGCGTCGAGGCGCAGACGCTCGCCAACGTCTACCAGGCGCTCGACGCCAACCACGAGATCGTGCCCGTCCTCAACAAGGTGGATCTGCCGGCCGCCGAGCCGGACCGGGTGAAGGAGCAGATCGAGGAGGTGATCGGCCTCGACGCCTCCGAAGCCGTGCCGATCTCGGCCAAGACCGGGCTCAACATCGAGGCGGTGCTGGAGGCGATCGTCACCCGCCTGCCGGCCCCGAAGGGCAATCGCGACGCGCCCCTGAAGGCGCTCCTCGTGGACAGCTGGTACGACGCTTATCTCGGCGTCGTGGTGCTGGTGCGGATCATCGACGGCACCCTCAAGAAGGGCATGACCATCCGGATGATGGGTGCCGACGCCGTCTACGGCGTCGACCGGATCGGCGTGTTCCGGCCGAAGATGGCCGATATCGACGCGCTGGGCCCGGGCGAGGTCGGCTTCTTCACCGGCTCGATCAAGGAGGTGGCCGACACCCGCGTCGGCGACACGATCACCGAGGACAAGCGCCAGACCACCGAGATGCTGCCGGGCTTCAAGGAGGTCCAGGCGGTGGTGTTCTGCGGCCTGTTCCCGGTGGACGCCGCCGAGTTCGAGAACCTGCGCTCGGCCATGGGCCGGCTCCGGCTCAACGACGCCTCGTTCTCGTACGAGATGGAGAGCTCGGCCGCGCTCGGCTTCGGCTTCCGCTGCGGCTTCCTCGGGCTGTTGCACCTGGAGATCATTCAGGAGCGGCTGGAGCGCGAGTTCAACCTCGACCTGATCTCGACGGCACCGTCGGTGGTCTACCGCCTCAAGATGCGCGATGGCGAGGTCAAGGAATTGCACAACCCGGCCGACATGCCGGACATCATGAAGATCGAGTCGATCGAGGAGCCCTGGATCCGCGCCACGATCCTGACGCCCGACGAGTATCTCGGCGGCGTGCTGAAGCTCTGCCAGGATCGGCGTGGCGTCCAGATCGACCTCAACTACGTCGGCAAGCGCGCCATGGTGGTCTACGACCTGCCGCTGAACGAGGTGGTGTTCGACTTCTACGACCGGCTGAAGTCGATCTCGAAGGGTTACGCCTCCTTCGATTATCATGTGTCGGATTACCGCGAGGGCGACCTCGTGAAGATGTCGATCCTGGTCAATGCCGAGCCGGTCGACGCGCTGTCGATGCTGGTCCACCGCACCCGCGCCGAGTCGCGCGGCCGGGCCATGTGCGAGAAGCTGAAGGACCTGATCCCCCGCCACCTGTTCCAGATCCCCGTCCAGGCGGCGATCGGTGGCAAGATCATCGCCCGCGAGACGATCAAGGCGCTGTCCAAGGACGTCACCGCCAAGTGCTACGGCGGCGACATCTCGCGCAAGCGCAAGCTCTTGGACAAGCAGAAGGAAGGCAAGAAGAAGATGCGCCAGTTCGGGCGCGTCGAGATCCCGCAGGAAGCGTTCATCGCCGCCTTGAAGATGGACGATTGATCCACTCCGCACGGCCCCCTCCCCTGGCCGGAGGAGGGAGAGTCTTGCTGTTCTCAGTTCGGCGGCAGCACGTCGATCTGGATGCCTGCATAGTAAGCCGCCAGATTCGCGATATCGGCGTCCGACAGCTCCTTCGCGACCACGTTCATGATCTCGTTCTGCCGCTTGCCGTCGCGGTACTCGGTGAGAGCCTTCACGAGGTAGGGCTCGACCTGCCCGGCGAGGTTCGGCGCCTCCGGCAGCTTCGAGAGCCCGTCCATGCCGTGGCAGGTCTGGCAGGCGGTCGCGCGCTTCTTGCCCGCGGCCGCGTCGCCGGCCTGGGCCGTGAGCGGGACGAGGGTGGCGGCGAGGAGGAGCAGCGGGCGGATCATCGGGCGGGCTCGGATTGCGCAACGGTACTCTCCTCCCCCTTGTAGGGAGGAGTCGGAGGTGGGGGTGGCGCAGGAAGCACCGCAGCGCCTTACCCGGGCCCACCCCCACCCCCGGTCCCTCCCCGCAAGGGGGAGGGAAGAACCCCCTACTTCTCGTAGGAGATCCGGTAGATCGCCCCGGCGGAATCGTCGGAGACCAGCAGCGAGCCGTCGAGCATCACCGCCACGTCCACCGGGCGGCCGAGATACTCGCCGTCGCCGGTGAGCCAGCCCTCCGCGAACGGCTTGACCGACTCGATCTTTCCGTCGGCCCCGAGCTTGGCGAACATCACCCGGGCGCCCACCGGCTCGGTGCGGTTCCACGAGCCGTGCTCGGCGATGAAGATCCCGCCCTTGTAGGCGGCCGGGAACTGCTTGCCGTTGTAGAAGGTCATGCCGAGATCGGCCGCGTGCGGCGGCAGCTCGGCCTGCGGGGCGACCGCGTCGGCCGGCGGGGTCTGGTCCTTGTACTCGACCGTCCGGACAGAGCCGCCGCCGAACCACGGGAAGCCGAAATTCTCACCCGCCTTGGTGGCGCGGTTCAGCTCGCCCGGCGGCTTGTCGTCGCCCATGCCGTCGACCTGATTGTCGGTGAACCACAGCGACTTGTCGGTGTTGAAGTCCATCCCGACGGAGTTGCGGATGCCGGTCGCGTAGACTTCGCGATTCTTGCCGTCGGCGTCGATGCGGATGATGCCGCCGATGCCGGTCTTCTTGTAGAGGTCCATCTTCTCGGCAGGCGGCACGTTGTAGGGCTGGCCCAGCGCGATGTAGGTCTTGCCGTCCGGCCCGACCCGGCAGACCCGGGCGGTGTGGTTGAAGCTCTCCTCGGAGGCCGGGATCAGCGCGCCCTGCTTGACCAGCACGCCGGCGGCGACGTCGGGGTTCTCGTAGAAGAACTCGGCGGCCGGGAAGGCCAGGACGCGGTTCTGCTCGACCACGGTGAGCACGCCGTCCTTCGAGAAGCAGACGCCGTTCGGGATCTTGAACGTGATGCCCGGCGCGAAGGGGCGCACCTCGTCGGCGACCCGGTCCTTGTCACGGTCGGTGACCGTGTAGATCTTGCTCTTGCGCGTGCCGACGAACAGCACCCCGGCGTTGGGGCCGACCGCGATGGCGCGGGCGTCCGGCACCACGGCGTACAGGTCGATCTTGAAGCCGTCCGGCAGCTTGATCTTCGACAGGTTCTTGCGGATGGCGTCGGCGCGGCGGCCGGTCTGCGGGATCTCCGCGGCGGCCTGGGTGTCCGTGCTGTGGAAGCCCTCGAGCTTCTCGAGGTCGTCGGTCTTGGCCTTGGTCTCGGCAGGGGCCGCACCCTGCGCCAGGGCGGGGAACACCGCCGCCGGCATGGCCACGCCCGCGATGAGCGCGGCGACAAGCAGAGATCGCATCGAAATAATCCTCCCGGCGGCCCTTGGACCAGGGCGTCACCGGGAGGAAACGATAGAGGCGCGGGAGAGACCGGCAAGCGGCGCCGGTGACGCGGCCGGGGCGCTGTCGCGCCTCAGGCGACCTTGCGCGGCACGAGGCGCTCGCTGCCCAGGGCGGCGTCGGCGCCCGACACGCCCGCCTCGGTGTACTCGGCATCCTCGTTGACCCGCCAGACATCGTGCCGGCGCCGGCCGCAGAGGATGTTCTCCACGGTCAGCATCGCGGTCATCATCGCGTGGTCCTGGTTGTTGTACTTGTGCATGCCGTTGCGACCGACGAGGTGCAGGCTCGGGAAATCCCGCTCCAGCTCCCGCCGCACGGTGACGACGTGGCCGGCATATTCCTCATCGTAGACCGGATAGGCCTTGGGCTGGCGGACCACGCAGGCATCGACCACGTCGGCCGGGTCGATCAGCCCGATCTGCCCGATCTCGCGCTTGGCGAGGTCGATCAGCTCGGCGTCGTCGGCGTTCCAGAGGCCGTCGCCCTCGAAGCAGAAATATTCGAGGCCCAGGCAGGTGTGGTCCGCGTCCGGCAGCATCTCGGGCGACCACGAGCGGAAGTTCTGCACTCGGCCGACCTTCACGGAGGGGTCGTGGATGTAGATCCAGTTGTCCGGAAAGTTCTTGTCCGATTTGGCGATGAGCGCCACGGTCAGGAAGTCGCGGTACTTCAGCGCCCGGGCGTTGAAGGTGCTGAGCGGCCGCGGCCGGATCGCATCGACCAGTTCGCGCACCGGCGCCGAGGAGATGACGTTGCGGGCCGTGAAGGTCTCACGGCTGCCATCCGCGCGGCGGGCGGCCACCGTCCAGATACCGGTCCCGGCATCGTAGCTGAGGGAATCGACGCTGCGGTCGAGCTTCAATTGCCCGCCTTGGGCCTGGACCTTGGCGGCGGCTGCCTCCCACATCATGCCGGGACCGCGCCGGGGATAGCGGAACGACTCGATCAGCGTCTTGATCACCGGACCACCCGCCGGGGACCGTTTGCGCAGGCCCAGCGACCGCTTGACTCCGTCTCGGATCGCCGCGCCCAGGTCGAGCCCCTTGATGCGCTGGGCCGCCCAATCGGCCGAGATCGCGTCGCACGACATGCCCCACACCTTCTCGGTGTAGGTCTTGAAGAAGATCGAGAACAGGCGCTCGCCGAACTGGTTGCGGACCCAGGCGTGGAAGGTCTTCGGCTCCTCGACCGGCCGCAGGCGGGCATAGAGGTAGGATGCGACGCAGGCTGCGCTGGTGAAGATGCCGAGGTTGCGCAGCGCCTCGAAGGCCTTGAGCGGGTAGGCGTAGTACCGGCCGCGATAGTAGATCCGCGACAGGCGCGGGCGTTCGATGAAGTCGTTGGGCAGGATCTCGTCCCAGAGATCGACCACGGCCTGGGATTTCGAGAAGAACCGGTGTCCGCCGATATCGAACAGGTAGCCGTTATGCGAGACGGTGCGCGAGATGCCGCCGACCTGTGCCGGATCCCGTTCCAGGACGGTGACGGAGCGCCCCTTCTTCGACAGCAGGTAGGCGGCGGTCAGACCCGCGGGCCCCGCGCCGATCACCAGCGTCTCGGTGTGGTGGCTCATCCCATGCTCCGGCGATTGGTGCGGCGCGCGCCGGACAGGGCGCCGACCGGACGGCAGGATGGGGCGTTGTGGTTAAAGAATCGCTGGTGCCGTGACCGGATCCGCGATCTTCGCCATCCGGCGCGAACAGACGCGTTCGGATGCGCGGCCGGTGCCTTGACCGCACGTTAATCCGACCTGCGCGAGCATGGCGTCGAGGGCATCGACCGCCCGCCCCGGGTGATCCAACCATGCCGGCTCCGGCGCTACCGCTCTCCCGAACGCACGGGCGGATCGATACCCGCACGCTGCTGTGGGTGCTCGCCGCCCTGTGCCTCGCGACGCTGAACGCCCCCCACGCTGTGTGGGAGACGATCCGGCACCTGCGTGTCCCCGATACCGACGACGCCATGCGCCTCGTCGAGGTGCGCGACCTGCTGGCCGGACAAGGCTGGTACGACAATGTCCAATACCGGTTCCTGGCGCCCGCAGGCGTGCCCAGCCACTGGTCGCGTCTCGTGGATGCGCCCATCGCGGGGATGATCCTGGCGCTCGCGCCCCTGACCGGCCGCGCCTTCGCCGAGGGCCTGACGGCCGCCTTCTGGCCGCTGCTGCTGTTCGGCCTCTACGCCGCGATCCTGTATCGTGGCGTCCGGGATAGCTTCGGCGGGCGCGCCGCGCTCCTGGCCCTGGTGGCCGCGACCCAGACCTACGGCGTCACGATCCAGTTCCAGCCCGGCCGGGTCGACCATCACAATGTGCAGATCCTCGCGATTCTCGGTCTCGCATTCTGCATGATCGGCGGAGGTCTCCGCCGCGGTGTGTTTGCCGGCGTGCTGGCTGCCGTCTCGCTGGCGGTCGGGCTCGAGGGCCTGCCCTTCGTCGCGCTGGCCGCCCTGTATCTCGCGGGCGCGTGGTGCCTGCGCGGAAGACCCGCACTCCCGCCATTGGCAGGCTTCGCCCTCGGGCTCGGGACGGTGGCGCCCGCCCTGTTCGCCCTGCAGACGGCACCCGCCCTCTGGGGAGTTCCGCATTGCGATGCGCTCTCGCCACCCTGGCTTTGGCTGACCCTGGGCGGCCTAGTCTTCGCCGCCGGAGCCGCCGCCGCGGGAGACCGGCTCGCGACGATCCGCGCGCGCATCGCGCTCACCGGCGTCGCGGGCGGCGTTCTGCTGGCCGGGTTCGCCGTAGCCGTCCCGGCCTGCCTCGGCGGCCCCTTCCCCGACATGCCGCCGCTCGTGCGGATCCATTGGCTGCTCACGGTCAACGAGATGGCGCCGCTGGCGAAGTTCGTGGCGCGCGGCCAATGGGAGGCTCTGGTTTTCTACCCGGTCGTGATGCTCGCGAGCGTCACAGCCGCGGCGATGGCGTGGCGGGGGCCCGAGCGTCGGGCCTGGTCGGTGGTGGCGCTTTTCCTGTGGCCGGGGCTGATCCTCGGCATCGTCCAGTTCCGCGGCCTCTACATCGTCTCCGGCTTCGTGCCGCTGGTGGCGGGTGTCGGCCTGGATCGGGCTCTGGCGCCCGTCGCCGGCCCGGCGGCCGGTACCCGACGCTGGCCCGTCGCACTCCTCGGCGCCGGGATGATCAGCAGCCTCTGGATGATCCCGGCGCTCCTGGCCGAGACGCTGGCACCCAATCTGCGCACCGCCCCCGATCCGGCCGAGACCGCCGCCTGCCTCAGCGATGCCGCCATACGCCCGCTCGCTTCCCTGCCGGCGGGCACCGTGCTGGCGCCGATCGTTCTGGGGCCGTCGATCCTGCTGCGAACGCCGCACAGCATCGTTGCCGCGCCGTATCATCGGGCGATTCCCGGCCTCACGGCAGCGGTCGAAGGGCTTGGTGGCACCGAGGCTGATCTCGATCGGGTGCTGACGGATTTCCGCGTCCGCTACCTCGTCGCCTGCCCGGCGCGGCCAGCGGACGACCTTCAGACGGAGACGGCGTTCGCCACGCGCCTCGCCCGCGGCGCCGTCCGGAGCGATCGCTTGGTCCCGCTGGACCTGCCCGGGCCCCTCAAGGCGTGGCGGGTGGTCCCCTGAGCGTCAGAGCAATCGGCGATCGAGGCGCATGATCCGGCAGGGCTCGCCCGCCCCCGCGGCCGGCGCGTGCGGTGCGCGGATCAGGAGGGCCTCGGATCGCCCCAGCACGGCGAGCATCGAGGAATCCTGGCGCCGTTCGGCGGTGGCGACCGGCAGCCGGCCCGGCTCGAGGGCGAGGCTCGCCCGCATGTAGTCGGCGCGGCCGTCATTGGCCGGGAGATCGTGGCCGAGCGTCGCCGGCTCACTCCGGTCGGCGCCCGCCTGTGGATCGCCCTGGAGCGCGCGGATGGCCGGAACGACGAAGAGCAGTCCGCAGACGATCGACGAGACCGGATTGCCCGGCAATCCGATCACCAGCATGTCGCCGAGGCGGCCGTGCATCAGAGGCTTGCCCGGTCGGAGGGCGACCCGCCAGAAGCCGAGTTCCAGTCCCTCCTTCGCGAGCGCGGCCTGAACCAGGTCGTGGTCGCCGACGGAGGCGCCTCCAAGGGTGATGAGCAGGTCGGCCCGCGCCTCGCGGGCCCGACGGAACGCATCCGCCAGGGCGGCGTGATCGTCGGCGGCGATCCCGAGATCGATGATGTCGGCGCCCGCCTCCGCGGCGAGGGCCCCGAGCGCGAGGCTGTTCGAGGCGACGATCTGGTCCCAGGCGGGCGCCGCACCCGGCTCCACCAATTCGTCACCGGTGGCAAGGATCGCGACGCGCGGCCGGCGCCGGACGGAGAGGCGCGGATGGCCGGCCGCCGCGGCCAACGCCAGACGGCGGGCGTCGAGGCTCATGCCGGCCGCGATCAGGGTCTCGCCCGCGGCGAAATCGAGGCCGGCCCGGCGGATGAACCGCGTCGGCTCCACCGGCTCCAGGACACGCACAAATTCCGCATCCGCCGACGCGTTCTCCTGGATCAGGATCGCGTCCGCGCCCTCCGGGACCGGTGCACCGGTGAAGATCCGCACCGTCTCGCCCGCGCCTATCCGGCCCGAGAAACCGTGGCCGGCCGCGCTGGTGCCGATCAGCCGCAGGGTCGCCCCGGCCTGCGCGGCGTCGGCACTGCGTACGGCGTAGCCGTCCATGGCCGAGGCTGGGAACGGCGGCTGGGTGCGCGAGGCGACGACGTCCGCGGCGAGCGTCCGGCCGGCGGCCTGTGACAGCGGGACGGTCTCGGGCTCCACCGGCGCGGCGACGCTCGCGAGCACGCGCGCCAGCGCCTCGGCGACCGGGATCAGGTCATTCATGCCGTCGGGGCCCGGTACGCGCCCGAGCGGCCGCCATCCTTGGCGGTCAGGCGGATGCCCTCGATCCGCATGCCGCGATCGACAGCCTTCACCATATCGTAGACCGTCAGGCAGGCCACCGAGACAGCGGTCAGGGCCTCCATCTCGACGCCGGTCGGGCCCTGAACCCGGACCTCGGCGGCGATGCGCAGGCCGGGCAGCGTATCGTCGGGCTCGCACTCGACCCGGACCTTCGACAGAAGCAGCGGATGGCAGAGGGGGATCAGCTCATGGGTGCGCTTGGCCGCCATGATCCCGGCGAGCCGCGCCGTGCCGATCACGTCGCCCTTCTTGGCGTCGCCCTCGCGGATCAGCGCCAGGGTCTCGGGCTTCATCACGATCTGGCCTTCCGCCCGGGCGGTCCGGTCGGTGGCGGGCTTGTCGGTGACGTCGACCATGTTGGCCGCGCCGCTGGTGTCGAGATGGGTCAGCGTCGAACCCGGCCGCATCGCTTATGCCTTCTTCCGCGGCTTGCCGCCCTTGGCCTCCGCATCCCCGAACAGCAAGGTGCGGGCCGCCTTCGTGACGTCCGGCTGCCGCATCAGGCTCTCGCCGACGAGCACCACGCCGAGGCCGTTGTCCCGGAGACGTACCACGTCGGCATGGTCGCCGATCCCGCTCTCGGCCACGGCAATGCGGTCCGCCGGAATGCCCGGTGCGAGCCGGATCGCGGTCTCGAACGAAACCTCGAAGGTCTTGAGGTTGCGGTTGTTGATGCCGATCAGCGCCGTACCGAGCGGGATCGCTCGGGTCAGTTCGGCCGCATCATGCACTTCGACCAGAACGTCCATCCCGAGGAGATGCGCCGTCTCCACCAGGGCCACGGCCTCGTCGTCGTCGAGGCAGGCCATGATGACGAGGATGCAGTCGGCGCCCCAGGCCCGCGCCTCGTAGACCTGATAGGGCTCGAACAGGAAATCCTTGCGCAGCACCGGAAGCCCACAGGCCCCACGCGCCGCCGTCAGGTATTCGGGCCGGCCCTGGAACGAGGGCTCGTCGGTGAGCACCGACAGGCATGTTGCGCCTCCGGCCTCGTAGGCGGCGGCCAGGGTGGCCGGATCGAAATCGGCGCGGATCAGGCCCTTCGAGGGCGAGGCCTTCTTCACCTCGGCGATCAGCGCCGGGCGGTCCTCGGCGAGGTGGGCGCGGATCGCCGCCGCGAAGCCGCGCACCGGCTCCGCCTGCGCAACCCGACGCTCCAGCTTGGCGAGCGGCACGCGCAGCTTCGCCTCGGCGATCTCGCGGCGCTTGTAGGCCTCGATCCGGGCGAGGACGTTCGGCCGCTCGGGCGGCGTTCCGGCGCCGGTCTCCTGGGTCGCCTCATGCGTCAGCGAGCTCATCGGCCCTCCTGCCCGTTGGAGTGGTCGTTCGAAGCCCGGACAAGGCGGGCGAGCGTCGCCCGGGCAGCCCCGGAATCCACCGCATCCTGCGCCCTGGCGACCCCGTCCGCCAGAGCCTGTGCGGCTCCCGCGACGACGAGTGCAGCCCCCGCATTGAGAACCGCGATGTCCCGATAGGCGTTGCGGGCGCCAGCCAGAACGGCCTCGAGCGCCCGTGCATTGTCGGCGGGATCGCCCCCGCGCAGTTCCTCGGGCGCGCGCAGCGTCAGCCCGAATTCCTGCGGATCGATAGTGAAGCGGGACAGCCTGCCGTCATCGAGGACGACCACCCGCGTCGGGCCGGTGACGGTGATCTCGTCGAGCCCGTCGGAACCGTGGACGGTCCAGACCCGACGGCTGCCGAGTTCCGCGAGGACGC
>Ga0316228_1001062_pt1 | contig 31144 bp, 26 predicted proteins | sample TBH18021metaG_FD_206005 | JGI IMG/M metagenome (GOLD analysis project Ga0316228, IMG submission 206005) | Freshwater microbial communities from Trout Bog Lake, Wisconsin, USA - TBH18021 | ecosystem: Environmental > Aquatic > Freshwater > Lake > Hypolimnion/Profundal zone | place: USA: Wisconsin... | reverse complement strand
CTGGCAAGTGGGTGACGCCGGGCATCGTAGCGGGCTTTTCGCGGCTCGGGCTGACCGATGTCGACGGGGTCGATCAGGCCACCGACATCAGCAGCGACGGTCCGTTCAGCGCCGCGCTCGACATCGCCCCGGCGATCAACCCCAATGCCCAGCCGGTCGCGGTCAACCGCGCCGACGGCGTCACTCGCGCGATCGTCGCGCCCGGGGTGGGCAAGAGCATCTTCGCCGGGCAGGGCGCGCTCATCGACACCGCGGTCGACATGGACCCGGTCACCCGGCCGCGGCTGTTCCAATATGTCGAGCTGGGCGAGCAGGGGGCCGAGCAGGCGGGCGGTTCGCGCGCCGCCGCGCATGTGCTGCTCCGCAACGCGCTGCGCGAAGCTTCCGAACTCGGACGCGGGCTGCCTGCCGCCGCGACCCGCACGCCAGCCGAACCGGACAGCCAGCCGGTCGTCCGCAATCCCAACGAATCGCGGCTCTACGATGCGCGCCGAAGCCAGGACGTGCTGCTCACCCGCTTCGACGCGGCCGCGCTGGTACCCGTGCTGCAGGGCCGGCAGATCCTGATGATCCATGCCGAGCGCGCGGCCGACATTCGGCAGGTGATCGCGCTCGGGCGGGAATTCCCGCGCCTCAAGCTCGTGCTGGTCGGCGCGGACGAAGGCTGGACGGTCGCCCCCGAACTCGCGCGCAGCGGCATTCCGGTGATCGCCTCGGCGCTGTCGGACCTGCCCGCCGCCTTCGAGACGATCGCCGCGACCCAGAGTAACATCGGCCGTCTGCGCGCCGCCGGAGTGAAGGTCGCGATCGGGACGATCAACGACGACGACACCCGCATGGCGTTCCGCGCCCGCGAATATGCCGGCAACCTCGTCGCGCTGGCCAAATTGCCCGGCGCTGCCGGTCTTAGCTGGGGCGAGGCGCTGGCGCTGGTCACCAGTCGCCCCGCCGAAGCGGTCGGGCTCGGGAACGAGTTCGGCAGCCTTCAGCCCGGACGGCGCGGGGACGTGGTCATCTGGTCGGCCGATCCGCTCGACAATATGGCCGCCGCCGAGACAGTCCTGATCGACGGGGTTGAGCAACCGCTCGTGACCCGTCAGACCCGCCTTCGCGAACGCTATCAGGATCTCACCCCGGGCGTCCTTCCGCCCGCTTACCGGAGGTAGCACGTCATGGGACCGGTCATCCTCTTCGCGGTCCTGTTCGTCGGCACCCATCTCCTGATGTCCCATCCGCTGCGCGAGCCGCTCGTGCAGCGGCTGGGACCGCGCGGCTTCACCGCCGCCTACAGCGCCGTCTCCTTCGCCACCTTCATTCCCCTGGTGTTCGCCAGGCGCAGCGCCAGCAGCGAAAACTGGCTGTGGCAGCCCTCGCCGGGTCTGTGGGACGGCGCGGCGCTGTTGATGCTGTTCGCGTCGATCCTGCTCGCCGGCTCTTTCGTGAAGAACCCCGCGATGGAGACGATGACCAATCCCTCGGCGCCAATCCCTTCGCCGCACGGCGTCTTCCGCATCACCCGGCACCCGATGATGTGGAGCTTCGCCATCTGGGGCGTGGTCCACCTCGCCGTTCACCCGCAGCCATCGGCAATGGTCGTCGCGCTTGCCATCCTCAGCCTGGCGCTGGTCGGCGCCGCCGGCCAGGACGCGAAAAAGGAAAAGCTGCTCGGCGACCGCTGGGCCGAATGGGAGGCCAAGACCAGTTACCTCCCCTTCGGTCGCGGCCTTGCCGGACCGGGCTGGCCCGCGCTCGTCGGCGGCCTCCTCATCTTCCTCGCCGCCACCTGGCTCCACCCGATCCCTGTCGGCATCTGGCGCTGGATAGGGTGAAGCAGGCGGGGTAGGGGCGTGGAATGACCCGCAAATATTTCGGCACCGACGGCATCCGCGGCCTCACCAACTCAATCCCGATGACCGTCGAGATCGCCCTCAAGGTCGGCCAGGCCGCCGGCGCCCGCTTCCTGCGCGGCGACCACCGCCACCGCGTCGTGATCGGCAAGGACACCCGCCTGTCGGGCTACATGATGGAATCGGCACTCGTCGCGGGTTTCACCAGCGTCGGAATGGATGTCGTGCTGCTCGGCCCGATGCCGACTCCTGCGGTCGCCATGCTCACCCGCTCGATGCGCGCCGATCTCGGCGTGATGATCTCGGCCAGCCACAATCCCTTCGCCGACAACGGCATCAAGCTGTTCGGCCCCGACGGCTACAAGCTCAGCGACGAGGATGAGCTCGAGATCGAGGCGATGCTCGAGGCCGACCCGATCCGCGCCCAGCCGCAGGCGATCGGCCGTGCCAAGCGGATCGACGATGCGCGCGGCCGCTACGTCCATTTCGCCAAGAACACTTTCCCGGAGGATCTCCGCCTCGACGGGCTCAAGATCGTCGTCGATTGCGCCAATGGCGCGGCCTATCACGTCGCCCCCGATGCGCTGTGGGAGCTTGGCGCCGACGTTATTCCCCTGGGCGTCTCGCCCAACGGCACCAACATCAACGATGCCTGCGGCTCGACCCACCCGCAACTCCTCCAGGAGACGGTGGTCGCCAGCGGCGCCGATATCGGTCTCGCGCTCGACGGCGACGCCGACCGGCTGATCATCGTCGATGAAACCGGCAAGGTGATCGACGGCGACCAGCTGATGGCGCTAATTGCGCTCGACCAGCATCGCCGCGGCCAGCTCAAAGGCGGTGCGGTCGTGGCGACCGTGATGAGCAACCTCGGGCTCGAGCGCAAACTCGAGGCGGAAGGCCTGCGCCTTGACCGGACCAAGGTCGGCGACCGTTACGTGCTTGAGGCGATGCGCGCGACCGGCTGCAACGTCGGGGGCGAGCAGTCGGGGCACATCATCCTCACCGATCACAGCACCACCGGCGACGGCCTCGTCGCTGGCCTCCAGATCCTCGCCGCGATGGTTGGGCAGGGGAAGCCGGCGAGCGAACTCCTCAATCAGTTCGAGCCCGTCCCCCAGTTGCTCAAGAATGTCCGCTACAAAGCGGGCGCGCCGCTCGAGGACGTCCGGGTCAAGGCGGTCATTGCCGAGGCGGAGGCCGAGCTCGCCGGCCGCGGCCGCCTCGTCATCCGCAAGTCGGGGACCGAGCCGCTGATCCGCGTCATGGCCGAAGGCGACGACGAGGCGCAGGTCCATGCCGTGGTCGACCGCATCTGCGACACGGTGCGCGACGCGGCTGCTTAACGAACTGTTCGCCCTTTTCTGGCAGGCGGGACGCGCATGACTAGCAAGACCCCCCGCATCCTGATCATCGCGGGCTCCGACAGTGGGGGCGGGGCGGGGATTCAGGCCGACATCAAGACCGTCACCATGCTCGGCGGCCACGCGATGACCGCGATCACCGCGATCACCGCGCAGAACACGCTGGGCGTGACCGCCGTCCATCCGGTCCCGGCCGAGATCGTCCTCGCGCAGATCGATGCGGTGATCGACGATCTCGGGGTCGATGCGATCAAGATCGGGATGATTGGCTCGGGCTTCACCGCCCACGTCGTCGCCGACCGGCTCGAGCAGCTCGAGCCGCGCGTGCCGATCGTCTTCGATCCGGTGATGATCGCGACCAGCGGCGCGGCGCTCGCCGACGACAGCACCATCGCCGCCTTCAACCGGCTGATGGACATCGCCACCATCTCGACTCCCAACCTGCCCGAGTTACAGCGGCTGACCGGCAAGGAAGACCCGGTCGAAGCCGCGCTGGCGCTGGTCGGCGCGCACGGCTGCGCGGTGATGATCAAGGGCGGTCATGACGAGGGCGACGCGCTCGCCGACGCGCTCATCGAGGAAGACAATATCACCAGCTGGCAGGGCAGCCGGATCGACACCCCGCATACCCACGGCACCGGTTGCACGCTCGCCAGCGCGATCGCGGTCGGGCTCGCCGAGGGCAAGGACCTCGCCGGGGCGATCGCCACCGCGCGCGAATTCGTCCGCATGGCGCTCTACGAGGCGCCGGGGCTGGGGCAGGGCGCCGGTCCGATGGGACACCACAAGGTCCGCCTCGACGTCGGCGGCGGTCCGCGCCTCAATCAGGTCACACTGACCGGCAAGGATTATGCGAAATCCGTCGCCTTCTACGCGCGGCTCGGCCTTCGCCAGATCGTCGGCAGCCCCGAGAACGGCTATGCCCGCTTCGAAAGCTGGGGCGGGGGCACCCTCTCGATCCAGATCGACCCCGAGGAAGAGATGGGGCCGACCACCGCCATCTACCTCGAATGCGACGACCTCGACGCCCGCGTCGAACAGCTCGCCCGGCAAGGCCTGCCGTTCGAGCACGGCCCGCGCAACCAGCCCTGGATGTGGCGCGAGGCGCGGCTGCGCGATCCGTCGGGCAACATCGTCTTCCTCTACAAGGCCGGGGAGCATCGCCGCTATCCGCCATGGCGAATGGAAGCGGCTGAAACTTCAGCGAAAAGCGACGAGCCGAGCGCCGAGCCCGTATTCGACTCTTTCGAGGTCAAGCGCGCCGTCCTACCCTAGGGGCCGTGGCCCGACCCTGTTTCAAGCTCGAACGTGATCATCCCATGCCGCTGGCCGGCGTGGACGAAGCCGGCTGCGCGCCGCTCGCCGGCCCCGTCGTCGCGGCGGCGGTGATCCTCGATCGCGAGCGCTTCCCGCGCGGGATCGATGACAGCAAGAAGCTCGACCTCGCAACGCGCGAGGCGATCCACGCCAAGCTGATGTTCCAGGCGCGCTGCGGCGTCGGCATCTGCTCGGTCGAGGAGATCGACTGCCTGAACATCTACTGGGCGCGGATGCTCGCGATGATCCGCGCGGTCGAAGCGCTCGGGATCGATCCGGCGATGGTCATGGTCGACGGCAATCGCGCTCCGCGCTGGACCCGCCCGAGCGTCGCGGTGGTGGCCGGCGACGCCAGATGCCGCTCGATCGCCGCCGCCTCGATCGTCGCCAAGGTCACCCGCGACCGGATCATGGCCGAGCATGCCCGCGAGCATCCCGGCTACGGGTGGGAGACCAACCGCGGCTATCCCACGCCCGATCATCGCCGGGCGCTCCGCGACCGCGGACCAACCCCGCTCCACCGCCGCAGCTTCGCGCTGGTCCGCCAAGCGGTCGCGCTGCACGAGACACCCTTCGCCCTCGCCGCCGAATAAAGCGAACGGCCGAGTCCTGAGCGCCACACCACAGCCGCTTGAGTCCGCACGCGGCCTCCGGACTCAATATCTTGTGTCGCCTCGTTGCGGACTCGTTCCGTTCCCGCCGCAGCGAAAGCACCGTTAACCCTTTCCAAGTTGACCGCGAGTCCGGCTGGACTCACCCTGTGGTTCAACACGGGGGTGACCACATGAATCTCGTTCTGCCAGTCCGGCCAGCCAGCGAACACGTGCGCTCGGCGCCCGTCTTCGACGACGGCCAGATCATCCAGGGCGACTGCATCGACGAGCTCAAGAAGCTCCCCGCCAAGTCGGTCGACATGATCTTCGCCGACCCGCCCTACAATCTCCAGCTCGGCGGCGACCTGTTCCGGCCCGAGGGCGGGCGGGTCGATGCGGTCGACAATGAGTGGGATCAGTTCGCCAGTTTCGCTGCCTACGATTCCTTCACCCGCGCTTGGCTGGCCGAGGCGCGCCGGGTGCTCAAGGACGACGGCACGCTGTGGGTGATCGGCAGCTATCACAACATCTTCCGGGTCGGCACCGCGCTGCAGGACCTCGGCTACTGGGTCCTCAACGACATCGTCTGGCGCAAGGCCAACCCGATGCCCAATTTCCGCGGCACGCGCTTCACCAACGCGCACGAGACCTTGATCTGGTGCGCCAAGGATGCCGACGCCAAATACACCTTCAACTATCGCGCGATGAAGGCGCTCAACGACGATCTGCAGATGCGCTCCGACTGGCTGCTGCCGATCTGCTCGGGCTCGGAGCGGCTGAAGGACGGCGGCGGGCACAAGGCCCATCCGACCCAGAAGCCCGAAAGCCTGCTCTACCGCGTGCTGCTCGCCTGCACTAAGCCCGGTGACACCGTCCTCGATCCCTTCTTTGGCACCGGCACCACCGGCGCCGTCGCCCGGCGACTGGGGCGACGGTGGTTCGGGATCGAGCGCGAGGACAGCTATGTCGCGGTCGCCCGCGAACGAATTCACGCCACCCTACCGCTCGACGAGAGCGCGATGGAGACTGTTCCCGACAAGCGCAGCCAGCCGCGCGTCGCCTTCGGGCTGCTGGTCGAGAGCGGCCTCGTCACGCCCGGCACTATGCTCAGCGACTCCAAGCGCCGCTGGACCGCCGCGGTCCGCGCCGACGGCTCGCTGTCCTGCGGCCCCCACACCGGCTCGATCCACAAGGTTGGTGCCGGCCTCAACAAGGCGCCGAGCTGCAACGGCTGGACCTTCTGGCACGTCGAACGACAGGGTCGCCTCGTTCCCCTCGACACCCTCCGCCAAGAGCATCTGGCAGGGCTGGAGTAATCACTTCGTCATTGCGAGCGTAGCGAAGCAATCCATTGTTTGCGCTTTGAACCTGCCGATGGATTGCTTCGTCGCCTCACGCCTCGCAATGACGGTTGAGCCATGACCCAGACTATTCTCCGCCCCACCGCTTTCGTCGACGCGCCTTTCGGTCACGACGGCAAGGTCGCCCGGCTCGCCGGAGGCATGCTGTGGTTCTCGGCGCTCGAATTGATCCCCGTCGAAGGCGGCCCCGCCGAGCTCATCCCGGTCGCTGACATTGAGCGCCATCTTGGCGACTACACCGCCCCGCAATGGGCGGCGCTCACCGCCACGCGCCCACCGCTAGAGCTGGGTGATCGCACCATCCGCCTCGATCAGCCGCAGGTCGTTGGCATTCTCAACGTCACCCCCGACAGTTTCTCCGATGGCGGCAAGCACGCCGACACCGGAGCGGCAACGGACGCCGGCTTCACCATGGCCGAGCAGGGGGCGGCGATCGTCGACGTCGGCGGCGAGAGTACCCGCCCCGGCGCCAAGCCCGTCTGGGAAGGCGACGAGATCGGCCGCATCGAGCCCGTCATTCGCGCGCTCGCCGCCGGCGGGGTGGCGGTCTCGGCTGACACCCGCAAGGCGATCGCGATGGAAGCCGCGCTCGCCGCCGGTGCGCGCCTCGTCAACGATGTCTCGGCGCTGACCTGGGACCACCGCGCCGCCGAAGTGGTCGCCGCCGCGAAGGCGCCGGTCGTCCTCATGCACCACCAGGGCCGGCCCGAGACGATGCAGGACAATCCGTCCTATCCGCGTGGCGCGCTGGTCGAGGTCTGGCTCTGGCTCGCCGAACGCATCGCTGCCGCCGAAGCCGCCGGAATCGCTCGCGCCAGCATCATCGTCGATCCCGGCATCGGCTTCGGCAAGAGCGTCGCGCACAATCTCGAGCTGATGAACGGCCTTGCCGCCTTCCACGGCCTCGGTTGCCCGTTGATGATCGGCACCAGCCGCAAGCGCACGGTCGGCGCGCTGCACAACGAGGCGTCCGCGGACCGCCGGCTCGGCGGCAGCATCGCCTTCGCGATCAAGGCGGCGGAGCAGGGCGCGCAGCTTCACCGAGTCCACGACGTGTTCGAGACCGTCCAGGCGCTGCGCATCTGGCGCGGTCTTCATGACCAGGCGCTCACCCCGCGCCGCTAAACATTGCTGCAAAAAGCAAACGCCCGGATCTCGGTGTCGAGACCCGGGCGTCCGCGTGACGATTGCTCGTCAGCCCCCTTTGGAGTGTTGCCTGCCCACCGGACGGCCCCTGACCGCCCCGGCAGCCTCCCGGACAGTCCCGCTCAAGAGCTGGACCACCCGCTTGGTGAGGGGAAGCTGATCGAAGTCAGGCCGCTTGTCACGACGCAATTCTTCCAAGTGGCGCATTTGCGTGACGCTTGTGGCGAACCTGCCACATCGTCCCGCCGCATTGCCTGTTCAGCTTGCCGCCTTTAGGAGCGCGCCATGCGTTTCTCTCAAGCCTTTCTGCCCGTTCTCAAGGAGAGCCCCTCCGACGCCCAGATCGTCAGCCACAAGCTGATGCTGCGCGCCGGTCTGGTCCGCCAGACCGCCGCCGGCATCTACGCCTGGCTCCCGCTCGGCTTTCGCGTGCTCCAGAAGATCGAGCAGATCGTCCGCGAGGAGCAGGACCGCGCCGGCGCGATCGAGTTGCTGATGCCGACCCTCCAGTCGGCCGACCTGTGGCGCGAGAGCGGGCGCTATGACGCTTACGGGCCCGAGATGCTGCGCATCCGTGATCGCCACGAGCGCGAGATCCTCTACGGTCCGACCAACGAGGAGATGATCACCGCGCTGTTCCGCGACGAGACCCGCTCGTACCGCGACCTGCCGCGCACGCTCTACCACATCCAGTGGAAGTTCCGGGACGAGGTCCGTCCGCGCTTCGGCGTGATGCGCGGCCGCGAATTCCTGATGAAGGACGCCTACAGCTTCGACCTCGACGAAGCGGGCGCACGCTTGAGCTATTACCGCCAGATGCTGGCCTATCTGCGAACCTTCCAGCGGCTTGGCATTCAGGCCGTTCCGATGCGCGCCGCCAACGGCCCGATCGGCGGAGACCTCTCACACGAATTCATCGTCCTCGCGCCCACCGGCGAGAGCGAGGTCTTCTACGATGCGGCCTATGACGAGTTCGATTGGAGCCAGGCGGACTTGGGCTATGCCGACGAGGCCGGGCTCCAAGGCCTGTTCGACCGCGTCAACACGACCTACGCCGCGACCGACGAGACCCACGAGGAAGGCCGCTGGCAGAAGGTCGCCGCCGATCGCCAGCGCACCGGCCGCGGGATCGAAGTCGGGCACATCTTCTATTTCGGCACCAAGTACAGCGAGGCGATGAACCTCAAGGTGACCGGCAAGGACGGCGAGACGGTCGTTCCCCACATGGGCAGCTACGGCGTGGGCGTCTCGCGCCTCGTCGGCGCGATCATCGAGGCGAGCCACGATGAGGCAGGCATCATCTGGCCCGACAGCATCGCGCCCTGGAAGGTCGGTCTCGTCACCATGCGCGGCGACGATTCCGCCAGCATGGCTGCCGCCGGCGACCTCTATGACAAGCTTACCGCCGCCGGGGTCGAGACGCTCTACGACGACCGCGACGAGCGGGGTGGGGCCAAGCTTGCGACCATGGACCTCATCGGTCTGCCCAAGCAGGTGATCATGGGCCCGCGCGGTCTTGCCGCGGGCACCGTCGAGCTCAAGGATCGCCGAACCGGAGAGAAGCAGGAGATCAGTCTCGAGAGCGCGTTCGCGCACTTGAGCTCGTCATGCTGAACTTGTTTCAGCATCCAGCCCGTCAGCAGCAGCCGGCGCGCGTAAAAAGCTGGACCCTGAAACAAGTTCAGGGTGACGGCCTGTTGGGTCCGTCATGATCCTCAACCGCTACGAGCGTACCATCGCCAAGCGTTACCTTCTCCCCGGCAAGGGTGAGGGGTTCATCTTCCTCGTCGCCTCGATCAGCCTCGGCGCGGTCGCGCTCGGGGTCGCCGCGCTAATCATCGTGATGAGCGTGATGAACGGCTTCCGGGCCGAGCTGTTTGACAAGATCGTCGGCCTCAACGGTCATGCAATCGTCCAGGGCTACGAAGGGAAGCTTGGCGACTGGCAGCGCATCGCCACCCAGGCGCGCACGATCCCCGGCGTCACCTCGGCGCTGCCGCTGGTCGAGCAGCCGCTGATGGCCAGCGCCAACGGCCGCGTCGAAGGCGTCATGGTCCGCGGCGCGCGCCGCCAGGACATTCTCGCCAATCCGACCCTCACCAAGAACGTCAAGTCGGGCGACCTTCGCCTGCTTCAGCCTGGCTCGAACAAGATCGCGCTCGGCACCCGCCTCGCCGAGCAGCTCGGCGCCTATCCCGGGAGCGAGATCAGCCTGATCAGCCCCGAAGGCCGCGCCACCCCCGTCGGCACCGTGCCCAGGATCGTCAGCTACACCGTCGTCGCGACCTTCGAGGTCGGCGTCTACGACTATGACAACAGCTATGTGATCATGCCGATTGAGGATGCGCAGAACCTGCTCATGCTCGGCGACAATGCGCAGATGGTCGAGGTGATGGTCACCAACCCCGACAAGATCCAGCCGCAGGTCGGCGCGCTTCAACGGATCGTCGGCCCGCAAGGCCGCGTGGTCGACTGGCGCAACATGAACGCCGCTCTGTTCGAGGCTCTTGAGGTCGAGCGGGTGGCGATGTTCGTCGTCCTCTCGCTGATCATCCTCGTCGCGGTGTTCAACATCCTGTCCTCGCTGATCATGCTGGTCCGTGCCAAGACCCGCGACATCGCCATCCTGCGCACCATGGGCGCAAGCCGGCGCAGCATGATGAAGGTGTTCGTCACCGTCGGCACCACCATCGGGACGCTGGGCATCCTCCTCGGGATCATCATCGGCGCCATCTTCCTCTTCTTCCGCCAGTCGGTGGTGAATGCGATCCAGCTCCTGACCGGCCAGAATCTGTGGGATCCGTCGGTCCGCTTCCTGTCCGAGCTGCCGAGCAAATCCGATCCGGTCGAAATCGCGGCGATCATCATCCTCGCGCTCCTGCTCAGCTTCCTCTCGACGCTCTACCCCGCGTGGAAGGCGGCCAGCACCGATCCCGTCCAGGTTCTCCGCTATGAGTGAGCCCGTCCTCGCCACCCGCGATCTCAAGCGCTCGTTCACGCAAGGGGAAACGACGATCGAGGTGCTGCGCGGGGTCGACCTGGCGATCATGCCCGGTGAGATCGTCGCGCTGCTCGGCCCCTCGGGCTCGGGCAAGTCGACCTTGCTGCAGGCGGTCGGGCTGCTCGAAGGCGGGTTCGACGGTTCGATCCGCATCGCCGGCAAAGAAGCCAGCACCCTCGATGAAGGCGGTCGCACCGATCTTCGCCGTGATGCGCTCGGCTTCGTCTACCAGTTCCATCACCTGCTGCCTGACTTCACCGCGATCGAGAACGTCCTCCTGCCGCAGCTCATTCACGGCGCCGAGCCCGCCGCCGCCAAGGCCCGCGCCGAGGAATTGCTGACGACCCTTCGCCTTGGCCACCGCCTCGACCATCGCCCGTCCAAGCTGTCGGGCGGCGAGCAGCAGCGGGTCGCGGTCGCCCGCGCCCTCGCCAACCGCCCGCCGCTGGTGCTAGCCGATGAGCCCACCGGCAACCTCGACGAGGTGACCGCTGACGTGGTGTTCGCGGAATTCGTCAATCTCGTGCGCGGGGAGGGGAGCGCCGCGCTCGTCGCCACCCACAATGAGCGGCTCGCCGCGCGCATGGACCGCGTCGTCCGACTGCACGAAGGATTGCTGGCATGAGCGAGATCACCACGCTGCCGATCAAGGCCGCCAATGGGAGCGAGACCAGTCTCGCGGGCTTCGACGGCAAGGTCCTGCTGATCGTCAATGTCGCGTCGAAGTGCGGCTTCACCCCGCAATATGCCGGGCTCCAGGCGCTGCAGGACCAATTCGCCGCCCGCGGCTTCTCGGTGCTCGGTTTCCCCTGCAACCAGTTCGGCGCGCAGGAGCCCGGCGACAGCGCGGAGATCGCCAATTTCTGTAGCCTGACCTACGACGTGAGCTTCCCGATCTTTGCCAAGATCGACGTCAACGGCGACGATACCGCGCCGCTCTACCGCTATCTCAAGCATCAAGCCCCAGGGCTGCTCGGCAGCGAGGGGATCAAGTGGAACTTCACCAAGTTCCTCGTCGACCGCTCGGGCAAGGTGGTGAAGCGCTACGCACCCCAGACCAAGCCCGAGGACATCGCGTCCGACATCGAGGCGCTGCTCTAGCGCCTGCCACCCTTTGCCCGTTGGGACGTTGCATTGCCCATGTCCAGCCGTCCCCCCGAGCCGCCGTTCGATCCCGATGATCGTTGGAATGACGACGTCGATCGCCCGTACCGACGCAGTTCGCGGGGCGGTCGCGCCGATCAGCATGAAGCGACGGTGGCGGTCGGTCGTCGGCGCCCACCGCTGTGGATGATCCTCGGCGGGCTGGTCGCGCTCGTCCTGCTTATCCTCTTCGCGGTCAACCTCACCCGCGGCGGCCCCGGCCAGGATCGGCTCGACAACAACGGCACTGCGTCGAACGAAGGCGCTAGCGGCAATGCGACGGCCGCCGCCGCTGCCGATCCGGCGGCGCGGTGCGCCACTCGCCAGACCTACAACCTCGTCAAGGCCGAGCTCTTTCGTCAGGCCGCCGCGACCCGTGGCAGCGATCAGGCGACCTTCGACCGGCTCGCCAATTACGCCACCCTGCGGATGGATTCGCCGGTCCTGAAGCGGCAGGACCAGGGTCTCGGCACGATTGTCTGCTCGGGCCGCGCCGCGATCGACCTGCCCCCGGGCGTCGTCGTCGCGGGTGGCCGGACGAGCCTGTCGGCGCAGCTCGACTATGCGCTTCAGCCTGCCGCCGACAATCGCGGGACCGTGGTCACGCTGGCTGGCGCCGACCCGATCACGATTCCCCTTGCCACCGCGGCCCGCGCAACCGAGCAGACAGCGACGGACACCAACGCGGTCGAGGCCGGCGCCGCGCCTACGGACGGATCGGCTCCGGCGACTGATCAGACCCCGGCCGCTCCGGGCCCCATCGCGCCGTCGCCGCAACCCATTCCGGTCCCACGGGCGCCGACCCCGCCGCCGGCCCCAACGCCCGATCGGGCGAGCGCCGATCCTGGATTTAATTGTCGCTACGCCCGCACGCGCGGAGAGATCGCGGTCTGCGGTGACGACGGGCTCGCGCTGCTCGATCGCCGAATGACCAGCATCTACGTCGATGCGCTGCGCAATTCCTCGCCGGGCCAGAACGCCCTGCTTCACCAGACGCGTGATCGTTTCCTCGCCTTCCGCGACCGGTGCGGCAATAACTCTTGCATCGCTGGCGCCTATCGCGACCGGATCCGCGAGATCAGCGACATCATGGCGGGTCGTTGGCAGCCGTAGAGCCTTGCTTCGGGGCGCCGGGCTCGCCAAGCCGGCCCGGCGTAGCGGGGACGAACGACGATCATGTGCGGCATCGCCGGCATCTTGAGTAGCGGCGATCCGAGTGATCGGCTGCTCGAAGCGATGGGACAAAGGCTATCCCATCGTAGACCCGACGCCGGCGGTTGGCGCGGGCACAGCGACACCGAGACCCTGCTCCAGGCGATCGCCAGCTGGGGCCTCGATCGCACCCTCGGTGCCGCGGCGGGCATGTTCGCCTTCGCCCTGTGGGATGCGCGTGACCGCCAGCTGCAACTCGTCCGCGATCGCTTCGGCGAGAAGCCGCTTTATTATGGCTGGTGCGGCGGCGATTTCGTTTTCGCGTCCGAACTCAAGGCGTTTCGCCGCCATCCTGAGTTCAACGCGACCATCGACCGCGACAGCCTCAATGCCTTTCTGCGCCGCGGCAATGTTCCGGCGCCGCGCACCATCTACCGCGGTATCTTCAAGCTTCTCCCAGCCTCGGTCCCGACCCTCGACCGGCGCGCCGTCGCCGCACCGCTGGCGGCCGCGCCCGCCGCTGGCGAGCACCACGATGTTCTAAGCCTGCGTCACCATTGGGATTACCGCACCGTCGTCGCCGAGGGCCTGGCCGACCCGATCGTCGACGAAGCCGCCGCGCTTGCCGCGCTCGAGGCGGTGCTCAGCGAAGCGATCGCCGACCGGGCCGTGGCCGACGTGCCAGTCGGCGCTTTCCTCTCCGGCGGGGTCGATAGCTCGGCGATCACCGCGCTCTACCAGCGCCGCTTCTCGCACGCCGTTCGGACCTTCTCGATCGGGTTCGAGGAGGAGGGCTACAACGAGGCCGACCATGCGCGCGCAGTGGCTGCGCATCTTGGCACCGTCCATCACGAGCAGATCGTCACCGCCACCGACGCGCGCGACGTCATCCCCGCACTCCCGACCAACTATGACGAGCCGTTTGCCGACAGATCGCAAATTCCGACCTATCTCGTCAGCCGCTTCGCCCGGGGCGAGGTGACCGTGGCGCTGACCGGCGATGGCGGCGACGAACTGTTCGCGGGCTACAATCGCCATCGGCAGGCGCCGCGCCTGTGGCAGAGCCTCGCCCGGGTTCCGGCGCCGCTGCCCGGCCGGCCGCGACGTTGGTCGAGGACGGGGTCAACGGCCTGCTCTTCCCAACCCAATCGTACGACGGCCTGGCCGATGCGGTGCGGCGGTTCCTCGCCTTGACGCCGGCCGAACGCCAAACAAGGGGCGAAAACGCCCGGCGCACCGCCGAGCAGCGGTTCAGCGAAGAGCAGGTAATCGCGGCCTATCTACGCGAGATCGGTCGCCTGCCAGGCGCGCGCGCAAAAGAGGGACGGGTTTGAACATGTTGGGTCGGTGGCGGAAATCGCGTGGGCAGGAGCGTCGCGGGGCGAGCGGCTACCGCGCCTATGCGGTCGGTGACGTCCATGGCCGCCTCGACCTGCTCGATGGTCTTCTCGCACAGATCGCCGCTCACCACCAGGCGCAGGCCGACGAGGCCAAGCCGCTGCTGGTCCTGCTCGGCGATCTGGTCGACCGCGGCCCCGATAGTCGCGGCGTACTGGAGCGCGTGATCGCCGGGCCCCTGCCCGGCTTCCAAACCCTGACGTTGTGCGGCAACCACGAGGAAGCCTTGCTCCGGCTGCTCGACGAGGCCGAACCCGGCCTGCTCGAGCGCTGGAGTCATTTCGGCGGCGACTCGTTCATTCTCAGCTACGGCGAGGACCCCGTGCGCCTCGCCGCCTTGCCCGAGCCCGAGGGCATCGCGCGGCTCCGTCAGCTCATCCCCGCCGCGCACCAGGAATTCCTGCGTTCGCTCGCCGACACCTTTCGCTTCGGTGACTACCTCTTCGTCCATGCGGGTATCCGCCCCGGCATTTCGCTCCATCGGCAGCAACCCGCCGACCTTCGCTGGATCCGTGAGCCCTTCCTCTCCGATCCGCGCGATCACGGGGTGGTCGTGGTCCACGGGCACACCATCACTGACGAGCCCGACGTGCGCCCGAACCGCATTGGGATTGATACGGGGGGCTATCGCCAAGGTGTGCTGACGGCTCTAGTGATCGATGAAAGCGAGCTGTCCTGGCTTCAGCAGCGGAGTGCGTGAATGGCGATGATCGATGGCCTGCCCGACGATCTCAAGCAGGCGATCTCGGCGCAACGTCGCCGCTGGCTGGTCACGGGTGCCGCCGGGTTCATCGGTTCCAACTTGGTCGAAGCTCTGCTGGCGCTCGGCCAGGACGTGGTCGGGTTCGACAATTATGCGACCGGCCACGCCCGCAACCTCGACGAGACCCTTGCCGCCGTCGGCCCTGAAGCGGCAAGCCGCTTCCACATGGTCGAGGGCGACGTTCGCGACCGCGACGCCTGCGCCCGGGCGGTCGAGGGTATCGACTGCGTCCTCCATCAAGCGGCGCTCGGCTCCGTGCCGCGCTCGCTGGTCGAGCCGCTGACCAGCCATGACGTCAACGTCACCGGCTTCGTCAATCTGCTCGAGGCCGCGCGCCTGCGAGAAGTCGGACGCTTCATCTACGCCGCGTCGAGTTCGACCTACGGGGACGAGCCCAACCTCCCCAAGCGCGAGGACCGGATCGGCAACGCTCTGTCGCCCTATGCCGCGACCAAGCTCGCCAACGAAGTTTACGCCGGCGTCTACCAGCGCAGCTACGGTTATCGCGCGACCGGCTTGCGCTACTTCAACATCTTCGGGCCGCGCCAGGATCCCGATGGCGCTTACGCCGCGGTCGTCCCCAAGTGGGTCGCAGCGATGATCGCGGGCGAGGAGATCGTGATCAACGGCGACGGTGAGACCAGCCGCGACTTCTGCTTCGTCGCCAATGCCGTCCAGGCCAACCTGCGTGCCGCGCTCGCGCCCGACGAGGCACAGGGCGAAGTCTACAATATCGCGGTGGGCGAACGCACCACGCTCAACGACCTGTTCCGCTTGCTCGTCGAGGGGCTGCGGACCCTCGGCATCACTTACGCGCGGCCGTCGCACTACGGCCCGTTCCGGGCTGGGGACGTGCGCCATTCGCTGGCTGACGTCGGCAAGGCCGAGCGGGGGCTCGGCTACCAGCCGACTCACGATCTGGAGCGCGGTCTCGCTGCGGCGCTTCCGTGGTATGTCTCCCAGCTGCAATAGCTTGGGCGGCAACCGCTTTCGCGGGTCGCAAGGCATTCAAGAAGCCCACTTTGCCGCTATGCAGCATCATCGCGAGCCTGCGTATACAGCGCGGATACACCGCTGCAGCAATCTAGCCCCGGCGATAGCCTACAGAGTTCGTCTTGCGAGGAAAAAGGTGGTCGGGGAGACAGGATTCGAACCTGCGACCCTCTGCTCCCAAAGCAGATGCGCTACCAGGCTGCGCTACTCCCCGACGCCGCGCCGCCTAGCAGCGTCGGGGACGCTCCGCCAGCCTTAGCGCTTCTGCTCGGACGTGTTGGTTGTGACGGTCACCTTGGTGTTGTCGACCGCATTGTCAGCCTTCTCACCAGCGCGGCGCGCGGTGGCGCCGGTCTTGTCGGCCGCGTTCGAGACGGCCTCGCCGGTTTTATCCGCCGCATGGTCGATCGCGTTGCCGGCCTTGTCGGCCGCACTCTTGACCGCCGGCGCGGCCTTGTCGGCGGCATCCTTGACCTCATTGCCCGCGTCCTTGAGCGCCGCGCCGGCATCGTCGAGGCCGTTCTTCACGGCGCCCTTGTCGACCGAGATCACCGTGCTGCCATTGCCCTCGTCACGCGACGAACAGGCGCCGAGCGCCAGCACCATCGCCGCACCAAGGATCAGCTTGCCATTCATTGTCTCATCTCCCCTTGCCGGTTGATTGGATTGTCACTGCCCGCTTCAGCGCTCGTGGGGGCATCTGCGTTCCCAGCGGCCTGTTCGGCGGCCTGCATCAATTCGTTGCTGCTCGCGCTGCTTTCGCGCGGCACGGGCTCGATCGTCTCCTGGTTGCCGGACCCGCATGCCGTCAGCAGCAGCGCGGCCGACATCACCGCCGCCCGGATCACCGCCGCCGTGACCGGGCTTTGGCCGGCGGCTCGATCGGCCCCGTCAGCACCGCCAGCGTCGCGGTCCACGCGGCGACGTTCTGCCGCAGCTGCGCCGGGTCGATCTTGTCGAGCGTATCGTCGGGGGTGTGGTGAACATCGAAGTAGCGGGTGCCGTCCTGGCTCAGACCAACCCCGGGCTGGTCGTCCTCGAGCATCGGGCCGATGTCGCTCCCCTCCGCCTTGTCGAACGCGCCGGTGACGATCCCGAGGGGGGCAAGCGCCGCGCCGATCATCCGCGCCTCGTCGCGCCGGGCGTCGCCCAGCTTGCTCGTCACCCGCCAGATGCGGTCGGCGCCGAAATCGCTTTCGAGCATCGCATGATGCGGCTCCTGGCCGTGGCGCTTGCGATAGTCCTGCCCGCCCCACAGACCCGTTTCCTCCGAGCCGAACCAGACGATCCGGATCGTCCGCTGGGGCTGGCCCGCGTCCATGATCCGCTTGGCCGCGGCGGCGGCGATGGCCACGCCCGAGGCGTCGTCGATCGCGCCCGTGCCGAGATCCCAGCTGTCGAGATGGCCGCCGACCAGCACCGGCGGCAACGTGGGGTCGCGCCCGGGCACGTCGGCGATGACGTTGCCCGACTCGCCCTGGCGGACCTGGCTGACCAGCGTCAGGTGGAGGCGGACGGTCTGCCCGCGCGCCAGGATGCGGGCGAGCTGCTCGGCATCGGGAATGCTGATCGCCCCGGCCGGAATCGGCGCGGCGCCGTCGCCGAAGGTCTGCACCCCGGCGTGGGGGTTGCGATGATGATCGGTCCCGGCCGAGCGCACCACGATCGCCAGCGCGCCCTTCTGCGACGCGATGGTCGGGCCGAGCCGGCGCGGCGTTCCTCCCGGACCGTAGCTACTGCCGTCCTGCGTCGGCGCCATATGGTGGTCGACGAACACGATCTTGCCCCGCACCGCAGTGTCGGGCGCCGCGCGCAGCGCATCGACACTGTCGAAGGCGACGATCTCGCCCGTCACGCCCTGCGCTCCGGTCGAGGCGCTGTTGCCGAGCGCGGTCACCGCGAGCTTCTGAGGGAAGGGGGCGAGGATCTCGGCGCGTTCGGCACCGCGGGTCCAGACCGTCAGCGGGAACATCTCGACCCGGACGTTCTTGAACCCCAGCGCGGTCAGCTTGGCGACCGCCCAGCTCCGCGCCCGCGCCTCGGCCTCGGTTCCGTCGAGCCGTGGCCCGACCTCGGTCGTCAGCCCCTCGGTGATGTCCCACGCATAATGGTCATTGTTGAGCGCATCGTCGCGCAGCGCGGCGAGCGCGGGCGGCACCATCACCGGCGGCGGGGGCGGGGTGGTTTGAGCGAGGGCCTGGGAGGCGGCGGCGGCGAGCAACGCGGCGGTCAGATGCTTGATCATGGTCCTTGCGTAGAGCGCGAACCGCCTCACAACAAGCGAAGCTGAGCGCCGTCGGGCGCCCGGAACAGGTCGCGGCGCAGCACCGTCCGTGTCGTTCCCAGCCCATAGCGCTTCACCGCTTTGTCGAAGCGCGTCTTGAGCAGCTCCGCCCAGGGCCCCGATCCGCGCATCCGGGTGAAGAAATTGGGGTCGTTGTCCTTGCCGTCGCGCATCGCCCGAATGGTCGCCATGACCTTGGCGGCGCGCTCGAGGTAATGATCGTCGAGCCATGCGCGGAACAAGGGCGCGACTTCGTGCGGCAGCCGGACAGGCAGATAGAAACCGCCTCGCGCGCCCGCCTCGGCCCCAGCGGCCACGATCGACTCAAGCTCGTGATCGGTGATCTGCGGAATGATCGGCGCCACCGCGAGCAGGGTCGGCACGCCCGCCTCGTTGAGCGCCTTCAAGGCCGCGATCCGCTTGCGGCCCGCGGGCGCCCGCGGCTCGAGCGTCCGGCTGATCGCCGGGTCGAGCGAAGTGACCGACACCGCCACCGCTGCCAGGCCCTCGTGAGCGGCGGGGGCGATCAGGTCGAGGTCGCGCAACACCCGGTCGCTCTTGGTGGTTATGGTGAAGGGGTGCTTGGTTTCGATCAGCACCTCGAGGATCGCCCGCGTGATCTCCCACTTCTCCTCGATCGGCTGATAAGGATCGGTATTGGTCCCCAGCGCGATCGGCGCGACGTCATAGCCCGGCTGGCTCAGCGCGGCATGGAGCAGCTTGGGCGCATCGGGCTTGGCGAACAGCCGGCTCTCGAAATCCACTCCCGGCGAAAGGTCGTGATAGGCGTGGGTCGGCCGCGCGAAGCAATAAACGCAGCCATGCTCGCACCCGCGATACGGATTGACCGAGCGGTCGAAGCCGATGTCCGGAGAGCGGTTGCGGGTGAGGATGGTCTTGGGCCGCTCGACCGTGACCGTTGTCCGCCGCACCGCCACTCCGTCGAGCGCTTCGACCTGATCGAGCCAATCGCCCTCGGCCCGCCGCTCCGCGAGGTTGAAGCGGGTCGGGGTCAGATTGCGGGTCGCCCCGCGGCCGGAGATCGACTCGGCTGGCATGACGCTATTCTACGCCCGGAACAGAACAGGAACAAGCGGGTCGAATGCGTCCGTATCGGAGCCGCCATCAGTCTGATTCCAAACTGTAACCTTGCTCGTCCACAGGGTGGAAGGTGACCAGCCCCGCGCCTCATGACCAGCCCAGCACGGCGCCGCTCAGCCTCGCCGAGGAACAGCGCCGCGCCGACGAGGCCGATCGCCTTCGCCGGGCACGTGAACGCCGGCGCGGCTTTCCGCTGACCTACCTCTTCCGCAACTAGGCGCTCAGCGTCGGCCCGCCGTGGGGAAGGCGGGCCATTTGTGCTGCGCCATCTCGGTCAGCGTCGGCGCCGATCGCCCGTCGAGCTGCTCATAGACCCACATGTTCCGAAGCACGGTCGGGATGTAGAAGCGCGTCTCCCAATAAGGCACGCTCTCGATCCACAGCAACGGATCCCCGCGGTCGTTGACCTGCCACCGCCCGACCGGCAGCGAGCCGGCATTGTAGCTCGCGATCACCTTGGGCAGTTGGCCCTGCGTTTCCGACCGGTTGCGCATCGCCTCGATCCAGCGCTGCCCGAATTCGATGTTGGTCGCGGGATCGCGCAGGTCGCCGGTCGGAACGCCGCCCATCCGTGCCAGCACGTTCATCGTCCCCGGCACCACCTGCATCAGCCCGACCGCCCCCGCCGGGCTGATCGCCTCGGCCCGGAAGGAGGATTCCTGCAACGCATGCGCCATCGCCAGCGCGGGATCGATCCGCCAGCCGCTGCGCGGGCTCCAGGACGGCTTGGGATAGCGCGCCGCGGGCGGGACGACCGTCCCCGGCGGGCCGAAGTGGGCGAGGTAATGCTGGGTCGCCGCCAGCTCGAGCCGCCGCGCCACGTTGATCAGCCCGACCTGATCGGCGGGCCGCCCCAGCCGCGACTGGAAACGCAGATACTGCCCGGCCAGATCGCGCTCGCCGATCCGCGCGAGCTCGATCGCACGCTGCACGTTCGGCAATGCCTCGACCCGCGGATCGACCCCCTCCGCCAGCGGCGGCAGCTTGGTGTCCATGCCCAGCGAGCGCCGCGCGATCATCCCGTAGAAGGTTTCGTTATATTGCGCCGCCGCGCGCATCAGCGGATTGACCTCGGCCGGGCGGCGGCAGGCCATTTCGGCGCGCGCCGCCCAGTACAGACCGCCCGCCCGCAGCGAGGTCTCGGTCGCGCCCCCGCCCACGATCCGGAACAGCTGCGCGGCCGACAGGCAGTCGTTCTGCCGCCACGCGGCCAGTCCAGCCACCCAGGCGTTCTGGACCGCCCATTCGCCGCTCGCGCCCAGCCGGCCCGCGTCGGCCACCCGCCGCGCATTGATGTCATCGCCATTCGCATAATAGATCCAGGCCACCCGCTGCGAGGCCTCGGCGCGCGCTTCGGGCGAGAGCAAAGGCGCGCTGGTGTTGAGCAGCAGCTCGGCATTGGCCGCGTCGTTGATCTTGACCAGCGGATCGAGCGCCAGCCGCAATTTGTCCGCTTCGGGCTCCCCCGTGATCGAGCGGGCGCGGGTCCGGCGCGGCGCATAGCCGATCGGCACCATTGCATAGCGCTGCGCGATCCGGGGCGTGTCGATGCCGCCGCGCACCTCGGCCATCCGCTGGAGCTGATCGCCCTTGGGCAGGTCTGGCGCTTCGAGCAGCAAGTCGGTGAGCGCGTCGAGGCCGACCGTCGGCGACCCTTTCGCAGTGTAGAGCTCGGCTTTCGCCACCGGGGTGAGCACGCTTCGCGGCAAGGCGCGGATGCCCGCCTGCGCCGCCGTCCACTGGCTGGCGCGGATCGCGTCGAAAACCCCGCGCCAGTCTTTTGGCACCGCGACGATCGCCGTGGGCGGGGGCGGAGCGTCGGCCGGGGTGGCGTCGCTCGGCTCGCCTGGCGGCAGCGGCGCACGCACCGGGTCGGCGTTGGGCGCCGGCATTGGTATGCCTTGGGGAAGCGGCGCCAGCGGGTCGTTCGCCGGCTGTGACTGGATCAGAAGCGCGGCGGCCAAGCCAATCAGAACACTCATGAAACCTCTTCGCTCATCAGCAGCAGCAGGTCGCGCCACGCATGCGCCTTGTGGGGCGGGTGGCTGAGCAGCTGGCGGGGATGGAAAGTGACGACGGCGGGAATGTGGTCGATCCGGTGGACCTTGCCCCGCGCCTGGACGAGGCCCTGGCCGGTGAGCGCCTTGGCCGGTCCTTCGCCCAGCAGCAGCAGCCGTTTGGGCTGGGCGAGCGCGATGTGGCGGCGGATCTCGGCCCCGCATTCGTCGGCCAGTCGCGGGTCGAGCCGCCCGGCGGGTGTTGGGAAGCAGGCCAGCGCCGCGACATAGGCCTGCTCGGGGGTAAAGCCGATCGCTGCCAGCATCCGCGTCGTCAGCGCCCAGGCCTCGCCGCCGATCGGGCGGCCCTCGCTCAGGGTGTCGCGCTCGGGCAGGTCGGCGACGATCATCAGCGCGGCCTGCGCCGGACCGTGCGGCAGCGCCCGCCCGACGCCCGCCTGGAACAGCGGCAGGTCGAGCCCTTCGCGCAGCCAGGCCTGATAGTCGTCGAGGCTGTCGATCGCGGATCGTGGGGCGGCGGCTGGAATGGTCGCGGCCTGGACCGTCGCCGCCGGAGCGCCGACCTCGACCGGCGGCGACCTGCGCAACCAGTCGCGCGTCTCCTCGGCGATCGCCACGTCGACTCCGGCCTCGATCCACCAGCCGAGCAGGCTGGCGGTCATCGCCCTGTCCATCACTGACTGATCCCCGCCCGGCACCTGCCAATCATACCCCTTGTCGCCATTGACGCCACCATCATCTGAAGGGCAGGGCAGGGCACACGCCTGACGAACGGCACGGATGGACGAACAGCGCATGAGTGAACGCGAGTCGATGGACTATGACGTCGTGATCGTGGGGGCGGGCCCGGCGGGCCTGTCTGCGGCGATCCGATTGAAACAGCTCGCGAACGAGGCCGGGCGTGAGCTTGGCGTATGCGTCCTCGAGAAGGGCTCCGAAGTCGGCGCCCACATCCTCTCGGGCGCGGTGATCGACCCCCGCAGCCTCGACGAACTCCTCCCCGAATGGCGCGAGGACGAGACCTGCCTGCTCAACCGCGTGCCGGTGACGAAGAACGAGCATTGGGTGCTGACCAAGCGCAAGCACTTCCACTTGCCGCACCTGATGATGCCCGGTTTCCTCGACAACAAGGGCACCTTCACCGGCAGCCTCGGCAATCTTTGCCGCTGGCTCGCCGGCAAGGCCGAGGAACTGGGCGTCGAGATCTTCCCCGGCTTCCCCGCCGCCGAGATCCTCTACGCCGAGGACGGCTCGGTGAAGGGGGTCGCTACCGGCGACATGGGGGTCGCGCGCGACGGCACCCACAAGTCCGACTACCAGCCGGGAATGGAGATCCATGCCCGCTACACCTTCTTCGCCGAGGGCGCGCGCGGCAGCCTCACCAAGCAGCTCAAGCGCCAATTCGACCTTGAGAAGGACTGCCGGCCGCAGGTCTACGGCATCGGCATCAAGGAACTCTGGGACATCGATCCCGAGAAGCACACGCCGGGCCGCGTCATCCACACCCAGGGCTGGCCGCTCGGTGACGCGTGGGGCGGCGGGTGGATCTACCATCAGGACAACCACCAGCTGTCGATCGGCTTCGTGGTCGCTCTGTCCTACAAGAACCCGCACCTCTCGCCGTTCGACGAGATGCAGCGCTGGAAGCAGCATCCCGCCGTCCGTGCGATGCTCGAAGGCGGTCGCCGCATTTCCTATGGCGCGCGCGCGATCAACGAGGGCGGCTGGCAGTCGATTCCCCAGCTCGCTTTCCCCGGCGGCGCGCTGATCGGCTGCTCGGCGGGTTTCGTGAACGTGCCCAGGATCAAGGGCACCCACACCGCGATGAAGAGCGGCATGCTCGCGGCCGAGGATGCCTTCGCCGCCATCGCCGCCGACCGCCGCGGCGATATCCTCGCCAATTACGAGCCCGCCGTGCGCAACGGCTGGATCGGCGAGGAACTGCGCACGGTGAAGAATGCCGAGCCGGCGGTCGCCAAGTTGGGCTCGACCATCGGCACCATCGTCGCCGGCGCCGACATGTGGATGCGCCAGCTCAAGATCGGGCTGCCCTTCGAGATGAAGCATCATCCCGACCACGAGACGCTGTGGCGCCGCGACATCGCCCCGCCGATCAACTATCCCAAGCCCGACGGCGTGATCAGCTTCGACAAATTGTCCTCGGTGTTCCTCTCGAACACCAATCATGAGGAGGATCAGCCGATCCACCTCACCCTCAAGGACCCGACCATCCCGACCCGGGTCAACCTGCCGCAATATGACGGGCCCGAGCAGCGCTACTGTCCGGCCGGAGTCTACGAATATGTGGTCGAGGATGGCGCGCCGCGCTTGCAGATCAACGCGCAGAACTGTGTCCACTGCAAGACCTGCGACATCAAGGACCCGTGCCAGAACATCAACTGGGTCACTCCGGAGGGCGGCGGTGGCCCCAATTATCCGAACATGTAGCCTTGGCGCCGCGCTCGCCGCGGCGCTGCTCGCGGCCGTGCCCGCCTCGGCGACCCGGCTGGTCAATTACCGGCCGAGCGCCGCCTCGACCTTCGTCGGCGCGCGCGCGGCCGAGCTGACCGGCGACAGCCGCCGCGCGGCTTTGCTCTACGCCCAGCTCGCCGCCGCCGATCCCGCCAATGCGGTCATCGCCAATCGCGCGATCAGCCAGGCCATCGCCGCGGGCGACATGCCGCTTGCGCTTCGCCTGATCGGCAAGCGCGCTCCCGCCGAACTCGCGGTCGACGCCCGGCTCGTGCTCGCGGTCGATGCGCTGAAAGCCCGCCGTGCCGATGACGCGGTCCGGCTGCTCAACCTCGACGCGCCCTCGGGCAGCCTCAAATTCCTCGCCCAGCCGCTCGCGGTCTGGACGCTGATCGAGCGCCGTGACCCGGGTGCCCTGGCCGCCATTCAGGCCATCCCCGCTGAGGGAGTTGCCGCGCCGCTGCGGACCGAGCTCACCGCCTTCGCCTTGCTCTCGCAGCGCAACCCTGCCGCCGCCGATCCGCTCGCCCGCCAGGCGATCGACGCCGCCGGGGGCCGCGGGATCGCGCTCCGGCTCGCTTTCGCCGACGGCTTCGTCCGCGCCGGCGACCAGGTCCGCGCCCTGGCCTTGCTCGACAGCGGAGAGCCCGCGGTCCAGCGTGGCCGCGCGCTCGTCACCGCCGGGCGCCGTCCGGGCCTCGCGGTCGAGACCGCCGTGCAGGGCTTCGGCCTCATCCTCGACGCGCTCGCGCTCGATCTCAACCGCGACCGCGACACTGGCCAGTCGCTCCCGGTCAGTCTCGTCCAGGTCGCGCGCTTCGCCGATCCGGCGAGCGACTACACCCGCGTTCTCGCGGGCGCCCTGCTCGGCGAGGCAAGCCGGGTCGACGATGCGCTCGCCACGCTCCGTGCAGTCGACGAGCGCAGCCTGTTCGCCACCCAGGCGCACGACGCCGAGGTCAACCTGCTCGTCAAGGCCGACCGCAAGCCCGAGGCACTCGCCCGCGCTTCGGCCTATACCCAGGCCCGCGGCGCCGATTATGCCGACTGGGGCCGCCTCGCCGACGTGCTCGACGGCTCGGGCCGCCAGGCCGAGGCCGCCACCGCCTACGCCCGCGCCATCGCCCTGCTCCCGCCGGGGCTCCCCAACGCCTGGCAATTCTACCTGCTGCACGGCGCGATGCTCGAACGGTCGAGCCGCTGGAACGAGGCTCGGGCCTCGCTCGGCAAGGCACGCGCGCTCGCCCCGCAAAACCCGACCGTGCTCAACTATCTCGGCTATGCGCAGCTCGAGCGCGGCGAGAATCTCGATGCCGCCGAAGCGCTGATCGCTCAAGCCCACCGCCTTGCCCCCGACGATGCCTCGATCACCGATTCGCTCGGCTGGGCGCAGTTCAAGCGCGGCAAGCTCATGGACGCGATCCGCACCCTCACCGAGGCCGCCGCCAAGGACCCGACCGAGGCCGAGATCCACGAGCATCTCGGCGACGCGCTCTTCACCGCCGGTCGCCGCTTCGAGGCGCGGAACAGCTGGAACGCCGCGCTGGTGGTGGCCGACGACAAGGGCCGGGCGCGCCTCCAGACCAAGCTGCAGACCGGCCTTGCCCCAAGCACCCTTACTCCCTGAGGCCGCGGCCGAGACCAGCCGCTGGAGCGAAATCGCCCCGGCCAAGCTCAATCTCGCGCTCCACGTGCGCGGGCGGCTGCCCGACGGCCGCCACGCGCTCGAGACGATCTTCGCCTTCTGCACCGACGGCGACCGCCTGTGGGGCGAGCCCGCGGCCGACCTGTCGCTGACGGTGACCGGGCCGTTCGCGGCGATGCTCGACGATGGTGCCGACAATCTCGTCCACCGCGCCGCCAGCGCGCTCGCCAGCGAGGCGCGGGTGGGCGAAGGCGCGCGCCTGATCCTCGACAAGCGCTTGCCCGTCGCCTCGGGCATTGGAGGCGGCTCGGCCGACGCGGCGGCGGCGCTTCGCCTGCTCACCTCCATGTGGCGGATCGACCCCGCCATCGCGCAAGAAATCGCCCCCGCGCTCGGCGCCGACGTCCCCGCCTGCCTGCTCTCGCTCACCAGTCGCGGTGAGGGGGCGGGTGACCAGCTCGCCCTGGTCGATGCGGGGGTGGCCGGCGCCCCCGTCCTACTCGTCAATCCGCGTCAGGCGCTCTCGACGGGAACGGTATTCGCCGCCTGGGACGGGGTCGACCAGGGCCCGCTCGCCGACTGGCGTGAGGGCCGCAACGATCTCGAAGCCCCTGCACGCGCGCTCGTCCCCGCGATCGGCCTCGTGCTCGACTGGCTGATCAAGCAGCGCGGCGCGGGCATCGTCCGCATGTCGGGCTCGGGCGCGACCTGCTTCGCCCTGTTCGACGATGAGGACGCCCGCGATGCCGCCGCGGCTGCCTGCCCGCCGGCCTGGTGGCACCTCGCCACGCACCTGCGCTAAACGCATGCGCCCGATCCTCACCGCCGCCGCGATGCGCGCCGCCGAGCAGGCGGCGATGACCGCCGGCACCACCAACGAAACATTGATGGAACGGGCCGGCGCCAGCCTCGCGCAGGCGGTGCTCCGCTTCGCCGGCCCGGCCCCCGCGCTGATCCTGTGCGGGCCCGGCAACAACGGCGGCGACGGCTATGTCGCCGCTCGCCACCTCGCCGCCGCGGGGGTCGAGGTCCGCGTCGCCGCGCTCGCCGAACCGACGACCAACGTCGCCCGCTGGGCCCGCGAGCAGTGGACGGGCGCGGTCGAGCCGCTCGAAGGGGCGCAACCCGCGACCATTCTCGTCGACTGTCTCTTCGGAACCGGGCTCAAGCGCGGGCTCGAAGAGCCTGTTCATCAACGACTTTCTCAACTGTCCGAGGCGTCGCGCGCCGTCATCTGCGCCGACCTTCCCAGCGGGGTCCAAGCCGACAGCGGCGCCATCCTTTCGCCAATTCCACACGCCGATCTCACCGTCGCCTTTGGCGCGCTCAAGCCCGCGCATCGGCTGATGCCGGCGATGGCGCGGATGGGGCGGGTGGTGCTCGCCGACATCGGCATCGACGCAGCCACGCGCTGGCACGAGATCGGCCGCCCGACACTCCCGCCGCCCGCGCCCGATGCCCACAAGTTCAGCCGCGGCCTCGTCCATGCGCTCGCCGGCAAGATGCCCGGCGCAATCGCGCTCTCGGCCAGCGCGGCGGCGCGGACCGGCGCGGGCTACGTCCGCGTCTCGACCAGCCGCGCGATCGAGCATCTCCCCGCCGCCGTCGTCCAGACCGAGACCGCGACGCTCGCCGACCCGCGCATCGGCTGCATCCTCGTCGGCCCCGGCATGGGCGATATCCCCCAGATCCTCACCCTCGCGCTCACCGCGCATGCCCCCAAGGTGATCGACGCCGACGCCATCGGCCATGTCGGCGAGCCCGAACGGCTGCGCGGACAGGACGCCATCGTCACGCCCCACGCCGGCGAGTTCAAAAAGCTTTTCGGCGATCTTCCCGGAAGCAAGGCCGACCAGACACTCGCCGCCGCCGAGCGCTCGGGCGCGGTGGTGGTCTTCAAAGGCCCCGACACCCTCATTGCCGCCCCCGACGGTCGCCTCGGCTTCGCGCCGCCTGCGCCCGCCTGGCTCGCCACCGCCGGCACCGGCGACGTCCTCGCGGGGATGATCGCCGCGCTTCGCGCCCGCGGCCTGCCCGCCTTCGAAGCCGCCTGCGCCGGGGTTTGGCTCCACGGCTGCGCCGCCGAGCAGGCCGGACCGGCGATGATCGCCGACGACCTCCTCGCCGCCATCTCGCAAGTCCTGTGAACGATCCCATCATGCGGATCGCCGCGCGGGGCGACGGAGTGACCGCGAGCGGTCGCCATATCGCGCTCGCCGCGCCCGGCGACCTCGTCGACGAGGCGGGCGCGATTACCCCCGGCCCGCATCAGCAATTGCCGCCATGCCGTCACTTTCCCGAGTGCGGCGGCTGCCAGCTCCAGCATGTCGATGACGCGGCCTACCGCGCCTACCTCGTCGACCGAGTCACCGGCGCGCTCGCCAGCCACGACCTCGCCACCGAGGTCCGCTTACCCCATCTCTCGCCCCCGCGCAGCCGCCGCCGCGCCACCCTGCGCGCCCTCCGCGCCGGCAAGAATGTCGTGATCGGCTTCAACGCCGAGCGCTCCCACCGGGTCATCAACCTTAAGGAATGCCATATCCTGCGGCCCGAGCTGTTCGCGCTGGTCGCCCCTTTGCGCGGCCTCCTCGCCACCTTGCTCGGCCGCAAGTCGCCGGGCGAGGTGCGCCTGACCCTGTGCGACCAGGGGGTCGACGTCGCGCTGAGCGGGGTCAGCGCCGAAGGCCTCGCCGCCGCCGAAACGCTCACCGCCTTCGCCGAGAAGCACCGGCTCGCCCGCCTCAGCCTCGACGAAGGCTATGGCCCCGAGGTGCGGTTCGAGCCGCGGCCCGCCACCGTGACCTTGTCGGGCACACCCGTGGCGCTACCCCCCGGCGCCTTTCTCCAGGCGACCGAGGACGGGGAGGGGGCGCTCGTCGCCGCCGTTCTCGAGGCAGTCGGCAGCCCACGCCGCAGCGCCGACCTGTTCGCGGGGCTGGGCACCTTCACGCTCGCGCTGGCGGGGCAGGTCTATGCCGCCGAAGCCGCGCGCGACGCCGTCCTCGCGCTCAAGGCCGCCAAGCCGGGTGCGCCCGTCGAGCATCGCGACCTCTACCGCCGCCCGCTCGCCACCGACGAACTCGCCAACTTCGACGCCGTCGTCCTCGATCCCCCGCGGGCGGGGGCGGAAGCGCAGGTCCGCGAACTCGCCGCCGCCGCCGTGCCACGCATCGCCTACGTCAGCTGCAATCCCGCCACCTTCGCCCGCGATGCGCGCATCTTGGCCGACGGGGGCTATCGGCTCGACTGGGTCAGGCCGGTCGGCCAGTTCCGCTGGTCGACCCATGTCGAGCTGGCGGGGGCGTTCAGCCGTGCGCCAGGCTGATCGCGGCGTGCAGCGTCAGCGCCGCCAGGCACAGCGCCGAAAGCATGAACAGCGCGAAACGTACCCGCACCACATTGATCGTCGACTGCACCAGGCTGTGCGCGATACGTAAGGCGACGTAGCTCCACGCAAGATACAGGTTCATCGCGAAGTGATCGCCCATCGCCACCAGGCTCAGCACGATCGCGTAGAACAGGGTCGGCTGCTCGTGCAGATGCGCATAGTTATGCGCCGGCCAGTTGACCTTGCCCGGCACGGCCGCCTCGAAGTCGGCACCGCGTGAGCCTGGCGGCGGTTGGCGCCCTGACTTGCGCATGACCGGCAGCCTCGTCGCCGCTAGCCAGATCAGCATGACCAGTGTCCATGCGACCAGGACCACGATCGGCCCGAGCAATGGATTACGCATGTGTTCGCCCCCCTTAATGAGGCCCGCAGGCTAAGCCAAACAGGTCATAACGCAAGCGGAACGTCGGTCGCGCAGCGAGTGACAAACACTTAAGGTGTCGCGAGCGGTGACTTGCCGCTAAAAGCCGACGAATGGCCGAGCGAAGCGTCTTTCACGATCCCACCGGACGCCGGCGCAAGCGCTTTACGCTCGCGCTGACCTTCTTCATCCTGCTCAATCTGCTCGCCGCCGCGGCCTTGTTCGCCTCGATCCGCCTGCTGCCCGCGCAGCCGCCGCTGCCGATCGCGCTGGAGCATGGCAAGCCGCTGCCGCCGCCGCGGCAGAGCCTGCTCAGGCGCACCACGCTCAGCATCGATCATTCGATCCAGCGGATGATCGGCACCCGTCCGCCCAGCGCCCGCACGGTCGGTGCGCTGCCCCATGCCGCGGCCGCGCTGGCACTCGGCCAGCGGACCAGCGTTGGCTTCTACACGCCGTGGGATCCAAGCTCGGTCACTAGCCTCAAGCAGCATATCAGCGATCTCGACTGGCTCGCCCCCGTGTGGGTCACCGTTACCGGGCCCGATCACCGCATCCAGTCGCTGCCCGACACCGCCGGCCGCACGATCATCAACAGCGCGGCGCACCGCCCGCTGATCCTCCCCGTCATCCAGAATGCCGCCAATGGCGTGTTCGATGGCCCCAACACCGCGCGACTTCTGGCCGATCCGGCCTTGCGCAAGCAGCTGCTCGACCGGCTCGAGCCGTTCCTCGTCGCCAACCACGCCTCGGGCATGCTGTTCGACCTCGAGGAACTCGATCCCGCCGCGCAGGCCAATTTCCGCCTCCTGCTCGCCGAGGCGAAGAAGCGCTTCGCCCCGCGCAACTGGATCATCGCCATCGCCGCCCCGGTGGGTTCGGACTGGGACCTCAGGGCCTTCGCCCGGGTCACCGACCGCATCTTCCTGATGGCCTATGACGAGCATACCAACGACGGCGAGGCGGGACCGATCGCCTCGATGGGCTGGTGGGCCAACCAGGTCCGCGCCGCGCTCCAGCAGCTGCCCCGCGACAAGGTCATCGTGACGCTCGGCAACTATGCCTATGACTGGCACGGCAAGGGCGGGGAGCCGCTGTCGGTCGATGAAGCCTGGCAGGAAGCCGCCGAAAGCGACGCCAAGCCCGTCTGGGACATGGCCAGCGGCAATTCGATGTTCGCCTTCGACGACGAGCAGGGGCAGCGCCACACCGTCTGGATCCTCGACGGAGCCAGCGCCTTCAATCAGCTGACCTTGCTCGAACGCGCCGGGGTCAAGGGCGTCGCGCTGTGGCGGATGGGCGGGGAGGACCCGGCCTTGTGGACCGCATTCGGGCGCGGCGCCAGGCGTCCGCTCGACGCGGCGGCGCTTCAGGACCTGCCGCAGGTCAGCAACGTCGATGTCGAGGGCAATGGCGAGATCCTGCGCATCACCTCGCTGCCGTCAACCGGGCGCCGGCAGATCACGCTGGGCCGCAACGGCCTCATCGGCAACGTCGTCTTCGAGCAGCTTCCCAAGCCCTACACGATCAACCGCACGGGCGCGCAGCCCGGCCTCGTCGCGCTGACCTTCGACGATGGCCCCGACAAGCGCTGGACCCCGCGCGTCCTCGACATCCTCAAGGCCAATCACGTTCCCGCGACCTTCTTCATCGTCGGCGAGAACGGATTGACCGAATTCGGCCTCCTGCGGCGGATGATCGACGAGGGCAACGAGATCGGCAGCCACACCTACACCCATCCCAATCTTGCCACCACCGGCACCGCGCGCACCTTGTTCGAACTGAACGCCACCCAGC
>Ga0316228_1001060_pt1 | contig 31190 bp, 27 predicted proteins | sample TBH18021metaG_FD_206005 | JGI IMG/M metagenome (GOLD analysis project Ga0316228, IMG submission 206005) | Freshwater microbial communities from Trout Bog Lake, Wisconsin, USA - TBH18021 | ecosystem: Environmental > Aquatic > Freshwater > Lake > Hypolimnion/Profundal zone | place: USA: Wisconsin... | reverse complement strand
CTTGGACGAGCCCGTGGCTTCTGGAGCCGCCTGGTCCCGACTCCGTAGCTCAGCTGGATAGAGCAGCCGCCTTCTAAGCGGCAGGTCGTAGGTTCGAGCCCTACCGGGGTCGCCAGGAATTAGAATGACTTAGCGATGCTGTCCGAGCGTCGCGGAGCATCTAGGACAGCCTTGGGACAGCATCTCTGTTGGCCTAGACCGAGCTTGGAATTTGCGATTCGGCCGATTGGCGACCGGTCCCACATCCCGACAGGCGCCGAACCAGACCGCTCAATCGAGGCGCATAAGGACTGGGTCCATAATCCTTGACCCTTGAGTATTACAGCAGGTCAGCAAGGCCATCCGTTTCGCTCGAACGAAATATCGAGGAGACCTGAAGCACCCTCGCACCGGCTTGCTGAGCACCGCTGCTTGTTCGCGGTTGGCCAACAAACCACCGTCGATTTTGTTGGCGAACCGCGAACAAAATCGGTGAGGCTGGTGCCATGTGGGCATCTTCAGCAAGTCATTGCTACGACGGAGGTATGGGGGTCATGAAGCCATAAGTTTGTTCGCGTTCCGCCAACAAACTGGAGACTCGATCTGCCGCGTTCCATGCCGCCAACTTTTTCTTGGACATATGGGGCCTCGACCCAGCGCACATTGTGAATTTGGCGACGGTGATCGTGCAATCTCGCCGGCATGCCGGTCCGGGTCTCTCTCACCGACCTTGAGATGGCGTGGCGCGCGGTCGACGAGGCTGTGCGCTCAGGCCGAGGCGCGCTGGAACGCACAGCCATCGCTTATGACGTTCGGCGTGCCGTCGTGATGGCAGCGGTCAATCGGGTCGAGGCCGCGATGGGCGGAGTGGGGTTCTTCCAGGTTCAGGTCAGGCGGGCCGGCGCGCTTACGGAAGCCGGCATCGCGTTTCACCGAAAGGCTCCCCGATTGCTTCGGGCGTGGCGAGAATTGGCACCCGAAAATATTTCCTAGACATCAAGCCGCTCTACACGCTGAACAGCTGGCTGCCTCTCACCTGGCTGTTTTGAAAAGGAGCCTACCAACGGGCATCGGGCCGCAACTCACGTAATGCGGGCACCGTGGGCAGGTCCTGTCGTTGTGATCAGGGGGGAAATCCCCGCTTAGGATGCGAGCCGCAATCTCCCGGACCTTGACCTCACGATTGGCCACCTTCCGAGGAGTGAGACTGATCGGCGTCACAAGGTCTTCACTCAGGTGGATGGCCTCCACCCCCGCGGCGGGCCCATATCTTTGCCTCGCTGCCAGAAGGTAGAGGGCATACGCGAGCTGATCCTCCTCCGTCGCAGACTTGCGTCCAGTACGGACGCGACGAAACATGACCGTACCCCGCGCATCCCGCACCTCGTCGGGGGCCACAAGGACCGCCAAGCCATTCAAATCGATCTGGACGGCATCGCGGGGGCCAGGGGCGTGCCCTTGCCGGGAGCGCATCAGCGCCTCCACGAGGCCGAGCCCGATACGCCGGTAGTCATCGGCATATCCCTCGTCGGTGGGACCCTTCGCGGTCCAGATCTCGTCGAACCAAGCCTCGACCTGATCCGGCGGCGAGACCCAGCGCCCGACGTCCTGCCGGAGCCAGCGGAGCACCTCGTAGACGACGTCGTGCATCCTCACGAATGCGGTCGAGCGCCTGCCACCCGCCACACCGAGTACGTGCGTGTAGAAGAACCGGCGCGGGCACTTGTCGTAGAGAGCCAGTTGCTCCGCCGTGAACGTCGGCACGCCCAGCCACTCGACGTCGACGCGATGCCATCCCGTCTCGGCCGGCGCTGGCCTGTGGAGCGGCGGCTGCCTCATGTCGATGGTCCGTCCGGCGATCTTCGCGAGGTACGGAGAGGGACTCCTGTTGTTGCCGTTGGCCATCTGTCCGACGGCATAGAGTGTCAGGCTACGCTTCGCCCGGGACATCGCCACGAAGAAGAGGCACTCCTCCTCCTCGCCATGACCGAGCTTCAGAGCCTCTATCCCGGACAGTCCCTCCGAACCGGCGATGAGCCCATCCGGGGGCGGGCACCGCGGGGTCCGGTTGTCGCCCGGGAAGCCACGCACCACCATCCCCGGCACGTGCACGGCCTCGAACTCTAGCCCCTTACTGCCGTGGACCGTCATGAGATGCACGCCATCCATCGTGGTGGCGGCCGCGGGCATCTGACGCAGATCCCGTTCCTCCGACAAGAGGACGAGCCGCCTCGCCCTGTCGAGGAGCCGCTGGATGGGAAGACCCTTCCCGGGGGGCAGGTCACGGCAGAACGCCATGAACTGCCAGACGGCGACGCGGCGCATGCGGTCGCGGACCGTGGATGAGGCGCATAGGTCCAGCATCGGCGATCGGCGGTCGAGCAGGATGCGGCAGAGCGCGTCCCATGGATGGCTGGCACGGTTGAGGCCGTCCAGATCATCGGCGATCGACTTCAGTGCCTTCGCGGCAGCACCGCCGACGGCTGCAATCGCATCGGCAAGCCAAGCCAGCGGCGTTTCGCAGCCAGCGATAAGGGCATGGATGCGCCCGATCTCATCTAGTGTGATCGCGTATCGCGGCATGCTCGCTATCCGAGCGAGGGTCCCGGCCTTGGGATCGACGAGCAACGCCAGGAGCGCGAGCAGGTCCCTGATCTCGTCGCGCTCGAACAGGTTGCCCAGAAAGAGGACGGGCACGTCCCGCCGTTCGAGCTCCGCCGCCACGACGGCGAGACCGGTGTTCCCCCGGCACAGCACTGCCTGTTCGCAAAACGCGATGCCGTGGACATCCCTCATCTCGATGACGCGCGCGGCCACGGCCGCCGCCTCGTCTTCCGGCCGCACCACGCGCCGGATCTCGGGCATGTCGCCGGACACGCCAGCATGCGCCTCCAAGTCCAGGGGCAATGCCGCGCGGGAGGCCAGCATCCCGGTAGCGAATTCCGTGAAGGTCCTGACGACCTCGGACGAGGACCGGTAGTTGACGGTGAGCCGCCCGAACTCGGCTCCCGGAAAGTCCCGACCGAACCCGGCCATGTTCGCCGAGGACGCGCCGCGGAACCGATAGATCGACTGACGGGAATCGCCCACTACCCAAAGCCGCTCGCCCCCGCCGGCGAGGGCTCTGAGCAGGCGGACGCTGGCCCGGTTCACGTCCTGGTACTCGTCGACGAGGATGTGGCGGTGCTTGCCCCGAAGGATCTCGCGAGCCTCCGCATCGCGCTCAAGCAGGAAGGCCGGCCGCATGACAAGGTCGCCGAAATCCAGGCGGCCGGCCCGGCGCATCGCCTCGTCGTAGATCCGGTAGACCTCGGCCACCTCAATGGCCTTCTGCGCTCGAACCTCGGATTCGACGTCGACGGCCACCTCCGCCATGCGTTCGGCCAGCTCCCGGTAGCGTTCCGGGGTGGTGAGCTCATCCTTAGCGCGCGAGATCGCGCTCAGGATGTCGCTCAGGTCGAGCGTCGGGTCGTGCAGGTTGCGGTAGTGGCGAAGCGGGAGCCGGGGTACAAGCTCTTCGAGCATCCCGACCGCGTCGGCCTTGTCGACGAGCCGTGGGTTGTCGGACAGCCCGTCACGGTCGTGGAATTGCCTGAGCACGTCCAGGCCGAAACCGTGGAACGTCCCGATCCATGCTGCGGCCGCAGCCTCCGGCCGGCTGCTTGTCAACCGCTCGACGAGTTCGCCGGTCGCCTTGTTCGAGAAGGTCAGGACGAGGATTTCGGAAGCCGGCACGTCTGCGTCGAGCAGCCTTTCGATTCGGCTGATGAGCGTTCGGGTCTTTCCGGTCCCGGGCCCCGCCTGCAAGAGATAGGGGCTCCCCTCATGGAAGGCGGCCGCGCGCTGGCTGTCGTCGAGCGGTGGTCTCGCGCCTGTCGCGCTCGCGACCCGCGGCGCGTAGGCAGGCAACAGCAAGGCGTCGCTCAATTGCTGCGCGACAAGCGCGTAGGGCAGGCCCGTCTCCGCCGCGATGGCTGCAGCGGACCTACCCTCATCCATGAACAACATCCGCGCACGGGGGCGCGGCAAAACCAATTCCCTCGCAAAGAGATCGGCCTGTACTTCCCTACGCTCGCGGCGGCCGTAATCCTCGACCTTCTCGATGCCGGTCGCCGCTCCCTCGGTCGCCCGGGCCGGATCGATGTCGCGGTCGACGATGGCCTCACCGGGATCGTGGAGCACTGCATGGCCGAGTTCGTGGCCCGCCAGGAGCGCCCGCGCGGCCGGGTCGCCTCGGTTCTCGCAAGCGATGGCGTCGACATGAGGATCGTAGAGCCCTCGTCCCCCTCGCAGATACGGATCACCGGGTGCCAGCCATGCGAGTTCGATCTCACGGATGGCGATGGCCATCTCGACGAGTTCGAGGGGCCGTGATGGATCGGCTCCGGCCGCGGACGCCTCCTCGTGAACGCGGGCGGCTTCGAACCGAACGCTCTCGAAGGTGTCCACGGCGCCCTCCTAGAGTGACCTGATGTGGCGTTTTTGGTCTTCGGTGAGCCCTGATCCCTCGATCGCATCGGCAAGAGACTGCTTCGCCGGGGCCTCCGGCTTCGTGTCTGACTTGAAGCGAGCCGTCGCGGGGACCCGGGCGGATCCGGCGAGAAAGCCTGCGAGACCGTCGGCATTGATACCGAGGGCGCCGGCGAGACGGGCGAGGAAGCCAGAAGTCAGGTCCTCCACGTGGATGATGCGATCCTTCAGGCGGCCCAGGAAGACCTGATTGCAGCCGAAGCTCCGTGCGACGACCTTCAGCCCTGCCTTGTCGTGCGCTGCGAACGGGTCGGACACCTCGGCGGCAACCGTTCCGGCCGCGCTTGAGGACACGACGTCGTCATGTCGCCCGCAATCAGCGACCGCTCGGCGGAAGATCTCGTCGACACCCGCGATGAGCGCCCTCGGATCCTCGCCCGCGGCCACCAGGTCCGCACGTAGTTCCTCCGGCGAGGCATCAAGGATCGCCTGGATGTACAGGTCCTCGACCCCGTCCAGCGGGTCGGGGTGCCTATTCTTCACCTGGCTCATCGTCTCCATCCTTCCGGAAATCGGGCGAGCAACACCTTCTTGATGCGCTTCTTCGCGTAGTCGAGGCGGCCTTGGTCGAGGCCGGTGCGCTCGCGGAGGCCCTTACCCTTGAGGTCGTTGTCCAGCCCCCGCAGCACGGCGGTGGCCTCGGCGTCGTCCTCGAAGAGGGCGAGTATGTCCTTCATGGTGATGGCCCCTGCAGCCTCCTCCATCTCGATCAACATATCCTCGGCGCTCGCCGCCCGGGACATCGCTCCCAGACCGACGGGCGCTGGCGTCCCGAACTCCCCGACCTCGGACGACGACACCATCCTCTTTTCCCGCTCCCGCTCGTGAGAGGCGATGCTGCGCATCACCTCGACCAGGAACGCCATGACGGGCACCTCGCGCGGGCATCTCCTCCTACCGAGGAGCGTCCGGCAGACGGCCTCGTTCAGGATATCGTTACTGCGGAACGACGTGCCTCGAAGCAGCGGCCGTTCGATCAGCGTCAACTTCAGGCGGTTGTCCGGTGACAGGCCCTCGAACGCCGTCCTGAACTCTTCCGGACTGAGGTCAGCGCTCACCCGTTCGCCCTCGGCTCGCATCCGCAGCCGGCCGCCCGGCCAATCGTCCAACCGACATTGGCTATGCCCCCCACACGCGATTTTCAGAATCCACGGCAGCCAAATTCTGAAACGCGAGCTTGGCCGGCATACCTCTGCAGGATGCCACGGGCCGGGTGGTTTTCAACCTCGGCGTGCGCCCCCCCGACGAGGATGAAACATGAACCACTTTCGACCCCCCCCTGATATCGACCCTTTCGCCAGCGCGCTCGACGCGGTCATGGTCGACATCGCCATCTCGGTGCAGTTGCCTCCGGGCCTGCGCGCGAAGGCCGACGGGCGCTACGAGGCCATCCGCGCCTACGCGGAGCGTCCGGAAAGCCCCTTGCACGGGCGCATCCTGCGGTTCTACCCGCAGGGGAGCATGGCCATCGACGCCACGACGTCGACGCGCGGCACGGACGACGAGTACGACCTCGACATCGTCGCGGCTCTGGATCTCGACCCGCATTCCAAGCCGGCCGATGTCCTCGATCTGCTGCACCGCGCGCTCGATGGCTACCCGACCGGCCATAAGGTCGAGCGCCAGACCCGGTGCGTGACCGTCCGCTACGCGGACAGGATGCATGTCGACGTGACCCCGGCGGTCCGCCTCGGCCACGGCGCGGAGAGGGTCAGCCACATCTTCCACGCCCATCCGGAGAAGTCCGCCTCGGAGCACTTCCGCGTGCCGATGAACGCTTACGGCTTCGCCGAGTGGTACAGGTCGCGCACGCCGCTAGAGCGCCGGTTCGCCGCTGCGTTCAACAAGCGGCTCCACGAGGCCTACGGCTACGAGATCCGGGCGGACGCCGAGGTAGACGACATCCTCGACCAGGTACCGATCATCGTGAAGGCGGTGGCGACCGTCGCCCTGCAGCTGCTCAAGCGCCACCGCAACGTCGCCTACGCCGGCGTCAAGGGGCGCATCCCGCCCTCGGTGATGCTCTCCTGCTTCGCTGGTCTCGCCTCGCAGCCCGGCCTGCCGCTCACCGACATGGTCATCCACCTGGCGCGCACCGTGGCGAGGGCCCTGCGGGCTGCCAGCGCCCGCCGCGAGCGCATCAGCGTCGTCAATCCCGTCCACCCGGAGGATTGCTTCACCGACCGCTGGCCTGAGAACCTCCCCCAACAGGACGACTACGCCGATAAGCTCACGGAACTCGCCGACGGCCTGGCTTGGATCAAGCAGCACGGTTCGAGCCTGGAGGACATCCAGGAGTGGCTGCGGGAGCGTTTCGGCAGCCACGTAGTCTCGACGTCCGTCCGCCGCTTCAACGACCGGAACGGGCTAGCGGTCGAGCACGGCCTCCATGCCTACACGCCGCGCGGCGGCCTCTACGTCCCAAGCCGGCCCGCGCTCGTCGGCATCGGAGGCGCTGCCGCCGCAGCGCCTGCCCGGGCGAGCGCCCACACCTTCCGGGGAGGCCGCCGGTGGTGAGGATCTTCCCTTCGATCGACGACCAGGACCAGGCCATCCGCGCGTCTTGGCCAACATTCAGGATCGTCGAACGCTCCGAGCGGGCAGCAACTTGGCTTGGGACCCTCAAGCCCTTCATGCTCTCTTACGAGGTGCGGGTCTCGTACCAGATCCCCCTAGTCATCGAGCGCATCGATCCCCTCCGGCAGCAGCCGGAGGTCCGGGTGATCTCACCGGCTCTCAAGCGCCGCCCTGGGGACGGTGAGGGCCCGCTGCCACACGTCTACGTCGACCGAGCGGGCGACCCGGTCCTATGCCTTTTCGACCACGAGACCGGGGAGTGGACCCCGTTCCGCCTGATCGCCGAGACGACCATCCCATGGGCCCTCGACTGGCTCGGTTGCTACGAGGGCTGGCGAGCGACCGGGCGGTGGTCCGGCGGCGGCCGCCACGCCGAACCTCCCGCCGCGAAGGAAGCCGGACGATGAGCTACGTTCCCCCGCGCCGTTCCGATGGCACCCAGCAGGGGCGGCGGGAGCCGCTGCCGTGGCCAAAGGACCGACCCTTCCGGATCCTCTCCATCGACGGCGGCGGGATCTGCGGCATCCTCCCGGCCGCGGTGCTCGCCGAGCTGGAGGGCCGTTTCCTCGACGGGCGCTCGGTCGCCCGGCACTTCGACATGATCGCGGGCACCTCGACCGGCGGCATCATCGCCCTTGCCCTGGCGCACGGCCTGACGGCACGGGAGATCCGTGACGTGTACGTCGAGCGCGGGGGCAACATCTTCCCGCCGCCGTCGCGCATCGAGCGCCTCACCCGGTTCGTGCGCCAGCGGTACCGCTACGTCTACGAGCGCAAGCCCCTCGAAGACGAGCTCCTGCGGATCTTCGGCGAGACGACCTTCGGCGACGCCCAAACCCGACTCTGCATCCCCGCCTTCGAGGGGTTCCACGGCGAACCGTTCCTCTTCAAGACGCCGCATCACCCGGCCTACAAGAAGGACCGGTTCGAGCGCATGGTCCGTGTCGCCTTGAGCACGGCGGCGGCCCCGACCTACTTCGAGGCACTGTCCAACAACGGCTACGTGATGGTCGACGGCGGCCTTTGGTCGAACAACCCGACGATGAACGCGCTGGTCGACGCCCTCGCGTGCTTCGACATCGACCGCGGACAGATCCAGGTGCTCAGCCTCGGATGTGGCGAGACGGCGTTCAAGGTCGACGCCAACAAGACGTCAGGCGGCATGATCCAGTGGCGTGGCGTCATCCAGGCAGCCATGAAGGCGCAGTCGCATAACGCGGTCGGGCAGGCGGGCTTGCTGATCGGCCGGGACCGGCTGATGCGCATCGACGCGCCGGAGAGCGTGAACCCCATCGCCCTCGACGACTACCTGCGGGCGAAGGCCGAGCTGCCGGCCATGGCCCGCGTCCTCGTCGAGGGCGCCGGGCGCGAGATCCGTCGGGATTTCCTCTCCGACGAGGTCGAGCGGTACGTCTCGTGCCCCGTCACCTGAACGTCTTACGGACGGCACCTGGCCGCTGTCGGCTACGTGCGGTCGCGCCGAAATCTGAAAACCCCTCCCGGGTGGCATCGTCGTTCGGGACGTCACGGTAGCGGTCGCCCTACCGGCGGCCAGGCGTTTCGACGAGGTGGCAGATGCCCAAGAACATCGTGGTCTTCTCGGACGGCACCGGGCAGGACGGCGGCGTGCGCCCCGAGCAGCGCGTCAGCAACGTCTACAAGATGTACCGCGTCTGCAAGGTCGGGCCGGAGAGCGGCATCGACCCGGCGGACCAGGTCGCCTTCTACGACCCGGGATTGGGCACCGACATCGGCGCGACCGCACTCACCGCTCCCGTCCGGTTCGTGCAGAAGATGGCCGCCTCCCTCTCGGGCCAAGGCATCGCAACGAACATCGCGGATTGCTACCGCTTCATCATCGACCACTACGAGCCGGGTGACCGGATCTACCTGATCGGCTTCAGTCGGGGGGCATACACCGTTCGCTGCGTGGCCAACTTGCTGATGTACTGCGGCGTCCCGTCGAGAGGAGCCGGCGGACCGCTTCTGAGGTTTCGCAAGATGACGCATGACATCGCGCGGGAGGCGGTCGGCACGGTGCTGGAACATGGCGCCGGCCATCCGCGGGCCGACTTCGATGCCGAGCGCCACGAACTCGCCCGGCGTTTCCGGGCCAAATACGGTTCCGATCACGCCGATGGCGACGGGAAATCCAACGTGGAACCCTACTTCATCGGCACGTTCGATACGGTCGCGGCCCTGGGCGTCGCCGGCCCGAAGCGCACTCTGATCAAGGCGGCGCTGGCGGCCGCCATCATCATCCCGCTGGGCATCGCTATCGCGGTCACGGCCGCAATCGTCGGCGGTCTCGTGTTCCTGTTCGGAGGCTCCTTCTGGTGGGCTGATCTCGGTGCCGCCGCGCTCATGACTCTTGCCTCAGCCGCCGTCGCGTTGGCGGTGCGGCGGCGCATCGTGGCAGCGAAGACGAAGACCATCACCGACTGGCCTTCCCCGGGACAGTCGCGGAGCCACGTCGCCGAGTGGAAGGGCGAGAACTTCGACAGGCTCCTCAGCGCCCAGGTCGGCTACGCGCGGGCGGCCATCGCCATCGACGAGCGGCGCAAGGATTTCGACCGGGTGAAATGGGGACCGACCGAGACGCTGCCAGCGCGCGCGACCGACGCGCCGGAGATGATCCGGCAGTTCTGGTTCGCCGGAAACCACTCCGACATCGGGGGCAGCTACGACGAAACAGAGTCGCGCCTTTCGGACATCGCACTGAAGTGGATGCTGGAACAGGCCGTCGGCATTCCCCGCGGCCTCAAGATCGACGGCATGCCGGCTGTGGCCAACATCGCGGATCCCGTGGAGGTGATGCGGATCCCGCGACTGAGACTGCACCCGTCGCCGACAGGTGCTCAGCACTGCGAGGTCGCAGGCATGCGCGACACCATCGAGGAGCGTGTCTCTCCGTCGTGGGTACCGAACTGGGTGCGTAAATGGGCACGAGGAAAATCGTGGGAGGAGCAGGATCGGGAGATCAAGCCCAACGCCACCGTGCACCCCTCTGTGGATGAAAGGTTCGCGGCCAAGGCGGTCGTCCAATGCGACGGCGCTAAGTCCTATCGCCCCGTCCCGCTCTCCAACCATCAGAGGTTGGGGCAATTCTATCAGGCGGCGGCGAACAGCCCACCTCCACCCACACGCAAATTTCCACGCTCTTAAGCAGGCCTCATGCACAGTCTCGTTCATGCGGGGAGGGCGGGATGCCGACGCGTGAGCAAGTGTGGAATGCCGCGACCGCCTTGCGCCGCGGGGGCGAACGGGTCAACCAGAAGAACGTCCTCTCCATACTCCGCGCTGAGGGGATCGGGGCGACACAGCGGACCATCGCCGAGGACTTGATCGCCTGGAAGGCGTCAGAGGCCTATGGACCGCGGCACAAGCCCGGTGACCTTCCACGGCACTTGGCGGACCTGCACACCGGCTTCGTGGCGAGGATCTGGGAAGCGGCCATGGCCGAGGCCACGGCGCGGCTGGACGCTCGGCGAGCGGAGATTGAGCGCGAACGCGAGGCCGCCGGGCAGTTGCTCGACGAGACCCAGATCCGTGCGGAGGAGACTGGTCGGCAAAACGAGGCACTGCAGGCCCGGCAGGCGGAGATGGACGTCGAGATCGCCGCGTTGCGCAGCGAGGTCGCCCACCTCCGCCGAACCGCGTTCTGGGACACGGTCGTCCGAGAAGTCGTGGAGTTGCTTCCCGCGGACGAATGGATGACGGCGCAGGAGATCGCCCGCTGCCTGCCGCCAAGCCTGAAGCAGGAGGCGTTGACCATGGACAAGGCGTTGACGCCCGGGCGCCTCCACAAGCAGATGCGCCTGCGAGATCATCACGGCAGGTTCTTTGAGCTGGACGAAGAAGGACCGCGGTACAGGCGTCGCCCCGGTTGGACGGGCATCACGCAGTTGCCAGAGGCGCGACGGGGCGCGGACCGGAAGCCGCCGAGGGACACCGCATCCTAACCGACCGCCTTCACGTAGGAACGCTGCTTACTGGACGGCATACCCCCGAGCCCAGACCCGTTCTACCTCTCCCGCAGGGTGATGGCCGTCTTGCGTTCTCGGAAATAGTCCGGCCAGCATGGGGAAGCGGGAAGCGGCATTGCTTCCCGCTTCCCGCTTCCCGAACGGATCATTTGACCTGGCTGGCCATTGAGGTGAGAGCGTCCGTGACGTCACGAACGCCTTCCGCCGCCAATACCCTGTCGTCGAGGTAAAAGATCCAGCTGTTGGTGTGCTCCGACTTCCGGGCCCGAGCCCGTACGAGCGCGTGCGGCAGCACCGCGGCGCGACGGATACCGAATCCCGGGTCGAACAACACGGCGGCCAAATAATCGAAGGCTAGGTCGTCGATCTTGCGGATCGCGCTGAGTTGGCGCGACGCCCTGTCGTGGGCCAGCCGGCGCCCCTTGATCTGGTAGCGCCATCCCTGGGCGTCGACTGCGTCGTATCCCGCGACCGAGTTCCCCTCCAGCCGCCAGTCGAACGCTTTCGAGAACAGCAACTCGGCATAGTCGCCAACCGGGGGGTTGCCCGTTCGGACCACCCCGCGGCGACGCAGCTCGGCCATCACATCGCCGTAGGTCGTCAGCAACTCCTTCACGGTCGCGTTGGCCATGGGGCCGTCCACCGGCACCGCATCGATCTCGACCTTGGGCATCCCGCCAATGCCATCGTCCGGATGGCATGGTGGCTTGGCCGTGGTTTCGGCGGTAGCCTGATGGTCCGAGGTCGCCTCTGACCCGAGCAGCGACGCATAGGCCCTCAAGGCAGAGCCGCAATTGCTGGCGCTTTTGTCCGCGGCTCCTGCAGCGCGTAGTCCCTGGAGGAGGTTCCGTATCCCCTCCGGCCCCAGCCCGCAGCTGTCCAGGTCCACCGCGAGCTCGTTCTCGACCCGCCGGCAGTATGCGACGTAACTGTCGATCGACCGGGCGCCTAGGCGCCGGCTCAGGACGCGTCTGAACTCGGCCTCGCGCATAATCGGCTGCCCAGAAAACACGGAGGACCGAACATGTCGCGGTCCGTGCCTCGTCGCAACCTACGCCGTCCGCCGTATGCCATGCCGTTCGGTGGGAGACGCCCGGCTATGTGAAAACAGCGACAGGCTCGCTGGGGCTCCCGGGAACGGAAACGAGGGGTCGGTATCGTCCCGAAGGTTTCCCGGAAGTGGCGCCAAACCCGCCTAGACGCGGCCGGCTCCGGCCGGATCGGGCCGCGCCGGATTGGCTCGTTCCGTTCGGGGTTTAGCCAGCTAGATTCTAACCCGCCAACTCGGAACCCACCCTCGCAGGGCGCAGGCCCGGAGGTTTCCCGAAGGTTAGCGAGACTATCCTTTGCCAACCTGTCCCGCCGGCGTCCCGGGGCCGTCCCGTCCAGCCTGCCCAGGGTTGGACACGCCCTTCGAACCGCCCCGGCGTCGGCCGCCGCCTGCACCCCGGGAGCGCCCCCCCGCTGGCCGGGGCCATTCCGAGAGGAGGGCCGCCGCACGGCCTCCGCAGGCCTGGTCCTGCTCATGGACGTCGCCTGCCGGCGTCCGCCGCGCCTCGGCCGGAACCGCGTTGCCGGTTGCGTTTTGGCCCCCCCGGGAGAAGTATCCGGATCGTTGGGGTCCCCTGGGGCGGTCGGCGCATGACGGACGAGAAGGATGCGGATCCGGCCTGGTGGCACCGGGTCAGGTCCAACCCGACCGTCACCTCCGCCCTCTTCGTCGCCACGGGGATCGTCGCCCTGGGGACTTGGCTGCAGGGCGCCCAGTCCACCTACGACGTAGCCGCGTCCATCGTACGGAAGTTGAGGCCCGAGACGTTCCCGGACAAATACAGATACGCGTATTTCCTCGGGCGGTCCGTCGGCGGGTTGCAATTCGAGGCGCACGTCTCCGATCCCGACCCGACATACGTAAAATTCGAGAAGGCCCAGGTGGTCCGCTACCTCGACAGGATGGAGCTCAAGCTGGACGCCGAGCTGCTTCCCGTCGAGGGCGGCTTCCTCTGGTTCGACGGGCCGCCGACCCGCTACGTGCAACTCCTGCGGCAGGAAGCCGGCAAAGGCGGCGAGAGGCTCTTCCTGGTCGGGTATGCCGTGGGCCATGCGGTGCGCAGGGCACGCGGGTTCATCGCCAACGAGAGCGAAAGCGAGAAGTCCGGGCAGCGTTGGAACGCAGGCAGCTACAGCAGCGCGGCCCACGCGCTCTCGAACGACGTCGGCGAGTTTCTCAAATACGGATCGGATTTGAACCTTCCCGCTTTCGCCGCCCCCAAGCTGAAGACCATCGACGACGACAAACTGTCCGATAAGGACCTGAAGGACGCCAAAGACGACCTGCAGCACGTCCTGGAGGCCATTTCTGGATTCGACGCCCGGATCGAGGTCGCCCTCAACAAGCGGTAGCCCGTCGGCTGCTCCGCGGCCGGCCGTGCCTGCGCCAAAAGCCTTTTCGCCGACGGGACGGAACCCACCGCAAGTTCCTCGACCATACCCGAGGCTCATCCCGCACCGCCGCGAGCGGTCCCGAACAAAGATGCGACCCGCACGTTCGCGGGACGGCAGCCCCGGACGAAACGACCGCCCCGTCCCACACCACGACACCATCGCCGTCCTGCCGGGGCCCTCCGCGCGCGGGCGCACCAGCCTCCTTGAGGTCCGGACCACCCGGAGGCAGGCCGAACCATCCGGGCCTGACCACCGCGCGATGAGACCGGCGCCCATCGGCTGGTCCCATCGCGCGGCAGCCAGAGGCCACACCCTCGGACGCCCTCGGCTCGGTCACCGTGTGGGGTGCCGGCGGCTCTTCGCCGCAACACCCTACGATAGCCCCGGTCAAGGGGAAATCGGCGATGATCGACAGGAAACGCATGCCGGCCACTGGAGCGGCGTTCGTGATCGCGCTTCACGGCCGCTCGTTCACTCTCCTGTCCGAGACCCCGGGGACGGAGGGGCACAGCTTCCCGAAGCTGCCCCTGGTCCGGTTCTCCGCTGTGGCCGGGGTCGACCCATATGTCGAACCTCGGTGCATTCGACGATGCGGCGGCGTGGGCATGCCGCCGTGCCCTTCGGACCGCCCTGATCGGGACCGGCGCCTGTCTGGGGGCCATCGAGGAGCTCAAGGGGGTAGATGTCCGGGGCTGCGCGTGCCTACTCGACGCCCTGGACCGGATCGCGCGGACTTACGTACCGTTGCGGCCTGACCAGTTCGAGCCCTTGTCGTGACGCAGTCCGGCCCGGTTGCCGAACCGGGCGGACGTCACCGCAGCTGCGGCGATTACGACACCCGTTGCCGTCCTGCTCCACGTCACCGGCCGTCGACCGGCGGCATGCCGCCCCTAGCCGGGCCTAGCCTTCGACGTCCAGGGCGACACCCCGCGACTCGCGCATGACGCGGCCCCGTGTAGAGTGACGATCGAGCGTGGGCACCCGGTTCCACGCGTCGCGCTGACGCGATTGTCCCGCGTGCCAGGCTGCGAGCGATAGAGGTTGATGTCTCCTGATGAGCTTGCCGCCGGCCATGGTAAAGCCCTTCGCCGCCGCGTGGCGCGCTAGGTCCTACTTTCTGTTCTCCTTCGTGTTTTGGGTGGCGCACAGCACGGTGCCGGCCCCGTTCGCCTCGGTCGCCTCGGTCGACAGGCAGTGGTGGCAGGACCTCGTCGACAAGGCGGTGGGCAGCTTCGACAAGCTGTCGTACTTCCTGTTCCTCGCGGGCCTGATCTATGCCGTCGCCTCGGACGTGATCGACTACGTGTGGACCAACAGCCTGCAGGCCGAGGTCAGGAAGGGCTTCGTCGAGACGGGGGAGGTGCTGACGCGAAGCCTGGCTGGCTTCACGTCAGGCCTCGTCGGGATGACCTTCGAGTCGGTCAAGGTGTGGGTCGACGGCGGGAGGGGCAGTCCCGACCAGGTACGCACCGTCGCGCGGTCCGCGCTGGTCTCGCATTACGGCCGGCACAACGACCAGGCCTCGAACCTGCTCGACTTCGTGATGCGCGACCTGCTCGACAAATGGGCCAGGGACCACTCCCAGGTGTGGGACAACTTCTCGTCGAACGTGACGGTCAGACCCTCCTCCATCAAGGGGCATTTCGAGTGGCAGGAGACTCGCACCTACACGGTGATCTGCTTCTCGCGGGAGGGCGAGCTGCCGCTCCGCCTCGAAGGCAGCGTCCAGATCGGGGCGGTCGAGGTGATGACCGCGCTCGACCAGATGGAGTTCCGGATCCGCTTCGGCCAAGACGAGATTGTCAACTTCAAGGATTGGTGGGCCAAACACCGCGACAAGGCGGAAGGCGGCCGCTTTACCGTGCAGGCGGACGGGATCACCATCGCGTACGAAGGGCTCTGGCTGCGCTACGAGATTTCGGCGCAATGCCCGATCTCCGACGAGCGGACAGACGTCAGGATCTTCGAGCGGTCGTACATATCGACGGAGGATCGCTCGTACTCGCTGGCCATCCGGCACCCGACGCGGACCGTCAATGTCTCCTTCTCCATAGAAGGGCTGCCGAAGTGGTCTGTTAAGCGTCCGGTAGCCTCGGCGACCTTATACCAGCACGATCAGCGCGCCGTGCAGATCGAGTCGTTGCACGAGCGTAGCTGTTCGGCCATCGTACCCGGATGGAGCCTGCCCGGCATCGCAGTGGTCGTCGAGTGGGCTCCGGGTTAGACCGGATTGACCGGGCGGGCGACGCCCCCTACATCCGCATCAGCTCAGGAGGCTCAGATGACCCGCAAGATCTCCGTCACGTGATCCCGCAGCCTGGCCGCCCTGCCGGAAGGGCATAAGGCCGGGCTCCCCGCCCCATGTCCAGCCGAGCCTCCATCCAAGACCCGCGTCGCGACGACCCTGCGACCTTAAGGTGGTAGGGTCGTCTTACATCACGATGTGGCTCGACCGAGCTACGCGCAACGCTTGTGCGGATCGACATGTGGCCGGCGTTAGCTGATACGTCCCAAGGCACTGCCGCCCCGAGGGTTGAGATCTAACTGTCTCGTCTCATTTCATGGCTCTGACATCGAAGTGGGGGATCCCCGCGAGATGGCAGCTGGCCACTCCCCAGGACGCGACACTTGCCGCCGCGGGCCTCCATGGCCACCGCGCACTCCGCTGAGGACGTGCCGGACTAGGTGGGCTCCACCTAGTCGAGCCGCGGCTTAGGCACTCACGATGGCCTTTCGCCCACCATCGTTCCGGACCCGCGTACGGACGTCGCGGCCCTCGGCCCTAATGCGCTCGCGCCTCCGCCGCTCGATCTGGGCCGGGTGCTCACGCGGGGGCAGGCCCCGCGGCACGGCCACCTCGACCGTCGCGGGGACCTTGATGGCGAAGGAGTGCGCCGCCTTCACCCCGTGCGACCACGCCAGGGCGTCGGCCGCCGCGTCCTGACCCTCCAGCGTCCACTGCCCGTAGATCTTCACCGCGGTCTGGACCGACATGCCGAGCAGGTCGGCCGCGGCTCGGACGTCCACCCGGGCGATCCTCAGCCACGTCGCCGCCGTGTGCCGCAGGGTGTGGCGCACGACCTCCGCGTCGAGGCCGGCGTCGGCGACCACCGCCTCCCAAATCCAGACCGGGGTGGAGGCGTAGGGCCGCCCGTCCGGACGGTGCACCACCGCGGAGATTCCGGCGGCGAGGTCGGCCTTGCGCCACCGCCCGAACATCGAGGCGACCTTGGCAGCGATCCGCGAGCTCTGGCGCGGCTTTCCCGCGCTCGGGTCAAGGCCGAACCCGCGCCGATGGATGAACCGGCCTTCGACGTCGATGCAGCCACCCTCTGCGGTGCACTCCCACCGGAGGTCGCGGGTCGCCTCGTCTCGGGTGCCGGTGTACAGCCCGACCGGCAGGTATCGCCGCAGCGGCTTGCGGTTCGCGATGGTCTCGGCGTCTCGGTAGGCGTAACGGTTGAGCCGCCTGCCGTCCGCGCAGGTCACCGTCTCGCGCTTCCAGCCCCCCGTCTCCGCATCCCAGATCCGGCCGCGGATCGCCCAGTACAGCCGGGCGACCTCGGTCCTCCGCAGCCAGCGGGTCCTCCCGGCGCCGGGCTTCGGCACGTGCACGTCCGGCCGCCACGACAGTGAGAACTCGTTCGCGAAGAGTTTCACGGCCGCGCGGAGATGCCTGAGATCTTCCCGGGCGCTCGCCGGGCTCGCGGTGGGCGCGTCGGGATCGTCCGCGCGGTAGCGGGCATCGGGCTGGTTCGAGCGCCACTCGACGTACGCCTTGCACCTGGCCGTCGTCAGGTCCTTGAAGGTGGACTTGGCGAAGTACGTCGCGAGGTCGGCGAGCCGCCGCGCCAGCTTGCGGTAGACCTTCCACTTCCGGGCGGCCTCCTTCGCCGCCTTCGTCATGAGGGAGGTCTTGCCCGGGATGGGCGGGTTGCCCGGCGGCCTGGCGGCGTCGATGTAATGGTCAATGGCCGCCACCACGTCGACCATGCGCGGGGCGAGGATGCCCCGCTCCCTGGCGCCCTTCTGCAGCGCGTAGACGTCGCAGGCCAACTGAGCCTGCCTCCTCTGCGACGGCGGCCGCCCTGTAGAGATCTCCGTCTTGCCGTCGCGGATGTAGAGCGTGATCTTCTTGGGGTTGGAACGCGAGACGCGCTCCACGAGGTGCGGGCCCATGGGCTCCGGGCCACGCCTCCGGTCGAGCTCCGGGACCACCGCAGCCGTCGTCATCAGCGCGACGCGCACGTCCTCCTCGTGGCGCGCGAACGTGCCCCGTTGCATCTTTTCCCGCCTCATCCTACTGTACCTCTACGAGTGCCCGCACGCGTGCGGGCGTTTCGGGAAGGCGGGTGCGGGGCGGTTTTTCCGCCAAGTCCAACACGCCCCGTATCCGCCACTTACCGTCAGAACCTATCGTCTGATGCGATGGGCACGACGGATCTCTTCGCGGCGCGCCTGGAACGCGGCCGCCCACCGCCGAGCCTCTGCGCCTCGGCAAGCTTCATCTGGATCAGTCCGGCCGTGTAATCCTCGTCCGGCCTCGTCTTGTCCGCCTCCGCGGTGGTGCCTTCGGCCCCCATTCGGCGGATGGCCATCGGCGTGGTGAAGAACTTCCCCGCGACCTTCGTGATAGCGAGCACACCGTCGCGCCCAGCCGTGCGCAGGGTGTTCGTCGTAATCGGGCCGGCCGGCCAGAAGAGGGCGGCTGCCTCGGGTAGGGTCAGCAGTTCATCGTCGCTCCATTGCGAGGCGTCAGGCCGGGCTGCGATACGGGCCGGAACCCGTGACCGCTGGCCAGCCGTCTCGCGCATGGTAGCCACCTCGGTTCCGGGAGAGTCAACTGGGCCGACGACCGAAAATTTCGGACGTTCTGTTGCGCCTTCAATGACTTGGAAGGATTGAATGGAACATCCTTCGGCACCCTGGGCGCAACGCGGGCCGTCCGCCTCAGGCCCCGTTCCGAGCTTGATGGCGGTCCCTATCGCCCTCTGTACGGGCACGTCCGACAGCTCGCCGCCGCAATGCGCTGCGGACCCCGGAAGGTGCGCTGCGGCGTCCCTCGTCGATGGCGTCATCGAAGGTCCGGCGTCCTGATCCTTGCCCTGGCACGAGGCCGGATATTTATTTTCCGGGCCAAGCTTGGCGGCGTGCCCAGACCCTGGCCCGCGAGGCCCTGCGACCGATTCGGCGCCTGCCGGGCCGGCTACGCGGGCGCCGGACGGCCCTTCCACCTCAGCCTCTCCGTTCACCGGGTTCACGGGCAGGAGCCCTGGGGATGCCGCCGCAGGCGGCATCCTCTGGAAGGCATCCCGTGGGATGCCTTCCATGGCTGGCTCAACTCCTCCTTTTAGCCTTTGGCCACCCTGGTGACGGTCCGGAGTTGTTCGCCCCATGGCCGTGAGGCCATCGGGAACCCACTCCCTCCGGTTGTCGATCTCGGGCCTCTGCCGGGCCTGCGCCGGCATCCGGATCGGCGCGGCCACCCTGCTAGGGACGGGGATGCGCGCCACGGGCTGCGGCGGAGCCAGCGGCAGCAGGCCGTGCCGGCGCATGTAGGCGATGAGACTGGTGAGCATGATTGGTCCTCGACCCGGTGGTAACGGGACCAGATTGTTCCGTGACGCCGCACACCAACCAAATCCGACGGCCACCAACGAGCGCTGCGGCGGCGCCATCAACCATGGATGTCATCCCCTCCCATGCGGCTGTCGGGGTCATTTCGGGCCGGCGGACGACGAATCGCCGGTCGGCTCCCTCGTCGCCTTCCTGGCCATTCCCGTCGCGAAGCATCGCCGGCTGTCTGACCAGGCTCGGTTCAATCAAGTTTCGTAAACGCGACCTAAACACCTCACACGCGGTCGCGCCGATCCGGAATGCTAAAATCATTGGGAAATCTGGTCGCCTATTCCGATCTAGGAATATTTTTGTAATCCCACTTGTTGCGTCGACACTTTGTGCTCTGATCGTCGTGATCCCGGATTCGGCCGGGGAGCTACCACACGATGCTCGGCCTCAGACTGTTCCTTTCGACCATGCAGCGTCCCTCGCTCCCCAAGGCAGCCCCCAAGGCTCGCCCCGATGAGGGATCGCCGGGCATGGGCAGTTCGCGGGAAGCGTTAGGCAAATTGCGCTCACTACCACTGCCATCGCTCACATCGGCCACGCGCGACTACGCCCTCGCGGTCGACTCCGGCTACGTCGACCGCCTTCGGCCGCGCGACCTCGCCGGCCTCGCCGACATCATGGGGCCGCGGATCTGGGCGTGGCAGTACGCGAGGCGCCTCACCGGCCAGCCACCGTGGCGCGCCGGCCGAAACGCGAGCGAGGGCTTCGAACGCTCCCGCGCGCTCGGCGAGATGATGCTCGACCTGAAGCTGTGGGAGCGGGCAGTCGCGGCGCATCACGCGCAACAGCAACGCGCGCTCCTCGGCGGCGGCGAGGCGCCGCCGCCGTTCGTGGTCCCGTCCGAGGTCCTCGAAGCCATTGAGGCCCGCCGTGAGGCCGTCCGGGAGAGGGCCAGGCGCCGGCAGGCTCGCTCCGCCGGCGGCGGCGGAGCGGCCCCGCTCCCGCAGGAAGGGGTCCACCACCCTCCGTTCCCGGCCGCGAAGCCGTGAACGCGGCGTAGGACAGGCGGAGATCTCAAGGTGACGGCGACTGAAATGAACGAAGTACGCACGCAAGGCCAGGCGACGGGGCCGACGGCGGCAGAGGGTACCGCCACAGACCGGCGCCACGTCCGGCCCGGGCTAGCGGTCCGGTTCGTCACCCGGATGAGCGACGACCTGCACGCCGCTATCGTCAGGGCGGCCCGGAGCGACGGCATCTCGACCGGGGCTTGGATGCGCCGTACCGCGATGGGGCGCCTCGCCCTACAGTCGGATCGGGACGCCCACAGCAACGCGCCGACCCGCAGGCCCGAACAGGACGTGGCGACGCTCGCCGCCGCGGTCCGCGAGCTCGCCACCCTGAGCGCCGCGCTCTCGCTCGGCGATGTCGCGGGCGCCCGCGCCGGCGTCGACCGCGCCCGCCGGATCCTGATCCCGCTGGCGCTCGGACGGTCGGGCACGCGGTGATCACCGGCGGCACGCGCGGGAAGGGGCTCGGCCGCGCCCTCGCGCGCCATCTCCTGCACGCCGGGAACGAGGTGAGGGTCCTGCCCGCGCGTAGCCTGGGCGGGTCGTCCTTGCACGAGCAGATCAGGGAGATCGTCGCGCAATCCGCCGGCGGCCGCACCGACAGGCCGATCTACCACGTCTTCTGCAGCCCAGAGCCGTCGGCGCGGGACGGCGCCGCGGCCCGGCAGGCCTTCTGGGACCTGTTCGAGCGTGAGTTCGGCCTCAGCGGCCAGCCGTACTGCGGGGTCGAGCATACCAAGGATGGCCGCAAGCACGAGCACCGGGTCTACGGGCTGGTGCTGCCATCCGGCAAGATTGTCGACTTGCGCTTCGACTATGCCCGGCGCGAGAAGTGCGCGCGCATCGTCGAGCATGCCCAAGGCCTGCCCGCGGTCCCGTCCAGGCACGCCCGCACGGTCTCGCGCCGGCTGCATTCCGAGGGCCGGCACGACGTCGCCGCCTGGATGGAAGCTGCGGGCACGACGACCGCGCCCCGGCCCGAGGCTCCGCTCACGCCGCGGGAGCGCATGGTCCAGGAGCGCACCGACACCCTGCTGGACGCGACGCGCACGGCAACCCTTGAGGCATGGCGCGCCTCGAACGATGGGTCCGCCTTCGTGGTCGCCCTACGCGCCAGGGGGCTCGACCTGCGCCTGGGGCGGCGAGGCCCCGTCATCGTCGACGGGAGCGGCGCGGCCCATCTCACCACGCGGGTGATCGGCGCCGCGGCGCGCCGCTTCGAGGGAGCCCGGATACCCGCTGCGGAGGTGCAAGTGCGCCTCGCGGGGCTGACGTTGGAAAGGATCGACGATGCAGGAGACGGAGATCGCGCGGCGGCTCGCCGCCCAGGAGAGGTTGCTCCACGAGCTGCTGGCGGCCCTGGCGCCGCCGGAGGAGGGGAGCGGGTTCGACGACCTGGTCGAGACGCTGGCCGACCTGACGGAGGTGGTGGCGGACATGGCGGGCGCGGTGAAGGGCCTGCCATGCAGCGGCTGTGCGCGAGCGCACCGGGGCAAAGGCTCGCCGTCCGCCGGCGTCTAATGCGGTCGCTCCCTGGTCCCGGCTACCAAGCAGCGGCGGCACGAGCATGGGACGCAATCGCCCTCATCGAGGCGGCCACGAGCAGGAAGCGAGATCGGGCCTGGGCGCTATGGGGCCTCACCGACATGTGGGGCCTGCCCCTTTGCTAGCCCGCCAAATCTAACGCTTGGTACTCACTCGTGAAGTCTGTAACGGCTCGGGAACTGAAATTGGCTGCGTGCCCGGAATTGGATGCTCCGGTTTCCGCCCCTCACTTTACAAGAGATGATCTCGGCTACTCAGAAAATGAAAAGGGGTATATTGCCGCAGAAATTTCGAGAATAGCAATCCACCGCTATCAAAATCCAGATCGTGATGGCAGCAGTCCTGTTATTCCTCACAAGTCTGTTCAGCGCAACGAGTCTGGTTCCGGCGAGGAGGTGTACCTAAATTGGGTTTCGGCGTCGGCTCGTTGTGCCTCGGGAGCATCTGGTCGACTGATTTAGTTGGCCATCACCCCTGGCTAACGAGAGCGCGCTCTCTCCAATCGACGATTCTTGGCAGTTCGGCCAGCGCTAAGCGTGCTGCCATTGGATCGGAGAACAGGGTGGCAGCACACTCCCAGGCATACTGAGCCGGCTCCAGGAGGATCTCGGCCTCGATTGCGGCGAGCAGCACCGGAGTCATCTCAAGCGCGACATGGCCCAACGCTCGATGATGCAGCGTGACGCGGCCGTCTGTCTCGATGGTATTCCAGAGTAGAAGAACATCACTTCCGCTGCGCGCGCCAAACCAACACAGGAAGCGGGAGCACCGTACCGAAAAACCAAGGAAGGCGCACCGCCTCGCATCCAGACCAAGCGGGGCCGCTCTGGGAGCTTCGATCAAGAGAAAGGGCAATAGACCATCGTGCTGGGCGTTTGTCAGAACGCGAGCTAGCGGGCGAGCTGGGCCGTGCTCAGCAAGATTGAGCAGCACGGAGTGAGTTTCACGAGCAACCTTCGTGAACCGTTCTGAGATGCCCCAGTAAGGAGTCACGATCCGCCGACCGCATCGCGCGAGGGCGACCGCCGACATCTGAAGTGATCCAAGGTCAGAGGCCGCCACGATAAGCCGCTTTCCCGCAAGTGAGCGGAGCGTTACCTGAAGCTCGTACAAGCCGTCAAACGCGATCTCGCAGCCCTTGAGGAACCGATGCGTTACTGCGCTTCTGCGCTCGAAAGTTTGAAGAAGTTCGTTTAGGCAATCACGGTCGGGGGGCGCCGCCAGCACGGCCTTGGTAAAGGCTGTATAGGCGACGCCGAGCGCAAGGAGCTCGGATGGCTCTCTACGCATGGATATCATTCGGAAATGGCGAAAGGCGGACCATGACCGCTCAAACTCTGCTCGTTGATGATTTTGCGAATTACATGAAGATCTTCGTTGCTTAGCTTGCGCACAACATCGCCAAGTTGATCGTTCTGGTCGGCAGCCTGTCGCGCACTTGGATCGTCGATAGCAGCCCGCAGCGCAGCATAAGCGTGGTCCGCCGAGCTCCACTCCGCCTTCGGCTTAATTGTCACACTCGCCTCCTACGTGTCCCCCTCCCACTGAAATCCAAACCATCTGAGGTTGTCAATAGAACAATACATAGAGCAGGATCCGTGCATTGTCGAACTGGGATGATGCCGTGACCACCTACATTCGAGCACTATCTTTGCTCGCACTTGCATATTTTTGCGGGGGATGTGCGGTAACAGATCAATTCTCGTCGCGAATTTACAGCAGCAACATTAATTCACAGGTCGCACTAGATCAAGAGACCCTACTAAACATTGTCCGGGCGAGCCGGTACCAATCCTTGACGTTCGTCGCCATCACCAAGACAGCCGGGACGCAGACGGCAGATCTGAAGATTGGGCTGCCCACATTCACGTTCGGCCCGCGTCAGACTGCGGCACAGCGGCAGTTCAGTTTTGCCAACAACGCGATCGACAACAGTGCCCAAGGCTCATTCGAGTCCAACCCCCTGATTTCCAGCCTGTTTCAACAAGGCATGCTAACACCTATTTCGCCGAAAATTCTCGCTTTACTTATTGGAGCCCATCCACGAGAGCCAACATTTCTCGCTGCACTTGAGGGCATCAGGCTGACGTCCGCCAAAGATGCTTGGTTTTTCAGGAATGATCCGGCCAATAATTCATATAGGGGCGAGCCTCAAAGCGCCCAGTGTCACGATCTTGAAATCGTGCAAGGCCGGCATGGAGCGTATCATAACATTGCGAAAGATCGCTTGCACCCCGACTACAATACTGAATGTAATTTTTCTCAATTCATGTATTTCCTCGAATTTGGTTTGGCGGTTGGCATGACTGCCGACATCGACCACAGTGTGTCTGTGGCAGGATCGACCAAGACAGACCCATCTAGAACCTCAAATGCGGTGAACACACCAGGTACGCCTGGCCGCATATGCTTTGAGCCCTCGCTCGCACGACCAGATCTCAAGATCGACTCTCAGGTTATGTCGAACAAGTGCGGCACAAAGTTCTCTGGCGAGGGGCTAAAATTTCGATTTGGCGACACTGATTATGAAATTGAGCTCGTTTTGCGTTCTCCAATCGGGGTTTACGCCTTCCTCGGCAAACTTCTTCGAGACGGCACAGCCGATCAATATAGAATGCAGGATGAAGCGCTGGGTCCCATGCGGCATGCCAAGCTCGTCGAAATCGATCCGACAACCGTCGAGTGTCTACTGAGTGCGTCCTCTGTCGGCGGCCTGCTCTGCGACCCTGGCGCAAGCGGTCGAAACACGCTGCTCATGGTCGATCTGCTACAGCAATTGAGAAATCTCATGATCTCACCGGCAGATCTCAACGCGTCATTCTCTGTTCGGCTGAGCGATTGAGTGAGCGACCGCCGTCGCGTTAAGCGGGCATGCCTGAAGTCTCCGCCGGTTCCGCCTACGGGGCCGACTGATTGTGGAAGCGTGTCGCGGGCGAAGATGAGGTCGTCGTCAGTCGGCCGGCATCGCGCGACGCTAGGCTGGCGACCGGGCCGAACCCCAAGAATTAGAACGGCCTGCGCCGACTGGAGGGGCTCGAACGCGGAGTCTCCCGCACTCTCAGCCTCCGCAGCGGATGCCGGGGGCAGGCCAGTCATCGTCGGGCTACGTCAGGCGACAGCCTCGACCGGCAGGGTGGAGGCAATATCGGAGATGACCACGAACTGCTCTAGGTAGGCGGGGTACCGGCTCTCCAGAAACCGCCGGACGCGGTGGTTCGCGAGGAGCTTGGTCAAATAGCCCTTGGCCACCATCAGATGCAGGTTGTCCTGGCTGAACGACGCCTCAACCGACCCGATGGCCGCCTGCATATTGGCGAGTTCTCGCTCCATTTGCGCCATCGCGACGGCGGATACGCCCTTGGGCTTGATCTTGGCTCCCTTCACAAGCTCGGACTCGGATGCGGTGGACAGCATCCCGGCAGCGAAGGCGACGCCGAAATTGTTGTGGTTGACCATAACATCCGCCGTCTGCATCTGCTTCAACGGCTTCATCTTCCGCAGGATATCGAACACCGCCATGGGGCAGTGCCTGTCGGACAGTTGCGCAACGACCTCCGGGCAGATGCCATCGAGTAACTTCACCCGCCGCTGCACGCTCACAACGTCGAGCGACATGGCGGCGGCGATCTTCGCTTCCGGAACGCCCCTCTCGATGGCGCGAACGATCATCGCGCGCTCCTGAACCGGTGAAGGACGGTTGATGTACCTGTTGTAGGTGAAAGCCTCATCGTCAGTTGACACCAGGCACTCGACCTCCGTGTGCCCTTGTTCCTTGAGAACCTCGATACGCATGTGCCCGTCCAGCAACAGGTACTGGTCCGGGATCGCACGATCGCGCGCGACGACAGGCGGCTCGACCAATCCGATCTCCCGGATCGACTGCGCGATCTGAGCATATTTGGAGCTAGCCTTGACCGTCGCCCGCAGGGTCTTCACCGGCGTGAGAGCGGAGATCGGGACAAGAAGCGTTTCGGGCTCGAAGCCAAACGCCAACGGCCGTCGGGTGGGATCCTTCATGTCAGGCCTCCGTTCATCCGGCCGTCGAGGTCGGCCGGCATCGCATCCAGGCCCTCCGCGCGGAGCAGCGTGACAAAGTCCTCGTCCAACCTGAGCCGTCGGAGCGCTTCGACGACGAACATCAGGCGGGACTGCGTGACCTCCGCCTTCTTCGCGAAGATCCGCTGCCGGTCTGCTTCCTTCTGGTAGATTCGAAGGAGCGCCGAGGTCGAGCTGGGCCGGGAGTTCCTGTCCTTGTTGCGCCCGAACGGGGTCATTGGAGTAACAGGTCCAGATTTGAACCGGGCTTCGATCAGGCGTCGAACCTTCACGAGCTTGCCCCCCTTGAGCTTCTTCTCGGCGTAGGCCTGCGTTAGGAGCGCCTGCACCCCGGCCTCGTCCGACTTGGATATCTGCATGGCCACGCTTATGGGCAGGATGCCGGTCTCCACGGCAGCGAGAAGGCGCTCCTCGCCGTGGCTGAGCAGGTTGGCGACCATGTTCACCCATTCGGGCGTGCAGCCGATCTTGGTGGCGATTTCCCGGTCGCTGTAGCCGCGGCCGCGAAGCGTCCCGACGTCATGGAGGAGTTCCGTCGGCCGGTGCTGCCTACGGGCGCAGTTCTCGACGAGGCTCCTGACGAGGCAATCCTCCTCGCTCGCCTCGATCACGATGGCGGCGACCTCGGTCTCACCAAGCTCGACGCATGCCTTGAGCCGTCCCTCGCCACAGACGACCCCGAAGCTTTCGAGGCCATCGGCGGAAGGAATCCGGGTCAAGGTGATAGGGCGCTTTAGGCCGACGTTATCGATATTCCGGACGATTTCCCCGAACTTGCGACGCTCACGCGTCCTGGGATTGAGGACGGTGATCCGATCCACTGGGACCATGGCTATGCGCCTGCTGGCCTGCTCCATCACGCCGCCTCCGAGAAGCTGGCCCTGGCGGCCAGCGAGTAGAAGAAGCTCAGGTCATCGAACCGGTAACCGTCGAGCGACAGCCCATTGAACTCCGCCAGCCGCAGGGTGGGCTCGGTCATGTCGATCCGGGGAAGGACGTAGTAGTCGAGCGGCGCTAGGTTCCCGCCATCCATGCGTACCGCCAGCGTCACGTCCGGTGCCAAGCCTGCATCCAGGCGGATGCGCCAGCGCGAGGAGCCGGCCTCCGTCTGACGGTGTCGGGCGATCACGACCGAAGCGACGAACTCGCCGTTGACGGTCAGAAGATCGGTCGCTGGATCACGTTGCACCGAGCCGCCGGCGTCTCGCAGCCCGGTGATCACGTCGTCGACAACTCCTGGATGCAGGTCCCGGAGCCGGCGGTTAATCTCCAGGTAGCGGTAATCCCTGTCCGGCGCGTACCCCACAAGCTGGTAGGCGCGCAGCAGGCTGCCGAAGCGGCGGCGGTAGACGCTGCTCGATGGCATGTCATCCCGCTCGTCGATGATGAGGCTCGACAGCGCGCCCGTCGCCCGCAGCAGCCCGGATAGCAACACCAGCAGTTCGGCGTCGTCGAAGCGCCTGCTGCGGCCTTCCACAATGGCACGGGCGCGATCGAACAGGTCTCGGGGAACGATGGCGCGGAAGGCATCCCGGGCGACGACCCACCGCTCCGGGGCGTTGACCACGCGGCAACGCTTGAGCCGGTTGGACACGCGGTTGTAGACGTTATCGCCGGCGTACTTCGGGTTGGTCAGCACCTGGTGGACGGTCCCCCGCGTCCATGGACGCCCGAGATCGGTGCGGATGCCTTCCCGGTTCAGCTCGACGGCAATCTCGCGCTCTGGCATGCCGGCGACGAACAGGTCGTACATCCGGCGCACTGTGGTGAGCTCGGCCTCCGGGCCCGGTACCAGGATGACCCTGTCGGTCTGGAGGCTCTTGCGCTCGCCGTGCGCGAGCTCCGCCTTCGGCAGGCGGCCCTCGTCCACGAGGAGTCTCCGAAGGCCGTACCCCGCCATCCCACCCTGTCGGAAGCCCTTCTCGATCAGCCGGCACTGGCCGGCGTGAACCTTGTCGGAGAGCTCCCGGCTGTACTCGGCCGCCATGTAGCGCTTGAGCGACTTCATGATGCCGGAGGCCATGCTCCCGTCGTTCTCGAACTGCTCGGCGCAGTAATCGACCCGGATCCTGGCCTGCCGGCAGATGTACTCCAGATGCGCGCCCTCGTCGGCATCCTGGAACCTGCCCCAACGGCTGATGTCGTAGACCAGGATCGCCTCGAAGTCAGCGCGCCCGGAGACCACGTCGTCGATCAGGCGTCGGAACGCCTGACGTCCGTCGACAGTCAGCCCGCTTCTGCCGGCATCCTCATAGACGCGGACGATCTCGAACCCGCGACGTTCGGCAAAGATCTGAATGTGCGCGAGTTGACCCTCAGTGGAGAAGCTCTGCATGTCGGTCGACATGCGCAGGTACGCGGCCGCGCGGGTCGGCCGGCCCGTGCCGTTGTCCGATGTCGGCATCAATCGCCCTGGGCTCAAGGACGCACCTCCGCTACCGGCCCGGCCGCCGCGATGGTGCCGAATAGCGGCCAGGCATGCTGGCGCCCGACCCTATGCGTAGGAGGGCGGGTATGTCGTTTCCTAATAAGGGCAAGTCGTTTCCGACCGTCGGGGATGCCGGCAGGGCCGGGAAGCGCCCCCCGTCAGTGGTCGCCCGCGAGATCTGCGCGGCGCTGCGGCGGGAGCTCGGCACGACCTCCGCCGCCACGAAGACCGCCATGGGTTGGACGGGGGCGAGCGAGCGGACGGTCAAGAACTGGTTCGCGGGCCTCTATGGGCCGAACGAGGAGCACCTCGTGTCCCTAGCCGCCCACTCGGACACGGTGCTCATCGCCTTCTTGTCCCTGGCGGGACGGACCGAACTCGCGGCGACCGCATCGCTGACCGACGTGCGCAGGCGCGTACGTCAGATGCTGGAGATCCTCGACGAGATCCTTGAAGACCCAGCGCCGCCGATTCATTAGCGGCTGATCGATTCGTTGAGTGTCAGGCAGGGCGTCGAACGCGATTCTCGGGCGACGGGTGGCTTGATCGACAGAGCAGGTGAGCGCGCTTGGCGACACACAGCGGGCGTGAGTTGCCGTGCGTCCGCATCAGCGCGCGAGGTGGCTTCGCAACGTCTTAACACGGGTGCCAACAAGGCGCGCCGCCTTGCGAAGCTGTTCCTCGGTGACACCGAACAGCCGGGCATAAGCTTGGCGGCTGGACCGGTCATGGATGTCGAGGTGGGTTGGCTCGTCCTGGGGTGCCATTGCTGCCTGCTCCGCATCGCGCCTTGCAAGAGGACGCCATGATCACATCCGGACGAACGCTTAGTCGGATGCCCAGTTGCCCTCCTGGCCTCGCATTCGGAGTATCATGCACAGCCTTCAAATGGGCAGTCCGAACCCTCGCCACCCTACCTCCCGGGGATCGAACGGCGACATCCCCGGGACCGGATATCGGCATGGGCGGTCGTTGGCCCGCAACATAGTCTGAGGCGATCTTGCCAAGGCGTCCAACGTTTATGCTGCCAGCGCGTCTGGGGCGGGCTCTGATAGGTCACATGCTCTCGACCGGTCGGACGGTATCCGCCCGCTTGCGCTGACGATGCGTGCGTCCTTCCGCGTAGGCCCTATCGTTGATGATCTTGAGCCGCGCCTTCTCGCGCGGCTTGTTTATGCCACGCCGCTCGTTCCTCAAGCGCGCGATCTCGGCCCTGAGTTCAAGCAGCGGGGGAAGCGTCGCAGATTGTACGGCCGGTTCCAGCAACCGCTGCCATGCCTCCATCACTGGCGTCTTGAAGGCGAGCATTTGAGCGTCCGTGTAGCGGCGCGTCATTCCGTTCTCGTCCCGCGTGGTGACGGACCCGAGAGACAGGTGGTCCAAGACGTAGCCGATGAAGGTCAGGTGATGGCCGGCCACCGAGAGCGCTGTCGAGAAACACCGCCTGACATCGTGCGGGCTCATACCGGCCCCGGGGATGATAGGGAGCACCGAGGTAAGGGTTCCCTCCTCCAAGTGCCCAGCTTTTGAAGGCTTGCCGAGCTTGGCGTCGCGCCGTGCGGGGAACAACCACTCCGAGCCCGAGGCATTCACCCCATGCCAAGCCAGGTGCTCGCGAACCCGCTGCCATGCCGGTGGCGGCAGCGGAACCGTATGGGCGACCGTGCCGCTGCCATCCTTGTGAACTTTTCGATGGCCGACGCGCCACAGGCCCCAGCCGGGTCGCTCGTCCCAGTCATCGAACTCGTCGACGTGAGCGCACGCCACCGTGAGCCGCCTTTGGGCCGTCCACGCCAGCAATTCGAGCGCTGCACCGATGACCGGGTCGAGGGCGCCGCTGCGTGCCGTCGCGACGACGAGGCCGAGTTGCTCCACCTTCGGGAAACGCTGGCGCTTCTTCACGTCGCCGAGCTTCGGGGCCTCGACATCGTCGAGTGCGCCACGGGCCACGCCTGACGACGCGCGGTTCGCCGGCCGGTAGAGCCATTTCCACATGCGCTTGCTCACCCGCGCGACGTCCCGCGCGGTGGAGCGCTTGCCCTCCTTCACCAAGCTCTGGACGACCATGTCGACATCGACGTCGGTGATGTGGGCAACCCGACGGTCGTCGAGGGTCCGTATGGCCGGGCAGCCCATGATCCCGAGATAGTTCTGAACCGTTTCGGGCGACAGGTTGCCTGCGCTCGCCTCCACCTCCAGATGGGCTCCCCAAGCCGCCCGGGCCTGGCGAAATGTCCAAGATGTCAGACGATCCTCCCGAGGACGGACCAACGAGCGTGCAGGCCGAGGGTCTTTCGGATCTTCATCCCCGTTCCGCTCCTGCGACCGGTCTGCCCACAACAGGCGGTCGTGCAGTTCTTTCATCCAACGGGCATCGGGTACGCCGTGGTCGGACTTGACGTGCCAGTGAATGTTGCGGCTGGCCTCGCGGGCGTGGGCGAGGCTCCAGATGTCCACAGGACCGATGGTGACCCGATGGGGCTTACCCCGATGCTGCACGCGAGCCTGCCACACGCATCCCGAAGGCTGGACCCTCAGGACGAGCCCCTTGCCGCCAATATCGACGATCTCGCGCCTCTGCCCCTCCGAGGCATCCCGCCGAGCTTTGTCGATGGTCGACTGGCGGACCTCCTTGCGCTCGCTTGCCATGACGATCCCTGGGCTATCGACTGCCCCACGCTCGGACAGCTCTGGGACAGCGTGAGAGAATCAAGCATCCCACTGGATCGCAACACCTTTCCTTGTGTTTTGCCGAAATCGCGGTGGAAGCTAACTCGATTTAGCTTCCATTTTGCGCAATCTGACAGTGACTTAAGGCCATTGCTACATGACGACTTTCCTTGGACGGCTTACGCTCAAGAGGTGACGGGGCACAGTAGCATATCCGGCCTTCTAAGCGGCAGGTCGTAGGTTCGAGCCCTACCGGGGTCGCCAGCAATCACAATGATGTGGCACGGTTTTCCGATCAGCATTCCGGCCAGCGGGCGGCGGCTCATTCCGACAAAT
>Ga0316228_1001055_pt1 | contig 31299 bp, 26 predicted proteins | sample TBH18021metaG_FD_206005 | JGI IMG/M metagenome (GOLD analysis project Ga0316228, IMG submission 206005) | Freshwater microbial communities from Trout Bog Lake, Wisconsin, USA - TBH18021 | ecosystem: Environmental > Aquatic > Freshwater > Lake > Hypolimnion/Profundal zone | place: USA: Wisconsin... | reverse complement strand
ACTCAATCAAACCATCGTTCTCAGGTTCCCTAGGCGTTTCGACCCGGACGTGGGACTGGTTGCTGTGGACAGCATCGGTTTCGATATCGACGCTTTTCTGGCAGGAGCGAGGGAGATGGATGAGGCCAGCCGGACAGGGGAACTGTGGATCAACCCGGCCCCACTTACGAGTGCTAACATACCTTGCCGTTGAGAAATACGGCAAGGTATTGAAGTGGGCGGGAGTATTCCAATTGCATTTTGTTAAAGTAGGCCCACGCATCCAGGGCCCTGGGAAATAAATTCTGGACCGTTGTCCACTTTGATTTTCTTGAACAACCCTTTGCTTTACTTGATTCCTTCCAAGAGCTCGGCTACGGTGTCCCCTTTGATTAGCCTTGTCAACGTATATGGCAATGCACTCTCGACTGTAGGTATCGATGAGTGTTAAAGCTCGGAAGAGCCCAAGATGGTTAAATATGCCAAAATAAGAAATATAATAATGAATTAAGAGCCCTGTAGGTGTGGAAAGAGTCACAATAACTGAACCTATACTTGCAGTTATTTGCTCAAAGGCTGTTGCACTAATTAGTGGATACAAGGAGGCCACGAATAGTCAAACAAATATCGGGAAAAGCGACCAATCTTGATAAGTGGAAACAGAAAAATACAAGATTAATATGCACCAACAATAAATTATTTAATGCGCAACAATAGAAGTTGGGATATTTGCAAAAAAAGTGCCACCACTAAAGTCCAGGCCAGCGTCTGGGCTTTAGGTTTTATATCGATGAACTTAAGAAATTATTATATTCCTGGAATTCTTCATAGGAAAAAGGTGGGGATTATGGTAAGCTTACAGTGATAGTTTACGCCAAATGTTGCGAGATTATCGATGACAAAGATTGAACTTTGTGTAGCATACCGCCGTCTAGGCCTAAAAACCGCTGTTTTGAAATTCACTTACTTTTTGGATGGCGATATAATATGTGGATATAAGCGTAACTTGTCGAAAGGCAGGGACGCAAAACCATGGGGCTACTGATCAAAGGATCTATGACTGCAAGTTGCGGATTGGAAACTCAATCCTCCAATAAGGCAGAAGTGAGGGGATTGTATGTATAAAAAAAACCTGATAGCAAGATTTGATCAAAAAGCCGCGGTAATTGGAATTATTGGTTTAGGCTACGTAGGGTTGCCCCTGGTCCTTCGCTATATTGAATCAGGTTATAAAGTAATTGGATTTGATACAGATTTCAAGAAAATTGCAGCCCTAAATGAAGGAGAAAGTTATATCGGGCACATAGCCTCAGAGTCCATTAGCAATGCTGTAGTTAATGATTTTGTCGCTACGAATGATTATTCGCGGGCCAAGGAGACCGACGCATTAATCATCTGCGTCCCTACCCCCTTGAATAAACGGCGGGATCCAGATCTTAGCTTTGTTATCAGTACTATGGAGTCTTTGCTGCCATATTTAGCGGCTGGACAAGTAGTTTCTTTGGAAAGTACTACTTATCCCGGCACGACAGAGGAGGAACTTAGACCCAGGATTGAATCTACTGGGCTTACAGTAGGAGTGGACACATTTTTAGTGTTTTCACCTGAGCGAGAAGATCCCGGGAATAAGGGATTTTGTACGAGGACGATTCCTAAGGTCTGCGGCGGTGTAACGGCTAACTGTTTAGAGGTTGGTATTGCGTTATATCGTCAGATTATTGATGAGATTATTCCGGTTAGTTCTACCCAAACGGCGGAAATGGTTAAATTATTGGAGAATATCCATCGCGCCGTTAATATAGGGCTTGTTAATGAAATGAAGATTATTGCTGACAAAATGGGAATTGATATTCATGAGGTAATTCGGGCTGCCGCTACGAAGCCGTTTGGTTTTGTACCCTATTATCCGGGGCCGGGGCTCGGGGGTCATTGTATACCGATTGATCCTTTTTATTTGGTATGGAAAGCCCGTGAATATGGAATAAATAGTCGGTTTATCGAATTAGCGGGAGAAGTTAACAGTTCGATGCCTGAATGGGTTGCGGCCAAAATTGTCGACGCTCTAAATAAGCGTCAGAAATCTCTTAATGGCAGTGATATATTAGTTTTAGGTGTTGCATACAAAAAAAATATCGATGACATGCGAGAATCACCTGCCATCGCGCTGATCAAAATTCTACAGGAGAAAGGTGCCGCTGTAGATTATTGTGATCCCCATGTTCCAGTTCTACCACCTATGCGGAAATACCAGATCGCCTTGACCAGCGTAAAGTTTACCCCGGAGGTATTAGGAAGCTACGATTGTGTAGTAATTATCACTAATCACGATGTTTTTGATTATGAAACCATTAAACGGTGTTCACGACTAATTATCGATACGCGGGGCGTATACCTTGAATCGGCAGAAAATATTGTTAAAGCTTAAGAAATGGCTTTGCTAAATAAATCCGGTGGCAAGGCCACCAGCGATTGGGGAGTCTTCAAAAGCGGGCACTCTCGCATTGAAGCAGTAAGAACCCAAGACATTTTGGCGAGCCATTAAGAGCGAACCTAGCGGGGTTATGGCGTTACCGTGTTGGAGATGAAAGGGTAGTGGTGCTTGTTTTGCACATCGGGCACCGTAGAGATATTTATACATAAGGGAATACTAGGGCCGAGGAGATTCGGCCTGTTTTGTTTGCCCGGTTTCCATATGTTGTGGCAGGAAATCTGAATTCACCGCAGTCGATCGCCCGACTGAAAGAATTCGGGCAATCGTCAAGCATGCCGTACATGTGGTGATTCAGTTCGTCGTCGTCGGCTCGCTCCTTGGCAACAAGGTTTTATTTGACGTCCACTGCGGAGAGTTTTGGAACAGCGATGGCTACCCAAAACTGTATTTCAGCGGCAATAATATTGACCCGGCACGGACAGTTGACCTTGTTGATCATATCGCGGCCGAGGCCGGGCGAAAAGCGGGCGCTCCGTGTAAAGTCACGTTGATTGTGGTTTCGAAATCCAGCTCGACTCTTGACACCAGGTCGGCCTTCATGATGATTTATGAGGCCCTGAAACGACGACTGCCGGACAGTGAAATCGCGGTGGTCGCGATTACCGACCCGGCGGAGGGCGAAAAGGCCACGCTGCTGAAAGAAATGGCCGGCTATGAGGGGTGCCAACCTTTGCCGTTCATGACGGTGTTGGCGGCAGATTCAGCATTTTTCCCGAGGTGGGACTTGTGACTGCGGCCTGCATCGGTCTTGATATCGATGACGCTTTTCTGGCAGGAGCGCGGAGTATGGACGAAGTCTGCAGAACGCGGCGTTAAAATACCTCGCCGCCGAGAGGCACGGCCGCGATATCGAGGTGTTTATGCCCTGCGGCAATTACCTGAAATCCATCGCCGAGTGGTATTTTCAGCTGTTGGCCGAGTCGCTGGGAAAACGGACAGACAGCGTCGAGCAGGAGATTTTTTGCGGACGCACGCCATTGTCGCCGTGAGCACCACCGAAACTCATGCCTAGACCCAGCAGCATCAAGACGGCAAGAACAATGTTATCCAGTTCGTGAAAATCGCCCAGTGGCAAACGACCCAGTCATTCCGGACGCATTTCCCACCGTTCGGACGCTGGATCAGTTCGCTTCGCTGCGGATGAGTCAGGCGCTGGATACCGCCCTTGATGATGGGTGATTACTGGTTTAACGCCACTTTGATCCTGCCGAGGCTACGCCTTATCACCTGGGAGAACTGCTCTACATGCTCGCCCTGTCAGTGGCCTATGAGGGAGAACTGGCGAATGTCAACGCCTTCGACCAACCCGGGGTGGAAGCCAATAAAAGGATCATGGGACCCATGCTGAATGACTCAAGAACGGATGAACGGAGCTCTTGAGACCCAAGTAGTTTAATCAGATTGTCAGGTGAAAGAACTATTACACAATACAAAATGAAGCAATGCTCAGGAGATATGTCGCAAGATGTATCTCCTGTATATATTTCCCGGGCAATTTTCAGAAAAAATGACTTATTCCCCAAGAAACGGACATCACAAAGTTGGCTTTTTCGCCGTTTCTCGCAGGCGAACTTGAATTTTCTCTGCAATTGCTTAAAAATGTTTGAACAATTGCAGCAAACACTGAGCAAGCAAGGCGTGCTTATGAAAGAAGGAACGATTGTAGACGCCACAATTTTGGAAGCACCCAGTTCCACAAAAAATAAACAAAGTCAGCGGGATCCGGAAATGCACCAATCCAAGAAAGGCAAGGATTGGCATTTTGGAATGAAAGCGCACATCGGTGTCGATGCCGGGAGCGGTCCGGTACACACGGTGAAGGCGACTGCGGCCAACGTTGCCGATATCACAATGACCAGCGAGCTATTGCACGGAGAGGAAGAAATCGGTTACGCTGATGAGGGATATACGGGCATCGAAAAACGAGAGGAAGCCACCCAACAGACCAAAGATGTGACTTGGCTGGTGGCCAAACGGCGAGGCGGAATACGCAAAATGGAAGATGACTTGGAGAAAGAAATGATCCTTGCTGAAGAATATGCAAAAGCCGCTGTCCGCTCGCGGGTGGAGCACTCTTTTCACTTTCTGAAAAACTTGTTTGGCTATCACAAAGTCTGTTATCGAGGAATCACAAAGAATTTATGCCGACTGTTTATCTTGTTCGCATCAGTTAATTTATTGATACTTGGGCGCAAGAGTTTGGCCGTACCTACCTAAGCCCCAAAGCGGGAGTAGTCTGCTCTGAAAGCGGGAAGGCCCGATCTCAGGGGATGAAAACCTGATAATCACCCATCTTTTATTACATTTCAGCAAGAATGCCATGTTCAAAAACCTATTCTTGATTAGCAGAGTTAAAATAACGATTTATTCAGTGCTTTCCTAGTTAAATTTAACAAGGGTGCCCGGCGGAGGCACCCGTAAAGACACAGAAGTTATAAAGATGTTTTCGTTGGTCGCCAGGGAAGAAACGAGAGGGTGACTTGTTTTCTGTGTGGCAAAGTAGTGAAGGCTACAAGACATAAGGCTTTTTCCCTATACAATACTAAAAATTCGTATGCGCTGAGCTACCCGCAGTCTGTAAGAAATCACACTGTGCATTGGTACACCTATAAAAACGCCCAATCATTCTTTTAACCAGTCCAACGGGTTGATCGATCAATTCTCATAGTCTTATGTATGACTCTAGTTTTGCTCCGCAGTTAGGGCATGGGTCGGTTTTACTTATGTTCATGTTCATCCTAACCCCACTTTTTTGAATTTTCACATTACTTGACCCAATAACAATTCGCTGTTCCTTGTAAATAGCCTGCTTCTTTATTTCAGTAGTTCAAAGAAAAAACCCAGGGGTTAAGCCCCAGGAAGCTCACCATTATAATAAACCAGGGCGGTAGGCTAAAACCGTGGCGGATATTCTTAATCAGGTGAAATGATTCGGACAGCATAGAATATGCTTTCGGTTCCATTGGCAAGCATGGCACTAGGGAAGATAATAATAACCCCTTGTTTTCATCGCGCCTAGGGCAAACCAGAGACCTTTATTGCCTGCTCGCGCCACGCTGAACAAAAGAGCCTTACGGTTCAGCTAGGTTTGTGAGTTAGAGTAGTTCTCACGAATCAGCACATCAAAATATCCGTTTTTCAGTAAATCTGCAAGCGTTGCAATAAATTCCTTGTTGGTAATACCCCGCTCCGCCGCGCCCGGACCAAACAGTCGATCAATAAAGGGTGTATTACCACGACTACATGCAACACGAATAAAATGACGAATATTTCCCTGTACATTGCCAGGAGTAGTACCATGTTTCTCAGCAATAAGCGGATACAATATTTTAGTCGTGTCTCTTACAAGGTCGGCATTTTCAATGACCAACAATATAGCCTCACGCACATAAAAATAACCTTTAAAATGGGTAGGAATGCCAATTGCGTTGATAATATCAGTTACCTGCGGGTATATAATTCGCAACTCACTCATCGTGCTTGCCTCCCCGGGGGATGACAGACATTTTTGGCATATATGCTTGTCTTTATATTTAGTCGCGCAGTCGGGTCCTCCACAAAAGGCACACCTGGGGCGACACTTACTCAGAATAATAGAATTGCCGTCAATAGTAATTTCAAGACCATCGCCATGCTCAATCTTAAAGCGTTGCCTTAGTGACCCCGGTAGTGTTATCCGACCAAAACGATCTGTTTTTTTTATAATACCGAATGACTGCACCCGATCACTCCTCCCCCTAAAAACACTTTATGACAAATTTTACCTATTAATACCAATGCTGTCAAACAGATTTCGGTATTGACTAAGCTCGGCAGATCAGATGTTTACTATCGGTTAAGCCGATAAATCCTCATAATACAAAAAAAGCTGCCGACCAAAGATGGAGCCGGTAGCCTGAACAATTTACTTAGGGTGTGTCGCGAAAAATTTCGATGATTGCTTTAAAGAAGCTACTTCGTTTTCTATAGCTTCAAGTCTACGTTGGACGTTATGAATTTTTTCATCATCTAGCTTGCGACTGCCTGAACCTGATAATGCTTGCTCGTGGCCATCGCCCAACTTTTCCGCAAACTTATGAATGTTGGTTCTCCAGATTGCTCTGTCTAGTACTTCCTGTTCGGAGGGTTTTACACCTAGGAATTGGCAGCCGAAACAGTCGCCTGATTGCCGAACTACGTTGGCAACGAGGGTTAATCCTTGCCACTCCTTTGGAAACTCCAAGGAGATGGGATTGCCGACTTCGAAAGGCTGGCTCGACCGGAGCTGAAGCCCACTGATGCTGATGTCTACCGTCGTTACATGCCATTTCTTATCAGGGTCGCTCTCAGGTTTAACTGAAATAGGGATGTCTACAATAGTACGGGTGATTTTTCGCTTTTCTTTAAAAACCACAACATATCCCCCTAAAACACCCTTTTTCTTATATCATACCACAATGGAAAAACTTGGACAAGATGTGACAAAACAATAAATCGCACTTCATATAAATATATAAATTATTTGTTTAGCTTGGAAACATTTACATTCCCAACACTTAGCCGAATTCAGCACAACTTGCAGAACTCTGCACGGCGTCGGATTATTATGCTGTCATTACAACCCTACCCTTCAGATGAGCCGAAGGGGGAGTTAAAATGAATAAATTGCAAAAGAAACGCTAATTTTGCAGGAATATATAACCAATGTGCGAATTTAATTAGAACCACGGAAAACAGAGTGATCGAGTCAATCGGAGGGAATATGACCTGTAGCGTTTGGTCTGGTTCTCGAATGTTACGGCGTTTTTTTTGTTTGGCCATCCTCGCTTCGCTGCTGGTGAGCGGAGGTCTTTGTGCTGCGCAACCGGCCGACAATGGGGATCTTGGCAGTCTTCCGTTCTCTTTTGAGAATTTGAGCGGCACCGACTTCGAGGCCGCATTTTTGTCGTTGCTTTTTGTCGCCATTGCAATCGCCGTCCCGCTGTGCGGCCTGATGATCAGTCGCAGCCAAACAAAACCTTATTTGTCGATCGGAGCCATTTCATTGTGCACCGGGATCTGGATTTTTGCCCAAACCGGGATGCGAAACTTTATTGTTCCGACGCCGGCGTTTTGGAACTATAGCGCTATGCTGGCTGTTTATCTGCTGCCGGCGGGGTTATCCTCGTTTGCCGCCTGCACCATCGGGTACAGCGAAAAAAGCACCCTTCTCTTTCTAGCCTTTGAAAAAGCGCATACTTATTTTGCCGTGGCGTCGCTATTCGTTGTCGCGACCGGCTTGCTGCCGATGGCCATAACCTTAAACATCTTTTATATGTTGCTGGCACTCGCGATGGGCCTGTTGTTTTATGGCGGCGCGAAATCTATCGGTCGGGGAAATACTTCGGCCATGATATTTATTCTTGGGCTGGCGTTTGTTTTTCTAACGGCGACGGCGGCACTAGCCAATGGGCGGGTGGGATTCACTATACCGCTTAGGTATCTGATTCATTGGGGTATTTTGATATTTATTGGCGGGTTGACAGCAATCGCGAGGTTTGGTTCCGGCAAAGACGAGTCCGGGCATCTCCCGATTGATGCACTGCCGGCAAACATACCGGTAAGCCAGCCGTCGGCGGAAGAAGATCGCATTTACGCCGCCGACGTATCAATTCCCTCACGGCGGGAAAAAAGGAACACTCCCGGAAAGCCTAGCGAAGCAGCAAAAGAAGAACCATCAATTGTCCGGGACAAGCCGAGCACAGCGCCGGTCCCGCAGCAAAGCGAGTTGTCCGCGGGTATGGAAAATCCGGCGGAGAAAATCAGAGAGTTTGCACATGAAGTCAACACTCCATTAGGGGCGGGGATGCTGGCCGCCTCCCACTTGGAGCAGGAGGTCCAAAAAATGCACACCTTGTTCAAACAGGATCATTTACGGAAATCCGACCTAGAACAGCATATTGCCAATTACCAAAAAACGGCAGGCATTATTCTCGCCAATTTGAAACAGGCTGCTGATCTGACGAAAAGTTTGCAGGCGAATAGCCGAGATAGCGAGGAACAACAAACTTTCAGCCTCAATAAACTTATTAAAGAGATCTTGCTTGGCCTTTCACCGCAGATTAAGCAAGCAGGCCATGCTGTGCATGAAATGTGCGATGATAACCTCGTGATCCATTCATATCCCAGAGCTATATATCAAATTTTGACCAATCTAATTATGAATTCGTTGATTCATGCCTATGGCCCCGGCGAAAAAGGAAACCTGATCATCGACATCTCCTATGAGAATGGTTATGTGGATATGCGCTACAGAGACGATGGCAAAGGAATGGAGCAGCACGTTCTGCAGCAAATCTTCACCCCCCATTTCACGACAAATCGGCAAAACGGCAACACCGGTTTGGGGCTTGCCATCGTGCGTAATATAGAAGTCAATAAACTCGGCGGGACAATCGAGTGTGACAGCTCGCCGGGTGCAGGCACCACCTTCAAGATTAGATTTCCGGCAGAAAGGAGATAGCAAGATATGAGAGGCGAAGAAGACCAACTGATGTGGCAAAATGAGCAGGATAACAACAACGATTTTTATCAATTCGCCGACGACGATAATCGTGCGTCAACCTGGAAAGTGATGATTGTCGACGATGAGGAAAGCATACATGATATCACCAAAAGAGTACTGTATGATTTTGAGTTTGAAGGTAAGAAACTAAGCTTTATCAGCGCGTATACCAAGGAGGAGGCCAAACAGCTGATCCGGGATAATCCTGATACCGGCGCCGTGCTGCTTGATGTCATGATGCACGGAGAGAAGGCCGGCCTGGAGATCGCCCGTTATATCCGGAACATTGCCAAGAACCACTTCGCCAGGATTATTCTACGCACCGGACAGCCCTACGAGGCGCCGGAAGAAATGATCTTCCGCGAATACGACATCAATGACTACCGGGAAAAGACCGAGCTTACCGCCATTAAGTTGCACACCGCCATGATATCGGCCCTGCGCGCATACCGGGATATCAAACTGATCGACAACAATAGGCGCGGACTGGAGTGGATCATAGAGTCCTCGGGAGCCATGCTGGAAACACAGCCGGTACAGAAGCTGGCGGCCAAAGTCCTCAGCCAGCTTAGAACAATACTGCGTGCCAATTCTGATCAGCAAATAGAGAGAGCGGGTTTTGTGGCACTTCGGCAAGCAGAGGGCGAGCTTTATATTATGGCAGCGACCGGTAGCTATTCTTCGGCCGTCGGCCAACGGGTTCAAGACAGCGTTTCACGCGAACTATGGGCCAGTTTGGAAATGGTGCGCCAGGATAAGTGCAGCTTATATGTCGACAATTATTTGATCCAGTATTTTTCCAGTAAGCACGGCAATGAAAGCTTTGTGTATCTCGACGACTGCAAAGACTTCGAAGAATGGGAAAGAAACCTTGTCGACATCTTTGGGATGAATGTCTCTGTGGCCATCGATAATGCGTTATTGAACACGGAGATTGAAGAAACCCAAAAAGAAATCATGATTAGCCTGGGAGAAATGTCTGAGGCGCGTTCAATCGAGACAGGGAATCACGTAAAAAGAGTTGCCCGATATTCTAAGTTGCTCGCACTGAGATACGGCTTGTCCGAAGAAGAGGCCGATATTGTCTACATGGCTTCGGCGATGCATGACGTGGGGAAAATGGCCATCACTGACTCCATACTGAGTAAACCGGGCAAGCTAACCTCCGCGGAATTTGAAACCATCAAAACACATAGCACTATCGGCTATGGAGTCATGAAAAATTCGAACCGGACCATCATGCGTGCCGCTGCGACAATCGCCATGCAGCATCACGAATATTACAACGGCAAAGGCTATCCCCACGGACTGAAAGGGGACGCGATCCATCTGTACGGCCGGATCACGGCGATTGCCGACGTTTTTGACGCGCTAGGCAGAGACAGAACGTATAAAAAAGCCTGGCCGCTTGAGCGAATTGTGGAATACTTTAAAACTGTGAAGGGCGAGCAGTTCGATCCGGGGCTCGTAGATATTTTTCTTGCCCATCTGCCGGAATTCCAGAAAATCAGCGAAGCGTTTCCCGATCGTCTTACACCGGCTCTGAAAGATGAATTGGGAACACGCCTTCGGTTCCAATCCGTCTGACAGCCACAAAAAGAAGGGGGCTGCAGGAAAGTGGACTTCCTCCGCGTCATGCAAAAAGTGGACATTATCGAAGAAAACCCGGAAACAAACGAGAAATCCACATATTTTAGCCGCATTGAAGATATCGGTCTGAAGTCGATATTCATCGCACCTCCCTACCGGAAAGGATTTTACCTCCCACCCAAAGTCGGTAAAATCATCACCATGTGGATTACGGCTGAAAGCTGCGCCTATCTTTTTAGCGTCGAGCTTCTGGGTTATCCGTCTGCCCCTGTTCCCTTCTGGGAAGTGGCCTTGCCGATCAATGTAAAGAAAATACAGCGCCGTCAATATGTGAGGTTTGATATTGCCCTGGATGTGAAAATCGAAATCGAGGATAAGCCAGGCGACCCGATAATCGCCCTGACAAAAAACGTCAGTGCCGGCGGGGTACAAATTGTTCTGCAGGAACCGCTTCCCGAGGATTCGCGAGTCAAAGTTATCCTACCTCTCACCAGTGAAGCTACGGTGGTCGCCAAAGGAGAAGTGATTCGCATCGTTTTTCCCCAGGCACCTTACGAAAAGATCACTACTGCGATCAAGTTCAGCGAAATAGAAGAAAGAGCCAGGGATTTGATCATAAAGTACATTTTTCGAAAGCAAGCCGAACGGCGCCAAAAAGAACGGACGCTGTTTAACGAAGACTAAGGGCCGTCGACAGACAGTAAATGGTCCCAAGATAAGAGACTCGCATCCTAACGGAATGCGGGTCTCTTCGGTTTATGAAGTCTGAAATCGCAGGGGATTCACGCCCATCTTGACGCTGGCACATAGACCGATCAGTACGCTCTCAGTATCGTTCCGGAAAGAAGGGGAATTTTTGCAGCCAAGCATACCTTCCATGTTGAGCTTTCTTAGACTATTAAGGCAGGTATTGTCATATTGCTGTCGAATAATTCCAAAAATGTCGATAATATTAGGGTGGGTATGATGATAAAACTGGGACAGTCAAATACCTTTCTAAGTCGGTTTAATATTAGCTGGTTCTTGGGGGTTATTGGATTAACGATTATTATTGGCATCTGGGTGTTTACGGCATCGAGAGTCGATTTTGAGCATCACCAAGAAATTGAAGCTACAATGCGGACGAATGATAAAATAGTAAAGGCTTTTGAGGAAAACGTCCGGCAAGATTTGCGGCAAATGGATGAAATATTGCTGTTTTTACAAAGTGACTTTAGAAAATTTGGCCAGGTTACTCCCACAATGCAAGTCCGAATGGAAACAGCGAAGTCACTCCCGTTAAGCCACGTATCGGTCATAGACGAAAACGGCATCTATATTGCGAGCACTGAGCAAGTGCTGGTAACTAGATTCGATATTGATAGGGAATATTTTTTGGTACATATGAGACAAGATGATGGCAAACCGTATATTGCCAAACCGACATTAGGGCCTACCACAGGCCGGCCGGCTTTTCATTTCAGCCGTCGCCTAAATAAGCCTGACGGAAGTTTCGGAGGCGTTGCTGTAATTGGTGTAGATACATCCTATTTTTCAGATTTTTATCGCCAGATGCAATTAGGAAAAAACTATGGAATCACTCTTGTCGGACTGGACGGGGTTATCCGGCTAAGGCAGGTTGGCGACAAAATGGAATCTGGCATAGACATCAAGGACTCTCCTTTGTTCCGGCATATACAGGAAGCGAATGCCGGTTCCTATATCAATTTATCACTCGTGGATAATACGCAACGTATATACAGTTACCTGTCCATGCCCGATTATCCTCTGATTATGACTGTTTCAGTGTTGGAAAGCGAAGCGTTGGCTGATTTCTATCAGCGGCAGGCAAAGTATTACCAGACTGCTACGATTTCCAGCGTGGTTCTGACTGGAGTTTTCGTTCTGCTAATTTTCATGGCGCAGAGATTACGTCGGGCAAAAGAGCGATTAGAAATCAATGTGGCGCAAAGGACGGAGCAACTACAGGATACGAATGAAGAACTTATTGCCTCTGAAGAGGAATTGCGGCAACAATTTAATGAAGTTCTGATCAATGAAGAAAAAATTCGTCGTCAGAATATCGTCCTGACCTTGCTTCATGAGACAGCTTTGGGGTTGATGCACAGCCTGGAGACTGGCGATGTTCTAAGGACCATCGTTTCTCGGGCAGCCGAATTGACCAGAACCGAACATGCTTTTATCTTTATGTATAATTGGGAGGGGCAGTATGCCGAAAGAAAGGTCGGCATCGGTATGTTTGAAAAGGACGTGGGACGCAGGGTAAATCTTTACGATGGGCTTATCGGGGAAGTGTCGCGTCTGAAACGCGCTGTGGTTTTGGACGACTACAGAAACTGGGAAAAAAGGCGGCCCGGCCCCTTCTTTGACGACATACGCGCTACTTTGCATGTTCCGCTGAAATCAGGTGACGAGGTGATGGGGTCGCTTGGACTGGCATTTACCGACCCGATCCGGCGATTTGACGATAATGATGTGGCCCTCATTGAAAAATTTGCCGAGATTGTCTCCCTCGCCCTTGCTAACGCCCAACTGCATAGTTCTCTAATTGAGTCAAAAGAAAAATTGCAGAAAAACAATGAGGATATCACGGCGGCTCATGAAGAAGTACTGGCGTCGGAAGAAGAGTTAAAGCAACAACTAGACAAATTATTTACTAGAGAAGAAGAAATACGCCGGCAAAATATTGTCCTAACTACACTTCATGAAACGACACTAGGACTAATGAGTCGACTAGATCTAAATGACGTGCTTAAAATGATTATTTCAAGTGCAACCGACCTTTTGGGAACTCAACACGGATATATCAGTCTAATAAATAAAGCCAAAAGCGCATTTATAAGAAAAATCGGTTTAGGCTATTATGCGCAGGATGTCGGAAGAGAGATAAAAATGACGGAAGGCCTATTGGGGCAAGTATACAAAACCGGGGAAATCACAGCCATAGATGACTATTGTACGTGGGAACATCGTTTGCTCGATTCTTTCTTCGACCCAATACATGGTATTGTTCACGTACCTCTTAAGGTGGGAAATGAAGTTGTCGGGAATTTTGGCTTGGCATTTCTTGATCCGAGTCGGAAATTCACCGACCGCGAAATTACTTTAATAACGCGGTTTGCCGAACTGGCATCCATTGCTTTGGATAATGCGATGTTATTTAATTCATACAGTAGTGAGATAGAGGAGCGTAAACAAGCCGAAAGGCTGCAAAAAGCACTATATCTCATTTCGGAAACAGTCAGTTCAGTAGACAATCTAGACGAACTATACAGGTCAGTTCATGGGATAATTGGGGAACTCCTTCCGGCAAAGAACTTTATGATTGCTTTATATGATGAACAACAAAAGGTGATTCATTTTCCCTACCGGGTGGACGAATGCGACGGGAATCCTGGTAGTCGAAAATTTGCGAAAGGACTTACAGAACATATCGTCAGGACAGGCAAGCCTTTGCTAATCAACCCAGGGATTCGAGCAGAACTTGAAGCTAAAGGCGAAATTGTAACCGTAGGGACGCCCAGCACCGACTGGCTGGGAGTACCTTTGCAAACGACTAACAACCATATCCTAGGCGTCATGTCCGTGCAGACCTTTACTGGAGATGTACGATACACGAAAAAAGATCAGGATATCCTGACCTTCGTATCGAACCAAGTCGCGATGGCGATTGAGCGAAAACAGGCAGATGAGAAGTCGAAATACCTAGGCTTGCATGATGCCTTAACAGGTCTTTATAATAGGGCCTATTTTACTGAGGAAATGCACCGCCTCCAAGGTGATCGGTATCTGCCTAATACTGTTGTGATGTGTGACCTCGACGGGTTGAAGTTAATCAATGACACGTTTGGGCATGCTGCGGGTGACCGATTGTTGGTAGCTACAGCCAAGATTATTCGGAAGGCTATTCGCCAGGGTGATGTCGCGTCTCGTATCGGTGGAGATGAATTTGCGATCCTTCTGCCCAGAGCAGATGAAAAAATTGCTCTTTCTCTATCAGTCAGGCTAAGGACTCAAATCGAGAAATATAACCAAAAGACTACCGTAGTCCCCCTTAGCGTTTCCTTCGGTTATGCGGTACGTCAAAATCGGGATGCTTCTATACAGGATCTGCTAAAGGAAGCGGACAACAACATGTACAGGGAGAAACTGCATCATTCGCGGAGTGCTCGCAGCGCTATCGTGCAGACAATCATGAAATTATTAGAAGAACGTGATTTTGTCACCGAAGAGCACGCTGGAAGATTGCAGGACTTCACCTCAAAGCTCGTACAGCAGTTAAGCTTATCGGAAGCCAGAGTTGCTGAAATCCGCCTCCTGGCCCAATTTCATGACGTTGGTAAAATAGGTATTCCAGATCATATTCTTCTTAAATCAGGGCCATTAACCACAGAGGAATGGGTGGAAATGAAACAGCATTGCGAAATCGGTTATCGTATTGCTCAGTCTTCACCTGATCTTGTACCTATTGCGGACTGGATATTAAAGCATCATGAATGGTGGGACGGTGGAGGCTATCCTCTCGGACTTAAAGGCTTAGAAATCCCGCTTGAGTGCCGCATCTTAGCTGTTGTTGACGCCTATGATGCAATGACAAGCAACCGCCCTTATCGTAAGGCTATGAGTCATGAGTCTGCCATCGATGAACTAAATCGATGTAGCGGTACGCAGTTTGACCCAGACCTAGTAAAAACATTCATTGCGAGTATTTAAGCTCGATAAGTTCTTTTCAGAGCTATGTAATGCGAGTTTCCAGGGAGGCGCCCAAGGGGTAATCGCCGTACATGTAAAAAATGTTTCCGTGACCCATTCAATAAGACAACTACAAGTTATTTCGCAGTTAATTAAGTCGTCCTTTGGGAGGGAGATGTTTATGCTAAGACTGTCTCTACTACATGTCAAACCAGGTATGATTTCTTCGCGCGATATATACAATGCCAATGGCAGTCTCCTGTTGGGCAAAGATCTCATCCTAGATGCAAATTTTTTAGAGCGACTGGCGAATATGGGTATTGCTTCTGTATATGTAAAAAACCCATTTTGCGAAACTGTTCCTACGGAAGACGTCCTCTATGAACAAACGCGGATCGAAGCAGTACAATTTATACAGGAGGCCTTTGAGGAGTTCCGAACAAGCCAAATCCTCAAACTCTACGATTTGCGCCAGGTGGTTGAGCGAATTATCGAGGATATTCTGTTCAATAAGGACGTATTAATTCATCTGACAGATATACGTGCTCGTGATGACTATACCTTCGTACACTCTGTCAATGTTTGCCTCATTTCTACCATGATCGGAGTGAAAATGCATTTTTCGGACCGGCAGGTAACCGAGTTAGCAACAGGCGCCATACTGCACGATGTCGGAATGATGTCAGTCTCACCGGATCTGGTGAACAAGAAAGATAGACTTACATCAGATGAATGGGACATTACCAAAGAGCATACTAATCTCGGTTTTGATATTCTGCGTATGCAAGGAGCCGTCACAATGGTATCCTCCCAAGTGGCGTATCAGCACCATGAAAACTTTGATGGTACAGGTTATCCGAGAGGGATTAGTGGTGAAGACGTTCATCAATACGCAAGGATAGCAGCAGTTGCGGACATCTATGATGCCATGACCTCGCACAGAGCCTACCACCCAGCCATGCTTCCTCACGAGGCCTATGAATTAATCGTAGGGTATCGAGGTACAAAGCTGGACCCTCATGTGGTAGATGTGTTTTTGGAAAACGTCGTTCTCTTTCCTGAGGGGACTATGGTGCTACTTGATACTGGAGATATCGGAGTAGTGGTTAAAGTCATACCAAAGCTTCAGTCAAGGCCCATCGTTAAGGTTGTGGGCAATGAAAAATGCAAAGAAATAACCGGGGGACGGATAGCTGATCTAACCAAAGAGCTGACGCGCTTTGTCGTAAAAGTCTATAAGCCGGAAGAAGTCGTGGCAATGAAACTGACTGAGTAGAAGAGGCGATCCGATTGTCGATTTTTAAAGGAAGATTTGCGGTGCATATTGGGGATATTCAAAGCCACTTTCGCCTCACTAAGCCGGCGCAGAAGTAGTCGCAATAACAACGGTCAAAAGGGAAAATGTATTTGATGTCACCGAAGAGCAGACGGTATTTATGTAAGAGGTATTGACTCCAGTCAAGATCTGGCTGACTTAGTGGAAAAGTTGCCGGTCGCTGTGAATCGACATAACGTGGGTGGATATGAGACAAAACATTGCCAATAAATGTTGTAAAAAGACTGTAAAAAAAGGATTTTAGTGAAATTTAGCAAATATCTCAATTGTTAATATACTTTGTGCAATTAGGTAAATGAGAATAAAAGGGCAAACTTATCGAAAGATAAGGACGCAAAGCCATGGATCTAAGGGGCGTGATGCCTATGACTGCCAGGCTGCTAGTTGATGAATCAATTAGTAGCCTGGCATTTTTATTGGGCAAATATATAGCTGACTTTGAATTATCTGTATTTAGGGAGGTACTTGATGCAAATATTGGTTTTAGAAGATTCGGATTTCATGCGTGATATTCTTGTCAAACACCTGTTAGCTATTGGTTTGAGAAAAGAGGAGATTCAAGAAGCACACAACGGAGCAGAAGCGTTGAGGAAGCTCAATTCAGGTATCTTTGACGTATTATTGCTTGACATAGTTATGGATGGAATAGACGGCGTAGCTGTCTTAAAAGAAGCCAAAAAGATTCAACCAAACGCAAGAATAATAATGTGTAGTTCCTTTAATGAATCAAAGACAGTAAAGGAAGTGATTGACCTCGGTATTAATGATTTTATTGTTAAACCTTTTTCAACGGACAAGCTAAAAGAAGTTTTGCACCGCAACATGCTAGGTTGATTGAGCAAAAACGCTGAATAACGCTATTTTAAGATGTTTAAAAGGATTTGATTACTTACCATACAGCGGGTTTGGGGTTGGAATTAATTTTTTATAATAGATTAAGAACGCGAAACCTATTGGAGCTCGCAATCTATACGAAGGATGATAGTGTGGAAACCAGAAAACAAAACGTTTTGGTTGTAGATGATTCGCAGCTGAATTTGCAGATTATGCGCGACATATTAGCGGAGGAATGTGAAATAGTACCTGCAACCTCCGGAGAACAAGCGTTAGAGCTTGTGATGTCCGAACCTATTGATCTAATTCTACTCGACGTCATGATGTCGGGGATGGACGGATACGAAGTGTGCAAACAACTTAAGCGTAATCCTTTGACCCAAAACATACCGGTTATTTTTGTTTCGGCTATGCGCAATGTGGAAGACGAAACTAAAGGGCTAGAAAGCGGCGCGATTGATTACATTGTTAAACCATTTAGTCCGTCTATAATTAAGGCCCGAGTGAAGAACCACTTAGAGCTAAAAAAGTACAGAGACATTTTGGAGAAACTGTCTTTAATGGACGGGCTAACAGGCTTAGCCAATCGGCGGCATTTCGATGAAGTTTTTGATAAAGAATGGCGGCGTACGCTGCGAAATAGTGATACACTTTCGGTACTTTTATTTGATATAGATTTTTTCAAAAAATACAATGATTATTACGGGCATTTGAAAGGCGACGATGTCCTCCGGCATGTTGGAAAGGTTTTGAGAGTCTCTATTAGTCGTGGCGGAGACTTTGTAGCGCGTTATGGGGGAGAAGAATTCGTGGCGGTATTGCCATCAGCATCAGTGGAAGATGCTCTTAAAGTAGCGAGAAAGGTGCGCGAAAATGTTGAGTTACTGAAGATCGTTCATCAGGCATCCGAAGTGAGCGAGTACGTAACAGTCAGCGTTGGAATCGCATCGGTAAAGCCCGAAAAGAATATGGTGCCAGTCGAGTTAGTTGAAAAGGCGGATAGTGCTCTGTACCAAGCCAAGAGTCAAGGCCGAAACAGGGTTGCGATAGCAAGGGAATAGCTGCATTCCGAAAAAATCAGGGAAGATATTTTCGAACCATTATTAGCAAAGGGAGAAGGAATGATGATGAGAGCCCTGGTAATTGACGATTCTAAATTCTCCCGGACGATAATCATTAAAGACTTGCAAAGATTTGGAATCACAGATATTTCGGAAGCGGCGAATGGCTTGGAAGCGATTCAAAAAATTGATTCGGGATCTTATGAGCTAATTACACTTGACCTTATCATGCCGGGGATGAACGGGATAGAGGTTTTAAAGTACATAAAACAAAAAGATGCAAGCACCCGAGTAATTGTTTGTTCCAGTAGTGACTGTAGTGAAATAGATACAGAAGCTGATTCTCGGGTCCGATGCCTAAAAAAGCCGTTTACTTCAGACAAGTTCATGCGACTACTTTCTTCACAGTTAGGATAGCTTCTACCCGCATATATTTGCCGCTTGCGTTCTTCCTTCTGGCATTCACCAAACTATCCAAATGCACGAGATCGGAGGCTATTAATGTTTCGTCTAGCCGCAAACCAACTACAGCCAGGAATGTTAGTTGCCAGTAACATCTATAGTGCCAAGGGAGCTCTTCTTCTTGCTCGAAATGTAACACTAGACGCCCGCCTAATCTCGAAATTGGGAAATCTAGGGATTGAATCGGTCTATGTTCGACACCCGTATCTTGATATTGAGCCCCAGGAGATACTTCATGAAACAACCCGGGTGCAAACAATTCAACAGACACAAAAAACCTTTGAGAATTTCCGTAAAGTTAAGACTATCAATTTAGCTGACATACATACGATTATTAAAAAAATTATGGAAGACGCGATTGATAATCGCAATATGCTCATTCATCTTACAGATATTCGAGCTCATGATGATTACACTTTTGGACATTCAATTAATGTTTGCCTTCTGTCAGTCATGCTTGGGATAAAAATGCGCCTTAAGGATGAACAAGTACTTGACCTGGCCTTGGGAGCTGTTTTACATGATCTGGGGAAAATGCTAGTTCCACCCGAGATATTAAACAAACCGGGCAAGCTTTCACCTGATGAATGGAAAATAATGCAGGAGCACACGGACAAAGGTTTTGACATTCTCCGGAAGCAAGGTGCGTTGTCCCTGGTTTCTGCTCACGTCGCTTTTCAACATCATGAAAACTATGACGGTACAGGGTACAATAGGGGTCTTTCTGGTGAAGATATCCATAAATACGCAAGGATTGCTGCGATAGCAGATATATACGATGCTATCACCTCTGACAGACCTTACCGAAAAGCTAATCTCCCGCATGAGGCTTATGAAATTATGCTCGGTTCCAGGGGCACAAAGCTCGATCCGCAAATAACCGATCTCTTTCTGGAGAATGTGGCACTATATCCGATAGGATCAACCGTTCTATTGGATACTGGGGAAATTGCTGTCGTAATCAAGGCATTACCGAAATTACAGGCACGGCCGATAGTAAAAGTCATTATCGATGAACGTGGCAAGTCGTGGGAAGGGCTGGATAAGATAGTAGACCTCACCCTGGAACTGACGCGATTTATTACAAAAGTGTTAACGCCTGAAGAAATATCAAAATTCTGTTCTAAAATGCCGCGTTCGTCATAGGTACTAATCTTCACAAGTGGGAGGATGTATGTCAGTGAATAATGCGCTAATCTTTATCGCCATTTTGGCACTTAGTACCATCTATCTATTTATCTGTTTTTTGCGGCGTCCATCTCATACCCCAGATAAGGTTTATCGCTATACGGAAGTGAAATCAGTTAGGACAAGAATTCACTCGGGCAAGAATAGTTAACTTTCAACTTGATGGCGCAGGATTCCCCGTCCTCAATTTACCGCAGTAAATAGGTCGGGCGAGGAATGCGCCTTCCTGCCTTTTTGTATAATATCGACAAATTTTCAGTAATATATTAACATAGAGACAATTACTGAAGGAGGTGAAAACAATGGATATAGTGATTACAGCTAAAGTAAAACTTCTTCCGAATCCAGAACAGACAAGAATGCTAGATGAAACAATGGTCTCTATCAAATCTAGTCTAAATTTTGCTAGCAACGTAGCTTATAATAATCACTTTCTTTCGTCCTTTAAGAAATTACAAGCGTTAGTTTACAATGATCTTCGTAATCTGTTTGGTTTGAAATCCCAAATGGCTTGCAATGTCTGTTCTATTGTAGCTGGTACTTATGCATCGATGAAATCTAATGGTGAAAATACTTTGGCTGTTTACAAAAGACCTAAACTCCAATATTCATATAACCGAGATTTTTCGTTTCTTAAAGACAACACAATTAGTATTGGAACTATAGATAGTCGCATTAAGATGCCATTTATAACAACAAGTTTCGAACATTATTTCGATGGTACTTGGGAGTATGGAACAGCGACATTGATTAAGAAAAAGGGTAAATACTTTCTGCATATTGCAATGAAGAAAGATATTCCTAGTTGTTCCAGCAGTTCTATATCTAATGTGGTTGGTGCTGATGTCGGAATGAATTATATACTCACTGCTGCAAACAGTAGTGACAAGATGTTATTTCTTAACGGCCGGCAAATGAAAAATAAGAAAGCTCACTTCCATCGTACCAGAAAACAACTGCAGCAACGACAAACTCCATCATCTAGAAGAAAGTTAAAGAAGATCGGCAATCGAGAAAACCGTTGGCAGCAAGATGTTAATCATCAAGCTTCTAAGGCACTCGTAGAATTTGCTGGACCAAACTCTTTAATCGTTCTTGAAGACTTAACTGGCATACGCTCAGCTACGGAGCGCGTAAGACGACAAGACCGATATTATTCTGTTTCCTGGGCCTTTTTTGATCTAAGAAGTAAGATCGAATATAAAGCAAAGCTTGCAGGAATACAGACGATCGCCGTCGATCCGAGATATACCAGTCAGAAATGCCCTCAATGTGGCCATACGGAAGCAGCTAATCGCAACAAACAGATTCACACTTTCTGTTGTAGATCTTGTGGTTATACTTCTAACGACGACCGTATTGGAGCAATGAATTTAAGGCAGATGGGAATAGAGTACCGTTATGCCGCTTCTTCTCAGGCATGATCCTGATTAGAACAGGGTTTGTCAGTAACCCTTTGATATAACAACGCGAATCATATGATTCGATAAAAGGCAGGAGCTATAAAGCGTTTGTACTGCCGGTTAGTTATAAGCCCCCGCTTCAAGCACCATCAGGTGCTAAGTGGTGGGTAGTTGACATCGATATGAGTGAGGTTCCCGATATCAATTTGGATGAGAAGGAAATGCGGCAACTGCTTCTAAACCTAGCAAGGAATGGCTTTGAGGCCATGGAGGCGAGCGGAAGACTCACCATTGAAATTTACGCCGAGAACGACACAGTTGTGCTGGCTGTCCGGGACACTGGCACAGGAATCCCGCCGGAAATTCTGGAAAAGCTGGGAACGCCATTCCTAACGACGAAGGACACGGGTACTGGACTGGGACTGCCGGTGAGCTACCGAATCGTCGAGCGGCATGGCGCAAAGATTGATGTGAAAACTTCGCCGCAAGGAACGACATTCTCGGTCATCTTCAATACAGAAATACCGAGCAGGTCATAGCGTCGAAGCTTCCTGCAAGTGTTAATTGGAAGGCGCTTGTGAGGGTTACGGCTCAACTCAACCAGGGTGGCGAAACAAAGCCGCTGTCTGCCCTAGACTAGTAAGATTGGCCCCAGACAGCCCGGGAACTGGCGAAGGCCATTTTTCTTTATAAAGGAAAGCGAAAATGGCTGCTAAAGAGCGCGAATCGCAGAGGCTCTAACGAGCCGGGCCAGTAATTGCTGACAGCTAAAGTGATAAGGGAGGACAATGGCACATGCAGAGGATACTCTTAGTGGCTGACAACCAAAATGATATCACGCAATTGGCCGATTTGATGGAGAATAGGTATGAACTTATGGTGGCTAACGGTAGACAGACTGCCACCAAACTGGCCGCAGAAAAAGGCCCAGCTCTTATCTTGGTGGATGTCAAGCTGGCTGAAGTGGAAGGTCTTAAGGCCTGCGAGTTTGCGGACAGGAAGGATGGCGAAGCCCTTCCCGTCATCTTTATCACCGAAAGAAGCCGACCAGAGGACATAGCGAAAGTATTCGGCTTCGGGGGCCACGACTATATTGCCAAGCCGTTTTTCACTGATGAAGTGTATGCTAGATTAAGACCTCACCTTCAGCTCAGGCAAACCAAGGCCAGCTTGCGTGAATGTGTCGCGACACTGGAACAAAAAAACCGCCACCTTCGCGATATTTCGGAGCAACTAGAAAATGTGGCGCGCATTGATCTTCTCACGGCTATTCCTAACCGCTGGTATATGCTGGAGCGAATGAAGGACGAGGTGGCCAGATCCTTTCGCCATCAGCGCCCCCTTACCGTTATCGCTATCAACATAGACGATTTCAAGGCCATTATCGACAATTATGGCCGCGATTGCAGCGACTTTGTGCTGCAAAGCGTCACCGACATTCTACAGACCAATCGACGGGGGGAGGATGTTGTGGCCCGCTGGGGAGGGGATGTGTTTCTAGTCATGTTGCCCGAGACTTACATCGCCGATGGCGGGAGGGTGGCCGAAAGGATCAGAGCCCGGGTCGAAGATGCCCGGATCGACTACTCCGGCAGAACTGCTCCGGTCACGGTCACTGTGGGAGTCGCCGAGTTCGACGCTGATATTGGAATCGAGGGGACGGTGGAGAAGGCAGAGTCGGCAGTCGCCGAAGGGAAGCGGGCGGCCAAGAATTGCGTTGTACTGTCGTCCAAGTGAAGGGGAAGCAAGGCTTCGACGTTGACGATCCAACTTCTGCTATAGTAGCTTCCCGAAGTTAGAACAAATGCGGAATCTGTACAGTGCATGTTTGCCGGAAAGCGGGCAGTAAAAAGGCTGGCTGCTCCGGCGCGAGAGTGGCGGCGCCATATAAGGCATTCCCCTGTGGATGGATAAGTGCTAAAAGCGGAAAGGTAGGCAACGCCGGCCTTTTTCCCTTTTTAAGGAAGAGTGTCAGAGGCCGAGAAGCCGAAACTATGGCCTTAAGACATCGTTATCTTCTTCCTCAAGCATTTCCATACGGTCTTGACGCTATGGTCGCAGTCTGGCCCGGTAACCCGGACCTACTTTTTCAGTTCCTCGTTCTCACTGCTCATTCGTAGGGCCTTCGCAGAGGCTTCAGCCAACAGTTTTTGCGCCCGAATTTCCGCTTCCTTCAACACAAGCTCAGTTTCCTTCTTGGCTTGCAGCTTGGCTTCCTCAGCCGTTTCCTGGGCGATCACTAGTGTGTTGTTTAGCGTCTTCTCCATAAGCTCATAATGCTCCATCTTGCTGCTCACGCGGTCCAGGGTTTCCTTCAGTTCGATGTTGTCGAGGTACAGTTTTTCATAGTTCTTGACTACCTGATCCAGAAAATCGTCAATTTCCTTCTCGTTGTATCCGCGAAAACTTTTTTTAAATACTTTATTGTGGATGTCCAAGGGTGTTAACATGTCGACACTCCTTTCTCCGGCTAAGCAGGTATTTAAATCGAAAGATAGTCTCCCCAATTAATCCTGTAAAAAACAGTAGGCCGAACAATTCCATTTAACCAATCCGGCGTAAGTCGGTCAAGGGACCATGCTCTGCCCCCATTCTCAGTAGCCGAAATTGTATAAATTTCTTGTTGAATGGACTTCCGAAAATTGGTTGACATTGTTGGTGTAAATTGGTAAGATTTTGTCGGAAGATGTTGGGAGTTGATAGGGTGGATTCGTCAGGTACTGTGAGAAGCATAGATCGTACTGGCCGTGCCGTGTGTGGAGCCACTAACCGCTTAACTCAATATAAAAATAAACGTTTTTGCCAAGAATGTCTGTCGTGGCAAGATGATGAGTGAGCCGCGAACGATGGACCAGAAGGTAACTGATGTTATCCGGGGAATTGGTATCCCTGCCTATTTAAAAGGTTACTACTATTCACGTGAGGCCATAATGCTGACCATTGAAAATGACGATTTGATGGGAGCCATTACCACCAAGTTGTATCCACTGATTGCTGAGAAACATCATACTAACGCTCGCCGAGTGGAGGCGAATATTCGTAATTTTATTAGTGTTGTATGTAGCCGAGGCAATACGCCCTTTATCAATCGCCTGTTTGGACCGGGCGCTGCGGAAAAAGGCATTACCAATAAGGAGTTTATTGCAACGATTGCAGATGGCTTAAAATATGGAGGACTAGATCCTGTAATTCATGAGGACTATCCTACGCTACAAGACTAAAGGAGCCGATAGGCTCCTTTTCTGTTCTCAGGCACGGGTGGCAAAAAGCGACCCTCATCTGTTGCCCTAAGGCGCGATGAGAAGGAGTCGGTATAATTGCGTGCTAGAGGTCTTTAAGTCCGTCCTGATCTGAAAAAAGCATAGTGTGAAAGTGAAAACCACTAGCCTTTTACATGAGGGCATGCGGGTTCAACTTTTCTTGCTGATCTCGATCAAAATTTGCGGCAACTTCAACGTTGAGAATGCAGGTAGTACTGTACTGGAGGCAGTCGGAGTTAGGACTTTGGTCACAGGACTTTGGTCACGGGATCGTCAACAATTTGGGACGTTCGCATCATATCCATAATCTTGTCAGTTCCGTATAATTTAAATGCGGTCTATCACGAGAACACACTGGGAGATATTGTAACACACCCTTCCGGGCATTACGCCTGCGGCGCCTTCGGGCACCCGGAACGTAGGCGAGAGCCTACGGCTCAGCAACTGAATCCTGTGACCTTGCCGCCCACTTAGTCAGTGGGTGAAAAACTGTTCCGAATTGCCCCCAAAAGCGATTTGGATAGATTTTAGAAACCAGGGTAAAGACGAAACGGTTGTTTATAGTCGGTTTGTGTCAACGCCGGGAAATTATACAGAGGTGCAGTTGGCATGTGTTATCGGATTAATCCCAGTTATGTATCTTGCTGCTTAGATACTAACTCCGACCCTTGGCTAGTACCACGAAGGTCAGTTTTAAGTGAAACAAGAGGCAGCAAACTGACCACATCCCTCGACTACTTGCCTGCAAAGGCCAGTCGTAACACGAGAAAAGTTATTATTGGATCATTTGTGCATCGACACTGCAAGGGTGGAGGCTAAAATGCTGCGTCTGTCTATTGAATATCTACGTCCAGGGCTGGTAACTGCGCGTAACATCTATAACGCCAACGGAAGCTTGTTGCTTGGACAGAATATCACACTTGACAGCCACTTGGTTGACAGATTAACCAATTTGGGCATAGACTCCATTTATGTAAAAAACCCATATTTCGAAGTCGAACCACAAGAAATACTTCATGAAAAGACGAGGAAGGAAACCATTAAGCTTACGCAAAGCGCATTCGAAGCTTTTCGAAAATCGAAAACGCTTAACATTAATAGTCTCCAACGTGCAGTCAAAATGATTATAGAGGATGTTGTCGACAACAAGGACGTTTTAATTTCTTTAACGGATATACGAACTCATGACGATTATACCTTCGGGCATTCGATTAATACGTGCCTGATAGCCGCCTTAATCGGCCTTAAAATGCGGCTTAACGAGCAACAGTTAAGAGAACTTGCCCTGGGGGTAATTCTGCACGATATTGGTAAGACACTGATCTCGCAGGAAATTCTCAATAAAAAGGAGCCTCTATCCAGCGAAGAATGGCAGACCATCGCGGAACACCCAACCACTGGATTTGATATTCTAAGAAAGGTAATTCCGCTGCCGTCAGCACATATTGCCTATCAACACCATGAAAATTACGATGGGAAAGGCTATCCCCGGGGACTTTCCGGCGGCAATATCCACCGGTATGCCAGGATTGCTACTATCGCCGATCTTTACGATGCGATTACAGCAGATAGGCCCTATCGCCGAGCCATGCTGCCCCATGACGCTTATGAAGTAGTTATGGGATCCAGAGGTATCAAACTGGATCCAGTAATAACTGATATTTTCTTAGAAAATGTGGCCCTTTTTCCCGTCGGCACAATGGTCCTTTTGGATACTGGGGAAATCGGCGTTGTTATTACAGTATATCCTAAATTGCAGGCCAGGCCGGTTATAAAAATTATACTGGACAAAGAGGGGCAAAAACTTGGAGAAAATCGGTTCTCAGATTTGACGCAGGAGTTAACGAGATTTATCGTAAAAGTGCTTAAACCAGAAGAGATAACTGCGCTAGGAGAAGATTACAAGTAGTTTTTAATGCGACGCGATGAGTCTGTTTGTCCAAACCCAAGAAATTTGGTGGAATATGGAGGGGCGATAATGTTCGTTAACTGGATGGTGTCTATTGTCTTGATAGCCTTGGCGGTCATTAGTTGGTATATATATAGCACTAACAAAGCGTCTTGCCGACCGATATTTATATCTAAGGAACATAGGCGATATGTAGAAATAAGGCATCTACAAAGGAACTGTGTAAAGCAGATATATTAATACGCCGCTTAATATCCTACAACCGCCGACAGCGACCTCCCAAGGAGTAAACATCACCGTCGATGTGCCTCGACCATTAACGTAAACGTTTAGAATGTCGTTAATAACCATGGCATTCAAAGGTAGTTGACCTACGCCATAATAACAAGGCTTTGCATGTTTTCTGCGAGGTCTTTTTCTTTTCTGATGCCCAAATTGATGTCCAAAATGGTTTATAACGATACGAAATAGGTTGAAATTAAATTAAGCTAATTGAGCACAGCCAGATCGGATGGTAAGTTAAGGTTGAAGGAGATTTTGAAGGATATTGTAATTATTAGTTGAATAAATTTAGACAATACAGCAGTCCGCTTGGATCGCCGCTATATTAGAAGGCGACGGGATTATTGTGGAAATTACCTTGGTGGAAGGATCGTGATCAGTGTGGAATATCAAAGTATAACCCAGGTTGCCGCTCTGGCTAATATTCCTGAGACAACGGCCTGCCGGTACGCCGTGGATTTTGCTAGATATATAGATAGTCAGGAGTTTGGCGGCGTTACTAAGTATAAGCTACCTGACACAGTCACGTTAATGCAAAGAGTTTTTTCTTTATACCAATCTGGTAAAATCATATATGAGATAGAACCGATTATTGTGCATGAGTTTTCATCGACAGTAGAAGTTTTCGAGCCGGAGGCAGCGGCGATTTCCAAGGTTTCCACCATTCTCCCGCCACAGGTGCCACAGCTAGTAAATGCTGAGCTTGTTGCCTTTTTGCAAGTCCAGACTCAAACGCTGGAACGAATAGCGACCGCAGTGGAGCAGATAGCGGTGACCCAGGCACAGGAAGTGGCTGCAATCAGGGAGAAACAGAGCAAATTAGAAAAGGAACTTGAAAGGGCGTTAGGAGAAGAGGTTCCTGAAGACGAAGCCCTTGGAGACGAGGTCCTTGGAGACGAGGTCCTTGGAGACGAGGTCCTTGGAGACGAGATCCTTGGAGAAGAAGTCCTTAAAGGCGAAGCCCTTGGAGAAGAGGTCCTTGGAGACGAGGTCCTTGGAGACGAGGTCCTTGGAGACGAGGTCCTTGGAGACGAGATCCTTGGAGAAGAAGTCCTTAAAGAAGAAGTCCTTGGAGAAGAAGTCCTTGGAGAAGAAGTCCTTGAAGACGAGGTCCCTGAAGACGAGATTCCTGAAGACGAGGCCCCTGAAGACGAGATTCCTGGAGACGAGGCCCCTGAAGACGAGATTCCTGGAGACGAGGCCCCTGAAGACGAGATTCCTGGAGACGAGGCCCCTGAAGACGAGATTCCTGGAGACGAGATCCTTGGAGACGAGATTCCTGGAGACGAGATCCTTGGAGACGAGGTCCCTGAAGACGAGATTCCTGGAGACGAGATCCTTGGAGACGAGGTCCCTGGAGACGAGATCCTCAAAGAAGAGACCCTTGAAGACGCGGTCCTTGAACAGTCGTTTGCAGAAGAGGGGCTTCAAAGGGCGTTCGCAGAAGAGATCCTTGAAAAAGCGGCGCTCGCGGAAAGGGCGTATGAAACAAGGACGGAAAAAAATGCGAGAAGGAGGGCAGTAGCCCAACAGCAGGGCACGAATTCTTGGTGGAAGCGGGGCATCGTGATATTCGTGATAGTCCTGTTCCTCGCCGCTGCCGGCATAGCCGCTTATCTCAATCAGGGTATATTCCGATAATTAGTAGAGGCAGTCCTAGAGTGGGTTAAAATACCGGTCACTCCGCTCTACATAGAGGTTGACGGCTATTGACCGAAAAGGTTGGTAGCCGTTTTATGGTGAGTTGACGGCGAAGAATTGGTATCCTTTTCATAAATGTCGCTGGCATAGTTAACACCCCCCCTTTACTACCAGAACGTATGTACGGTATAATGTATGTAAAAGCAGAACAGGTGGGAAAGGAAATTGAGCTACATATCTATTTAGGTGCACTATGAGTCAAAGAAAGGAGATATTATCGCTTGTACAAGTATGTATGCAAATCATGTAGTAAGGGCATTGAGATATTGATGGCTAAGGCTGTATGTATTTGTTCTTGCAAAACGATAATGACAAGTGTGGGTAGTGTCGTATCGCAGGAAAGGTAGTAGGATTGGGTCGCATTTGACTGGTAGACAAAGGGATATATTGATTAAATCCCTACATGTCTGAGTGATGTGATATATTCATTTGCTTGCAACTGGATGCCATCAATGTCTCCCGTAGGTCTTAAAATCTGCGGGGCAAGGTTCACACACCAACTAGCTTAATAAGAGGTGCACAAACGATTGTAGGAGGCTGGGTAGGGGAAGGGACTAAACGATGAGCAATGGATTAAAAAAACTAATTATCTGCCGACTGACTTCAGAAGAAATCGAAAAGGCACTATTGGATAGGTACGGTGACAAGCTAGCTCCAGTTAACCATACTAAACTAGCTAAACAACGCAAACAGCAAGAAAGACATCGCGATAGTGTAAGAAATATCGTAGAATGAAGGCAAGGGTCTGGCAGAAATGTACTGTGAGGTGGATTTATGATAGAGCGAGATAAACTCAGGGACTTAGTCAAATCTTATCTCCCGCAAGTGGATAATGATGTAATTGAGCACATCTCTGACGACGTTATCAGAGATACTGAGGCAGTAATTTATTCTATGGTTAGACAGGCAGTTGCGCAGGAACGAGAAAATCTGTATAAAAAAAGCAGTAAAGTATAGGGAAGTTAGCGAAAGAACCTTTGTGGAACTAGTATTCAAGAGGTATCGGCGAAAAGATAGGGCTTTGCAGGCTTTCTGCGAGGCTTTTTTTTGATGCGCGGAAAATGGTTTGCAACGGTATGAAATGGCTTGAAATGAGATTAAGCATGGCAAGAAGTTACCTCGGCGACAGGGTTAAAATTACTCTTAACAACGGGAAAGCTGCCGACCAAGATGGCCGGCAGCCTGATGGACTCATATTGCGATTATCTGGCAGTTGGACTTTACACAAAATTTTCAGCACTACCTGTTAAAATACAAGTAACAACCAGTTTCTCACACGGTGTCCCTGCCACTCTAGGGACTTTTTTTATGTATGGCACTTATCTGCTGTGCATCTCGAGGTATTCCGTTGATTGCTTTAAAAGAGCTACCTCGTTTTCTAGTTCTTCAAGTCTACGTCGGACTCTGCGCATTTCGTCATCAGCCGGTCTACGATAACCTGGACCAAAGAATGCTTGATCTGGATCGCCTCTATACTTTTCCGCCAAATTATTAATATTAGCTTGCCATATTGCATGGTCTAAAACTTCCTGTTCGGTCGGTTTTACATCGAGGAGTTGGCAGCCGAAACAGTCGCCTGATTGCCGAACTACGTTGGCAACAAGGGTTAATCCCTGCCACTCCTTTGGAAACTCCAAAGAGATGGTGCTTCCGACTTCGATAGGCTGTAGTGATCTGAGCTGAAGTCCACTGATGCTGATGTCTAAAGTCGTTACATGCCATTTCTTATCAGGGTCGCTCTCAGATTTGACTGAAATAGGGATGTCTATAATAGTACGGGTGACTTTTCGCTTTTCTTTAATAGAAAACACAACATATCCCCCTAAAACACCCTTTTTCTTATATCATACCACAATGGAAGAAATTGGACAAGATGTGACAAAAAATTTAAAGTGTTACGCGAAATGTAGGCAGTCGGTTTTTTCAGGCCGGGATCTTTTTGTGTCTTCGGGATATTGGGGGGGACAAATGTGCGACACTGAGAAAAGGGAGTATCCGCTGGGTGGATAGGCTACCAAAGCTGATGTGACCTTCGTTATGACTGGGAGTTATAATGAGGGAGGTCTAGGCTGCTATGCCTGACCCGCAAGATGGCCGGACAGTAAGAAAAGCCCCGAGCGATCTGGGGTCTTTTCTGTTTAGATAATGCCCCATATATGAAGCACCGTTAGACCGAAAACAATTGATACTGTACCGAAAACGCATATGCCCGCGTAGATCATCAAGGTGTCCATACCTGCATGGGTTTTTGCATGTTCTTTTTCCCAATTCACGTCATAACTCACTGAACCCACTCCTTTTTTGTCTAAGCCTGCAGCAATATATGCAGATAAGTCTTAGATATGCCCACTTAAAGACAAAATTTGCGGCTTCACAGCAAGGAGCGCATTGTAGAAAAATAACCCCCACCTTCCGGCAGGGGCTTCGTCACTTTGGGTGCGAGGGCAGGATTTGAACCTGCGGCCTTCGGGTTATGAGCCCGACGAGCTACCATCTGCTCCACCCCGCTGCTGGCATTTTATCAAAACCTTGCAGAACCCGGCCCCCATCGAGGTCTCAGCTAGTAGTTTGTAGCATTAACTCGGGTC
>Ga0316228_1001052_pt1 | contig 31421 bp, 27 predicted proteins | sample TBH18021metaG_FD_206005 | JGI IMG/M metagenome (GOLD analysis project Ga0316228, IMG submission 206005) | Freshwater microbial communities from Trout Bog Lake, Wisconsin, USA - TBH18021 | ecosystem: Environmental > Aquatic > Freshwater > Lake > Hypolimnion/Profundal zone | place: USA: Wisconsin... | reverse complement strand
TCCGGCTGGAGCCTTCAGGCGAGCGCCGTTCCCGACGGAGTGCGCCTGGAACTCGCCCTCGCCGATCTCGGCGGCGCGCCGGTCACCGCCGCTATCGTGCTCGACCGGGCAGAGGCCCGGGCCTTCGCCCGCGCCCTGCTCGCCGCCGCCGGTGACGCGGCGGAACGGACCTTCCCGAAGCCGGGCGCCTGATGGCCGGTCAGCGCGCGCCGAGGCCCGGATTGCGGCCCGGCAGACGCGGCACCACGGAACCGCGCTTCTCGACCGGCGCATCGCACGCGTAGGCGAACTCGGTCTTCAGTGGATCGAAGACGGTCTCACCGGTGATCCGGCAATCCTCGCGCACGGTCTCGTCGAGATAGGCCCGGGCGGCGGTGCGGAAGCGCTTCACCCGGGTCGCGTCCGGCTCCGGATCGATCCGGACCTCGCTCAAATTGCAGCCTGTATATTCGCGCAGGGCGTTGGAGACGAGCAGCATCCGGCGCAGCTGCCGATTATCGTAGACCTCGTAGGGCTCCTTGCAGCCGATCGTCACCACCTGTGGGGTGAGCGCCACGTAGTTGCGCGAGATGTAGGAGAATCCGGTGGTGCAGCCGGCCAGGCCGAGGGCGGCGAGGCCGAGGGGCAGAAGCGCTGCGGGTCGTCGCATCCTCGTCATTCCAAGAGGGTCCCTGCCCGCGCCCCGGATCCGCCGCCCCTCCGGCGGGGCAGCGCGGTGCATTGAAACGGCTCCGCTTATGCCGTCAATGCGTTTCTCGGCTTCTCCCGCCGGCTGGCCGCGACGCGCCAAGCGTGGCGGTGCCATCTTGCGGAACACTTGCGGAACGTTTAACCTGTTCGTGATTTGTTTCGGAGACCGTCACGTGGCGGTCCGCCAAGCCGCGAGTCCCCCGTCGATGCTCACGCGCAAGCAGCTGGACCTCCTGCGATTCATCCAGAGCCGGATGCAGGAATGTGGTGTCCCGCCGTCCTTCGACGAGATGAAGGACGCCCTCGATCTCAAGTCGAAGTCCGGCATCCACCGGCTGATCACGGCCCTGGAGGAGCGCGGCTTCCTCCGGCGCCTTCCGAATCGGGCGCGCGCCATCGAGGTGATCCGCATTCCCGAGAGCCTCGGCCAGATGGCGCCGTCCTCGGCTCCGGCCGAACCGCGCCGCTTCACCCCGAGCGTGGTCGAGGGCGGCAAATCCAAGCAGCCACCGGCACCGGCCAGCACGCGGATGATCGACGAGGCCGGCCGCGCCATCTCGATCCCCGTGATGGGCCGGATCGCGGCCGGTACGCCGGTCTCCGCGATCCAGAATCAGAGCCACGCCATCACCCTGTCGCCGGACTTCGTGGCTGGCGGCGAGCACTACGCCCTTGAGGTGCGCGGCGACTCGATGGTCGAGGCCGGCATCCTCGACGGCGACCTCGTGGTGATCCGCAAGCAGGACACCGCCAATACCGGCGACATCATCGTGGCGCTGATCGACGACGAGGAGGCGACGCTCAAGCGCCTGCGCCGCCGCGGCTCCTCGATCGCCCTGGAGGCCGCCAACCCGGCCTACGAGACCCGCGTCCTCGGGCCCGACCGGGTCCAGATCCAGGGCCGCCTCGTCAGCCTCGTCCGTCGCTACTGAAGCGGCTCGGTCGTTGCGTCGCCGGGGACCAAGTCCCCGCCTGGCGCATCGGCTTCCGGAGGCGTTGCCGCCCCATCCTCTGGAGCGTGGGCGCCTTCCGACGCCGCGATGATCGGCTGCGGCTGTCCCGGCCCGGGTGCCGCACGCGGTTGCCAGGGCACGGCGCGGCCGTCGGCCCGGGCGTAGCGGGCAATGAAGCCTTGGCCGTCGGCTCGGAGGGCTACCGCTCCGCGGGCGGCCAGAACGCGCCGGTCGATCACCAGGGGACCTGTGCAGGTCGGCGGCGCCGTGAGGCCGGTGATCAGGATCGCGGCGCGGGCGCAATCTTCCGCGAAGGCCCGCCGGTCCCGCACCAGGGCGACCGCCCTCCCGTCCGGCAGGCGCGCGGTGCATCCGAGCCGGTCGCATCGGCCGCTGCCCGAACGGACGATCAGCGCCCCGGTCTGCCGTCCGTCGCCATCCGCCTTCAGCCATTGTTCGAGGACGAAGCCGGAGGGGCTGCCGAGGGCCGCGAGACGGCCGTCCGGTCCCCGCACGGCAGCGCCCGCGCCCTGTCGGTCGACGTAGAGGTCGTAGCGGTCCGGCCGGGCCGCGAGGACGAGGCCGAACAGGAGCGGCGGCACGGCAAGCCAGCGCAGGCGGGAGGCCGGGAGCGTCGCCAGCAGCAGGCCGAGGGTCAGCAGGATCAGGGCCGCGGTGCCGAAGGCCGGCACGACGACGATCGCCCGCTCGAATCCGGCGATCCAGTGGGAAACGGCAAGCATGCCGCCCACCGCTTGGCCCATCAGCCACCAGATCGGCCGGTCGAGGGCGAAGGGATAGGCCAGGATCCCGATCACCGCCGACGGCATCACCACCAGTGAGACGAGCGGCAGGGTCAGGGCGTTGCCGACGAGCCCGAAGGGCTGGACGGTCTGGAAATGGTAGGTGGCGAAGGGTGCGGTCGCGATCTGCGCCACCAGGGTCGTGGCCAGGGTCCCGGCGACCGCCGAGAGGCCGGTGCCGACGAGCCGCCCGATCCGGCCGGCCCCCGGGCGCACGAACAGCCGCCCGTCGATCAGCCGCGCGCAGGCGATCAGCCCGGCCACGGCACCGAAGGACATCTGGAAGCTCGGGCCGAGCAGGCCCTCCGGCTCCCGGGCCAGGGCGATCAGCGCGGCCAGCGCGAGGTTGCGCATCGACAGGGCCGGCCGGTCCACCAGGATCGCACCCAGCATGATCAGGGTCATGATCAGCGAGCGCTCGGCCGCGATGTCCCAGCCCGAGAAAGCGCAGTAGGCGGTGACGCCCAGCATGGCGAAGCCGGCCGCGATCTTCTTGATCGGCCAGAGAAGCGCGCAGTACGGGACCAGGGCGAGAGCCGCCCGCACCAGCCAGAACACCACGCCCGCGGCCAGCGCCATGTGGAGACCGGAGACCGACACCACGTGGTAGATGCCGGCTGCGCGCAGCGCATCGTTGGTCGCCGGCCCGATCAGTCCCCGCTTGCCCGTCACCAGGGCGGCCGCCACCGCTCCGGCCTGGCCGCCGGCCGCCTCCGCGATCCGGCGAGTCAGCCCGTTGCGGGCCTCGTCCAGCGTCGCGGCGAGCCGCAGGCGGAGAGGGGGTGGCTCGGAGGGCGGCCGGACGGCGACGGCGCCGACCAACGAGCCCACCGCACCGATCCCCTGGAAATAGGCATCCCGGGCGAAGTCGTACCCGCCCGGCCGGGCGGCCTCGGGCGGCGGCAGCAGCCGGGCCGTGGCGGCGACGACGTCGCCGGGCCGCGGGATCGGCGTCTTGCGGAACGAGACCCGCACCCGGACGGGCCGCACCTCCGGGGCAAGTCCGGCGAAGCTCTCGACCCGGATCACCAGCCGGGCGCCCACTTCGCGCTCGTCGAGGGCCTCGACCATCCCGACGAGCGGGCCGATGGTGGTGCGTGTGAGGATCGGGGCGGCGACCTGCGAGACCCGCCAGGTCGCGGCCGCGAAGCCCAGGAACGCGGCCGCCACTCCGAGGGCGAGCGCCAGGGCCGCCGGCCGCGCGCCCAGGGCAGGGATCAACGCCAGGGCGAGGGCTGCGCCGATCAGGGGAGCGGCCAGGAGCGGGGGCCCGTCGGCTGCCACGAAGTGGGTCAGAATCCCGACGCCGAAGGCCACCGCCAACCAGGGGAACAGCCGGCGCTGTTCGGCGTCCCGGGCGATGCCCTCGGCCACCCAGGTACGGATGACCGGGAGGGCGGGCGCGCGGGGGCCGGCCAGCGCCACCGCGCCTCCCGCCAGCCTCGCGCCGATCCGCCGCATCGCCGTCACCCCGCTCCGCGCGACCTGTCGTCGGCGGTCGGGCGATTCCTCGGGCGATTCTTAACGCATCCGCTGGCCCGTGCTACAGCCGGTGCTTCGTGCTACGGGCGCCCTGTCGAGCCCCTCGCCGCTCCGCCGCCCCTTCGCCGTCCTTCGCGCTCCGTCCGCGACCAGCCCCGGAACATACCGGACCGATGTCCTCAGCCGTCGTCACGCGCTTCGCCCCCTCGCCCACCGGCTACCTGCATATCGGCGGGGCCCGCACGGCTTTGTTCAACTGGCTCTACGCCCGCCACACCGGCGGACGCATGCTGCTGCGCATCGAGGACACCGACCGCGAGCGCTCAACCAAGGGCGCGATCGACGCGATCCTCGACGGCCTCTCCTGGCTCGGCCTCGACTGGGACGGCGACGTGGTCTTCCAGTTTGCCCGCGCGGAGCGCCACCGCGCGGTGGCCGAGGCGCTGCTAGCCGCGGGCCGCGCCTATCATTGCTACGCCACCGCCGAGGAACTGGTGCAGATGCGGGAGACCGCCCGTGCGGAGGGGCGGGCGCCCCGCTACGACGGCCGTTGGCGCGACCGCGACCCGTCCGAGGCCCCGGCCGGGGTCAAGCCGGTGATCCGCCTGCGCGCGCCGACCGAGGGCGAGACCGTGGTCGAGGACGCCGTCCAGGGCCGCGTGACCTGGGCCAACAAGGACCTCGACGACCTCGTCCTCCTGCGTTCCGACGGTACGCCGACCTACATGCTCGCGGTCGTGGTCGACGACCACGACATGGGCGTCACGCAGATCATCCGCGGCGACGATCACCTCACCAACGCGGCCCGCCAGAGCCAGATCTTTTCCGCCCTGGGCTGGGATGTCCCCAGGATGGCCCATATCCCGCTGATCCACGGGGCGGACGGAGCCAAGCTCTCGAAGCGCCACGGCGCGCTCGGCGTCGAGGCCTATCGCGATCTCGGCTACCTGCCGGCGGCGCTCCGCAACTACCTCGTGCGCCTGGGCTGGAGCCACGGCGACCAGGAGGTCTTCTCCACCGAGGAGATGATCGCGGCCTTCGACCTCGGCGCGGTGGGACGCTCCGCGGCGCGATTCGACTTCGCCAAGCTCGCCAATCTCAACGGCCTCTACATCCGCACCAGCGCCGATGCCGACCTCGTGGCGGCGATCGAGACCATCCTGCCCAATGTCGGCCCTGAGCGCGGCCTGTCGGCGCCGTTGCAGCCGGACCTCAAGGGCAAGCTCACCGAGGCCATGCCCGGCCTGAAGGAGCGGGCGAAGACCCTGATCGAACTCCTCGACAGCGCCTACTATCTCTACGCCCAGCGCCCCCTGGCACTGGACGACAAGGCCCGCGCGCTGCTCTCCGACGAGGGCCGTGCCCGCCTCGCCGGCGTGCGGCCGGCGCTGGAGGCGCTGCCAGACTGGAGCGCGGCCGCCACCGAGGGCGCCGTGCGCCAATATGCCGAGGCGGCCGGCTGCAAGCTCGGTCAGGTGGCCCAGCCCCTGCGCGCGGCGCTGACCGGCCGCACCACCTCCCCGCCCCTGTTCGACGTGATGGCGGTGCTCGGCCGGGACGAGACCCTGGCCCGCCTCGGCGACCAGGCATCCCAGGGCTGAGTCCGCCGGGCGCAGCCGGGAACCCTGCGACCCGGCCCGGATTTCGCTTGGTGGAATTGGCTTGACGAATTCGCTTGGCGTCGGGGTCGGGTTGTCACCGATCCCGTTGCTGCTGCAGTGCCGTTTGGGTAACCCATGCCTGTGAGCACCCGCAGCATAATGCGTGTGCTCAGGCCCCCGGGACCGGCTCGGGCAGCCCGAGGCCGGCATCCGCCACGTCGCCAGAGAAGGGTCCACGATCCATGAGCGCACCCAGCACCATCACCGTGGACGGCAAGTCGATCGAGCTGCCGGTGAAATCCGGCACGATCGGGCCGGACGTGATCGATATCGGCAAGCTCTACGCCCAGACCGGCGCCTTCACCTTCGACCCGGGCTTCACCTCGACGGCGAGTTGCGAATCGAAGATCACCTACATCGACGGCGACGAGGGCGTGCTGCTCTACCGCGGTTACCCGATCGAGCAGCTCGCCGAGAAGGGCGACTTCCTCGAGACCTGCTACCTCATGCTGTTCGGCGCCCTGCCGACCGCCCCCCAGCGGGCCGATTTCGAGTACCGGGTCACGCGCCACACCATGGTGCACGACCAGATGAACCGGTTCTTCACCGGCTTCCGCCGCGACGCGCACCCGATGGCCGTGATGGTCGCCTCGGTGGGCGCGCTCTCGGCCTTCTACCACGATTCCACCGACATCACGGACGAGAGCCAGCGGCTGATCGCGTCGATCCGCATGATCGCAAAGATGCCGACGCTGGCGGCGATGGCCTACAAGTATTCGATCGGCCAGCCTTTCGTGTATCCGAAGAACGACCTCGACTACACCTCGAACTTCCTGCGCATGTGCTACGCGGTGCCGTGCGAGGAATACGAGGTGAACCCGGTCTTCGCCCGGGCGCTCGACAAGATCTTCATCCTGCATGCCGACCACGAGCAGAACGCCTCGACCTCGACGGTGCGGCTCGCGGGCTCGTCCGGCGCCAACCCCTTCGCCTGCATCGCGGCCGGCATCGCCTGCCTCTGGGGCCCGGCCCATGGCGGCGCCAACGAGGCGGCGCTCAAGATGCTGATGGAGATCGGCACGCCTGAGAACGTCGGGAAGTACGTCGCCAAGGCCAAGGACAAGAACGACCCGTTCCGCCTGATGGGCTTCGGCCACCGGGTCTACAAGAACTACGACCCGCGCGCCCGGATCATGCAGAGCACCACCCACCAAGTGCTGAAGGAGCTCGGCAAGACCGACGATCCGCTGCTCCACGTCGCCATGGAGCTGGAGCAGATCGCCCTCAAGGACGAGTACTTCATCGAGAAGAAGCTCTACCCGAACATCGATTTCTACTCGGGCATCACCCTCAAGGCGATGGGCTTCCCCACCGACATGTTCACGGTGCTGTTCGCGGTGGCCCGCACGGTGGGCTGGATCGCCCAGTGGGCCGAGATGATCGAGGACCCGTCGCAGAAGATCGGCCGCCCGCGCCAGCTCTACGTCGGCCCGGCCCAGCGCGACTACGTGGCGGTCGATCAGCGCGGCTGAGGCGGACCTGTCCTCTGAGAACACCAACGGGGCGGCCGAGAGGCCGCCCTTCGTGTTCGTGGAAGCGCCGGACGGGTTCGGCCTCTGCCTCCCCTGCCACCCGCCCTACGACTGGGCGGCGATCCACGCCTTCCTGGGCAAGCGCGCGATCACCGGCATCGAGTCGGTCGCGCCTGACGGCTCGGCCTACAGGCGCACGATCCGCGTCGCGGAGCGGCACGGGTTCCTGACGGTGGAGCCCGCCGGGGATCACCTTCACGTCGCGCTGCGCGGCATCGATCCCCTCCACGCCTCCCCGGTAGCCGAGCGCCTGCGCCGCCTGTTCGATTGTGACGCGGATCCGGCCTCCATTGCAGCGTGCCTCACTGCGGATCCGATCCTGGCTCCGCTGGTTGCGGCGCGGCCGGGCCTGCGCCTGCCGGGCGCTTGGGACCCGTTCGAAACCGGCTGCCGGGCGATCCTCGGCCAGCAGGTCTCGGTGGCGGCTGCGATCGGGCTCGCCGGCAAGCTGGTCGCGACATTCGGGACGCCCCTCGCGGCGCCGGTGGGCGGCCTGACCCACGTCTTTCCGGATCCGGCGGCGCTGGTCGAGGCGGATGTCGCCCTGGCGCTCAACATGCCGCGGGCCCGCGGCGCGGCGATCCGGGCACTCGCGAGGGCGGCGCTGGCCAATCCGGACCTGTTCGCCCCGGCCGAGTCGCTGGAGTCTGCGGTTCTGCGCTTCACGGCGATCCGCGGGATCGGGCCGTGGACCGCGCAGTACATCGCCATGCGGGCGCTCAAGCTGCCAGACGCCCTGCCGGTGGGCGATGTCGGGCTGCTGCGGGCACTGGAGACCGGCACCGGGCGGCCGAGCCCCGCTGAACTCTTGGCTCGGGCCGAGGCGTGGCGGCCATATCGCGCGTACGCGGCCCAGCACCTCTGGGCGGCGGACGAAGTGGTTGTGAAGAGGCGGTGACTGAGTTTGCGACTTTTTGCTTCTGCCCTGCTTTCATCGTGAGCGAAGCGACCCAGTCGATGCGATGATACTCATCGTTGACGGATGTGGTTGAGGCGCGGCCTCGCGCTCCACCCTCCCCCGCCGAGGGGGGAGGGAAGCCGTCCAGAGATTGAAGAACGCGGCTCAGCGCCCGAACCGCTCGAATTTCGGGAAACTGCGCGCCATCATCAGCCCAACCTCCGCCCGGTGGCCGAGCCACTTCTCCAGCACCGACGCATTGGCGAGCCGGCCCTCCGGCGAGCCGTCCTGCCAGGGAAGGCCGTCGGCCAGCTTGAACACATGCGCGTCGACGAGCCCGCCGCTGCGGCAGCGCTGGAGGCGGACACCCTTGCCGCGGGCAAGCTCGGCCACCTCGGAGATCGGGAAGATCAGCAGCAGCTTTTCCGTGTTGACCACCGCCACGTGGTCGCCATCCGCCGGCACCAGCACGGCGGCGGTGGCGTCGCCGTCGAGGCCGAGCACGTTCTTGCCCTTGCGGGTATTGGCCACGAGCGCGTCGGCGGGCGCCACGAAGCCGCGCCCGTCGGAGCCCGCGATCAGCAGCTTGGTCTCCGGCCGGTAGGGTAGCGCCGCCACGATCTCTGTCCCGTCGTCGAGATCGGCCATCAGCCGCACCGGGTCGCCGAAGCCGCGCCCGCCCGGCAGCTTCGAGGCTTCGAGCGTGAACACCTTGCCGTTGGTGGCGAGCAGCAGGATCTTCTGGGTCGTCTCGGTCGGGAAGGCGATCTTCAGCGTGTCGTCGCCCTTGAAGGCCACGCCCGAGAGGTCGGCGACATGGCCCTTGAGCGCCCGGATCCAGCCCTTGGTCGAGACGATCACGGTGATCGGCTCGCGCTCGACCAGCGCCGCTGTGAAGTCGATACCGCCGACATCCGGCGGGCTTGCCAGCGTCGTGCGGCGCTTGCCCAGCTTGGTCTCGGGCCCGAAGGTCTTCTTCACGGCGCGGATCTGCGCCTGGATCGCCTTCCACTGCGCCGGCTCGGAGGCGAGCAGGGCGTCGATCTCGGCCTTCTCGGCGGTCAGCGCCTCGAACTCGCGCTTCAGCTCCATCTCCTCCAGCTTGCGCAGGGAGCGCAGGCGGGTGTCGAGGATCGCGTTGGCCTGGAGCTCGGTCAGCTCGAACCGGGCCATGAGGGCGGCCTTCGGCTCGTCCTCCTCGCGGATGATGCGGATCACCTCGTCGAGGTCGAGATAGACGATGAGCAGGCCGCCGAGGATCTCCAGGCGCCGGTCGATCTGGCCGAGGCGGTAGCGCGAGCGGCGCTGCAGCACCACGCGGCGATGGTCGACCCATTCCCGCAGGCACTCGACGAGTCCGATGACCTTCGGCACGAGGCCGCCGACCAGGACGTTGAGGTTCAAGGGGATCCGAGCCTCGAGTTCCGTGAGCCGGAACAGCGATTCCATCAGGATCACCGGATCGACTGTGCGCGAGCGCGGCTCCAGCACGACGCGCACGTCCTCGGCGGATTCATCGCGCACGTCGGCGAGCAGCGGCAGCTTCTTCTCCTGGAGGAGTTCGGCCATCTTCTCGATCAGCCGCCCCTTCGGGATGCCGTAGGGGATCTCGGTGACGACGATGTTCCACGTCCCGCGGCCGAGGTCCTCCTTGGTCCAGCGGGCGCGCACCCGGAAGGCGCCGCGGCCGGTCCGGTAGGCCTCGGCGATCGACTCAGGTGAATCGACCAGGATGCCGCCGGTGGGGAAGTCCGGCCCGTGGACGAATTTGGCGAGATGTGCCGAGGTCGCCTCGGGATGATCAATCAGGTAGAGCGCGGCTGTGCACAGCTCGGCGGCGTTGTGCGGCGGGATCGAGGTCGCCATGCCGACCGCGATGCCCTGGCTGCCGTTGGCGAGCAGGTTCGGGAAGGCCGCCGGCAGCACCACCGGCTCCTCCTTCTCACCGTTGTAGGAGGGCCGGAAATCGACCGTGTCCTCGTCGATCCCGTCGAGCAGCAGCCGTGCGACCTCGGTGAGCCGCGCCTCGGTGTAGCGGTAGGCGGCAGGCCCATCGCCGTCGATGTTGCCGAAATTGCCCTGGCCATCGACCAGCGGGTAGCGCTGGGCGAAGTCCTGGGAGAGCCGGACCAGCGCGTCGTAGATCGCCTGATCGCCGTGCGGGTGGAAATCGCCCATCACGTCGCCGACGATCTTGGCGCATTTCTTGTGCGCCGTGGTTGGGTCGAGCCGGAGCAGCCGCATCCCGTACAGGATGCGGCGGTGCACCGGCTTCAGCCCGTCGCGGGCATCCGGGAGCGCCCGGTGCATGATCGTGGAGAGCGCGTAGGCGAGGTAGCGCTCCTCCAGCGCGGATTTCAGCTCGACGCTCTCGATCCCGTCGCCGGACGGCGGCTCGAAGGGATGGCCCATGACGGCTCCTCAGTTCAACATCTCGTACGCGCCCCGTCATTCCGGGGCCGCGCAGCGGAACCCGGAATCCAGACCCGTCCAGCTCCCCGGACCGGGCGGAGGGCGCCGCGTTCATCCGTCGAGGGGCGGCTCTAGGTTCCGGACCCGCCTGCGGCGCTCCAGAGTGCCGGCCGGGCGCATCTAGAACAGAACACGAACATTACTCGGCCTCGCGGCCAAGCGCAACGAATCTCGCCCGCTCCTCGGGCGGCCCGAGGCCGCGGGGACCCCAGACGTGCCGGTCGAGGAAGTACCCCGTCAAGGTAAACCCTTGTGCAACGCCGTCCGGACCCGGGGATCCGCCGGCATGCAGGAAGGTCGGGAGCGCCAGCAGACGGTCCCGGTAGGGCTCGCCCGCCGAGGCGCTGACCGCCCGGCCGCTCTTGGGCGAGACATAGGCCAGCGCGTCGTTGCCGCCGGTGGCCGCGCAGGCGGTCAGGTCGAGGCCGAAGCCGAGTTCCGACAGGATCGCCAATTCAAAGCGCACCATCAGAGGCGGCGCTATGGCCGGGTCGTCGAGGTGCTCCACGAGGATCCCTGCCGCCTCGTAGAGCGCCGGATGCGGATCGCGCTCGGGGAGGAGCCGCAGCAGGGCGGCCATGTGGCCCAGACCGTAGAGGGCGAGGCTCGATTCGATCAGCCGCGAGACCTGCGACTCGAGGGGCTCCACCACGTAAGAGCCGAGGCCCTCGTCGAGGCGTGCCCGCCACGTCAGCCGCACCCGGTTGCCGGGCTGCAGCACCGGCTGCATCCGGCGCGAGCGCCCGCCATGCACGAGGCCGAGATGGCGCCCGTGGGCTTCGGTCATCGCCTCCAGGATGACGCCGGTCTCCCCGTGCCGGCGCAGGCCGAGCACCAGGGCGTCGTCGGTCCATTGCATCGCGCGTCGCGTCTTGAAGTGAGAGGTTGGGATGGGACGGGTGCGGCGCACGACGGGCGCGTTCCGCTGAGTCTCGTCATATAGGGAGCCGCGACGTCCGGCGCCGCAGGCGTGATGGTCAGCCTCAGGCAGCCTTGGCCGGGTAGCGATGACCGATGCCGCCCCGCGCCGCTCTCGCCGCTCTCCTTGCCCTCGTCAGCCTCGGTGCGCAGGCGGCACCGAAGCCCGCGTCCGGGGATGTGCCGTCCCCGGCCCTCCTCCAACGGATCGCCGCGCTGGCGCTCAAGCAGGTGGCGTTCGGCTCGGTCTCGCTGCTGCCGGTGCGGTTCGAAGGCAGCCGAATCGCGGGCCCAATCGAGGATGGCGGCCAGGTGATCTATTGCGTGTCGGGTCGGATGTACGGCCGGACCTTCGGCAAGCCCGAGCGGCCGAAGGTTACCTTGCGCTACGCGGCCGACCGGCTCACGGTGCTCGACGACGACGAGGTCTGCACCGGGCATCGGACCCGGCCTTTCCCCGAGCTGGACGCTTTGGGCAACAAGCCCTGAGCCCTCTGCGTTGAGGCCCATGCCTCACGCCCCCGCCCGAACCCTGGACCTCAGCCTCGACCTGATCACGCGCGCCCATTCGGTCCCGGTGCCCGACGACCCGAGCGCCCTCGCCGTGCTGAGCGATGCGGAACTGCGCCCGGGACTCGAGGCGATCGTCGCCGGGCGCGAGGGCAGCGATCTCTGGGTCTTCGCCTACGGCTCGCTGATGTGGAATCCGGAATTCCCAGTCGCCGAGCGCCGGATCGGCACGGTGAGGGGTTTCCACCGCCGGTTCTGCCTGCTCCAGCGCCGCTTCCGCGGGACGCCGGAGCGGCCGGGCTTCGTCCTGGCGCTGGACCGCGGCGGCCTGTGCCGGGGCGTCGCCTTCCGCCTGCCCGGCATGGAGATCCGCGAGGCGCTGATGCCGGTCTGGCGGCGGGAGATGCGCGGCCGCGGCTATGTCGCCCGCTGGCTGCCGGTCGCCACCGAGGCCGGGACCGTCTCGGCGCTGACCTTCCTGGCCAACCGCGCCAGCGACCGCTACGCCGGCCGCCTCTCCGATGCGGAGATCGCCGAGAAGATCGCCGCCGCCTGCGGACACAAGGGACCGAGCGCCGAATACCTGTTCCGGACCGTGGAGGCCTGCGAGCGCCTCGGCATCCGCGACCGGCATCTCTGGAGCCTCCAGGCGTTGGTGGCCGCGCGGCTCAGGGCCTGCGCAGCGGGGGCGTGATCACGTCTCTCGCTGACGGATGCGGCGCCCCGCCCTGTGAGCGCAGGGCAGCAATCCAGCGACGCCACGCTCATCGATATTGCGCTACCCTGGCGGCGCTCGCGATTACGGGACGGCCTTCATCCGGCCAGGGCTTCAACCGACAACAGAACCCGCTCAGGCCCAGGCCCGCTTCATCGCGATCACGACACGTCCGCCCGCGTGCTCCGTATCCGGGTTGCGCGGCTCCCGGATGCCGGGGGCGCGGCCGGTGGTGACGTAGACCAGAAGGGTAAGGGCGAGCAGGATCTTCGTGCGCATGGCGACGCTCAAGCTTGAGCGAGCGTGCATAGGATCGATCGGTTTTTACGAAGTTGCTGCAATGCACATCGGTGCGGGTGCACCCCGTTTCCTGCCGACGTGGTGAAGGAAGGGTTGCGGCGGGGCCGCGATCGTCTATGCCGCCGGCCCTGGACAGCCACGGGTGGAGGATGGAATGCGGCTCCGGATCGGCGTGGCCCTGGCGGTCGTGGTCATCGCGGCGGCGGGCTTCCTCGCGGGGCCCCTGAGCCGCGGAGACAGGCTTTCCGATATCCTCACTGGGCAGACGCCGCTGCTGGCCGGCGCAGCCCGGGCGCCCGGAGGCGGCGCGGACCTGTCCGGCGCCGCCGACATGGGGACGGACCAGCGCCCGGCGACCCTGCGCATCGCCTGCGAGCCGGCCGGTTCGGGCCTCTCGGCGGCGCTGACGGTGCCGCGCTTCGCCGAACTGGCGCCGCGCTTCGACTTCGCCGGCCTTGCAGGCTCCGACAGCGAGACACCCCTCACCGGGATCCTGGTTTCGAGCGCCGGCAGCGTGCGCTCCGTGCGCATGCCGGTCCAGGGCACGGCGACCGGACGGGAGGCGGGCTTCACCCTGACGGTAACCGGGGCACGCCGCGGCGAGGATCCCCTGCGCGGGGTCGCCCAAGCCCTCACCCAGCCCGGCACCAGGCTCACTTGGACGCAGGCGAGCCCGCGCTCCGGAGATCCGGCCCTGACGGCGGTGTTCACGGTGACGGAGGCCGACGCGGCTGCGTTGAAGAATGCGCTCGGCGGCTGCCTCGCGGCGCCGTTCTAGGGGGATGTGCGGACGATCAGCACCTCACCAGAACCATGTTACGACCAAGCAGACCGTGGCCAGGAACGTCACCGCCGTAGTGGCCCAGCCCAGGAGGTTCGTCAGCCAACCGTTGATGCGGCCGCCCATCACGGCCGGGTCGTTGGTCATGAGCATCAGCAGCAGCAGGAGCGGCGGCACCGAGAAGCCCTGCACGATGCCGGACCAGACCAGCGCCCGCATCGGGTTGAAGCCGAGGAAGTTCAGCCCCACCGCCGCCACCGTCACGGCCGCGGTCGTGCCGTAGAACAGCTTCGCTTCCCTCGGTCGGGCGTGGAGGCTGCCGTCCCGGCCGATCCCCTGCACGAGGTCGTAAGCCGCGCCCGTCGTCATCACCGGCACCGCCAGGAAGCCGACCCCGACGATGCCCAGCGCGAAGAGATACTTCGCGCCCGGGCCCGCCAGCGGCTCCAGCGCGGCGGCGGCCTGGGCGGCGCTCTCGATCTCGGTCTGCCCCGCCTGATGGAGCGTTGCGCCGGTGGACAGGAGGATGGCGTAGAGGATCAGATTCGAGAACAGCATCCCGATCACCACGTCCCGGCGGGTTTTGCGCAGCTCTGCGTCGGTCGCGCCCTTGCGCTGCCGCACCGTATGGCGCCCCTGCGCGATCTCCTCCTCGACCTCCTGGTTCGACTGCCACGTATAGATGTAGGCCGAGAGCGAGGTGCCGATGCAGGCGACGATCATCGACAGGAACTCGGCATCGAAGCGGACCTGCGGCACGAACGTGCTGCGCAGAACCGCGACGGGGTCGGGCTTGGCCAGGATCGCGGCTGCCACGTAGGCGAACAGGGCGAGTGCCAGCCAGCGGAAGATGTCGCGCAGGAGCGCGTAGGAACCGAAGATCTGAAAGCCCAGGATCGCTGCGGCGGCGCCGACGACGATGATGGGGATCGGCACCGGCACCAGCAGGTTCAGGGCCGCGCCGATCCCGCCGAGATTGGCTGCCGCCTCGATCACGTTGCCGGTGAAGGCGCCGAGCACCACCGGGTAGAGGATCCCGCGCGGGTAGCGGTCGCGGACCGCCGCGAACAGGCCCTTGCCGTAGACCTGCCCGAGCTTGGCCGAGACGTAGACGACCACCACCATCATCGGCAGGACGACGGGGGCGATCCAGAGGAACAGCAGGCCGAATTTGGCGCCGGCGCTGGCATAGGTGCCGATGGCGGAGGGATCGTCGTCGGCGGCGCCGGTGATCACCCCGGTGCCCAGGGCGTGAAGCAGGCTCCCACCCTTGGGCCGCTGGTCCGGGACGTCGATCTCAGGCTTCGGGCGTGGCTGGTCCATGGAACCTCGTCGCAAGATGCGCAGAGGTCCAACCGGACGGGCTTGAGAGTGTTCTCAGTCAGACATCCGCACCCCGATCCCAGCTGCGCACGCGGCGAGCGCGCGGGATGCGGGGCGGACTTGCGGTGCTGGCCTGCACCGGGTGCTGGAACCGCGCGTGTTCGCGTCGGAGCCGCTCGGTTCCAGCACCCGCTCGGGCGCGCATCCGCCACCGACCCGGTCTCCACCGCGGCGGAGTACGCTCTGCCAGGCTGCCGCAGACTCCCCGGCTTTCCATCGTCCCTGCGCGCGGAGCAACGCCATCCCGGAGCGCTACGCTCCTCGACTTGGCGCCGCCCCGGGTTGCTTCGCGCAGGTCACAGAGTGGGAGCGGCTTCTGCACCGCCCCTCAGCTCACCTCCACCTGCACCACCCCCGGCACGGTCCGGAGCTGGCCGGCCAGTGCCGGACTCGCCTGGAACTTGCCGGGCAGCCGGATCTCCACCTCGCGTCCGCCGCCGTCGAGCTTGAGGATCAGCGACACCTCGCTCTCGCCCCGCATCGACAGACGCTGCTGCACGGGGGCGACACCGCGCGGGTCGCTGAGATGAATGCGGATGCCCTTCTGGTGGCGGGCTACCGCCTGATCGAGGGGCTCGGCGGTGAGGATCCGGGCGCGCACGTCCTCGCCCTCCAGGTTTGCCTGGAGCTGGAGCACCAGGGGGCGGCCCGGTTCGAGGATGTCGCGGTACTGGGCAAGCCCCTCGGAGAAGATGATCGCTTCGAAATGCGCGGTCCGGTCCGAGAGGGTGACGATGCCCATCTTGTTGCCGGTCTTGGTGCGCCGCTCCGCCCGGTCGAGCACCGAGGCCGCCACCCGGCCGACGCTCGAGGTCCCGGCCCGCACCGCGCGGCAGAAATCGGCCCAGCTCTGCACCCGCAGCTTGTCGAGCAGGTCGCCGTACTCGTCGAGCGGGTGGCCCGAGATGAAGAACCCGATCGCCGCGTATTCGCGCTTCAGCGTGTCGGCCATGGGCCAGATCTCGTGGGGCGGGATCCGGAGCGAGACATCGTCCGCCACCACGCCGCCGAACATATCGGTGACGCCCGCGGACGCGGCTTCCGCCGCGCTGGCGGCGAGCTTCATCATCGGCTCCACCGCCGCGAAGGCGCGCGCCCGGTCCGGCTCGATGCAGTCGAGGGCCCCGGCCTGGACGAGGCTCTCCAGGGTGCGCTTGTTGATCATCCGGGGGTTCAGCCGGCGGGCGAGGCAGGCCAGATCCTTGAACGGCCGGTCGCCGCGGGCCTCCACCAGCGCCCGCACCGCCTCGCGGCCGACGCCCTTGATGGCGGCCAGCGCGTAGAAGATCTTGCCGTCGCGCACCTCGAACACCTCGCCGGAGGTGTTGATTGAGGGCGGCTCGACCACGATCTTCAGGCGCTGCGCGTCCTGGCGGAATTCGGCGAGCTTGTCGGTGTTGTCGATGTCGAGCGTCATGGCGGCCGCCAGGAACTCGACCGGGTAGTTCGCCTTCAGGTAGGCGGTCTGGTAGGTCAGGAGCGCGTAGGCCGCCGCGTGGCTCTTGTTGAAGCCGTAATCGGCGAATTTGGCGAGCAGGTCGAAGATCTCGTTGGCCTTGGCCTTGGTCAGGCCGCGCTCGGTGCAGCCCTTCAGGAACCGGTCGCGCTGCGCGTCCATCTCGGCGCGGATCTTCTTGCCCATGGCGCGCCGGAGCATGTCGGCCTCGCCCAGCGAGTAGCCGGCGAGGACCTTCGCGATCTCCATCACCTGTTCCTGGTAGACGATGATGCCGAAGGTCTCCTTCAGCATCGGCTCCAGCTTCGGATCCGGATACCAGGACGCCTCGTTGCCGGCGTCGCGGCCGAGCTTGCGCTCGCAATAGACCGGGATGTTGGCCATCGGGCCCGGCCGGTAGAGCGCCACCAGGGCGATGATGTCCTCCAGCCGGTCGGCCTGCATCTCGCAGAGCGCCTTGCGCATGCCGGCCGATTCCACCTGGAACACGCCGACCGTCTCGCCCCGACCCATCGGCCCGTAGGTGTTCGGGTCGTCGAGCGGCAGCGACGCGAGGTCGATGTCGATGCCGCGCTGCTTGAGGAGGTCCGTGCAGCAGCGCAGCATGGTCAGGGTCTTGAGGCCCAGGAAGTCGAACTTCACCAGCCCCGCCTGCTCGACCCACTTCATGTTGAACTGGGTGACCCGCATGCCGGTCTTCGGGTCTCGGTAGAGCGGGACCAGCTCCTCCAGCGGCCTATCGCCGATCACCACGCCGGCCGCGTGGGTCGAGGCGTGGCGGTGCAGGCCTTCGAGCTTCTTGGCGATGTCGATGAGCCGGCCGACGATCGGCTCCTCCTCCATGGCCTGCTGGAGCTTGGGCTCGCCCTCGATCGCCTGGGCGAGCGTCACGGGGTTGGCCGGGTTCTGCGGCACCAGCTTGGTCAGCTTGTCGACCTGCCCGTAGGGCATCTCCAGGACGCGGCCGACGTCGCGCAGCACGCCGCGGGCGAGCAGCGTACCGAAGGTGATGATCTGCCCGACCTGCCCCTCGCCGTAGCGCTGCTGCACGTATCGGATCACCCGCTCGCGGCCCTCGACGCAGAAGTCGATGTCGAAATCCGGCATCGAGACGCGCTCGGGGTTGAGGAAGCGCTCGAACAGCAGGCCGAAACGGAGCGGGTCGAGGTCGGTGATCAGCAGCGACCACGCCACCAGCGAGCCCGCGCCGGAGCCGCGGCCCGGACCCACCGGGATATCGTGGTCCTTGGCCCACTTGATGAAGTCCGAGACGATCAGGAAGTAGCCCGGGAACTTCATCTTGACGATGACGTCGAGCTCGAAGGCGAGGCGCTTGCGGTAATCCTCCTCGGAGAAGCCCGGCGCCGTGCCGTGCTGCTTCAGGCGCAGGTCCAGCCCGGCCTCGGCCTGCCGGCGCAACTCCGTCGGCTCGTCGGCCGAGACCGCCTGCACGCCCGTGTCGTCCACCTCCGCCAGGGCGTCCGCCATCGGGGGCTTCTCGCCCGCCGCAACGGCACCGAAATTCGGCAGGATCGGCTTGCGTGTCCGCGCCCGGACGGCGCAGCGCATGGCGATCTCGACCGTGGCCTGGAGCGCATCCGGCAGGTCGCGGAACAGCTCGGCCATCTCGGCCCGGGTCTTGAAGGCATGGCTCGGCGTCAGACGGCGGCGGCGCTCGTCCGAGACGAGGCGGCCCTCTGCGATCGCGAGCAGCGCATCATGCGCGTCGTAATCGTCGGGCTTGGCGAAGTAGGGCTCGTTCGTCGCGACGATCCCGAGGCCATGCCGGCCCGCGAGATCGAGGAGCGCGGTCTCGATCCGCCCCTCCTCCGGCACGCCGTGGCGCTGGATCTCGACGTAGAGCCGGTCCTCGCCGAAGGTCTCCTTGAGCCGCTTCAGGCGGCTGAGCGCCAGTTCGGGCCGCCCGGTCCGGAACGCTGTATCAAGGGGCCCCGCCATCCCGCCCGTGAGCGCGATGAGCCCATCCGAGGATCCCGCGAGCGCAGCCGCGTCGAGCCGGGGGGACTCGCCGAGCGCCGTATCGAAATAGGCGCGGCTCGCCAGCCGCAGCAGGTTGGCGTAGCCGGTTTCGTCCTGGGCGAGGAGCACGATGCCGTGGCTGGCCGGCGCCTGCCGTTGGTGCGGATCGGCAGCCTCGAACGCCACCGAGAGCTGCACCCCGGCGATCGGCTGGACGCCCTCCCCGGCCGCCTTCTCGGAGAACTCGAGCGCGCCGAACAGGTTGTTGGTGTCGGTCAGGGCGAGCGCCGGCTGCCTGTCGGCGACTGCCGCCTTGATCAGGGAGCCGACTTTCAGCGCCCCTTCAAGGAGGGAATAGGACGAGTGGACATGGAGGTGGACGAATCCGACCTCCTTGAGCTGGCGTGGCATGGCCGACCTTGTTCCGGGGCCGGCCAGCATCCCCGCTCCCCGGCTCCAAGTCGACGTGTGCCGGGCCACCGCGAGACGATATCCACCGGTCGTGCCCGGGAAACACCACTTCGCGCAGGCCCTGTGGACAATCGGCATCGCAGGGCCGATCGCCTGTGCAAAACCCGTCCGCGATGGGAACTGGGTGGGCTTTGGAAAAATCCGGCTAACGAACCGGTGCCAAGGCTATCGCCCAGGCGCCGACCGCCGCGAACAACAGCCCGAAGGCCATGAACTCGACCATTCCGGTCAGGACCATCCGTTTCAGCATCGACCTGCCTCCCGTGTTCCGGTCCTAGTATGTTCATGTTTTGTTCTAATGGAAGCGTGATCGGGCCGCAGATGGGCTCCGTTCTTTCGATAAAGTAAAAAGTGTCTTGATGCGGATCCGGCGGGCTGGCATGCCCCCGCCCGCAGGACGAGCTCGTCACCCGCTGGGGGGTTCGAAGGAGCCAGCCATTTCCACGCACCGGACGGTCGAACGGTTCGACGTCGCCCTCGTGGCCGTCGGCACACACGGCGACGTGTTGCCGTTCATCGCGCTGGGACACGAGTTGCTGAAGCGTGGTCACGGCGTCTCCCTGGCGGCTCCGGCCCCGTTCGAGGCGATGGCCCGTCGGGCCGGCCTCGCCTTCCAGCCCCTCGGTACGGTGGCGGATTACGAGGCGGTGATCCGCCAGCCGGATCTCTGGCACCCGAAGCAGGGCTTCCGGCCGATGTTCGATTACGCCCTGCAGGTCGCCGAGCCGGCTTGTCTGTGGCTCGGGGCGACCCGGGCGCGGGGCGTCGACCTGCGCGTGGTGGCCTCGCCGCTGGGTTGGGGGGCGCGGCTCGCGCAGGATCTCTACGATCTGCCGACCGCCACGCTTCACGTGATGCCGTTCCTGATCGAGAGTCGCTACGATCCGCCTCGCCTGCCGGGCCTGCCGCTGCCGCGCTTCCTGCCGGCATCCCTGCGGGCGTACGTAAATCTCGGCGTCGACAAGGCCGCGGTCGGTCCGTTCACGCTGCCCCCGCTCAACGCCCTGCGCGCGCGTCTCGGCCTCGATCCGGTCTACCGGCTGCGGCACTGGTGGAACAGCCCGACCGGCATGCTCCTGATGTTTCCCGACTGGTATGCGGCGCCGCAGGCCGATTGGCCGGGTCAGGCTTTGCAGCTCGGCTTCCCGTTGGTCGACCGCTTCGGCGACGTGGCGGTCATGCCGCCCGAGCTGGACGTGTTCCTCGATGCGGGCGACCCGCCGATCGTGTTCACCTATGGCTCGGCGATGCGCCACGGGGGCGGCTTCTTCGACACCGCGGTGCGGCTGTGCCGGCGCATGGGGCGGCGTGGCGTCCTGCTCGCCCCTCAGGGCGGCCAGATTCCGAAGCCGCTGCCGGCCAACATCATCCACCTGCCCTACGCACCCTTGAGCGCTCTGCTGCCGCGCAGCGCGGCCCTGGTCCATCACGGCGGCGTCGGCACAGTGGCGCAGGCGCTGGCCGCGGGCATCCCGCAGCTCGTGGTCCCCGTCGCATTCGACCATTTCGACGAGGGGCAGCGGCTGAGGGACCGCGATCTGGGCGCTACCCTGAGCCGTCGCGCCTTCCGTCCCGCGCGGGCGGCCCGGGTCCTGGGCCGGCTGCTCGCCGATCCCGCCGTGGCCGAGGCCTGCGCGGCGGCCCGGGCCAAGATGGCGGCGAGCCCCGACGCCATCATCGACGCCTGCGACTATGTCGAGGCGCTGGCGTCCAGCGCTCCTACGGGCCATGCGAGCGAAGCGGGCGGGACCGGATCGCCCGGCGCGCCCTGACGGGTCCGTACAGGACCCGGACGCGAAAGCCCCAGCGGCGGCGCCCCACGAGGGGGCGGCGCCATCGCGTTACTGGCCCAACAAAGTTGTGGCCGAGCCGACGAGGGTCATGAGCAGGCCGCTCACGAAGGCGCCGATCATGACGTAGGAGAGAGCCTTGAGCTTCATCCGTCCCCGCGTCGGATCAGCAGCGGTAGCCGCCGGTGGTCTGGCCGTATTGCTTCACAGGCCGCGTCTGCTGATCCGCATTGCCTTCAGCGGCCGAACTCATCGGGCAGCCCGTGTAGATGGGGTTGTCGTGAACCCCGAGACTCAGGGATCCGGTGGTTTCGACCTCGTAGGGGGCGAAGCCTGTCCAGCGAGCGCCGTTCGCCGCCATAGCGGACGAGATCGGAGCGGCGCCAAGGACAAGAGCGGTGACGGCAGCAGCGATGCGGATCTTCATGGCGAGGCTCCAGAGATTGCGCAGTACAGGCCGGTTGTTCGGCTCTGTTTTGTCTTGCGTAATCATAAGATAGGGAGCCCGTGTCTTTCGCGACGTGACTCGCCGCACGCGGCGCGATGGATTAAAAATCGCATGCATTGGTGGGGACTGAGCCCGGGGAGCGGGTTCCGAGAACATCGCGAATGAGGAGCGTGGGGCCGGTAAACCGCCGGCGCGGCGCGCGGGGGCGGACGTCCGGGATGTCCAGGCGCACGAAGCCCGGCAACCGGGCGGCGTGCGGCCCGCGCGTGGCGTTGCTGGGAAGCTCTGCCCGCAAGGACGGTGCCGAAGCCATCATGCGGACCCTGTATCGGACCGAGCCCGCGTCAACGCTCACGGCGACGCGAGCACCGATCTGCTGGGCGACGGGACGGTCCGTCCAGATGTGTCGTCGGCCTCAGTCGAGCTGCGTGATCAGTCCGTCGCGGATGGTCACGCGCCGATCCATGCGGGCGGCCAGCTCGAGGTTGTGGGTCGCGACCAGAGCGGCGAGGCCCGAGGCGCGGACCAGCGACATCAGCACCGAGAAGACGTGGCCCGCCGTCCCCGGGTCGAGATTGCCGGTGGGCTCGTCGGCCAGCAAGAGGCGCGGGCCGTTGGCCACCGCCCGGGCGATGGCGACGCGCTGCTGCTCGCCCCCCGACAGCTCGGCCGGCCGATGCGGGAGCCGCTCCTTGAGGCCGAGGAAGCTCAGCAGTTCCGTGGCGCGGGCCTTCGCCTCCGGACGCTTCAGGCCGCGGATGAGCTGCGGCATCACCACGTTCTCCAGGGCCGAGAATTCCGGCAGGAGATGGTGGAACTGGTAGACGAAGCCCATCTCCTCGCGCCGCAGGCGGGTGCGCTCGGCATCGGCCATCCCCGCGGTGGGGTGGCCGCCGATATAGATCTCGCCCCCGTCCGGTCGCTCCAGAAGCCCGGCGAGATGCAGCAGCGTCGACTTGCCGGCGCCCGACGGCGCCACCAGCGCGACCAGCTCCCCCGGCCAGATCGCGAGGTCGGCCCCGCGCAGGATCTCCAGGGCGCCCTCGGCCTGGGGATAGCGCCGCTCGACGCGGGAAAAGAACAGGGCCGGGACCGGCTGGTCGCCGGTTGTCTGGCTCGACTCGCTCATCGGATGCGGCCCGTCAGCCGTAGCGGAGGGCCTGCACCGGATCGAGCCGGGCGGCGCGCCAGGAGGGATACAGCGTCGCCGCGAGCGACAGCAGCAGGGAGGTGACCACCACGGCGGTGATCTCCTTCGGGTTCATCTGGGCCGGGATCTCGGCGAGGAACCGAACGGTCGGGTCCCAGGCGCCGGGAAACAGCACGTGCTGGATCGGCTTGATATTGAGCGTGATCAGGATGCCGAGCCCCAGTCCGCTGAGCGTCCCGACGACGCCGATCAGCGCGCCGTTGATCAGGAACACCCGCATGATCGTGCCCGGCGTCGCCCCCATGGTGCGCAGGATCGCGATATCGCTCGACTTGTCGCGCACCAGCAGGATCAGTCCGGAGACGATGTTGAGCGTCGCCACCACGACGATCAGGCTGAGGATCAGGAACATCACGTTCCGCTCGACCTCCAGCGCCCCGAAGAAGGTCCGGTTGCGCTGGCGCCAATCGGTGAGCAGGATCGGGCGCTCGGCCGCCATCTCCAGGGGCTCGCGCATCTCGCCGACATGATCGGGATCGTCGACGTAGATCTCGATCATGCTGACATCGCCGTCCTTGTTGAAGAAGGCCTGCGCCTCGGTCAGCGGCATGAACACGAAGGTCTGGTCGAACTCGGTCATCCCGACCTCGAACACCGCCTTGACCGTATAGCTCTTGGTCCGCGGCGCGGTCCCGAAGGGCGTCGACGAGCCCTTGGGCGTCACCAGCGTGATCGTGTCCCCGGCCTGCAGGCCGAGGGTATCGGCCAGCCGCCGGCCGATCAGCACCCCGGTGCCGTCGTCGAAACCCTCCAGGGTGCCGCCGCGGATCGATGACGAGACGGCCGCCAGCGCGTCGAGGTCGGCGGCGCGCACGCCGCGGATGATCACGCCCGAGCCGCCATATTGCGACGAGGCGAAGGCCTGACCCTCCACCAGCGGCACCGCCGCACGCACGCCCGCCACCTTCGACAGGCGCTCCGAGAGATCGGTCCAGTCGTTGAGCGGCCGGTCGATCGGCGTCGCGAACAGGTGGCCGTTGATGCCGACGATCTTCGACAGCAGCTCCGCCCGGAAGCCATTCATCACCGAGAGCACGATGATCAGCGTGGCGACGCCCAGCGCGATGCCGAGCACCGAGAAGAACGCCACCACCGAGACGCCGCCGCCCCGGCGGCGCGCGCGCAGGTAGCGGCCGGCGAGGATCCACTCGAACGGTGCGAAGGGTGCGGTGCCCTGGCGGAACGAGGCCGCGAAGGTCCTGGCCCGGTCCAGCGCCGCTGATGCCGCCATCGGCACGCCTCAGACGCGCCGGATGCGCGCCAGCAGGTCGACGGTCGCGAGGCTCTCGCGCTCGCCCCCGGCGCGCCGCTTCAGCTCGACCTTGCCCTCCGCCAGGCCCTTCGGCCCGACGATCACCTGCCAGGGCAGGCCGATCAGGTCGGCGGTGGCGAACTTGGCGCCGGGGCGCTCGTCGCGGTCGTCGTAGAGCACCGACAGGCCGGCGGTCTCGAGATCCGACTGGATCTGCGCGCAGGCGGCGTCGGTGGCGGCATCGCCGACTTTGAGGTTGATCAGCGCCACGTCGAAGGGGGCGACGGAATCCGGCCAGATGATGCCGGCCTCGTCGTGACTGGCCTCGATGATCGCCGCCACCAGCCGGCTCGGGCCGATGCCGTAGGAGCCCATATGGACCGGCCGCTCGATCCCGTCCGGCCCGGCAACCTTGGCGCCCATCGGCTCGGAATACTTGGTGCCGAAGTAGAAGATGTGCCCGACCTCGATGCCGCGGGCCGCGAGGCGGCTCTCCTCCGGCACCTCCGCGAAGGCCTCCGGCTCGTGCATCTCCTCGGTGGCCGCGTAGTGCGAGGTCCAGGCGTCGACGATGCCCTGAAGGCCGGCGACATCGTCGAAATCGACGGTCTCGGGCGGGATGTCGAAATCGAGATAGGCCTTGTCGCAGAAGACCTCGCTCTCACCCGTCTTGGCCAGGATGATGAACTCGTGGGACAGGTCGCCGCCGATCGGGCCGGTATCGGCGCGCATCGGGATCGCCTTGAGGCCCAGCCCCGCGAAGGTGCGCAGATACGCCACGAACATCCGGTTGTAGGCGTGGCGCGCCCCGGCCTGGTCGAAGTCGAACGAGTAGGCGTCCTTCATCAGGAACTCGCGGGAGCGCATCGTACCGAAGCGCGGCCGCACCTCGTCGCGGAACTTCCACGAGATCTGGTAGAGGTTCTTGGGCAGGTCCTTGTAGGAGCGCACGCTCGCCCGGAAGATCTCGGTGACCATCTCCTCGGCGGTGGGGCCGTAGAGCATCTCGCGCTCGTGCCGGTCCTTCAGGCGCAGCATCTCCTTGCCGTAGGCGTCATAGCGGCCGGATTCCCGCCACAGCTCCGCCGATTGCACCGTCGGCATCAGGATCTCGATGGCGCCGGAGCGGTCCTGCTCCCGGCGGATCACCGCGCAGACGCGCTCCAGCACCCGCAGGCCGAGCGGCAGCCAGGCGTAGATGCCGGCGGATTCCTGGCGCACGAGGCCGGCACGCAGCATCAGCCGGTGCGAGACGATCTCGGCTTCCTTGGGCGTCTCGCGCAAGGTCGGCATGAAATAGCGGGAGAGACGCATGTCTTCAGGGTCTTGGAAGTGGGTCGGCCGGGAGGAGCCGCGGCGCGCCGGCACACAACACGCCGGAGACGCAAATTACAAGCACTGCGCGACCACGGCGCGGCGTAATCGCGGCGAACCCGAGGCGGCCGGGCGGGCTCGGCGGGACCAGTGCCTAGGAAGAAAGCCGTCTGCCCATTTGCCGGCAAGAAAGCGCAGATTTTTCTCGTAGACCCGGTGACAACACGAAATGTTGTTCCTATAAGCGTCCGGCGATGTTTGCGACGCCCGGAAGAGGTGGCGCAAGGTCCGAGTCTCGGGAGGAAAAGCGACCGCCCCGCAGCCAATGCGTGGGATATTCAAAGGTCGAGCCATTGAAGCTTGAAAAGCAAGGCCTCGGGCCTTGCTTTTTTTATTTCTGCCCATCGTGGGTGTTGCCATCTCCGCCGGAAGCGTGGCTTCTCTTGGACGCGGCCCGCACGGCTGGATGATGCCGCGTGCTGTGGAGAGCGGTGAAAGCGCGGAGAACCTGCCGCTTCGTCCACTTCTCGACATTTCGGGGCCAAGTCACTAACCCGCCGGGCTCTTTGCGGGCGCATGGTCGGTCGCAGAGCGTATCGCGCGAGCCCGCCATGCATTTCGAGATCCGCCAGGACGGCAGAAGTTGGTCCTGGATCCTGCTGAACGACACCGGCGAGACGATCGCCGTGTCCGAGCAGACCTTCCCGTCGGCCGCCCAGGCTTCGGCGGCCGCCCTCGCCTTCTCCCATCTGGTCGCCCGGGCCGGAAAGTCGCTGACGGTGACGCCTTCGGGATCTCTGCTCTGAGCCGGGCTACAGGCCGGTGAGCGGGAACACGGCAAGGGCGATGAGGAAGGCGGCGCCCGCTACCAGCGTCGTCCAGATGGCTTTCTCGCGCAACCGCGGCGCCGCCGGCGCACCCGGATCCTGTCCGGGTACCACGTGGCTGGGCCGCGTTTCCGGCTGGTTGCGCAAGGGGAGGACCGCGAAGAGCAACGTCCACCAGACCACGAAGTACAGGGCGATCGCACCGCCCACCGTGAGCTTGAACAGGCCGACCCCCGCCGCCACGAAGGCGGCGACCAGCATCGTGATGACGGCCAGCGTCACCGGCGTCGAGCGGGCCAGCGCGTTCATCATCCCCTCACACCTGTTCCAACTCGACCAGGGTGCCCAGGAAGTCCTTCGGGTGCAGGAACAGGACCGGCTTGCCATGGGCGCCGATCCGCGGCTCGCCCGTGCCGAGCACCCGCGCGCCCTGCGCCTTGAGCTTGTCGCGGGCCGCCAGGATGTCGTCCACCTCGTAGCAGACATGGTGGATGCCGCCACCCGGGTTGCGCGCCACGAAGGCCTCGATCGGCGAGCCCTCGCCCAGCGGCGCCATCAGCTCGATCTTGCTGTTCGGCAACTCGACGAACACGACCGTGACACCGTGCTCGGGCTGCGGCAGCGGCGGCGTGATCGTGGCGCCGAGCGTGTCGCGATAGACCGCGCAGGCGGCGTCGAGATCCTGCACGGCGATGGCCACGTGATTGAGACGGCCGATCATGGTTGTTTCCTCCCCGTATCGCGCACCGATGGCACTTTGCCGCCCTCTCCATCCGCCGGCCTCATCCTGAGGTGCCGGAGCGCAGCGGAGTCCTCGACGAGGATTCCGGGGCCCGCGCAGCCGGCTGGACGGATCCTTCGAGGCCCGCTTCGCGGGCGTCTCAGGATGAGGGGGATGGGTGGGGTCTGCCTCGGTACGTCGCGTCAGTTTCGTACCTTAAACTTCCACAACCTGCACGTGGCAGGCGGGCTTCTTGCCCCAGACCTCGTTGACAGCGGTGCGCACGGCCCGGTCGACCGTCTTCTCGACGCTCTCCGAGTCCTTGAGCTTGCCCCGCGACATCCCCGACAGGGTCCGGGAGACCGCGTCGACCACCGTCTCGATCAGCGGATCGCCCGACCGGCCGCGGTTCGGCAGGCCGATGATGTCCACCGCCGGCTCGCCCAGCACGGCGCCGTCCTCGTCGATCGCGATGGCCACCGAGACGAGACCGGCCTGCATGAGCTTGCGCCGCTCCGGAATCGCCCGGTCCTTCTCGTCGATCAGGACGTCGCCGTCCTTGAACAGGCGGCCGGCCTTCACGTTGTCGATCACCGCCGGCGTACCGGGGCTGAGGCGGATGAGGCTACCGTTGCGGGCCTTGACGACGTTCTGGACACCCTGCGCCCTGGCGAAGCGGGCATGCTCGTCGAGATGCAGCGCCTCGCCGTGGACCGGGATCGCCGTGCCGGGGCGGGTCCACCGGTACATCTCGACCATCTCGTCCCGGCGCGGGTGGCCGGAGACGTGGACGAGTTCGGTGCGGTCGGTGATCACTTCGACGCCCTGCTCGATCAGATCGTTGATGATCGACCCGACATCGCGCTCGTTGCCGGGGATGGCGCGCGAGGAGAAGATCACCTGGTCGCCCGGGGCGAGGCTGATATCGGGGTGGTCGCGGCGGGAGACCCGGGCGAGCGCCGCCCGCGGCTCGCCCTGCGAGCCGGTGAGCAGGGCCACGACCCGCTCGCGCGGCAGCGACTTCCACGAATCCGCGCGGCGGAACTCGGGCAGCCCGTCAAGGTAGCCGCATTCGCGGGCGACATCGATCACCCGATCCATGGCGCGGCCGACCGCGATGACCTCGCGCCCGCAGGCGGCCGCGGCCTCGGCGACCGCGCGGATGCGGGCGACGTTCGACGCGAAGGTAGTCACCGCGACCCGGTGCGGTGCGTCGGCGATCAGCGTCTTGAGGGTCTCGGCCACGGTCTTTTCGCTAGGCGAGAAGCCCTCGCGCACCACGTTGGTCGAGTCGCAGACGATGGCGAGGATCCCCTCGTCACCCAAGGCCGTAAACGCCTCCGGCGAAGTGACCGAGCCGGCGACCGGCGTCGGGTCGATCTTCCAGTCCCCGGTGTGGAGCACGAGGCCCGCCGCGGTGCGGATCGCGATCGCGTTCGACTCCGGAATGGAGTGCGAGACTGGTACGTATTCGAGTTCGAACGGTCCGACGGTCACCCGCCGGCCGGGCTTCACCTCGCGCAATTCGACCTTCGGGGCGCCCGGCTCGGAGAGGCGGCGCGTCTCCAACAGGTTCTTGGCGAAGCGCGTCGCGTAGACCGGCACCTTGAGCCGCGGCCACAGCTCGGAGATTGCCCCGATGTGGTCCTCGTGCGCGTGGGTGATGAAGATCCCCAACAGGTCCTTGCGTCGCTCCTCGATGAAGGAGAGGTCCGGAAACATCAGATCGACGCCCGGCATCTTCTCTTCGCTTGCGAAGCCCATCCCGCAATCGACCATGATCCACTTGCGGCCCTTCTCCGGCCCGAAGCCGTAGAGTGCCGCATTCATCCCGATCTCGCCCACGCCGCCGAGCGGCAGGAAGACCAGCTCCTCCTGTCCCTTAACCATCTGTCGTCGTCCAACTTCAGGCCGCCGTCGCGGCCGATCCGAAATGCACCTCGCCCGCCGTCACGGTATGCCGGTTCCCGTCGGGGGCGAGGATCACGAGCCGCCCCCCCTCGTCGATCGTCTCGAACACGCCCTTGAGGCTATGTCCGCCGCTGTGCACCGCGATCTCCGATCCGAGACCGGCGGCCCGCGCGAGCCAGTCGGCGCGCAGGGCAGCGAAATTCCGTCCCCGGTCCCAGGCGCGCGCCCGCGCGGCCATCCGGTCCGAGAGATGTTCCAGTAGCGCCTCGGCGCCGGCCGCGTAACCCGTCGCGGCCAAGCTCGTCGCGCCGAGTCCCTCCGGAGCCGCCGCGACGTTCACGCCGAAGCCGACCACGACGGCGCGGCGGCCGCCCGGCAGCGTCTCGGCCTCAAGGAGCAGGCCGGCGAGCTTGGCCCCGTCGCGCAGCACGTCGTTCGGCCATTTGAGCTTCAGAGATCGGGCGGCGAGGCCGGAAACGGTATCCGGCAGGGTGCCGCAGGCCGCCTCCAGCGCCTCGATCAGCGCCAGGCCGGCCACGAAGCCCAGCTCGGCGAGGTGTTCGGGTGGGACGCCGGCCACCGGCCAGAGTACGCTCGCCGCGAGGTTGCCCGGCAGCGAGGTCCAGCTGTTGCCGCGCCGGCCACGGCCCGCTTCCTGGCGGTGGGTGACCACCCAAAGGGGACCGGCCTCGCCCGCATGCGCCCGCGCCATGGCCTCCGTGTTGGTGGAGCCGAGGGTGTCGTGGACGTGCAGGCGATGACCCTGGGCGCGCGCCCCCGGTCCGAGTCGGTAGCTCAAGGTCGTCCTAGAACAGCGACCGCGCGGCCCGGCCGGCGGCGCCGACCAGCGGGCCGGGCAGCAGAAAGAACAGCACCACGACCACGCTCGACAGGGCCAGAACCACGCGCAGACCCGGAGCCATCGCCTCGTAGGGCTCCTTCGGCTCGTCGAAGTACATGATCTTGACCAGCCGCAGGTAGTAGTAGGCGCCGACCACGCTGGTCACCACGCCGATCACCGCCAGCGTCACGAGGCCCGCCTTGATGGCCGCGGCGAAGACGTAGAACTTCGCGAAGAACCCGGCGAGCGGCGGGATGCCGGCCAGCGAGAACATCATCGCGGCGAGGCAAAAGGCCAGCCAGGGATGAGTGCGCGACAGGCCCGAAAGGTCCTCGATCGACTCGAACATCACGTCCCGGCGCCGGAGCGACAGGATGATCGCGAAGGTGCCGAGCGTCATGGCGAGGTAGATGATCATGTAGGTGACGAGCCCGCTGATCCCCTCCTCCGAGCCGCAGGCCAGGCCGATCAGCGCGTAGCCGATATTGGCGATCGACGAGTAGGCCATGAGGCGCTTGATCGAGCTCTGGCCGATGGCCGCGAATGAGCCCAGCGCCATCGACACGACCGCGACGAAGATGAAGATCTGCTGCCAGATCGCCGTCACGTCCGGCATCGCGCCGATGAACACCCGCACGGTCATCGCCACGGCGGCCATCTTGGGCGCGGTGGCGAAGAAGGCCGTCACCGGCGTCGGCGAGCCCTCGTAAACGTCGGGCGTCCACATGTGGAACGGCACGGCCGACATCTTGAAGCACACGCCCGCGGCCAGGAACACGATGCCGAGCACGATGCCGAGGCCCGCATTCTCGTTCAGCGCCGAGACGATCCCGGGGAATGAGACCGTGCCGGTGAAGCCGTAGACCAGCGAGGCGCCGTAGAGCAGCATGCCCGACGAGAGAGCGCCGAGAACGAAGTATTTCAGGCCGGCCTCGGTGGACTTCACGTCGTCCCGGTGGAACGCCGCGATCACGTAGGCGGCGAGCGACTGCAGCTCCAGCCCGAGATAGAGCGCGATCAGGTCGTTGGCCGAGACCATCACCATCATGCCGATGGTGCAGAGCAGGATCAGCACCGGGAACTCGAACCGGTCGATCCGCTCGCGCTTGAAGAAGTCGTGCGCCAGCAGGATCGTCGCCGAGGAGCCGAGCAGCACCAGCGACTTCATCACCTTCGAGAAGGAATCCGACACGAACGCGCCAGACAGGGTCGTGACCCGTCCGTGGACCGGCTGGGAGATCACCACCGAGAGGGCGACGAGGAGCAGGATCAGGGCGCCGATGCTCACGGTCTCGGTCGAGCGGTCACCGCGCCACGCACCGTAGAGGATCAGGACCATGACGCCGATCCCGAGGATCAGCTCGGGCAGGAGCGGTGCCAGCGAGGGCAGGACGGAGTGGACGGTGGGCATGTCTTCCGTCTCAGCGCGCGACCGGCAGCGCGGCGGCCGCGGTCTGGGTGTTGGACAGGGCGGCCTTCATGCTGGTCATCAGCGCGTCGGTCGAGGGCGCGAACACGTCGAGCACGGGGGACGGGTGCACGCCGTAATAGATCGTCAGGGCCACCAGCGGCGCCAGGATGATCTTCTCCCGGAGATCGAGGTCGAGGATGCCCTGGAGATTCGGTTTCTCCAGCTTGCCGTAGATCACCCGCGCGTAGAGCCACAGGGCGTAGGCCGCCGACAGGATGATGCCGAAGGTCGAGAAGAAGGCGACGTTCGGGTTCGCCTTGAAGGCGCCGAGCATCGCCAGGAATTCGCCGACGAAGCCGGACGTGCCCGGCAGGCCGACATTGGCCATGGTGAAGATCAGCATCGCCACGGCGTAGAGCGGCATCCGCTTCACGAGGCCGCCATAGGCGGCGATCTCGCGGGTGTGCATCCGGTCGTAGACCACGCCGACGCAGAGGAAGAGCGCCCCCGACACGATGCCGTGGGAAATCATCAGGAACAGCGCGCCCTGGATGCCCTGCTCGTTCAGGGTGAACAGGCCCAGCGTCACGAAGCCCATATGGGCGACCGACGAGTAGGCGATCAGCTTCTTGATGTCGGTCTGCATCATCGCGGTGAGCGATGTGAAGATGATGGCGATCACCGAGAGGGC
>Ga0316228_1001048_pt1 | contig 31482 bp, 36 predicted proteins | sample TBH18021metaG_FD_206005 | JGI IMG/M metagenome (GOLD analysis project Ga0316228, IMG submission 206005) | Freshwater microbial communities from Trout Bog Lake, Wisconsin, USA - TBH18021 | ecosystem: Environmental > Aquatic > Freshwater > Lake > Hypolimnion/Profundal zone | place: USA: Wisconsin... | reverse complement strand
AATCGCCATGACGCTCCGTCCCACCGGCTCGCGTGGAGGTGCCTGATGTCAGAACGCGCCTACAATGGGCCGGTCCTGGATTGGCCATCCCCCGCCAACGAGTCACGCAAGCGGACGGGCGGCTCGTTCAATCAGCAAAAGGAGCGCCCCGCAGAGGGGCGCTTCCCCCTCATCGCCTTTGATCAGATCCGGCTCAGCACCAGCCCACGCTATTGCGTCCGTGGCCTGCTCCCAATTCGTGGCCTCGCCGTCGTCTGGGGACCGCCGAAGTGCGGCAAGAGCTTCCTCGCCTTTGACATGCTGATGCACGTCGCGCTCGGCTGGGCCTACCAGGGCCACCGCGTCGAGCCCGGCACCGTCGTGTACTGCGCGCTTGAAGGCCAGCAAGGCTTTGAGGCTCGCAAGGTCGCCTTCGAGCAGGCGCACTTGGAGACCTTTGACGGCCCAGTGCCGTTCTACCTGATGCCAGCGACGCTCGCCCTCGTCGCGGACGTGGCCGAGTTCATCGCGGCAATCCAGGCGCAGTTGCCGGCCGGCGAGCCTCCCGCCGTCGTCTGCCTCGACACGCTCAACCGGAGTTTCACCGGCTCGGAGAGCGACGACCGGGATATGACCGCCTACGTGCGCGCGGCTGACATGATCCGCGATGCCTTCGGCTGCCTCGTGGTCATCGTCCACCAATGCGGGCTTGAAGGCACCCGCCCGCGCGGGCACTCAGCCCTTGCCGGCGCCGTAGACGCGCAGCTCGCCGTGAAGAAGCTTGGCGAAGGCGTCCTGACCTGCACCGTTGAGCTGATGAAGGATGGGCCGGACGGCGAGACGGTCACATGCCGGCTGGAGCGCGTCGAGGTCGGTATCGACGACGCGGGCGAGCCGATCACATCGTGCATCGTCAGGCGGGAAGAGGCCGCCGAGGGGCCTACGTCCATCGCGGTGTCAAAGCCGTTGCCGGACAAGCTACGGCTCGGCCTGCGCGCCCTTGCCGAAGTGATCCTGAACGAAGGGACACCCGCACCTCCCGAATGCCATGCGCCGCCTCAGACGCGCGTCGTTCATCGGGATCACTGGCGAGACGAATGCTACCGAGCCGGTGTGCTCGACAAAGATGCTCCCGGACGGCGAGTCGAGTTCAAGCGGCTACGGGACAACCTCGCCAGCCGAAACCTTATCGGTGAGCGCGACGACATGGTTTGGTCCGTAGCACCCCAGACGTAACACGTAACACCCTCTTAAGAGGGGTGTTACGGGTGTTACGCTGTTACGGGGCGTAACATGTTACGGTAATGCTACGTTACGGCTACGTGTTACGGCACGATCCAGACCTGGATTGTCATGGCTTTTGGATCTCCCCGGATTTGGGGGAAAGTCCCCCCTGAACGCTTCAACCGCAACGGTGCAAAAAAATCTGGCGCGCCTGAGCGAGTATGCGGACGCTCAACTCAGGCATGTAGGCACCCGATTTCCGCTCTGTGCCCGCTCCGGTAGCGCAACTGCGCACAGAAGAGCGCGCCTGGGTGGAGAACCGATCCGCCACCTTCACGGCGACCCAAATTGAGGCGCCAGAACTGGCTACGGCGGATGGGCTGTCCGCCAACTGAGCCGGATTGCGCTACCAAATCAGTCACTTGGAAATCAGCTTCTGCTTCTACCCACGTTCTTACCCACGTTCACGGCCATTTCTAAGCTCAATGACGGGCGGTCAGTGGCAGGCCGTGCAGGTTCAGCGCGTGCTGGCGCGACTGGAAGCTTAGGCTCGTGACCGGGTGCCATTGTGGTCGCGCTCATCGCGTGCGCCGCTGTCGCTCGCTAGTTCTGAGCTGAGCGGATTGCCCATCGGGTCTTGCACCTCAACGGTATAGCCCGCTTCCTTCAGCGTCATCGCGACGAGAACTGCCGCCGCTGCCGCTGCGCACGTCTGCTGTACGATGCCACCCTGTCCTCTGGCAGTGATGACGTACTGCGAAGATTGAGCAATGGATTGTTCCATATCCTCAGAGACCACGTGCAAGGCCCGCTCGCATCATCGCAGGTTAAGAACACACTCATTTATGTCGTAGGCCGACATTCCTGCGGTGACATTGTATAGCTGATGCTATATTATCGGCCTGATATCGCCAGATCGGGCCGAGGAAATCCATGAAGGGGCTCAGACGCAGCACTGTTACGAACGGCAACCGCCTTGGCGCCGGCCTCGATGGACGGACGGTTTGGGCGCGGCGGATGCGAGATCTCATCGAGCTGCACACGGCTGACCTCGGCGGGGAAGCTGAGACCTCTGAGGCCGAACGGTCTCTGATCCGCCGGGCGGCCACTATCGCCACCGAGCTGGAGCGGATGGAGGCGCAGTTCGCTGCGGCCGGAGCCGCCGATCCCGAAGCCCTGGACCTCTACGGCCGGCAAGCTGGCACGCTGAAGCGCATCCTCGAAGGGATCGGCCTGAAGCGCCGTCCGAAGGACGTGACGCCTGACCTCCGCCACTACATCGACGCGAGGCCGGCGGCATGAACCTGCTTCAGGCGATGCGCGACCCGAAGCTGTTCGGGCCTTGGTTCAAGGATGCCGACACCTGGGCAGCCTGGAGGGCCTTCGTAGGCGCTCTGTTCGGCTTGCCGCTGTCCGATGCCGAGGCCAAGGTCTACCGGGCCTGTACGGGCCGCTCTGAAGCGCCTGAGGCCGCCTTCACCGAGGCGTGGCTCATCTGCGGTCGCCGGGCGGGCAAGAGCTTCGTGCTGGCCCTGATCGCCACCTACCTGGCGGCCTTCCGCGAGTACCGCCAGTACCTCGCGCCGGGCGAGCGGGCGACCATCCTGATCATCGCCACCGACCGCCGGCAGGCCCGGACCATCATCCGCTACATCCGTGCCCTGCTCACCGAGGTGCCGATGCTGGCCCGCATGGTGGAGCGAGAGACGGCTGACGAGTTCGACCTCACCAACCGGGTGATGATCGAGGTCGGGACATCCTCCTATCGTGCCGTCCGCGGCCGCACCCTCGCCGCTGCCTTGGCTGACGAGCTGGCCTTCTGGCCGACCGACGACGCAGCCGAGCCGGACTACGCCATTCTGGACGCGCTCCGGCCCGCGATGGCGACGATCCCGAACGCCATGCTGTTGTGTGCCTCGTCTCCCTACGCCCGTCGCGGCGCCCTCTACGACGCCCATCGCCGGTATTACGGCCGCGACGGTGCCCCTGCTCTGGTCTGGCAGGCGGCGACCCGGACCATGAACCCGACGGTGCGCCAGTCGGTGATCGATGAAGCCCTGGAGCGGGATCTCCCGAGCGCGTCGGCCGAGTACCTCGCGCAGTTCCGGTCCGACGTGGAGAGCTTCGTCTCCCGGGAGGTGGTTGAGGCCGCCATTCCGCCGGGCATCACCGAGCGCTCGCCGGTCACAGGCGTGGCCTACCGCGCCTTTACGGATCCGTCCGGCGGCGCGTCGGACAGCATGACGCTCGCGATCAGCCATCAGGTCGGCGAGCGGGTGGTTCTGGACCTCGTGCGCGAGCGCAAGGCGCCGTTCAGCCCCGAGTCGGTGGTGACGGAGTTTGCCGGCCTGCTGAAGCGCTACGGGCTCAACCGGGTGACCGGCGACCGGTACGCGGGCGAGTGGCCGCGAGAGGCATTCAAGCGCCACGGCATCACCTACGTGCCGGCCGAGCAGCCCAAGAGCGCGATCTACCTCGACCTGCTGCCGAAGCTGAATTCCGGCGAGGTGGAGTTGCTCGACGTGCCGGCTTTGGCGGCGCAGCTCGTTTCCCTGGAGCGTCGCACGGCCCGCGGCGGTCGGGACAGCATCGACCACGCTCCGGGCTCCCACGACGACGTGGCGAACGCGGTGGCCGGCGCCCTCGTGATCAAGGCCCAGAGCGCGCCTGTGGCGGCAGTCGGCCGGTACACGATGCGTCACGGTGGAGGCGGGCACCAGTATGCCGCCCCCGTGCCGGAGTGGTTCATCCGCGGCGACCGGTACGCGCCCGGTGATCCGCGATGGAAGCTCGACATCGCCAAGGGTCTGGTCTCGCGCGACGAAGCAATCGCCAAGGGTTGGATAAGGGAAGCCTGAGATGACTGAGGAAGAGATCCGCAACCGCCGTCTGATCCGGCAGAATGTCGTTGAGCGCGTGCGCACCGGTCAGCCGCACACTGGCTCCGTTGTGGCGTGCATTGACCGTATCTTCGACATTTCCGACCGCTTCCACGTCAAGCGCGCCGAGATCGAGGCGGATCAGAAGCTATCGACGGTCGGGCGCCGTGCCGCGCTGGCCCAGGCCGTGCGGTCTGACATGATGCCGGAACTGGCGAAGGCGACGCGGCCGATCCGCAAGGCGCTCACCTATGCCGCCTCGCAGCGTGCCGGGTTCGAGGATCCGGTGCGGGTCGATCCGACCGACCATGTGGGCGAACTGCGCCGGCAGGAGCTTCGGTCTTTCCTGCGAAGCCAGGAACCGCATGTGCGGATGAGCATGGCGAACGAGTTGGTCAAGGATGATGCCGGCGCCGCTGCGATCCTTGACGCTCATCCGATGCTGAGCGGGCTGCAGGAGCAGTTCTATGGGCAGTTGCGGGAAGCGGTCGCCGAGCGGGTCAACGGCCCGAAGCTGGCCGAACTGTCCGGCATTGAGGGCGACTATCAGCAGGGGCAGGCCGCTGCCGCGATCCTGATGAACGATATCGTTGCCGCGTCCGGTCTCACCACCAAGGCGTTCGCCGAGGAGATGGCTCCGCTCGAAGCCGAGGCGGACGCCTGATGACGACCTCGGCGGAGCGGCGCGCCCGCAGGCGCTGGCAGATGGGTGCCTCGGAGGATCCGATCGAGGCGGCCGGCAAGCGCCTGGCCGACCTCGCCGATCGGATCATGGACCTGCACCGAACCACCGAGGCGGTGGCGGCGAAGTTCGAGACCGGCGCAGGTACGTCCGCCGAGCTGGAAGCCGTGACCCGCTGGGCCGTAGCGGCCGGTAGCGCCAACGCCCGGGCGGCCGAGGATCTGAGACGTCTCAATGACCGGCTCAATCACGTTGCTGGACTGGTCCAAACCCAGGGAGAACCTGCGTGAGTGATGTCTACAAGGTCGCCGTCGCCCTGCAGATGTCGAGCAACGCCTCGGCGATCCTCGGCTCCCTGGCGACGCACCTCATCCACGCCCATCACCAAGTCGACAAGCTCAACAAGGGGCTGAACGACACCACGAGCGCGATGAACCGAGTGAAGCTCGCCATCGGCGGTGGTCTTGCGATCGCAGGCGGTACGGCAGCGCTCGCCGTTGTCGGCAAGATGGTCGACAAAGGGAACGAGCTGATAAAGATCCAGCAGAACATGGCTGCTGCGGGAGTGAAGTCCCTAGAGATCCAAGAGGCCTATGCGGAGGCCTGGAAGCTGACAGGCAAGTACACGAACGTCAGTGCTGCAGACGCTCTGAAGACCATCAGCGAGGCGCGGATGACTTTCGGCTCGCAGGAAGCTGCGACGCATCACGCCGAGGACTTCGTGAAGATGACGTCGTTCCTGAAGGCCTACCAGGGCGGTGCGCATGGGAAGGGGGCGACGAACTTCGAGGCGGAAGCCATCGCCGCGATGAAGTCGGGCGAGATCGCCGGCAAGATCGACCCCAAAGACATGGCCGAGCACGTCAAGCAATTGACGGCGATGCGGGTGGCCTATGGTGATCAGCTCAAGATCGGGCAGTACCTCACTGCGCAGCGTGCGGGCGGCGTGGCCCTGCGGAATGTCAGCGACGACTTCCGTTACGGCGTCTTCCCGGCTCTGGTGCAGGAGAACGGCCCGAATGCCGGCGTGATGATCATGACCGCCTTCAACAAGCTTGTGGCGGGCACCGGCAACAAGCTCGAAGCCCTTAGCGCCATGTCATCGCTGGGCCTGTTGGACGAGAGCAAGGTCACGCACCACCCGCTCACCGGCAAGGTCACCCGCGTGGAGATGGGCGCCGTTCGCGGCGACAAGGAGTTCGCGGTCAACCCTGGCGAGTGGGTCGAGAAGTACCTCAAGCCGGCGCTGGACCGGAAGACGAGCAGCACCGTCGAGCAGGCTCAGTGGGTCAGCAAGATCCTGCCCGATCGGAACGCCGCGAAGGCGGTCACCGAGATGCTGCAGCAGTGGCCCAAGCTCATCAAAGACGCGCAGTTGATGCTTCAGGCCCGCAAGGCCCTGAACGAGGGCGCGTACCTCGACAAGAGCTGGGAGGGGCAGAAGCAGGCCTTCGAGACCCAGTGGACGAACTTCGTCCAGGCGCTGGGTGCCCCGCTGGTCGGCGTGGCGACGGAGAACCTGAAGCGGGTCAACGAGGCCCTGTCCGGGTGGGCACAATGGGCCGGAAAGCCCGAGATGGCCGGCACCGTCGAGGCGATCGGCAAGGGCATCGCAGTCCTCGGCGCGTCCCTGACTGCCGGCGGTTCGGTTGCGCTGATAGCCGCGCTTGGTCCGGCTGGCTGGATTGCGGCCGGCATCGTCGGTGCCACGGCGGCGTTCGTCGCCTTCCGCGAGCCCTTCGAGCACTGGCTCAAGTCCACCACCGGCATGGGCCCCGCACTTGATGCGGCTGACGCGGCCTTCAACAAGGCGGCTCTCGCGTTCGCCGAGTGGGTCAAGGCGATCACGCCTTCTGCGGAGACGATGGGGACTCTGGCCGCGAAGCTCATCACTGAGATCGCCTCTTGGCCCGGCCGCCTCAGTGCGGCGATCACCGAAATGGGCGCATCGCTCGTCACTGCCATCGGCGACATGCTCAAGAGCCTGTTCAGCAAGCTCAATCCGTTCAGCAAGACGGCCTTTGAAGGCGGGGAGGGGTTTGGCGGCCTGATCCAGAAGGCCAGCTTCGGCGGCGGGGGTGCCAACGACAACTTCGGCGGCGCGTCGGGCGTCGCCCGGTCAATGGGGCGCGGCGGCTCGGGCAACATCACCGGCCCGCTCGCAGGGGCTCCCTCTGCCGGCCTACGCGGCGACGTCCGTGCCTACGTCCGCGCCGCTGCCCTGGCTCGTGGCATCGACCCGAACGTCGCCGAGCGCGTCATCAACCAGGAGAGCGGCTTCAACCCCTACCGGAACAACCTCACCTCGCGGGAGCAGTCCTACGGAGTGATGCAGCTCAACACGCAGGGCGGACTGGGTGCCGTCGCCCTGCGGCAGGGCCTTAATCCGCGTGATCCGAGCCAATGGCGCAAGCACATCGACTTCGGCCTCGACGTGGTGAAGCGCGACGGCTGGCGGCAATGGTACGGCGCCCGTGACGTCGGCATCAGCCGTTGGCAGGGCATTGGCACCGTCAAGCCGCAAGCGATGCCGGCTGAGAAGGCCGCGCCGACCGCCGGGCCGCCTCCGCGGCGGCAAGAGAGCGTGCACGTCCACAACCTCATCGTGGATGGGAAGAAGATGGCGGCGGTCGTCAGCACCCATCAGGCGAACAAGATGCTGTTCCCCAAGGCCGCCGGCGGGATGGACACCTACGGCGAGTGGAGGCCGCCTGGCACGCCCGTGATGGATGCGGCCTGACGCGGAGCCATTCATGCTTTCGGCGAACTCTATGTGGGGAGCACAACCTTAGCTATTGCGACGGCCTGTGCTCCCGGTAGGTTTGCCGCACAGGAGATCGGTACCCATGAAGCGCGTCGTCACAGTTCTCGCACTCACTGTTGGCTTGGCTCACCCCGCCGGTGCTGGCTCCCTCGACTGGGCTGACCGCGAGCAGATGAGCGTGGTTTCGAAACTCGGCTCCGCCTTCGCGAACGCCAACGTCTGCAACTTCGAGGTCGACACCGACGGCACCGCCACGATCATTCGGACCAAGATCGCGCCGACGGGCAAGCTGACGCCGGAGATGGCCTCGGCCCTGATGTTCTCGGTCGTGGGCATCGGGGCGATGCAGGGCGAGATGCTTGGACTTGGTCAGATGAACAAGAAGCAGCTCGCCAAGCACTGCGCCGAAATCATTAGCTACTTCGGGCCGAATGGCACCAGCCTGACGGGCGTGCTGAAACCTTAAGCTGGAAGTTAATGCGCTGGAGCGCTAAGCAACGTGGTGATTGTAGCAACTATCCCGCTGGCGATAAGACTGCCTGCAGCACCAGAAACTGTATTCCGCAAGTCAGTAAGCGCGGCTTTGATAAAGCCTTGGTTCGGGGTCGGCCGGCCGCACTCTTCGCGAAGTTTGGCTAGAGCACTGTCTAAACTATCAGCGCTGACACCAGATGCTATCAAATTCTCGCGATGTGGGGCGATTTGGTCGAGCAAACCGAGAACAGCTGTTGCATCCGTACTGTACGCCACAATATGGCCCGACGTATTTCCCTGACCCAAATTGCCTATGATAGTCGCGTTCGGGCCAACAGTTATGTTGGAACCTGAGTTTTTGGCCAAGTTTTTTTCCTCGTCGGTGAAACTCATGCCAGAGCCAGTTATACCTCGGCGCTCTAATTCGATCGCCCAATCCAATGCGAGACTTCTAACATTATCTACAATGCTAACTATATTTGATCTGCCGAGCCTCCATTGATATTTTCCAAACCGTACGTCAAATCCATCATCAAGAATATTGGCCAATCCCGGGCTCACAGCCATGCCCAGGTTGTCCGCGGGATCTAGACTGAGCAAATCCTCTATCGAATTGATAGATTGATTGATCTCCACATTAGATAACCGCTCTGCCACTGGTCCCGTTACCGGTATCCAGCCGCGAAATGGGTTGAAAGCCCGAAGGCGGCCTGGAACAATCCTATAGGATGGAACATCGGTAAGGCCGTACCCCTTCAATTCATGATCGACCCAAGTCTCTACACTGCCGAGATTAAGCTTAAATGCCGCTATTTTCATTCGGCGGAGTGTTGTCGCAACTCTGACGTTGTCGTCGGATGCATCACGCTGAAGCTGTTCCACAAGCGACGCCATCAGTTTTGTGCCCTTTGTATCTTTAGCTTGCTGCACAAAACTTTGACATGCGATCGTCCCGTGAGGCAGGAGGCGCGCAGCGGGCGTTAATCTTCTTCTTCGTCATATCCTAGATATGAGCCCAGTCGGTTCATGGCATCGTACAGCCTTTGTCCCTGCTCCTCGCTCATGACGACCTGCTTGCCATCAATAGTGATGTATAGGCGGCTTATACCGTCGAAGAATGAAGACCTTCCAAACTCCATTTCTAATTTGTCTTCCGGAAATTCGGGAGTAACAAGCGTTTCCGCGAAAAACATCGTAGTTGCCATAGTGCCCTCGTAATCCCAGCTTCCCAGAGAAGGTCATACAGCATGACCAACTTGCTCTTCAGGATGTCGCACTTTCTCGCGCCAACCGCATCGCTCTCAGCTTTGCTGTTCGCTCGTCGACGGCCCGACGCTCCGCCTCGACCTCTGCCCAGACCTCGTTGGCTTGATCGTACCTCTCGGCAGCTTTCGCTGCCTTGGTCTCACGGTAGCCTTGAACGTGGCTGGGGTCCTCGGACATCGGCGCTCCTCTCAACCTATGGGCGAGAGACCTAGGGCGCGTTTCGCCTACGTCAGTAGCCTAGAGGCCCTAGGTTGCGTCGGATGCCGCCTTCCGTAGCCGTACCCCCGGCCCCTCGCCGTTGTCTTCGATGAAGATGACGGGAGCGACCTTGAGGAGGCATGTGATGGTGGGCTCTGCAGGACTTGAACCTGCAACCAGACCGTTATGAGCGGTCGGCTCCAGCCATTGACCTACGGGCGCCTATCTCCGAATAGCCGCGCCACCGCACAGGCACAGCCCGCGCCGTTCATGAGGCGCTGGATGGGCTCAGTGCAGGACGGACGGCACGCTGCCTACAACTGGTGCCAAGCCATTTGCCTCGACCATCGTGGTAAAAGCCTCGTAGGCCTCCTGGTCCGTTGCGAAGGTCTCCCGCCAGTCGGTGCAGCGGCCGGACGACAGGTCAATCACAGCTAGGTGCCAGCGATCCTGCGTACCGGCATCACGGTAGATCTCAACATCGACCATGATGCCGTCGCGAGTGAACCGCCCGGACAGCGGGGAGTGCTCAAAGTCGCAGTCGTCGTCCATTAACGGTGAAGTTCAGCAGCGCTTGGCCTTCAGGGCTTCTTCGACGAGCCGGCGGATCGCTTCCGGCCGAGATGGCTGTGGCTCAGGCTGAGCCCCAATCCAGGCATCCAGCGGGCCGAGCTGATCGGGGTGCATGCGGACGACGATCTGCGTCCCCTTGCCGGTCGGGGCCGGACCGCGGCGTTTCTTTGCTAGCAAGGTTTCTTGCATCCACATACGAACCGTGATAGCACAGTAGCGAGCCGGCGGGAAGGTAGTAGCTCCCGCACCGGCTCTGACCACGCAACGCCGTCCGGAGAGACCGTCACATGGCTATCCACCACCCTACACCGCCCCTCGGCGGCGGTGAACGCCCGCGCTTGCCTTCAGCACAGGTTGGACCGGTCACACAGGCCATCCGAGCGATGCGCACGGCTGAGCATGGCCCGCGCAATTTTGCGCAACCCCTCCCTCACGGCATTCGCGTCCTGTCCCGCACCGAGGTCGAGGATCTGATCGGCGGCCTGATCGATCTCCTCGACGCCATGGACGGCGACGCCTCCACGGCAGACAGCTTCGGAGGCCGGGCATGAGCGAGCGCAACCCGGCTCTGCACCCCCTCCTCAACATGGAGGGCGATATCGCGGACGTGTTCCGCTACGGGCAGCTTCTGAGCCTCGTTGCGGGGTGCCCCAACCAGATCGACAATGCGATGCTCAACACCATCGCTGTGCCGCTGATGGAGGCCGGCAAGCGGCTGGATGTCTTCTACCGGCAGGCGTGCAAGGCGGCGCAGGAGGGCATTCGGTGATGGCCTCCACCCGCCGCGCCGCGATCGGCGCCATCCTCGCGGCACCTCTGGCCTCCGTGCCCGCCGTCGCCGCCCTCGGCTCAGACGAGACACGGTTCCTCGCCTCGGCCTCCAGCATCGTCGCGAGGCTGGACGAATACGACCGCCTATGGGCCGAGTCGCATCCGTTCTATGAGGCTTGGTTCAAGGCTGCCGAGCGTCTTATCGGCGACCGCTACCTAGAACGGGACACTATCCCCGAATGGGACTCCTATTGCGAGAGTAGAAGGGTTGCGGACGACATCGACGCGGAACTGTACGACCTGCACGAGTCGTTCAGTGGCGTGCAATTTCAGAGCGCCGACGCAATCATGCTTCGGCATCGCATCGCCTTGACGTTCGATTGGGCGGAGCAAGACGCGGCCGACAATGTGAAGGCTTATTGGGAGGCGCGGACATGCGCCTGATCTACGCCTTCCTCGCGGTCCGGATGCTCCGGCTCGCCCGCTTCGACCTGTTCCGGCACGAGTTGCTGATGGCTGACGCAGACGCGGCCCTCGCTCGTTCACGGGATCGGGTGCGGATCGCCGAAGCCCTAGCAGCTCGGGCGGATCTGCCGTCGCTGGCAGCAATGCGATGACGCGTGGCGGCCCGACCGAGATCGCGGCCGGGCCTCACGGACTCAGCGGTACACGATGCAGCTGTTGACGTCGCCGGTCGGCAGGAACTCGCAGTTGGTGACCAGCGGGATCACTCCATCGTCCGTCAAGGTCGAGACGGCCGCCTCGCTGATCGGCGGGGAGGTCAGCATCACTGTGCCGAACGCCAGGGTGGCGGCGGCGAATGCGAGAACGAACAGCAGGAAGTTGCGCCGGAGCGCGGGGAGCAAGGCAGCGGCCATGGATGTCCTCCCATGCAGCGCAGTCGGTGCGCCGGATCGAAGGCTAGGCTCGGATGCCAGGCAAAGCGTCCCTCGAATGAAGGAGGAACACTTGATTTCAAGCGAACGCCGCTGAGGGTTCGCCATCCACGCCCGCCGCAACAGCTGAGGGGCATATCTGCGAGCGGGCGTGGATGAGCCGTGAGACGGTCGAAAACTCACTGGCATGTCGAGTAAGCACGGCGAAGCTTGCCAAACTGTGACTGCCCTCACGAACGCCGCTCGCGCATCCGCTGCAGGCAGTGTCGTTCCCCGCCATACCGCAACGGCCTCACGAAGCCGCGCCAAGGCCGTGGGTTGGGATGTGGGTAAGCTCAACAGCCGAACAAGGAAGATGTTGATGAAAAAGGGTATTTTGCCTGCGCGACGGGGATGCTCCTGCCGGGAACCCTGGCTGAGGAGGGGGCTCTGCGCCGCGAGATCTTCACCCTCGGTCAGGTCGGCGACCTGAAGAAGTTCGAGTCCCTGGCCATCCAGTACCTGCGCCGCTACCCGCACTCGGTCTATGCCGGCAATTTCCGGCAACGCCTCGGCTTCCAGCTGACCCAGTTCAACGTCGCCGAGGACCCGGCGCGCCTCACGGCGATGAACCGGATCCTGAGCGAACTCGACCCCGAGAGCCGGCGGGACCTGTACCTGCTGATTGCCCGGACGGCGATCGAGCAGGGCAAGACGGCCGCGACCCTCCTGATCGCCGACAGGGCGCTGGCGCTCTGCGCGCCCGGGAGCCCGGAAGCGGCCCGGGCCCGACTATACCGGGCAGCGGCCGAGATCGTGAATCTGGCAACATTCAAGTCCGGGCTGCTGACGCTGAGGAACCTGGACCGGTCCAACCTGCCCGCCGGCGACCTGCCCCTTCTCGCGACGGCGCTCTCAACGGCCGAGGAGATCGGACGCGGTCTCGGGGGCAGATCACTTACTCCGGAGGCGGAGAGCGCATCCCCGCGGGACATGCGAGAGGCGTCCGCCGACAGGCCCGACAGCCTGATTCCCAAGGCCCAATCGACCATCGACCACGTCGATCTGCTGCTCAGCAAGGCGCGCCCGTGACCTCGATCACCGCCACGGTTCAGAAATCCATCCCGAAGCTCGATCGGGAAGTGGCATCGCCCAATCCAGAGGCCGATCCGCAGGCTGCGCCGGAGGCGTCGCCGAAGCGCGGTTTCGAAGCCGTCATGCGGGCGGCCGCCCGCGCCCCCTCAGCTGCCTCCGCCGATTGGGGTGCGGACGAGGCGGAGGGGACGGACGAGCCCGACCCGAAGGCCGGACCCGGAACAGGGTCGGGGACCGTCCTGGCCGTGCCGGCGAGCGACGGTGCCGCAATCCTCGCCGGCATCCTGAGCGCGGCACGCGCGGCCGAAGCTCCGGCCCCGGCCGCACCAACCGAATCCGGGAATGGAATCCAAGGGCCAGCCGGAGCAGCACCGCTCGCTTCCGGGCTCTCCGCTGCAGCCGGGATCGCCGGCGGCCCGGCGGGGTCCGGGTCGGACTTCGATGGCGCCACCGATGCGGGGATCGGACGCGCACCGAAAGTCGCGGTGGTCGACCGCGCCATCCACTTCGCGCCCGTCCCGTCCCGCGCGATGCCGGCCGCTCCAGTACCCGCCGTCACCGCACCGGGTTCGAGCGGGCCGGCCATCGCCGCAGCGGCCGCAGCCGCCCCGACACACATCGATGCCGCAGCGGGTCCGGCCGTCCGGACCGGATTGCCCGACTCGGCCGCCGCAGCGGCGCCGAAACTCCCGCTCCTGGCCCGGATCGAGCCTGGCCTGCGGCTCGGAGATGGTGCGGCCGGAAGCGGTACGGCCGAGTCGGACCGAGCGGACGTCTCTGAACCGGAGGACGGCCGCGCGATCGTCAGAATGACGGAACCCGGACATGCCAGGGATGTCCCGGCCTCAGCCGGCCGACACGCTCTGGCGGACTATCCCGCCTCCGGCCTCCGGGCCGGGGACGGGGCTGAGCCGGGCTCCCCCCTGCTTGGGCTACCGACGATCGCGTCCGCGATCGCGGACGCGATCGACCCTGCGGCCGCCCAGAAGCCGGAAGCGCGGATCCACGCCGACCCGGCGGTCAGGCCACCTCCGGACGGGCCGCTGCGCATGCTCAGGATCCAGCTCAGGCCGGAGGAACTCGGAACGGTCACGGTGGAGCTGCGGCTCGCGGACGGCCAGCTCGAGACGCATCTGCGCGCCTCGCGACCGGAGACGGCGGCTCTCCTGCATCGGGACGCGGCGATCCTCACCGACCTGCTCAAGCAGGCCAATTACCAGGCTGCCGTAACCGTCGAACCGGCTCGACCGGCCGAGGCCGGGAGCTTTTCCGGAGGGGCCCCGCCACAGGGCCAATCCGCCTTGACGGATGGCGGTGCCCGACCGGGCGACGGTGGGGACAGGCAGCGGCAGGCTGACCAGCGGCCGGCGACCGACAGACGCGACGGGGAACGGATGGATGAGACGGTACGTCCTCGCGACGGCGGCGTTTATCTGTAGCGCCGTCCCGGCCACCGCGAATGTGTGCGAGGCCGAGATGGGCCGCGCCTCGGCCCGTTACGGTGTCCCCCTCGGCGTCCTCTATGCGGTCGGCCTCACGGAGACAGGCAAGCGCGGCTCGCTCCAACCCTATGCCATGAACATCGCCGGGGCGGCCTATTTCGCGACCGGGCCACAGGATGTGCTCGCCCACTTCACCGAGGCGCGCCGCAGGGGGGTGCGCCTGATCGATCTCGGCTGCATGCAGATCAATCACCACTATCACGGCGGCAAGTTCGGCTCGGTCGAGGCCATGATCGACCCGCACGCGAACGTAGATTACGCAACGCAATTCCTGCGGGATCTGAAGCAGCGCGAGGGCAGCTGGACCATGGCCGTGGCGCGCTACCATGCCGGTCCGCACAACAACGCCGCGCAGAAGATCTATATCTGCCGGGTCGTGGCGAACATGGTCGCGACGGGCTTCGGCCAGTGGACACCGGCCGCGGCGCGCTTCTGTCGGTGATGCTCCGGGGACGGCGGGAATGCGGACCGGCGCGGCCCAGGAAACCAACGGAAAGACCCGTGTCTTTCGGCAGAGGCGACCCGCCGCCTGCCGATCATCGGACCGGAAAGCGGTCTTCGTCCGTTTACCGGCCTGGAGAAGCCGCATGATCGTCGCACCAGACCCGCCGGAGGGACCATCCGGGAAGACAGCCCTGCTGATCGCCCTCACCCTCACGGCCGTTGCCGCCGCCGCCTACGTCCTGATCCACATGGACTAACCCGGGCGGCCACCGCGACGGCAGGCGTTCGACACAGGAGAGGGCGGCGAATGGAGGCTCCGCGCCGCTCCTACAGGGTCCGACAGGTCCCGTAGCTGACCTTCACCTCTTGGCGCTCCTCGGGATTGAGCTGCGCCTCGACGAAGTTCATCCTGTTCAGATCGATCAGCAGGAAATAGACACCGTTCTGACATTTGATCGCGTTGCGCGGCGTGCGCTCATTCAGCCGCGGCGAGGCGGGCTGACACTCGTAATAATCGGAGCGTCCCGCCGAGATCACGGTGAGCAGACCGCCGCTGGAGACCACCGAGAACGTCCGGGCCTTGCGGGGCTGCGGCTTCGCCTCTTCAGAGGTGGCGGCATCGAGCCTGACCGACGCCTCCTCTGTGCACGTCATCGGACGGCGCAACTGGGAGATCGAGGGCGTGATGCTCAGCAGGAGGAGCGCACCAGCGAGCGCTACCCGTTTCGCGATCATCGGCGAAGGACCCGTGATTCGTGGGTAGTTTCTACCGACAAGCTAGGCCGTTAGCGCGCGGTGTAAATGCCGCTCGCTTAGATGGGTAGGCCGATCAACAGATTTGCGGCCCCTTCCATTGCACGGTTCCAATGATTACGGATCGATCCGGCTCCTCCGATGACCGGCGGCCCGGCTTCACGGCGGCGAAAAGGGCTCTATTCCTCCACCGCATCCGGATTGTCGTTGGCGGCCGTACCGGAGTCGCGGCGCGCCGCGATTTCCGTGCCGATCTCCATGAGCAGCAGCCGGGACAGGAGCCGCATCGTCGACGTACCATGCGCGGCCAAGAGCTGATGGGCTGCAATCGCCGCCTCCACCATGCGGTCAAAACCGTCGTCGTCGGACATGGCGGGGCAGTAACCTGGTTGAATGCCGAGCATACAACTTAAAGGCAAGGATCCGGTTCGACCGACGGCGCAGAAACAGGATTCCCCATGATCCCGACCGTCCAAGCCGACGCTCTGCTGGGGAGACTGGCCCAGGCACTCGGGAGGCCGGTCGATATATTCGTCCGGGAATCGGGGTCCGAATCCGGAGACGCGTCCGGACTGGATTGCGACGTGCTGCCGGCCCTGGAACTGCTCCGCCTGTGGGATGCACTGCGGGAGCCGCGGAGCCGGCAACGGGTGCTGGCGGCGGCCCGGCAGGAGGCCCGGAACCCGCACGCGATCCGCGCGGAGGAGGCAGCCGGCTGATCGGAACGCGATCGCGCGGCCTCCCTCAAAGCGGGGCGATCAGATCACGCGTGCTCGATCAATGGCCGACAGCCAGCGGCGCGGGCACAGCCGCGAAGGTCAAGGCCGTCGCGGGGAGGGCGGGCGTGGCCGGCTTGTCCTGCTGACCCGGCTTCTCCTGCTTCTCCAGCTTGGCCGTTTGCCTGTCGCGCTTCTCATAGAAGGCGTTGCCGCCGGCGACGGCCACGTAGTGCATGTTTGTGTAGGGGAAGCGGTGGCCCGCGGTGTGGAAGTACATCGCCTTCCCGACCTTCGGGTGGCGCTCGCCGGCCAGGACGGCGTCGGCGGCATCGGCGACCTTCAGCAAGTCCTTCTCCTGCATCGGCTTGGTGAGCACGCCCGGCGCGAATTGTCCCGGCTGCCCGACCACCGCGCAGATGCCGCCCGGGAAGATCGCGTTCTCGAGCCGGTTCATGACCACCGTGCCGACGGCGATCAGCCCGTCGCTGTCGCTCCGATTCGATTCGAAGTACATGGCGCGGCCGAGACAATCGCGCTCGGCGTCGCTGACGGCCATCGGCGGCTTGCGGTCGGGGATCGATCCCGTCGTGAGCACCGGCGACGCGGTGTTGCAGGCCCCCAGGCCGCCGGTCGCCGCCAGAACGATCAGTGCAGAACCGACCTTCGTCCTCTCGCTACCCTGCATGCATCCGCGCTCCGTGCTCCTCCAGCCTGACCCGTCGGGCGGTGTTCCGCTCCGACCGGACGAAGGCCAAGCTTGACGGCACGTTCGCGGCGAGGATGTGGCGGGGGCGTCCCGTTTCGGGACCGGCCTGGCCCCGGGAGCCTCAGTGCTGGCCCTGGCCGGCGGCCAGGATGGTCACGCCCACGGCGATCACCCCGATGCCCGCCAGCATCGTCGGGTTGATCGCCTCGCCGTACAGCCACGCACCGCCAAGCGCCGCGCCGATCATGCCGATCCCCGACCAGATCGCGTAGACGACGCCGATCGGCAGCATGTCCATGCTGGTCGACATCAGCCAAAGGGCGGTGCCGTATCCGAGGGCCACGATCACCGTCGGCCCCGGGCGGGTGAGACCCTCGGCGGCCTTCAATGCCAGGGTGGCGGTGACCTCCGCGCCGATGGCGAGCCCGAGGATCAGGTACGGATTCATGGCACGGCGAACTTTCAGGCTGCACAGGCTGGGTGAGGCGGGCGACCGAGGCCTGTAGAACCAAGTTCGAATCGGACGCCCGAGCAGACGGAGAGGCGTGGGCCGGCCCAACTCTGCTTCGAAGCGGCCGCAGGACATCGGCGGCCGCTGCCCGATACAAGGCCACAGATCCATGAACATTTCCGAACCGGCGCCCCGGACTTTCGCAGGCAGCGAACAAGGCGCGCCGCGACCGGACGCGGGGCACAGGAGGCTTTCGTTAATGCCTCCTGATCATGGTGGCGGCGCGCCGTCCCGCCGCGGGGTCGGCGGTGCGACAGCGACGATCCAGAGCGACACAGATCCAGTATGACCGCGTCCTCGGCGACCCCGGATTCTCCGGCCCGCACACGCCTGGGCCGCCGGTGGAGCGTGATTGCGGCAGCCGGCGGTGCCGCTGTGGCGGGCTGCGCCTGGACCGCCGCCGCGCTGATCAACGTCCCCGACCCCGTCACCCTGACGGCGCTCGCGGTCATCGAGCCGTCCTCGGTGGGCACGTGGTTCCCGAGCCGGATCGTCCAGGCCCCCGCACGGGCGAGCGACCTGCCGGCCCGGCCGCGCCCGATCGTCGACCGCGTCCCTTGGAAGGGAAAAGCGGTTCCGCTGATGACGGTGCTGGAGGCGACCCACACCAATGCCTTCCTGGTGGTGCAGGACGGCGCCCTGATCCACGAATGGCAGCGCGCGGGCACCGGACCGGACACGCTGTTTCCGTCGTGGTCGGTGGCGAAGTCCATCGTCTCGCTGCTGGTCGGCGCCGCAGTGGCGCGGGGCCAGCTCGCCGAGACCGACCGCGTCTCGGCCCTCCTGCCCGACCTGAAGAACGGGGCCGTCTTCGGCCAGATCACCGTGCGCAATCTCCTCGACATGGCGAGCGGGATCGCGGTGCCGGAGAATTACGATCCCCGGCATCCCCTGACCGGCACCGCCGGGATGTACCTGACGCGCGACATCACGGCCTTCGTGCGCGACAACGCGCATCTGGCGTTCAAGCCCGGCAGCAAGGGCCGCTACCGCAGCATCGATACCGAGCTGCTCGGCCTGATCCTCGCCCGGGCCGAGGGCAAGCCGCTGGCCGACATCCTCTCGGAGCGGATCTGGAAGCCGATGGGCGCCCAGGCCGACGCCACCTGGAACCTCGACCGGCCCGACGGCATCGAGAAGGCGTTCTGCTGCATCAACGCGACGGCCCGCGACTTCGCCCGCCTCGGCCTGCTGGTGGCGGATCAGGGCCGGTCGGGCGCCAACCGCATCATACCGGCCCGCTGGATCGAACGGATCATGACGCCGGCCCGGCGCGACGTCGACGGCTGGCAGTACTCGGCCCAATGGTGGCATGCGCCGGGCGGCGAGGACGACGACATCTCCGCGATCGGCGTCTACGGCCAGTACATCTACGTGAACCAGAAGACAGGCACGGTGATCGTGAAGCTCAGCGACCACGGCGCAGAGCAGGACGAGATCGACACGCTGACTGTGATGCAGACCATCGCGACCGATCTCGCCAGCGGTCGCACCGCCGGCAGGGACCGTTGAGCGGGAGGCCGCGACCGGGACTTGATCAGGCCTCTGTCGGGCCGCCCCCCGGCACGGAGGGCTCCCGGACGACCGGGGTCAGCGCCGTCAGGCCCCGTACCCGCCAGTTGCGCAGGAGCCGCCACCCGACCCGCTTCCACGCGATCGACGGCACCGGTGAGGCCGGATCGACGAGGGCGCTGAGCGCCCGCGTATAGTCGAGCACCAGGCCTGGGGTCCACGTCATGGAGCGGGCCCCGTTGCGCAGGAAGGCCGCAGCCCAGAATTCCGGCGTGGTCAGCGCCGCGGCGAGCTGCCGCCAGGGATGACCGCCCCGGCTGAACGCACCCTCGACGGCGATATCCAGCGCCCGGGCGACCGTGGTGGAGCAGTTGCGGCTGATGAAATTGTAGGTGGTATCGACGCTGTAACGCGCCCAGAACGCCCGCAGCCGGGCGGCGTCGATGCCGTTCAGGGTCACCGCCACGGTCGCCGGGCACCAATCCGCCACCTCCGCCGCGTGGGAGGGCAGGAAGCGCCCGGGCACGTCGTTCTCGGGACCGGCGCGCAGGCTCGAGCGCAGATTGGTGGGCGAGCGGTCGATCTCCACCGCGGGATAGTGGCTGATATAGAGGTCGTCGCCCTGCTGCAGGGCGGCGTGGCCGGTGGAGAACCGCCCGGCCTTGTCGACGGAGGCGACGTAGCGCCGGAGCAGCCGCTGGCCGGCCGGCGTGGTCGCCTGCCCGGTGGGGGTCCAGACATAGACCGTCAGGCTACCGGCCTCGGCGTCGCTGACGGACACGGCGGGCTCGGCGGTGCCCAGGCGGCGGGTGCGCAGGCCGACCAGAGCGAGGTTGGCCCCGTTCAGGATCAGGAACATCCCGATGCAGTAGCCCACCGTGCCGGCATACCAAGTCGGCCAGGGCTGGAGATGGAACAGGCCGAAGGCAATGCTGAGGCCGCCGAGGGCCACCGACATCCGCCAGCCGGAAAACTTCAGCAGGCTCGCGATCGTGATTCGGACCAGTCCGTCGGCCACGAAGGCGATGCCGAAGATCATGGCGAGCAGAAAGGTGCTGTGCCGCGTGGCCATCATGATCAGCACGGCCATGACCGACAGCAGCGCCCCCTTGGCGAGGCGCAGGCGGCGTGCGGCGCCGATTGCGGATGCACCGACGGCGAGGGAACTCATGCCCTCGGCAAGCAGGATCAGGCCGAACCACCGGTCCGGCACGTGGAGCGCACCGTCAAGGGAATCGATCACCACGAGGATGCCGAGCGACGACCACAGCAGCCCCATGGCGACGATGAGGTGCCAGTGGCGGCGGACCGCGGACCGCCCGACGAGCAGCATCCAGAGGGGCGCCATCCGGCTGCCCGCCGCCTCCGCGCCGTCCGGTCCGGCCGCCTCAAGCGCCGAGAGCGCGCGCGGGATGGAGGTCGAACACGGTCCGGACATTTAGGGTCGCCCTCGAAAGCGTGCGCCGACGAGCCTCTCGCACAGATGCCGCCGTGCCGTCACGGCCGGAGGGAGGCTCCCGACAAGCGAGAGTATCGCGAAGCGCCCGGGCCGCACGATCCACGACTTGCCTGATGACTTTGTTAATCGTGGCCTTGGCCAGGCGCCAGCGCCGGCGCGCCGGCCGCGGATAACCTTGACGAGGCCCGGGATCCTGCCGCGCCCTGCCTCAGGAAAAGCCCGCAGGCCGCAGCGCAACCCTCTCGCGGCGGGGCAGCGTCCCTGATCGGCCCATATCTCCACGACTGATTCGCACGATCGCAGCCTGTCATCGCGCGTTCGTTCGAAGTCATCGCCGACAGGACGCCAAACCAAATCTCAACGCTGCACAATATTTGCGACGACATCGAAGCAGGGCAACCTCATGTTGCTTTAGAAGAACATAAAACGTTCAAAGAACATCTTGAGATAAACTCTGGACAAATTGACCAGTCTTTGTATAGTTACGTGCCAATCTTGGCAGAATCGAAGCAGTTTGACGTATGATTGGGCGATAAATGCCGATCAAACTCTCGGCTTTATCGATGCGTCAATCACCGTGCCTCGACTCTCTGTATTGGGGGATTTATGAATACGATCGATTTGAATGAAAAGACTTCAGATCTGAATACAGACCTGATCAAGTGCACAGCATCACTGGTTGCGGCCTACGTGTCCCGCAATGTGGTGGGTGTGGGCGACCTTCCGGTTCTGATCGACCAGGTACACACGGCCATCTCGGTGCTTCAGGGAAGCGCCTCGGGATCCGGTCCGGGCTGGACCGGTCCAACCGCGGCACAGATCGAGTCCTCGATCCAGCAGGATGGCCTGATCAGCTTCATCGACGGCCGGTCCTACAAGACGCTGAAGCGTCACCTCACGGCACACGGCCTCACGCCAGAGCGTTACCGGGCCAAGTACGGCCTGCCCGCCGACTACCCGATGGTCGCCCCGGGCTACGCCGCCAAGCGCTCGGAGATCGCCAAGGCGATCCAGCTCGGCCACAAGGCGGCCTGAGGTGAAGCGGCCTGCCCCGCCCTCCGTCGGCGGCCCGTCCGGGGCGCCGACGGAAGCGGGTGCGGGAGCGCATGACGGCGGATCGCCTGATCCGCCCGTCCCGGTCTCCGCGCTAGGGCTGGGGGGCCCTCACGGCGGCCCACGCGCGGAGTCGGGCTCCGGTGCGGCGCGACAGGACGGATCCCGCGCATTCGCCCGTCGGGCGCGGGTGTCGCTCAGATCCGGGCGACCGCCAGGGTCCCATCGTCGATGGCAACGAAGCGGACACCCGCCCGGCGCAGCGCCTCGACCGCCTGCAAGCGGGAGCGGCTTCCCCGATGCTCGCTGTCCTCCTCCAGACGCCGCACCGTGGAATGCGACAGGCCGCTGGCCTGGGCGAGATTCATCATCGACCAGTCGAGGAGAGCCCGCGCGGCCCGCAGGTGATGCCCCGCCACGGACTGCTCAAGGCCCTCCTGCAAGCCGGCAACGGACGGGACGTGGTTGCGGACAGGATATTTCAGTCCGCAGCGGCCCAGATAGGTCCCGTCCGGATCCCAGACCGGCATCGTCAGGATCCGGAAGTGCCAGAGATCGCCGTTGGCGAGGCGCTCGTGGGCCGTCCGCTGGAAGAAGACCCGGCGCTCGATCTGTTCCAGAGCCGCCGCCCGGAAGGCCTCGCGCTCTTCGGGAACGATCAGAAGATACGGATCGGCGCAGATCTCCTCGATCGGGAGGCCGTGGACCTGGGAGACGGCGATCGGGATGTCCCGGATGAGGTCGAGCCCCATCGAGAAGGTCGTGATATGCTCCGTGAGATAGAGCGCGCCCTGCCGGCGGCGCTCCTCGTGCCGCAGACGGGCCATCTGCTCGCGGTCGCTCACGTCGAGCGCCGTGCCATTGAGGGCGACAGGTCGCCCTTCCGCCGAGAACCGCACCTCCATCGTCAGGGAGAGGGTGCGCACCGTGCCGTTCGTTCGGATCACCCGGACGATGACCTCGCGCGGGACGTGTCCCTGCCGGATATCGGCCATCGCCGGCATCAGGTGCCGGTCCTCCGGATGGATCAGGCTCAGCAACAGGTCATAGCGCGCCTTCGCGGCATTCGGAGCGAGCCCGAGCAGCCGGTAGAACCCCGGAGACCAGACCTGCTCCCCGCCGGCGAAAACCCAGCTCCAGGCACCGCTCATTCCCCGACTCTCCGTGAGAGTCAGGAACTCTCCCGAAGAAAACGTCAGAGCACTCAAAGCACTATGGAACATCTCGGCACCGCATAATCCGTGTCATCATATTTTCTGATCGAGCACAAGAACTTTCCGGCATGAAATTCAAAATACGTTCAAACATGGCGCGCAAAGTCGGACGCATGTTTGCTCACATCATCGTTTCATGCGGCGAATCCCAAATATAGTAATGGCGAATATTTTCTACTTTCGTGCGCATACACTTTTCTGCCATACTCGACGACAAGGGTGGAGCGACGTCCCGGATCTCTCCCTGAAACTCGGGCGAGCGCGGCCGGACACCGCCCAGCAGCGGCGCGACCAACACCCGCTCGAAAGCAGCCGCATGTGCGAACGCCGCTTTCGCCGATCTCGTGTTTCACATTTATGATTGTCCACGAAATTTCTGAAGACCTCTAACACGACACGACTTCAGATTTCACGTTTTCGATTATTCTGATATACTGTTGGTAATTAATATGTAATACCGCTTAATTGCAGAAATTTAACCAGAGAAAATCTATGATTATACTGTTCGTGAGCGACATATTATTTCTCATTGCATTCCGCTCCCGAGCGCGCCTATCGGCTCACCAGATTGCCGGACGGCGCTGACAAGTGCGGATCCGCAATCCAGGCGCCCGCCTCAGACCCGCTCCTTGCCGGATCGACCCGGCGAGACCGGGACCGGCGGGCCGTTGACAGGTCGGGCCGAACAATGCGGGGAGACAGGGTCGCGCACCGGGAGGAACCGCATGAGGGTCGCCTGCATCGGCGAGTGCATGGTCGAACTGTCCGAGCGCCCGGACGGAAATCTGGTTCGTGGCTTCGGCGGCGACACGCTGAACACCGCGCTCTACCTCGCGCGCCTCGGCGTCGCGGTCGATTACGTGACGGCGCTGGGCGACGATATCTGGAGCGACGAGATGGCGGCCGCTTGGGCGCGCGAGGGCATCGGGCTCGACCAGGTCCGGCGGTTGCCAGGCCGGATGCCGGGTCTCTACATCATCCGCACGGATGCCGACGGCGAGCGCAGCTTCCACTATTGGCGCGACCGCGCCGCCGCCCGGGACCTCTTCACCGAACCGCGCGCCGCCGAGACCGCGGCGGAACTCGCACGCTACGACCTCGTCTACCTGTCCGGCATCAGCCTCTCGCTCTACGGCGAGGACGGGCGCGCCGCCCTGTTCGAGACCCTGTCACGCCTGCGGGACCGGGGCGGCCGGGTCGCCTTCGACACCAACTATCGCCCCCGCGGCTGGCCCGACCGGGACGAGGCCTGGGCGGCCTTCCGCACGGCCCTGGCTCTGGCCGACCTGATCTTCGCCTCGGCGGAGGATCTGGACTGGCTCTTCGGCCCGACAGGCGAGGACGAGGTCCTGCGCCACCGTGGCCGGGCCGAGATCGTGCTCAAGAGCTCGGACGGATCCGGCCCCGCCGCCCGGGTTCTGTACGACACAGGTGACACCTCCGTGCCGGCCGGGCGGGCGGCGCGGGTCGTCGACACGACGGCCGCGGGTGACAGTTTCGCTGCGGGCTACCTCGCCGCGCGCCTCGCCGGGCTGGCGCCGGAGGCCGCCGCCGCCGAGGCGCATCGCCTGGCCGGGGCGGTCATCGGGCATCGCGGTGCCGTGATTCCGCGGGAGGCGATGCCGGTTCCCGCCTTTCGGAAGCCCAGCCCAGGCGCCTGAGGGTCGCCGGGCCAGGGGAGCCCACCCTTGAGGCGGACAAGCGCAACCGCTACCTCTGCCAACGGGGGAGGATCCCCGCAGCTTCATCGCCGCGCGTGGTGCGGCCGAGAGGGCACCCGTGGCGCTGAGTCCCCCGCCGATCCAGGCCCCCGAGCCCGACGCCGCTGCGGCGGGCGGCGCCCCGAAAACGCGGGTCAGTGCACGCGGCCGGCTGCGCACCTACTTCCTCACCGGCATCATCGTGGCCGGCCCGCTGGCGATCACCGCCTACATCACGTGGTGGTTCATCGCGCTGATCGATTCCTTCGTGAAGCCGCTCGTGCCGACGAGCTACCTACCGGACCATTACCTGCCGTTCTCGATCCCGGGGCTGGGCCTCGTCATCGCGTTCCTGGCGGTGACGCTGCTCGGCTTCCTCACAGCCAACCTCGTCGGTCGGTCGGTGATCGAGTTCGGCGAGGTCCTGCTGGCGCGGACGCCGGTGATCTCGGGCCTCTACAAGGGCCTGCGGCAGATCTTCGAGACGCTGTTCTCGGCCAACGGCACCTCGTTCCGCACGGTGGGGCTGGTGGAGTTTCCCGTGAAAGGCACGTGGTCGGTGGTGTTCCTGTCCGCCCCCGCGGCGCCGGACATCGAGGGCGCGCTGCGCGCCCGGGGCGCCGCCGCGGACGAACTCGTCGGCGTCTTCCTGCCCTGCGCACCCAATCCGACCACGGGCTTCTTCTTCTACCTGCCGCGGGCCGAGGTGGTGGAACTCCACATCAGCGTCGACGACGCGGCCAAGCTGGTGATGTCGGCGGGGGTGATCCAGCCGGAGGACCCGCAAGGGCGCCTCAACGCCATGGCGGCGTCCCTGCGGGCGGCTCATCAGGCGGGCGGCCCGGCACCGCGACGGGAGCCCCAGGACGCGTGAGGGCGTCCCGGCCGGAGACAACAGGGTGGGCCTGTCCCATCCTCCAGCTCATCCGGACGCGCCGCGTTGCGGAGGCCTCCAGGATGAGGTCGCGGGTTGGACGAACGTTGTTCAAGCCGTTGCGTCCCGTGATCGGGAAGGACGATCGGCTATGAAAAAAGGCCGCCTCGCGCGAGCGAGGCGACCCTCAAGCCTTCAGACTGCCGGAAGCGGCTCAGCGCTGCAGCGAGGCCGTCTGCGGCGCGATGGTCGGCGGGGTTGCCTGCGCAACCGTCACGGCAGTGCGGGGCGCCGTCGGGCCCCAGCCTGCGGCGCATTGCAGGGTGAGGGCGAGGCCCAGCGCGATGCAGAGCCCGTTGGCGGCCAGCCAGAAGGGGCGGGCGGCCCGGCGCACGGCAGCCTGCAGCTCGTCCGCGGTCTTGCTCGCCGCCTCGGCGGCACCATCCGAGATCGGCAGAAGCCAGGGCTCGGTCGGCAGGGCGTGGGCACCGGCCATCTCGTGGGAGCCCGGCAGGCCTTGGAACAGTCCGTTCGACATGTCCGTCCTCCAGATTCGTCCGTGATGTCCCGGCTTACCGGGCCATTCGTTCATCTCCAGTTAAGGGAAGAATGTGGCTGATGCAAGGTCACGAGGCCTGTCCGGAGCCGGCCGGACCGCCCGCACGGCGCCGCCAAGCTTCAGAGACCCTAGGCTAAGCACCTGATCACATTCATCTTCTCAGGAAGCCTGTGACATTGCCGCATCGAACTACCGATCTGGCTGGTCGGGGACGATGCCGGGTCCAGCCATTCAGGAACGCCGGACTTTCCTGAACGACTCCGTTCATCCGGCCCCGATCAGCCGGATCGCAGCCTCCCGCTCGAACAGGTAGAGCAGGGCTCGCAGCGCCTGCCCCCGCGGGCTCTTCAGCCCGGGATCGCGCTCCACGATCATCCGCGCGTCGTCGCGGGCCGCCTCCAGAAGGGCGGCGTCGCTCTCCAGCCGCGCCAGCCGGAACGCGGCCATGCCGGATTGCCGCGTGCCGAGCACCTCGCCCTCGCCGCGCAGCTTCAGGTCGGCCTCGGCGATGCGGAAACCGTCCTCGCTCGCGCGCATCATCTCCAGCCGGGCCCGGGACACCTGCCCGAGTGGGCCCCGGTAGAGCAGCAGGCAGGAGGAGGCCTTGGAGCCGCGCCCGACCCGGCCGCGGAGCTGGTGCAGCTGCGCCAGACCGAACCGCTCCGCATGCTCGATCACCATGATGGTGGCCTCGGGCACGTCGACCCCGACCTCCACCACCGTGGTCGAGACCAGGAGCTTGGTCTCACCGGCGGCGAACCGCGCCATGGCGGCGTCCTTCTCGGGACCCGGCATCTTGCCGTGGATCAGCCCGACGGCATCGCCGAAATGCTTCCGCAGGTCGTCGAAGCGCTCGGCCGCGGCGGCGAGGTCGACGAACTCCGATTCCTCGACCAGCGGGCAGATCCAGTAGACCCGCTCGCCCCCGGCGATCGCCCGGGCGAGGCCGGCCACGACCTCGTCGATCCGCTCGGTCGGCAGCGTGATCGTGCGGATCGGCTGCCGGCCGGCGGGCTTTTCGTCGAGGATCGACACGTCCATGTCGCCGAAGAAGGTCAGCGCCAGTGTGCGGGGGATCGGCGTCGCGGTCATGACCAGGAAGTCCACCGCCTCGCCCTTGGCGCCGAGCGCCAGGCGCTGGTGGACGCCGAACCGGTGCTGCTCGTCCACCACCGCGAGGCCGAGATCGCGGAAGGTCACCGCCTCCTGGAAGAGGGCATGGGTGCCGACCAGGATGTCGATCTCGCCGGCGGCGAGGTCGGCGAGCGTGCTTTTCCGCTCCGCGGCCCGATCGCGGCCGGTCATCAGGCGCAGGCGCAGGGACCCCGCCAGCGGCTTCAGCCGCTCGAAATGCTGCCGCGCCAGGATCTCGGTCGGCGCCATCAGGGCGGCCTGGCGCCCGGCCTCGACCGCCGAGGCCATGGCGAGCAGCGCCACCGCGGTCTTGCCCGAGCCGACATCGCCCTGGAGCAGGCGCAGCATCCGCCGGGGCGCGGCGAGGTCGGCGCGGATCTCCGCCACCGCCCGCGCCTGGGCGCCGGTCAGCGCGAAGGGGAGGGCGGATTCGAGGCGGGCGCTCAGGGAGCCGTCGCCGGCATTGACCCGGCCGGCCTTGCGCCGCTGGCGGGCGCGCAGGAGCGCCAGGGCCAGCTGCGAGGCGAGGAGTTCGTCGTAGGCGAGCCGCTTCCGGGACGGCGTCGCGGGCGGCGGCTGGAGCGGATCCTCGGCCTTCGGGGGCGCCTCCTCGGGGCGGTGCTCGAGGCGGAGCGCGTCCGCGAAGGTGGGCAGGCGGTTCCGCTCCAGCCAGGCCGGGTCCTGCCATTCCGGCAGGACCGGCAGCCGGTCGAGGGCCGCGACCGCGAGCTTGTTGATCGCCCGCGAGGTCAGCCCCTCGGTGGCGCCGTACACCGGCTCGACGGCGGGCAGCTCGGCGAGCCCCGCCTCGTCGACGATCCGCGACGGGTGGACCATCTGGCGGGTGCCGTCCCACAGGTCGATCCGGCCGGTAATGTAGCGATGCGCGCCGAGCGGCAGCATCTTCTCAACCCGGGCGCGGGGCATGCCGAAGAAGACCAGCGAGATGTCGCCGGAGGCATCCTCCACCTGCACCCGGTGCGGGCGCTTGCCCGATCCGATCTGGGCCGGGCGGTGCGCCACCACGGTGACGCCGATCGTCACCGGCTCGCCGGTCGGCGCCTCGCTGATCGAGCCCATGAGCTTCCGCGCCACGCCGCCCTGGGGCAGGTGGAAGAGCAGGTCCACGACCCGCGCCTCGCGCTCGGGGGTGCCGAGCAACTTCTCGATGAGTGGCGCCATCTTCGGCCCGATCCCCGGAAGGGCCCGGGCCGGCGCGAACAGCGGATCGAGGATGCTCGGCCGCAGGGCAGGCGCGGGGGCGGCCTCCCCGCCCGGCTCGTCGGCCGCGTCGGGGTCGTTCAAGGCCGGATCCTGAGGCGCGCGTGCATCTGTCATGACGGTTCGGCGGACATGGTGCCGGAGGCGCCTTATCATCCCGTGCATCCCGACGCGCCAGTGCGTCAGGACGGAGACCGACCCCGGAGATCGATCCCATGGCCCGCGACTTCCTGCCGGGTTTCGACCGGCACCGGATCGAGACCGCACCCGGCGTGACGATCAACGCCCGCTCGGCCGGATCCGGACCGCCGGTGCTGCTGCTGCACGGGCATCCGCAGACCCTGTCGACGTGGCTCCACGTCGCGCCGCGCCTCGCGGAGCACCGCACGGTGGTGGCGATGGACCTGCGCGGCTACGGCGATTCGGCCAAGCCGCCGGGGGGCGAGCGCCACGCCGCCTATGCCAAGCGCGCCATGGCGGCGGACGCGGTGGCGGTGATGCGGACGCTCGGCCACGAACGCTTCGCCGTCGTCGGCCATGACCGGGGCGGGCGCGTCGCCCACCGCCTCGCCCTCGACCACCGCCAAGCGGTCGAGCGGATCGCGGTGTTCGATATCGCGCCCACCGCGACCATGTATGCGCGCACCGACAAGGATTTCGCCACCCGCTATTTCTGGTGGTTCTTCTTCATCCAGCCCCATCCCCTGCCGGAGACGCTGATCGGGGCCGATCCGGAATACTTTCTGCGCCACCATGTCGAGGGCCAATCCAAGACCCCCGGCTCGACCCCGCCGGACCTCTTCGCCGAGTATCTGCGCTGCTATGCCGACCCGGCCTGCCGCCACGCGATCTGCGAGGATTACCGGGCGGCGGCCGGGATCGACCTCGAGCACGACGCCGCCGATTCGGAGGCCCGGATCACGGCGCCGCTGCTGGCGCTCTGGGGAGCGAAGGGCGTGGTCGGCCAGACCTACGACGTGCTGGAGACGTGGCGCGAGAAGGCGGTCGATGTCTCGGGCCGGGCCCTTGATTGCGGCCACACCCTCCAGGAGGAGCGGCCGGACGCGGTTTTCTCGGAGCTGGCGGCGTTCCTGCGCTGAGGCGGCCGCCGGCCCGGAACAGGTCGACGGCGAGATGGGCCGTGATGGTCTCGCCCGGGGCTGCCGCGTCGACGGAACCTGGCCCCGCACAGCACTCGGCGGAGAGCCACTCGCTCAAGGAACAGTTCGGCGGCGATCGGCCGGCTGTAGCAGGTGCGCCACCGAGCTGCGGCGCTGTGGCCTTCGCGGATCGGGCTTGGCAGAGATACCCGAAAGCTCAGATACGGGCACGGGCCGCGCGGATGCCGGACCGCGAGCCCGGCCTGGTCGAGGGCCGCGGCGATGCGGGTCGGCGGCCCGACGAGCGGATGGAGAGCGTGCGGGGCAGCATGTCCGAAGGAGCCAAGTTCGAGGGGGCCGCAGGGACCGAGGCCGAAGCGGCCGGCACACCCTTCGCGGTCGCCGTCGTCGGGGCCGGGGCGGCGGGGCTCGCCGCCGCGCTGGCGGTCGCGCGCGAAGGAATCCCCACGGCGCTGGTCGGCCGCCACGCCCCGGTGGCGGACGGGCGGACCGTGGCGCTTCTCGACGGGTCGGTGCGCTTCCTGGGGGCGCTCGGCGCCTGGGCCGCGGTGGCGCCGCAGGCGAGCCCGCTCTGCGAGCTCCAGATCGTCGACGACACCGGCAGCCTGTTCCGGCCGCCGCCGGCGCGCTTCCGCGCCGCCGAGATCGGCCTCGACGCCTTCGGCTGGAATGTCGAGAGCGCCCGCCTGGTCGAGAGCCTGCGCGCCTGCGCCCGGGCGCAGGACAACCTCACCCTGGTCGAGGCGGACGCCGCCGGCGCCGTGGCCGGTGAGACGGCCGCGTGCATCGCGCTGGCAGATGGGGGCGCGGTCGAGGCCCGGTTGGTGGTGGGGGCCGACGGGGCGCACTCGCCGCTGCGAGCCGCCAGCGGCGTCCGCGTGCGCAGCTGGGCCTATCCACAGAGCGCGATCACCGCGATCCTCGCCCATGAGCGCCCGCATCGCGACGTCTCCACCGAGTTCCACACCCGGTCGGGACCCTTCACCCTGGTGCCGCTCCCGGGCGGCCACCGGTCCAGCCTGGTCTGGGTGACCGGGGAGGGGGCGGCCCGGCGGCTCGCCGCCCTCGACGACGCGGCGCTGGGGCAGGCGGTGGAGCGGCAGGCCCGGGCGATGCTCGGCGCCATGCGGGTCGACGGTCCCCGGGGCCTCGTGCCCATGCGCGGCCTCGCGGTGGCGACTCCCGTGGCACCGCGGCTGGCGCTGATCGGGGAGGCGGCCCATGTCTTCCCTCCGATCGGCGCGCAGGGGCTCAATCTCGGCCTGCGCGACGCCGCGACCCTGCGCGACGCGGTGCTGGCCGCCGCCCGCGACCGCCGCGATCCCGGCTCCCGCGCCGTGCTCGACGGCTACGCGCGGGCGCGCCGCGTCGACACGGCGGCGCGCACCGCCGCGGTCGATCTCCTCAACCGCAGCCTGCTCACCGACCTGCTGCCGGTGGACGCGCTGCGCGGCCTCGGCCTGCTGGCGATGACGCAGCTCGGACCGGTGCGGCGCCTGGTGATGCGGGAGGGCGTGCTGCCCCGAATCGGCGCGCCGGAATTGATGCGCGCGGCGCGCTAGCGGAAACCGGCCGCAGGGCCGCCGTCCTTGCGAGCGGAGGAAGCAATCCAGGCGGCGCTACGATGCCGGATGTCGCTGCGCCCGGCATTCCTTCGTTCGCGCGCAGAACCGAAGCGCCGTCACGGCGGACGCTCTGCCGAGAACCGAAAGGAGAACGTCAGAGGTCCGGCTGGGCGGCCACGTAGGCGCCGAGGCGGGTCGCCAGATCGACCGGGCCGCCGGCCCTGGCCTCGCTCGAATCACCGATGAGAATCACCGGGATGCCGCGGTCGCGCAGATGACCGCGCAGGCGGGCGGCGCGGCGCGCATAGGCGGGATCGCGGCGGGTGGGCGCCTGCAGAAGCACTGCGGCCGGGCGGGCGATCACGGCAAGGACGTCGTCCGCCGCCTCCATCGAGGCGGTTACGCTCGCATATCCGAGGCTGGCCAGCTCGCCCGAAAGGGACCGGTCCACGGCGCGGACGCCGTCGTCGACCACGAGCACTTGTTGCAGCGCACCCATAAGCTTGAGCGGTACTCCATCCGGGCCGACTTGGAAAGATAGCCGTCACGACAATCCGATGCAGAACCCGCGAACAGGCGGATCGGATCCGTCGGCCCGTGTGCAGATGCGAGATTATCTGCGCAGCCTGAGCGCCGGATGAACCGGCGGCCGGCC